>OIWT01001102.1_pt1 | contig 34326 bp, 30 predicted proteins | sample 1587701 | NCBI WGS metagenome assembly OIWT01 (sample SAMEA3888904, study PRJEB22519) | human gut metagenome | biome: human gut; feature: human-associated habitat; material: faeces | place: Denmark | collected 2009 | reverse complement strand
GTATCCTGAACGGCATAAAGAAGGCCGGCACTTCTAACCCGGTAATCGTGCTGGACGAGATAGACAAGCTTTCTTCCGATTTCAAGGGCGATCCGTCTTCTGCACTTCTCGAGGCTCTCGACCCGGAGCAGAACGGCACCTTCCACGATAACTATCTGGATTTGGACTACGACCTTTCGAACGTCCTCTTCATCACGACAGCTAACAGCATCACCCCTATACAGCCTGCATTGCTGGACCGTATGGAGATCATAAACGTAAGCGGCTACCTGGCTGAGGAGAAGATGGAAATCGCGAAGAAGTACCTTATACCTAAGCAGTTGGAAGAGCACGGACTTAACAAGAGCTCTCTTAAGATAAGCCCTAAGGCCCTTAAGGAAATAATAGACAACTACACTCACGAGAGCGGCGTGCGTACCCTCGAGAAGCAGATTGCGAAAATCGCCAGGGTGACCGCGAAGAAAATCGCTTTGGACGAGAACTACCCTACCACCATCGAGCCTAAGCATTTGAAAGAGTACTTGGGACTGCCAAGCGCCATGCACGACAAGCAGGAAGGAAACGAAGGCGTGGGAGTCGTGACGGGATTGGCCTGGACCCAGATGGGTGGAGAGATTCTGTTCGTGGAAAGCTCCATCTCCGAGGGCAAGGGCGTGCTCACGATGACAGGTAATCTGGGCGACGTGATGAAGGAATCGGCGACGATTGCATATCAGTACATCAAGGCGCATCCGGAATTGGCCGGAATGAACGCAGAGCAGTTCGCGAAGAAGGACATCCACGTTCACGTGCCGGAAGGAGCCACTCCGAAGGACGGTCCTTCTGCCGGTATCACCCTCGTAAGCTCGATGATAAGCGCCCTTCGCGAGAAGCCTGTAAAAAGGCACATCGCGATGACGGGAGAGATGACCCTAAGGGGCAAAGTCCTGCCTGTAGGCGGCATAAAGGAGAAGATTCTCGCGGCCAAGCGTGCCGGCGTGACCACCATAGTCATCAACGAGGATAATCGAAAAGACGTGGAAGACATTAAGGAAATCTACATAAAGGGACTTACCTTCCATTATGTAAAGACGATTAACGACGTTATAGATTTCATATTTTGATCTTGCCTCAAGACATAGAATGGAGAAAAGCTCTTCAAAGTGAGTTCGAAAAACCTTACTTTGAGGAGCTTGTCTCTTTTTTAGACGAGGAAAAGAAGCGCGGAATCACCATCTATCCCCCTGAAAGCCAAATATACAGGGCGCTGGACCTGTGCCCTCCCGAAAAGGTCAAGGCTGTAATTTTAGGCCAAGACCCATATCACGGCGAAGGCCAAGCCTGCGGACTATCCTTCAGCGTGCCCATAGGAGTAAAGGCACCGCCTTCCCTCAAGAATATTTTCAAGGAATTGAGTTCGGATTTGGGAGTATTGACAAGCGGCTCTACCGATTTGGAGCCCTGGGCCAGACAGGGAGTACTACTTCTAAACTCGATACTGACAGTGCGAGCCCACGAGCCCGCCAGCCATAGCAAAATAGGTTGGGACAAATTTACCGATGCCATAATCAGCTATCTTAGCGAGCATTACAGCGGCATCGTATTTATGCTTTGGGGAAACTACGCCAGAAGCAAGGCGCATCTAATCGACCCCGAGAGACATTTGGTACTAGAGGCCGCACACCCTTCACCTCTCGCTCGAGGCGCATTCTGGGGCAGCAGACCTTTTTCACAGGCCAATTCCTACCTAACTTCCATAGGAAGAGGACCCATAGACTGGAGCATCTAGAAAAGAGTAGGAGGATTCTCCCCCATATCCGTAAGGAGCCTCTCGATGACTATGCTTCTCATCATAGCGGACCTCGAAGAGATCTTGTGACTTTTACAATATTCATTTATCAAAGCCATCTCGCGGTCATTGAAAAAAACCACTTTCCGATGATGCCGCCGAAGCGCCTTCCGTTCCTTTTCCAGAAGCGACACGTCACATTTCCGGCTATTTTTCTTTTTTGCAGACTTGGCCATAGTATTCCTTGTAAATGTTAAGTATCTGTTCGAGCGAATCCCTTTCGAGCCTCCGCCCTCTGATTATGCAGTTCTCGTCGATGAAATAGATCTTCGGAGTGCTAATAATGCCATATTTCATCTGATAGTCCGACTCCATCTCAGGGTCCCAAAGATGGATTATGGACACATTCTCGTTCTCTATCTTGAACTTGCTCCTGAACTCCGACCACTCTTCCTCTTCGCTCCCGGAGTAAATCGCCACCAGCCTTATCGGAAAGTCTACAGTTCCCATCACTACGGGGAGCCAGGCCGATGCGAGTTTGCATTTCGCACATGACGTATCGTAAAAATACAGCACTGCAGCAGAGCCCTCGAGAAGCGCAGCGCACTTTTCACCATTAGGGTCGTAAAGCTCGAGAGAAGGCGCCGGCATATCTATCATAGAAAGTCGGTTGAACTGATAGAACATCGAAGCCTCGAAAGCCTTCCACTCGTCCCCTATCGTCACGGGACCATTCAGGAACCACTTTTCGTAAAGGTAGATGGCTACCGACTCTTCGCCCATAAGAGGCGGATTCATATAATGGTCCAAGATGGAGCTCGCCACGAACTGTCTTACGAGCGAATCCTTACACGATTCTATGAGATAGTCGCACTCCTGCTCCTTTTCGGAATTGTCTATAAAAAGCATGGTCTCATAGTATTGCTCCAGCATCTCGGAAAGCCGCGCACGCGAAGTGGAGTCCACCTGCCCGGCCGACATCTTGAATAAAGAAGCCGCCATCAAGAGCACTATGAGAGTCAGTCGTTTCATTTTTTCGGCAATTCCACACCTTCAGCCATAAACAGGGACGTGTCTCCGTTATGGCGCAATATGTCTCGCACCGCAGACGAAGATATGTGCGCAAACTCCTGAGCCGTAGGTATTATGATGGTCTCGATCTCGGGAGCGAGTCGACGATTGGCATCGGCTATGCTCCTTTCCGTCTCGAAATCTATCATATTCCTCACACCTCGAACTATATGATTGATACCAAGTTGTCTACATATATCAATGGTAAGTCCCGAATACTCTATCACCCTAACGCCTTCGAGTGAACGACAAGTCTGATTTATGATGTCAATCCTCGTGGGATTGTCGAAGAATCCGGATTTGTCGCCATTGATACCCACGGCCACGACCACCTCGTCGAACATCGTGAGTGCTCGCTTGAGTATGTTAAGATGTCCGGCCGTAAATGGGTCGAACGAGCCCGGGAAGAGTGCTATTCGTTTCATTTCTTAGTTATAAACTTCACTATCAGGGTTAAAAACAACAGGGCGAACATCATATAGCATAGTCTGCCCACTATATCGCCGTACAATGCGAAAAATGTCTGTTTGGTCGTAAGGTTGATTATAGCGTGAAGCACGTCCGGAGTCCACCACTTCGACTGTTCGAGCACATCGCCCCTCTGGTCTATGAAAGCCGAGATGCCTGTGTTAGCGCAGCGTGCTATGTCGCGCCTTAACTCTATGGCTCTCAATCTGGAATAGCTGAAATGCTGCCTATATCCGGCAGTATTTCCCCACCATCCGTCATTAGTGATTACGCAGATGGCCTGGGCGCCTTTCCTGACATATTGAGTACAGAATTCAGGATAAATGGACTCATAACATATAGGAACGCCCACCGGAATGCATCGCGACACGTTTCCATCTTCATCGTACTCCACTACGTTCAGGTTCTTCGCATAGCCCTGCGACACGCATCTTCCCATCAATCCCCCCAATGCGTCGTCGATAGGCGCGAAAATCTTAGGATAAGGAGTCAATTCCGAGCCGACCACGAGCTTAGTCTTGTCCGTTCTCTCCACTCGTCCCGTGCCATCCGTCATATAGGCAGTGTTATACGAGAGATACCATCCGTCGCCTCCTCCCAGAGGACGTGCCAGCACGCTCGGCGAGGCATGAGTATAAAAGGCCTGATGCGTACTCGCCCCGAAAAGCAAGTTCACATTAGGGTATTTGTCTACCAAATTCTTCGAAAAAGTGCGCCAAGTCGGCGAATTCTTAGGAGAAGACACCCAGATGTCCGAGCAAAAGGTCTCCGGAAGCATAAGCAAGGTCACCTCCTGCGGATATGCCTTCAGCGTGTCCCTTCCTGCCAGCTCTTCAGTAAACAATTCGACGACCTGACGGTTCTGTGCGCTCTGCGGAACTGCCTTCAATTTCTGATAAGGGTCGAAATTCGACTGTGCCATAAGCACTTCCAGCCTTCCGGCATCCGCTCTCTCACGGTAGTGCGAATAAATGACCTTCGAGCACACGATAGGCCCTATTATCACTAATGCCAATCCCACCGCAGCGCTGTAGCGGGCCTTCCGATTCCAAGACCGGAAACTGCCGTCCGACAGGCTTACCAGAATCCCGAAAATGGAAAGATTGGCCAGCCAAACCCAAAGGCTTCCTCCGAGAAGTCCGGTGTATTCGTACCACTGAACCAGTCCTGTGGTACGCCCGAAAGCATTTCCGAACACCAGCCACGGCCAGCTTATCTGCGAAGATGTTAGATAGAAGCGCTCCCAGGCTATCCAAGCGACGGCGAGGAAGATATAAGGGACGCATCCCTTGAAGCGTTTCTTACTTATTCTGAAAAGCGCGAAGATGATGGACATAAAGGCAGAATTGGCCAGGACGGCGAAGATGCCCCCGCCCACTGTCGCCTTACATACCCACCAGGTAGTCAGCGCGTTGAAGATTACGAAAGTGAGGTAGTACCACCAGAAAAAGCGTTTCACGCCGTTAAACGAGGCGATACGTTCCGCGCAGAGAAGCGGTACCAGAGCCACGAGGGCCACTGCGCCGCATCCCGGCACCAAAAAAGGAATGCCCATCAAAATCGACGAGATGAGCAGAAGTATGATAATCAATCTATTCTGTTTCATTTTCCGTAGGCATATTCTTACAATACTTGCGCCACTTTTCCAGGAGCAGCGTCATATCCTCCGGCAGAGGAGAGTCGAAACGGCACATCTTACCGGTTTTCGGATGCACGAATCCTAAGGTCTTCGCGTGAAGGGCCTGACGCGGACATATTTCGAAACAATTGGTTATGAATTGTTTATACTTAGCATAAATGGTTCCCTTTCGGATTTCCATACCCCCGTAGCGCTCATCGGCGAAAAGCGGATGCCCGATGGAGCCCATATGCACGCGAATCTGATGCGTACGGCCGGTTTCCAGACGGCACTCCACCAATGTCACGTAACCGAAGCGTTCGAGTACCCTATAATGGGTGACTGCGTGCTTTCCCTTTTCCGGGTCGTCGAAATTACGGAAGCGGAGTCTGTCATTAGGGTCGCGACCTATATAGCCTTCGACGGTGCCCTCGTCTTCGGTGATATTTCCCCAGACTATGGCATTATAGCACCTCTCGATGCTGTGCTCGAAGAATTGCTTGGCTAGTCTTAGCTGAGACTCGTCGTTTTTCGCCACGAGAAGAAGTCCCGAGGTGTCCTTATCTATTCTATGCACGAGAATGCCCATCCTTTCATCCTCTGCTTCAGGACCTTGGCTTATACCCAAGTGATATGCGAGGGCATTGATGAGCGTGCCCTCGAAATGTCCGTGTCCTGGATGCACCACCATTCCGGCATGCTTGTTTACCACGAGCACGTCGTCGTCTTCGTACACTATGTCGAGAGGAATGTCCTGAGGCAGGATTTCGAGGCCCCTGCGACGATACGGCATAATAAATCGTATCACATCGCCGGGACGAATTATGTAATTGGCCTTCACGACCTTATCGCCTACGTGCACATAGCCTTCCTTAATGGCGAGCTGCACGCGATGGCGCGATGTGTCCTCGAGATGTTCCGACATATATTTGTCTATGCGCATAGGGCTCTGCCCTGCATCGACGTTAAGTCTGAAATGCTCGAAAAATTCAGGTTCTATTTCTATTTCTTCTTCTATCCAGTCTTTCTCCATTACTCGATAAGGGCTAAGTAATCATTAAATAATAACTTGGTAATCTTTTTGCGTCTTTTCGGTCTATATTTCTTTTCTCATCAGTCGTGTGCGTCCAGCACACTCCATCTTCTAAAAGTAATCTATCCTCGAAAATCCATCATAAATCTTTACCAACTAATTCTTTAACGCTTACTAATGAATCAACAGGTTCAGGCTTAGGGAGTTTCTCTCTGTCTAGAGTCAAGTAAAGCTTTACGCCTCTTCCCATAGATGTTCTATCTTCGCTTTCGTGCGGAACCTGCCTGTAGACGAACGCCGCGAGCGAATCGGAATAAGTTCTCACGGTGCTGTCGAAAACCAGCTGTTCCACATTAAGATAGCTATCTTGCACGGCATTTACCGCCTTCATATATGGAAGTTCCACAAAAGACGGCACCACCGTAAAGGCATCGCTTGGGTTAGCGCCTACCTTCAGGTTTACCACAGTGCCCACATCGACCTTAGTGCCCGGTTCGATGTCGCTGACACCTACCATCTGACCCAGCACGTTATTCGTAGCCAAGTCCCTGACATAGAGCAGTGTACCCAGGGCCAATCCGTTCGCCACCAGCTCCACCTTAGCCTGTCTTACGGTAAGTCCCACGAGCGACGGCATGGGAACCTGACGCTTCCTGACGGCATTTACCGTGATATAAATCTTTCTGCCATCCTTTACCTCGCTGCCCGCTTTCGGGGTCTGTGCATAGATAGCCCCGTGCCTGAACCGGTTCACGAACACTGAATCCGTGACGATGAGCTGCAGATGGTCCTTTGAGGCCAATCCCACCGCGTCGTCCATCCTCATCCCGATGAAATCCGGCACTTCCACGTACTTATTGTGCTCGGTAAACTTCTTCAGGCCAAAACTCAAACCGCCTATGACCACACAGAATATGACGATGGCCAAAAGCAAGTTCGTAACTATCCAATTCTTCTTAAAAAAATTCATAAAGAAAGCCTCTTATTTTCTTAGGGTTCTATTCGCGAGGTTAATGCGATACTTGAACATCTCCTTACCCTTATAGAAGTAGATGGAGACTACGTTATTATCCATAAATCCTACCTGAGCGATGTAGCGCTGCGTTTTGCGGTTCTTGCATACCGGCTCCGCCCATACGAGCAGGTGGGCATTGGTCTTCTTATTCCTTACTATTACTACGGAATAGCCTCTCACGTCGCACACTCCGGCTTCGAGATTACCCTTCGTGCTCTTCTTAGCCTTCTTATAGGCTGTGTATATGGAGCAATCCTCGGAAATGGTGCCGAATTCTATGGTTCTGGCAGATTTCATAGCATTAGGATTATTCTCAAGCCACCATTCTATGTACTCGTCGCTCTTGAAGTCTGCCTCGGAAAGGACTTTGAGCCTGGTGTCTACTCTGAACAGCGAATCCAGATAGGTAGAATAGACATTCTTTTCTACCAATGCGAGCGAAGACACGCCTTCTATGCAAAACTCCTCTTTCGTAGGCTTTATCGCAGTACCGTCGAAATCAAGTCCATACAGAGAGTTATCCTGAAGTGAATAGAGGTATCTCGTCAGTTTGAGGCGTTTTCCGCCATCGTATCGGCATAGCAATGGAATCTCCAGCATCGTAGCGTCTCCGACATTCACGAGTGCCACCGAATCGCACTTGGTATAGACGGCGTCTGCCGACGGAGCGTCCGGATAGATGTAATAGGGATTCCCGTTAATCTTATACCTCTTACGTTTAAGGGTATAGTCGGTGATGACTATCGACGAATCGGTGTAATCTACGCAAATAGCCGACACTGTCTTGCCGGCTTGATGTTCGAGAACGTTCTGGTGCTCGGTGCGAGGATCGAATCCCTTCTTCTGGCCGAAACACAAGACGCTGCAGAATAATGCCATTAAGGCCAATACCTTTTTCATTCTAAATGACTTTCAAGTCCTTACCCACTTTGATGAATGCATCTATCGCGCGATCGAGCTGGTGCTGCGTGTGTGCGGCACTTAGTTGAACGCGGATTCTCGCTTGGCCTGCAGGCACTACCGGATAATAGAATCCTGTTACGAAGATTCCCTCTTCGGCCATAGCGCTAGCGAACTTCTGGCTCAGAGGAGCGTCGTACAGCATCACTGCGCAGATGGCGCTCTGTGTAGGCTTGATGTCAAATCCAGCCTCAAGCATCTTGGCGCGGAAGTATTCCACGTTCTCCACGAGTCTTGAGTGCAGTTCGTCGCTCTCTTCGAGCATCTTGAAGAGTTCCACTCCGGCGCCCGCTATCATAGGAGGCAACGAGTTCGAAAATAGATATGGACGGCTTCTCTGACGAAGCATCTCTATAATCTCCTTTCGACCTGTGGTAAATCCGCCTACGGCTCCGCCGAATGCCTTTCCTAGAGTTCCGGTGTGGATGTCTATCCTGTCGTAGCAGTCGTACAACTCTCCGACTCCCCTTCCCGTAGGGCCTACCACTCCGGCGCTGTGGCTCTCGTCCACCATCACGAGCGCGTCGTATTTTTCCGCAAGTTCGCAGATTCTGTCCATAGGTGCGACATTACCATCCATAGAGAATACGCCGTCGGTCACTATGATACGGAATCGCTGCGCCTGGGCTTCCTGAAGACAGCGCTCAAGCTCTGTCATATCGGAATTGGCATAACGATAACGCACTGCCTTACAAAGACGTACGCCGTCGATTATGGATGCGTGATTCAATGAATCGGAGATGATGGCATCTTCAGCGGTAAGGAGCGGCTCGAAGACACCGCCGTTAGCGTCGAAACAGGCAGCGTAGAGAATGGTGTCTTCGGTGTGGAAGTATCTTGATACGGCTTTTTCAAGTTCGAGGTGCACGTCTTGGGTTCCGCAGATGAATCGAACGGAGCTCATTCCGTAGCCACGGGCGTCCATCGTGCGCTTCGCAGCCTCGATAAGGCGAGGCGAATTGGCCAGTCCCAAGTAGTTGTTGGCACAAAAATTAAGGGCTTTTCTGCCGTCGCTCAGGGTGATTTCGGCGCCCTGCTCGGAGCATATTACGCGTTCCTGCTTGTAGAGACCGTCTTTACGGATCTTTTCGAGTTCGCAGGTAAGATGTTCTTGAAATTTGCCGTACATAATATACTATTTGTTTAGTTTGACTTTCAAATTCTTTATCATATCCTGAGTCATAGCGTCGAGGTCGTAGGTCGGAGCCCAGCCCCATTCCTTACGGGCACAGGTGTCGTCCATATTATCCGGCCAAGAATCGGCTATGCTCTGACGTACCGGGTCTACCTCGTAGCGCATCTTAAAGGAAGGTATGTACTTTCGTATGGATGCGGCGATAGTCTCCGGGTCGAAACTCATAGATGCGATATTGAAGGAATTACGATGTTTCAGGTAGCGCGGGTTCGCCTGCATGATGTCTATGGCGGCACGAAGCGCATCCGGCATATACATCATATCCATAAGGGTTCCTGCGGCTATAGGGCACACGAATTCCTCGCCCTTTACCGCAGCGTAGTAGATTTCCACGGCATAGTCGGTAGTACCTCCTCCGGGAAGAGTGGTATAGCTGATAAGCCCCGGGAATCGAACGGAGCGGGTGTCCACTCCGTATTTGTGGAAATAGTAGTCACTTAGCAGCTCGGTAGCCACCTTCGTGACTCCATACATGGACGTAGGACGCTGAATGGTGTCCTGAGGAGTATTCTTGTGCGGAGTGGACGGGCCGAAAGAACCGATGGAACTCGGCGTGAACACTGCGCACTTTTTCTCTCTCGCCACCTCCAGAACATTTATCAGGCCATTCATCTGAATGTCCCAAGCCTTCAACGGAAGTCTTTCTGCCGTAGCCGAAAGAAGAGCGGCCAAGTTATAGATGGTGTCGATGTCGTATTTGTCGACGGCATCGGCTATCTGCTTGGCATTACACACGTCCACTTCCTCACTCGGTCCGCTAGAAAGGAGTTTTCCCTTAGGCTCGCATCCCTTAATGTAGCCGGCGACGACCTTCCCGTTAGGGAAAGTGCGCCGCAGCAACATAGTGAGTTCGGAGCCAATCTGGCCCGTAGCTCCAATTACAAGAATATTTTTCACTATTTCAACTCTTTGAATTTCTCTGCAGAAATCTTCTTCGACTTAAGGGTGATGACACTCTTGATCTTGTCGAGAACTTTCTGGTCTTCTACCTGCTCAGCGAGTCTTTCGACCTGCTTCTGGTCGTGAAGTACGTTGTTTACGGCCTCGTCGATCATTTCCTGAGGAACGTTTCCGATACCATACATAGCGTACTGATAGGTAACGAATGCCTTAGCAGCGTCCTTAAGGTCGTCTGCACTGATCTGAAGCTCGAATTTCTTCATAAGGCTGCCTCTTACGAGCTGCCACTTGAAGTCCTCTGCAAATGCAGGGAATTCCTCTTCTACCTGCTCTGCGGTTACCTTTCCGTCGTTAGCGTGGAGAAGCCATCTCTTGAGGAATGCCTCAGGAAGCTCTACGCCTGCCTTGTTTACATAGAAATCGCGGATGTCCTTAGAAAGTCTCCACTGAGCCTCCGACTTATAGTTTTCCTTAAGGCGCTCTGAAGCCTCTTTCTCGATCTCCTCGTCGGTCTTCTCTTCCTTCTTGCTCTCGTAGTATTTCTTAAGGTTGGCAGCCATATCTTCCTTCTCCTTAGCGGATACGGTTACGCTATAGTTAGGGACTTCGTCCTCTGCCACTACCTCTACGTCTACCTCAGGACTCAAAGCCATATCGAACACGAAAGTGAACTCGTTACCGCTGGTCCAGTCTACATCAGGCTGCTTCTCGCTTGAGAGAGGCTCTCCCAAGATGTGAAGTTTCTCGTCGTCGATGAACTTCTGAAGGCCTGTACCGATTACCTCGTTAATGGAATCGGCCAACACCTGTCCGCCGTACACGCGCTGAACGAGGCTCATAGGAACATTTCCCTTACGGAATCCCTTGAAGTCAGCACGACGTCTGCAATCTGCAAGTTTCTTCTTCTCAATCTCCGCATAATCTGCAGGCTCGATGTTCATAGTAAGCTCGATATTGAGCTTGTCAATCTGGTTTTTTGTTAATTTCATACTATTTATTATTATTTGATTTTTCTTTTCGGGTATTTGATTCTCTCGTGATACATTTGGCCCAAATAGGTCTGCATCACGATTTTAATGGTATCTATCTCCTTAAGGGTAATGTCGGCCTGTTCCAATTGGCCGTCCTCTATCTTATAGGCGAAGATTCTGTCCACGAGCGCGGAAATGCTCTCCTGCGAGTAGTCTCTCAATGTTCTGGAAGCGGCCTCGATGGAGTCGCTCAGCATCAGGATGACCTGCTCCTTAGTGGTCGGGGTAGGTCCCGGATACAGGAACTCCTTCTTTAGCTCAGGGTCGCCGCCCTCCTTAAGGTATTTGTCGTAGAAGAATGAGACACAGGTAGTTCCGTGATGAGTCCTGATGAAATCGGTAATCACCGACGGTAGTTTGTGCGCCTGTGCGAGCTCCACGCCGTCCGTAACATGCTTTATGATGTCCTGGGCACTCTGGAGCGGAGTGATGTCCGAGTGATATTTGGCGTCGGTCGAGGTCAGAGACTCGTTCTCCACGAAGCAGAGAGGATTCTTGATCTTTCCTATGTCGTGATAGAGAGCGCCTGCCTTTATGAGAATCTCGTCGGCATTAATGGCTCTCGCTGCTGCCGAGGCTAAGTTCATCACCTGAAGTGAGTGCTGGAATGTACCCGGAGCCTTCTGCTCGAGCTGGCGAAGCAGTTCGTTAGAAGTGTCCGAGAGCTCCTGAAGGCGGGTCGACGACACGAGATTGAAGCTCCTTTCGAGAAGGTAGACAAACGGATGGAGTGCCACCTGAAGGATGGAGCCTATGCATATAAGTCCCAGTGTAGGAAGGTAATCCACATTTATGACGCCCGTAATGACGAATGCCGAGAACAGGACTGCGGTGCACACGAAGTTAATCAATGCAGCGATGAACTGTTTCGCACCCTTCGAGAAATGCTTGAATACATAGAGCGTTATGACTCCGGATACGAGATACATCATAAACATAGCTGCGCCGTTCTCCGCAAAGAGAAGCAGCGGAAGCAATGTGGCGATGTATACCGGATAGATAACCCTGGTCCTGAAGAAAGCCTGTAGATAAAGCGCTGCCACCGAGAACGGGAAGATGAATATCCACTGCGGAGCGAACTTAATCAAAAGAAGCTCCACGGAAGCTATCAGGGTAAAGACCACCACGACATAGAGGTATCGATTATAGTCTTTGAATATCATAGCATTAGAGAAGTAGATGGCGAAGTACAGGCAGATGAGTATGCCTAATACCAGCAGCGCATTTCCCAGCCAGATGGCAGCAAGTGGCTTGTCGTAGCCGTAGCTTTGCTCGTATTCGGCCTTATAGGAGTCGAGCATCTGGGCCACCTCGGCGGTAATCAGCTCGCCATTGTTCACGATAATGGTTCCGGCGTTCACGAATCCGGAAGTGGTCGATACCATCGACTGCGTCTGACTGTGTACGAGAGCCGTAATCTGCTCGTCGTAGACTAGATTTACCGCAAGCAGGTCGTATATGGACTTCGATCTTATTACGGAGTCCACGTTAACCTCGGGACAATCCGTCGAAACCTCGTGAAGGAGTGCGATTCGTGCCTGCGGAAGGAGATAAACCTCGGACACAGGCACCTTTTCGGCACGTTTTCCCTTCTGGACATATATCAATTCGACATTATCCTGAATCTCGGGGATGATTCCCTTATTATAGATATCTGACAGGTGTCTGACCAGCGAAGACTTCAATCCCGGAACATCGGCGAAGCTCATTCCCTCGATCTTTCTGAAACTCTCTCCGACCACCTCGGTGGACATCTTGTAGTAAGGAATTACGGTAGACGACAAATCCGCCCTTTCCTTAGCTATCTGTTCAGTGGTTTTCAGAAGAGGGAAATCAAACTGGGCCACGAGAGTCTCGTAGCGCCAAGCCTGACCCTTCGAATAGTCATAACCCCACTTCGCCGTGCGTGGCACCAAGACCATAAGCACCGCGAAAGATACCACAAGGGGTATGACAACCTTCCACCTGAAAGAAGATTTCATCTTTTATGCGTCTATATTAGCGTAATGTGCGTTTTCTTCGATAAACTGTCTGCGTGGCGGTACATCGTCGCCCATAAGCATAGAGAAGGTACGCTCTGCCTGAGCCGCGTTCTCTATGGTAATCTGGCGGAAACGACGACGCTCAGGGTCCATAGTGGTAGCCCACAACTGCTCGTCCGACATCTCTCCCAAACCTTTATAGCGCTGAACGGTATAACCCTTGTCAGAGCCCTTTCCGAGCTTGAGCGCAGCCTCTTCTCTCTGTTCCTCAGTCCAGCAATATACCTCTTCCTTACCCTTCTTCACCAAGTAAAGCGGCGGAGTGGCGAGGTATACGTAGCCGTTCTTTATGAGGTCGAACATATATCTGAAGAAGAATGTGAGGATAAGACAGGCAATGTGAGAACCATCGACATCGGCATCGGTCATAATCACTACCTTATGGTATCTCAGCTTGCTCAAGTCCATATGTTTCTCGCCGTTTTCGTCTTCCTGTGCCACAGTAACGCCCAGTGCGGTATAGATATTCTGAATCTCCTGGCTGTCGAAAGCCCTGTCCACAGCAGCCTTCTCGACGTTCAAAATCTTACCACGAAGCGGAAGAATAGCCTGAAATTCACGATTTCTGCCAAGCTTGGCAGTACCGCCTGCGGAATCTCCCTCGACCAGGAACAGCTCGCACTTCTCCGGATCTCTCTCGGAGCAGTCGGCCAATTTACCCGGCATACCTGCGCCGCTCAAAACCGATTTGCGCTGCACCATCTCACGTGCCTTTCGCGCCGCATTACGGGCAGTGGCAGCGAGAACGATCTTTTCGATGATGGTCTTCGCGAGTTTAGGATTCTCTTCCAAGAAAATATCCATAGCAGCCGCAGTAGCCTGAGATACAGCCGATGTAACTTCCGTGTTACCGAGCTTCGTCTTAGTCTGGCCTTCGAATTGAGGCTCTGCCACCTTCACTGAGATGACTGCCGTAAGGCCTTCCCTGAAGTCTTCGGGAGCGAGCGGATCCTTCAACTTCGCGAGAAGGTTATTCTTCTCCGTGTACTGTTTCAAAGAACGGGAAAGACCCATCTTGAAACCCTGAAGGTGAGTACCACCCTCTATGGTGTTGATATTATTTACGTAAGAATATATCTTCTCCGAATAGCCCGTGTTATACTGAAGGGCTATGTCGATAGGAATTATCTTATCTGAAGACACGCAGATAGGCTCCGGAATCAGGGTCTGTGCACCTGCGTCGAGATACTCGATGAACTGCTTGAGACCATCGTTCGAATAGAATACCTCGCTACGGAAAATATTACGGCCGGTAGGCTTCGCATTATCGTTCTCGTCGGTCACATACTCGTCGACGAGTTCCCTCTCATCGGTCAAGGTAATGCGCACGCCCTTATTAAGATAGGACAATTCCCTCAATCGCGCAGCCAGCGTGTCGTACTTATAAATAGTGGTCTGAGTAAAGATCTCAGCATCCGGATGGAAGGTGATGATGGTTCCTGTGTTATCGGAATCGCCCACTACCTGGACAGGGCCAAGTGGTTTACCCTTAGAGAATTCCTGCTTGAAGACCTTACCCTCGCGGTGAACTTCTGCAATAAGATGGTCGGAAAGGGCATTCACGCAGGACACACCCACACCGTGAAGACCTCCGGACACCTTGTAGCTATTCTTACTGAACTTACCGCCGGCGTGAAGCACCGTAAGAACCACCTCCAAAGCGGAACGATGCTCCTTTTCATGCATGCCGGTAGGGATACCACGTCCGTTATCCTCTACCCTTATGGAGTTGTCAGGAAGAATGCTCACCTCTATGTCGGTACAGAATCCGGCCATAGCCTCATCTATACTGTTATCCACCACTTCATATACCAGATGATGCAATCCCCTCTCGGATACATCTCCGATATACATCGATGGTCTCTTTCTTACGGCCTCCAATCCCTCAAGCACCTGAATGCTGTCAGCACCATACTGCTGCTCGGCCTGTTTGATTTCTTCTGTCTCTATCATTTTCTTAATTTATTTTATATTCGAAAAGCCTACAAATTTACTAAAAAAAGCAGGCTTTTGCAAGCGTCTCTAGAAAGTGTAGTTAAATCCTACTATTTGCTGGCTTCCGCTGTAGGAAACATTGTTAAAATGGAATACCGCAGATACCTTTATCCGCAGGCTTCCTCCCAACACCCTCGAATAGAAAAACTCCAAGCGGTCATAGCTTCCACATTTCGACGAGTCATTATAAATTCTGAAGAACGGGTCGTTAAAGTATAGTCTGTCCACGTAAGGCACGCCCGCCGAATCCGACTTATAGTATAAAGGCATTATGTCCTTTCCCACATACAAACTGTTGCTCGCTCCCCAAAAGCCCTTTTCCATACGCAGGGTAAGTTCGGCCAATCCCGGAAGCTCGAACTCGCTCGTGACCGTCCTATCCCTCTGAACGGACTGTATATATCCCAACTTGAAATACAAATCATCTAAAAAGGACATCTTTTTCAAGTCGAACACCACATAAGGCTCTACGAGAGCGTTATCGCACACGCCAGGAGCCTCGATGGAGCTGGCGAAATGCACCATATACACATTATATCCCACATTAAACCAGTCGGATACCTGATGATGACCCGCCGAGAAAATCATAAATTGCTCTTTAATGGAAGAGCTGGCGCCGTATTTTCCCATCCAGTCGCAGCCCAGCTCCACCACCGTGCGCGGAGTGGCGTATGAGAAGAGCACGCCCTCGATGTACGGGTCGTACCAAGCCTGCTTTTCGGAAATGAAGGCAGTAGACCACTGCTCCAGACACTTGGTACGAGGGAAAACGCCTCCCGTTATGGAAAAATGCCTATCGGATTCGTTATGGTCGTATCTGTAATAGTAAAAAAAGTCCGAAAGAATCTTAGCGCCTATGTCGTTGATGTTACCGAAGTCCTTTCTGATTTCGGCGCCGCCTATCAAACTGTGCTTCGAGCCCTCCGAGCCCGTTCTCAGTCCTATGGTAGGATAGAATCTGGTGCCGAAGATGGTTCCCGACCCGGAAAAGTCACTGGGAGCGTATTCCCTGTTGTCGAAACGAAGGTCGAAGCCCAAATCGTAGATAAATTCGGAATGCTTGCCGTCCGACTGCTGCGCATAGGCAAAAGCCGCGCTGAACAGGCTGCAAGCCGACAGCGCCAATAGTATTTTCGTAAATTTCATAGCCTAAATATCGTTCTTTTTTCGCATCTTTGCAAATATATGAACGGAGATAAACTTTGGAATAGTAATTTCATAAAAATATGCATAGGAAACTTCCTAATCAAGTTTTCCTTTACACTTATAGTTCCCCTTTTGCCCCTTTACCTAAGTGAGACTTTCGGAGCGAATAACGATACCATAGGCATCATTCTTTCCTGCTATACCATTATGATAATATTGGTAAGCCCTTTCAGCGGCTACATAGTAGACAGTTTCCCCAGGAAAGCCATACTCCTGTTGTGTAACTTCGTATTCTTCGCCCTGTTCGCAGGCTACATAGCGGCAGGTTCGCTTACCGTATTCGCCATCTTCCGCACCATTCACGGCGCTCCTTTCGGGACGGCAGTAGTATCCACGAATACCGTAGCCATAGACGTGCTCCCCTCTTCGCGACGCACGGAGGGCATCAGCTACTTCGGATTGAGTAACAACCTCGCCACCGCGCTTGGCCCGTTTGCCGCCGTATTCGTGCTCAAGGCAGCCGGCGGAAACTATCAGATGCTATTTCTCTTCTCCATGATAATGTCGCTGGTCGCACTGATCGTAAACTCTACCATAAAGTTGGAAAGGCGCGATTGCCGCACGGCCGACAAGAAAGTGATTTCGCTCGACAGATTCTTCCTGGTGAAAGGCGCGAGACAGGCAGTGAACATTATGTGCTTTTCGTTTTGCTACGGCGTCGTGTCTACCTACGTGGCCATCTATGGTAAGGAGGAATTGGGCATCACGTCCGGCACCGGATTCTGGTTCCTGTTCTTCGCCATAGGCCTGATGGTTTCCAGATTGACCGGGGCTAAGGGATTGAAGGAGAATAAAATCAGCAGGAACACGGCCGAGGGCATATTGGCATCGATCGTGGGTTACTTCCTGTTCGCCGCAGTACGCACCGAGTGGGCGTTCTACTTGGCCCCATTCATCATAGGTCTGGGAAACGGACACATGTACCCGGGATTCCAGAGCATGTTCGTGAATCTGGCGCACAATTCCCAGAGAGGTACGGCCAATTCCTCCATGCTGACGTCCTGGGAGGCAGGCGTGGGGTTGGGCGTATTGGCCGGAGGCGTGGTCAGCGCCCATCTGGGTTACCATTGCGCGTTCTGGGTGGCATTGGCCGTGAACTTCGTGGGGCTGGTGATGTTCTTTACGGTAAGCCGCTCGCACTTCGAGAAGAATAAACTGCGGTGATTTTGTTTGAAAAAACGAAGATTAAAAGTAAATTTGTAGGCTCAAAAAAACGCATTATATGGAAAATATAGGTTTAGGCTTGGAACTGATGCTGGTCGGTATGGTGACAGTGTTCATCATCTTGCTGATAGTCATCTACGGAAGCCAATTGCTAATTAAAATCGTAAATAAAGTCGCGCCCGCCGAAGCACCTGCTCCGAAAAGACAGGCGGAGGGAGAAGACCTTCGTCCCGTATTCGAAGCCGCTGTAAATCAACTCACGGAGGGTAAGGGACATCTTACTAATGTAACTAAACTATAAAATGGGAAAAGAGATAAAATTGAGCCTCGTGTTCAGAGACATGTGGCAGAGCGCTGGCAAGTATCAGCCGCGCGTGGATCAGCTTGTTAAAATCGCTCCGGTAATCGTCAAGATGGGGTGCTTCGACCGCGTGGAGACTAACGGCGGCGGATTCGAGCAAGTTAACCTTCTATATGGAGAGAATCCTAACAAATCGGTAAGGGAATGGACCAAGCCTTTCCGTGAGGCCGGCATCCAGACCCATATGCTGGACAGAGCCCTTAACGGACTTAGGATGAGTCCTTGCTCAAAGGACCTCAGGGAGCTTTTCTATAAGGTCAAGAAGGCGCAGGGAACGGACATCACCCGTATATTCTGCGGCTTGAACGACCCTCGTAACGTGATTCCTTCGATAGGATATGCCAAGCAGGCCGGTATGATAGCGCAGGCTTCGCTTTGCATCACCCACTCCCCTGTCCACACCGTAGAATACTATATAGGACTCGCGAAACAGTTCATAGAGGCAGGTGCGGATGAGATTTGCCTGAAGGATATGGCAGGTATCGGACGTCCGGTTTCATTAGGTAAGATAGTCAAGGGAATAAAGGAATACGCTCCGCAGATTCCTATCCAGTACCACTCTCATTCAGGTCCTGGATTCAGCATGGCATCCATCCTGGAGGTGTGTGAGAACGGTTGCGACTACGTGGACGTAGGCATGTCACCACTTTCGTGGGGTACCGGCCACGCAGACGTGATAGCGGTTCAGGAAATGCTTAAGGACGCAGGATTCCAGGTTAAGGACATAAATATGGAAGCCTATATGCAGGCCCGCACCCTCATTCAGGAGATGCTCGACGACTTTCTGGGATACTACTGCCCATCGCTTAACAGAATAGACAATTCCCTTCTCATAAAGCCGGGTCTTCCGGGAGGCATGATGGGTTCGCTTATGACCGATCTCGAGGAGAATCTCTCTTCTCTTAACAAATGGAAGGAAAAGCACGGACAGAAGCCGCTTACTACGGACGAACTGCTGGTAAAGCTCTTCGACGAGGTGGCTTACGTATGGCCTAAGGTGGGATTCCCTCCTCTGGTAACTCCTTTCTCCCAGTACGTGAAGAACCTTTCACTTATGAACGTAGTGTCTATGGAGAAAGGCAAGAACCGCTGGGAAATGTTCCCTGACACCATTTGGGATATGGTTTTGGGCAAGGCAGGAAAGCTTCCGGGCGAAGTCGACGATGAGATTAAGGCACTTGCCGCAGCTCAGGGCCGCCAATTCATATCCACAGACCCTCAGGAGAACTACCCTGACTGTCTGGACGAGTTCCGCGCTAAGATGAAGGCTAATGGCTGGGAGACAGGCCAGGACGACGAAGAACTCTTCGAATACGCCATGCATCCTGTTCAGTACGAAGCATATAAGAGCGGAAAGGCTAAGGCCGACTTCGAGGCCGACCTCGCCAAGCGCAAGGCCGAAAAGAACGCTCCTAAGGGTGCATCCCTTCCGGAGAGCATCATCGTGAACCTTAACGGCGCTTCATATAAACTGGACATCTCTTATGACGGAACGGCACCTGCCGCTTCCGCTACCGCAGCTCCGGTATCGAATTCAGACGCAGAGGATGTTCCGGCTCCTATTTCCGGCAAATTCCTCCTCACCCAGGATGGTAGCGAGGCCCCTCGTAAGGTCGGAGACCACGTGAAGAGAGGAGATGTACTCTGCTATATCGAAGCGATGAAAATCAACAACGCCATCTGCGCGGACTTCGACGGCACGATTGCCGCCATCCTCGCACATAACGGAGATACCGTAGAAGAAGATGACGTTATCGTTAAAATGGTTAGAGACAAATAAATATGGGAGATATACTCGATAGACTCTATGAGATGACAGCCATAAGCAACATCGCTGAGAACCCTTCGTTCCTGCTGATGTACCTTATCGCCTTCGGTCTTCTCTACCTGGGAATCGTAAAGAAATACGAGCCCCTGCTGTTGGTTCCCATCGCCTTCGGCGTGCTGATTGCCAATTTCCCCGGCGGAGAGATGGGCGTAATCCAGACCGACGCTGCGGGTATGGTCACATTGGCCGACGGAACCGTGCGCAGCATCTGGGATATGCCTCTTCACGACATCGCCCACGAGTTCGGCATAATGAACTACCTGTACTACGGCCTCATCAAGACCGGACTGCTACCGCCTATCATCTTTATGGGTGTGGGTGCGCTGACGGACTTCGGCCCGATGCTCCGTAACCTCAAGCTCGCCATCTTCGGTGCCGCTGCCCAATTCGGTATCTTCGCAGTGCTGCTCGTATCCCTGATGCTCGGATTCACCCCACAGGAAGCCGCATCGCTGGGAATCATCGGTGGAGCCGACGGTCCTACGGCGATCTTCACCACGATCAAATTGGCCCCACATCTTCTCGGGCCAATCGCTATCGCAGCCTACAGCTATATGGCGCTCGTGCCGGTGATCATTCCTCTGGTAGTCAAGCTCACTTGCACGAAGAAAGAGCTGATGATCAATATGAAAGAGCAGGACAAGCTTTACCCTCCAAAGGGAGAGATAAAGAATATGCGCGCGCTGAAGATCATCTTCCCTATCGCCGTTACCACCATCGTGGCCATCTTCGTACCTACCGCAGTTCCGCTCGTGGGTATGCTTATGTTCGGTAACCTCGTGAAGGAAATCGGCGCCGACACCTCGCGTCTTTTCAATGTGGCAAGTAACGGTCTTATGAACGCCGCCACCATATTCTTAGGACTTTGCGTGGGCGCTACCATGACAGCCGAGGCATTCCTGAACTTTCAGACATTGGGCATCGTGGTCGGTGGATTCTGCGCATTCGCGCTGAGTATCGCCAGCGGTATCTTTATGGTCAAGATATTCAACCTGTTCTCGAAGAAGAAAATCAATCCTCTCATCGGTGCTACGGGCCTTTCGGCAGTTCCTATGGCCAGCCGCGTATGTAACGGAATCAGCACCAAATACGACCCTAAGAACCACGTACTTAACTATTGTATGGCATCTAACATCTCCGGAGTCATCGGCTCTGCCGTCGCTGCGGGCGTGCTCATCTCATTCTTAGGATAGAGAGTTCGTGATATTATAAGAGAAAAGGATCGACTGCTTAGTAGTCGGTCCTTTTTTGATTTGATATGAATCGATATGCGGCGTAAATGAGCATTGGCCCCAATCCCGAGTAGAAGGCTGCCGTGAATTCCGCAGGGATGCAAGGGACATGCTTGATGGCTACGCCGAGGCAGGACATAAACACGAGCAGAATCCATCCTCCGAGCGGAAAGGTGGCCCAGACGCCGGTCTTTTCCGGCCGGCTCGCGATGTGAGCGGAATACTTGTCCACCGCCTTACGGAACATAAAGAAGAACCCGACGAGGACAAATGCCGTAATGAGCATCAGCCACCACAAATCCTCGGATGGCATCGACAGATACGACTTTATGCCTTTAATGGCGATAATTACCCCTGGCATTCCCCAGAGAAAGGCTGCGATGTAATAGAGTACGGTTCTATTCATAAAATTTCATTTCGTTTTCAAAAGACTGCAAAGTAACAACAAATAAATGAGAAAATGGGAAAGGGGCCTCAAAAAGGACCAAATCACATCTTCATCAATTTATGAAGTTTCGTTTTAATGTTAAGCTTAAAAGTAACAGGATGCTCCGACAAAAACTTATCCACATCTAAAGGCTCTTCTACAAAAGAAAACGTAGTGTTATCAGCTATCATTTGGAAAACTTTAACGTCCGGTAAAAATGCTTTTACACATCTAAGAATGCTTAACTTATCCGCATCAGTCACTCTCTCGCCTAAATATATACTCTGGAAACAATTGGATGACAGTCGTGGATATAACCTCACTTCCGTCCATGGTATAATCTCATTTCGCTTTGTAGGGCGCATTACACGATATGGAATACTTGGATGAGGATCTATAATAGCAAATCTTACCTCCTGTTCGTGTTGCCACTCTTCCCCCTTTGTAAAAAACTGATAAAACAAATCTACATTTCTTATACCATTAGGTTTTTCCCGTATATTTCGATACTTAACATCCTCACATAATAAACAAAGACCTAAGTGACACAAATCCTTTTTAAGGGCATCCTCATTTAAACCAATACATACCCCTCTGTGATTCGTATAATAACTCCACATAAGCATACTGTCGTTTCTTTTAGACAAGCAGCTTATCCAAACTCTCTGTCTGTTATTCTCTGAATCCAATTTTGCTTTATTCTTAATGAAGGATTTTGGAGCCCAACCAAGCCTATACCCATCAGGAACACCGAAATCAAATAAATCCGGATGTGAATCAAAAGGATCATTAAAATACAGCGGATTTGTAAATTGCAAATTCCGTTCTCTCATCATTGATAGAGCAGAATTGACATTAAGATACTTATATAGATGTCTCATATTAAATAGGCATAGCCACATATTCATTTAACTTCTTCCTTAAACTCTTCCAATTAGGAATCTGCTGACCAAGCAAAAACTCAAACACCTTACTATGGTTTTGTATCTTTAAATGCGTTAATTCATGGACCACAACATACTCTACACATTCCTTCGGAACACGCGCCAATTCAAGATTGAACAACAAAGATCGTCGTCGAGCATTGCAACTTCCCCATAGTGTTTTCATTGACTTTATTTGCCAGGTAACATCCCGTTCTACCAGTTTCTCTGCCCAACGCTCCACAAGTGGGCCGATGTATTCCTTCAGCTGCTCGCGATACCATTCCGTCATCAATTCTGCACGGCGCTCAACAGTGGAATCCTTTCGTACGCGCATAGTCATTGTATCGCCACGGACTTCAACGGAGTTGGCTCCGCTAGTGATATAGGAGACGCGCAGGCGGTAGCGGATGCCGAAGTAGTAGTGATTCTCTCCGGAAACGTATTCGCGCTGCGTCTGTCGGGCTTGAGCGGCGATTTCGTCCTGCTGCTTACGTATCCATTCCCATTTGGATATGACGTAGCTACGAACGTCTCCCTCTGTCAAATAATCTGGCACAGAGAGATGCACTCGGCCATCGGGCGGATAGACCGACAAATGCATGTTCTTGATGGGCTTGCGCTCAACCTCTATTTCAAGACCGTCGATATTCATCAGTTACCAAATTCCGGGTTATGGATGACTATGTTCAGGATCTTCTCTGGGTCGAATATCGTCCCGGCCAGCGCATTCTTGATGGCTATGAGGAGTTTCTTCTTGCGCACCTCGCTGGTTCGGAAGCCGTGTGCAGCATTGGCCTCAATGACACCGTTTAGCATCAGGGCCAAATCCAAGTTCTTTCCCAGGTTATCGTAGAGCGCTTTCTTGCCCTCAGAATTGATGCGGGGGTCAACTTCTTCGCCCTTACGTATTTCCTCGGCCAAAGCCTTGATGTTCTTCAGCAGCTCTTTGTATTCTATCTTTTCCTGCTGGTACTCTTCCAATAGACGGTTGATGCGTTCGGAGAATTTCTTGTACTCCTCGGGATTGCTCTCACGCTTACGGTTGATGACACGGCGCACATTAGCGGCCATTGTCTCGGCAACACCCTTCTGTCCACCCAGCTCAGTCTCAGCTCCTGCAGAGACTTCTACGTCACCATCGTCCTTGACGTTGATAATGTCCAGGAAGGAGAAGTCGTCCAGTTTCTCAAGAACCTCGACGCGGGAAGAAACCACGTAATCATCGAGTAATGCCCGCATTTCAGCGTCGAACTTTTTCAGGTTCACGTAGTCACCGCAACGCTTGGAGATGGCATTGCGAAGTTCGTCGTAGGTCTTTACTTTGAGATAGATCTTGTCAGCCTCCTCATCGGTATATCCAGCTTCCTTCATTTGCATAGCAATGGCCGTGTAACGACGTACAAGTGCGTAGCAGGCGTCGTAGAAGTCCTCACGCTTGCGGGCGTTGAGGATGATTTCGGCCTGATGCTCTTCTTCGGTGCCCTTGTGCTGGTCGTAGCAGAACCAGTCGAAGAATTCGTCCACTCTCTTCGGCTCCTTAACGAGCTCGGAGAGGCGGTCGCAGCGCTCCAGAGCAGCGTCCAAGTCCTTCTTACCTTCCTCTACCTTGCTCTTGAGCAGACCTTCAATATCAGCCTTGTCATAGCCAGAGAAGGCCCCGTTGGTATAGTCCTCAATGGCACCCTCAATATTCTCAAAGAGGTGCTTGTAGTCAATAATATAGCCGTATTCCTTCTTCTCTCCATTCACACGGTTCACGCGGCAGATAGCCTGGAAGAGGTTGTGGTCGCGCATCTCCTTATCGATGTAGAGATAGGTCGCTGCTGGGGCATCGAAGCCGGTGAGCAGTTTATCCACTACGATGAGAAGTTTCATGCTGGCTGGGTGATTGACAAACTCGTATTTGGCCCATTCCTCGAAGTCTTCGGGGGTCTTGTCTCCCAACATCTTTTTATTGGTATTGTACTTGTAATCGGCCTCGGTCTTCAGCTCGCCGCTATATCCATTTTCCAGCGAAGGGTCTGCACCGTCGTAGCTGGTCACTACGGCACACTTCCCGGCTAACGCGGTCTCCTGGAATGCAGACCAGAAGCGGTAGGCCTGGTAGATACTCCCGGCCACCAGTATGGCGTTACCCCAGCCTTCCTTAAGCGCCGGAATCAGCTGGAAGTCCTTTGTGATTTGAGCCACAATGCGATTCACACGATCCTTGCTAGAAAAGAGACTCTGCATATCGGCCCAGCGGTCCTGCAGGGCTTTCTTGGCCTTCGGCGTGAGTTTCTTGGTTGTGTCCTCGAAGAGTTCATCAAAGGAAACATCATCAGGAAGAACCTGCTCCACATCACGGGCTTCGTAACGGAGATCCAGGATGACTTTGTCCTTGACGGCCTCGTCGAATTTGTAGGTATGAATCCAGGGGCCGAAGTTCTCACGGCTGGTGAGACGGCCTTTTTCGTCTTTGAGCAACGGAGTGCCGGTGAAACCAATCATCATCACGCCTTCGCCCATAATCTTCTTCATTGCCTGGTTGAGGATGCCGCCTTGGGTGCGGTGGCATTCGTCCACGAAGACGTAAATATTACCTTTTGCAGAGAATCCTTCCGGTAGTTTGTCGGCCAGGTCTTTCAGATACTGTTCGGGAGAGCGAGTGCCACGTAGTTTGGAATCACGGCCTTCAATCTCTTCTGGGTCATCTGCCAGGCCAAACTTATGGATGAGGGTGCAGATGAGCGCCGGCATCTTCTCCTCGCCCTTCTTGTCGTTCTTGCCCTCCAGCATTTTGATGAGGTGTTCGCCACTCTTTGCTCGGACAGGATGCTCTCCGGCATCCTTGAAGCCATTCTCTATTTGTTTGTCCAGCTCGTCACGGTCAGTAATAATCACCACGCGGCTGTCGTCGATATTCTCTCGAATCCACTGAGCCAGCCATACCATTGTGAGGCTCTTACCGGAACCCTGACTATGCCAGATGATACCGCTTTGCTTGTTCTTAATGCGGGTCTTGGCGGCCACGATAGCGAAATACTGATTGGGACGAGCCACTTTCTTGATGCCGCCGTCGAAAACAACGCAGTCGTGAATGAATTCCAGCAGGCGGTCCGGCTCCAGCATCTGCATCAGCGAGCGGTCCAGTTCGTTCGGGAATTCTTTCTGTCCGTACATCGAGGAAGAGACGGGCAATTTATCGGTGTCATAGGGGTAACCATCTCCTGCTGGCTCCTTCCAATGTAAGTAAAACTTGGGCGGCGTGAGCGTGGTGCCGTAGTACACGCCCTGGCTCTCGCTGCCGGCCATAAGCAGCTGCGCCGTGGAGAAGAACTGAGGTATCTGGCCTTCCTGCTGATTACGCCAGTTTTGGTTGATGCCATCCTCCACGCTCACGGTGGCCTTCTTGAGTTCAATGACGGCAACTGCTATGCCGTTGATGTAAATCACGACATCCGGACGGCGGTGCTCCTCGCCAAGCGTCTGCTTACGAACCGTCACCTCCTCAGCAATATGGTAGAAGTTGTTGTAGGAATCCTTCCAGTCGATAAGCCAAACCTGCTTGTTCGGCAGGCCGGCACCCTGGCTGACCGCAACCGGATAGCGGAGGGTGTTGTACACTGCCTTATTGCTGTTGTACAGGGCCTCCTTATTGGCACAGAATGCCGCTTCCTTGAGTTTGCGAATGGCTTCCGTGGCCTGAGCACTCGTGAGTTCCTGACGTTCTTCAAGGAATTGACGGAGGATCTCCTCACGAATGTTGCCATTCTCGATATCCTTAAGGTTGCCGATATACTCGTAGCCGTTCTTGTCGCACAGGAGTTTGATAATCCTGTTCTGGACGGCTCTCTCGGAGTTAGTAGAAGGTTCAATATGACTCATATAAGACGTGTTTTACCGGTTAATAGTTCCTGCATCATTCCCTGCTTGATGAGATTATACTTCTCGCGCTTGGCTTCAAGTAGAGCGATTTCCCGCTCCGCTATCATCAATGTATTTGCAATATGTCTCTGCAAATTCAAAGGAGGTAAAAGAATCTTTGTCTTATTGAAATACTCCTTTGACAAATTGTATCTTGTTGCCCCTTGCGCAAGCGTGGTCATTATCTCGCGGCCCAATTTACTGCGCCAAAAGTACGACAAATAAAGCCCATCTACTTCTGGATCAGTCAAACGAAAACCGAAACAAAAACTATTAAGATACAAATTTTCAATACCTTCATTCAACATGGCACATATACCTACCTCTTCTGGAGTCTCGGATGATGTATTGAAGAAAAGATCGCCTTTCAATGCTTTATTCTGACGTTCTCCGTCTTTCACGTCAACTTTCTCAAAGATGTCCGTTTTTAGGATCGGATTGTTCAACACATTCAAGAAGGTGATGTATAAAGCTTCACCATGACCGAAGTCATTTTTTCCTTTTCCTGTAAGGCCCGAGTACGTGAACCCTATTTCACCCACAGTTTTGTTTTGCCACTCACCGCTAAAGCCCCGAAGTCTGATAGAGCCTGTGAGGAGGTTCTGCATCAACCCTTCCTTGATTTGGCGCTTCTTCTCAATAGCCAAATTAAGATCAGCAATCAGGTTATCAATACTCGAGAGAGCATTGGCAATTTTCTTTTGTTCCTCCTTAGGGGGTACAAGAATTCTCACCTTCTTAACAATATCTTTATTAAGATTAAGAACGCTGGAGCCGGCGGCCATTGAACAATACTGTTTAAGTACATATTGACTACTTAATGCGTAGTACAGATAATCAGTCGTAAATGAATCGTAATACTCTTGAATAACAAGCCAACCATCATGTATGCAACCATCAACATTTAAAATGTATGGCCTTCCAAAACTCATTGAATTGGATAGAAGAAAGTCACCTTTAAAAACTTTTCGTGAACGAGAGACTCCCTCAGGAATAATACGCTCTTCAGTTTGATTAATGTACTTGTCACCAACACCAACATCACCAATTTTTATCCAATTGATTCCGTCAGGATCTTTGGTAAGATAGGCCTCAATTGGACGTGGAGAGCCTCCTCTCAGGACCGATGCATGATCACCAAGAGTTACCTCCCTCCAATTATCAGGGATGAAACCATTTGAGTTGTTTTTCATTTCTTTTGTAGATTCCATTTCCTATCTGATACCCATTGCTTTAAGATAACCTTCCACTTCGCCAGAAAGCCGTTCAATCTCAGTATTGATAGTGGGGAGCGACTTTGCGTATCGCTCATTCAGAACGGCAACACTGCTGGAGATACTCTCGCATACACGTTTGATCTCCGCCTCGCTCCTTCCCCGGAATTCATATAGCCACTTGTCGTCAACTACGAGACTACGGATTTCATCAGCAGCAAGAGCGTCGTATTTGGCCCTAACTTTAGCGGTAAGGCCATCAACCAGCGAGGAAACCACCTTTGAGATTTCCTTCTTCTGGGTGCATTTCTCCATATAATCAGACCAGACTTTCACCGTAGCCTTATCTGCCTCAACAGTACCTTTCTTCTGAGCGGCAATAGCCTTTTTTACATTGGCCTCATTCACCTTATCCAGCATCTCAAAGAGACCCTCATCGAAAGCATCGGGATTCTCCTCGAGAATACTCTCCATGGCAGCGTTCACTTCATCCAGCGCGGCTCGTTTGGCAGCGATTTCCGCAGCCTCCTTACCGTAGAACTTGCGCACCACAACACTTACGGGAAGCAAGTCGCACTCCAGATCTTCGAAGGTGCTCTTCTTTTTGGTTTCCCGCAGACTGACTTTCCATCCGTCACGGCTTACCATATAGCAGTCATCTTGCATGGCGTCGGCCCAGTAGTTCATCAGGATTTCGTACACGTTGTACGGGTCAACCATCCGGAGGTCGGCCTTCGCGTCATCAAGGAGTTTGCGGCTCCAGCGCTCGATGAGCGATTTAGGCTCGCTTTCTTCTTTGACGGACTCCATCATATCAGGCTTCATATCTTTGCACCAGCCGTCAATTACCTTAGCATAGAGCGCATTTTGATTCTGATAGGAAACATCTGCTCTGACAGCCTCGGAGATGGCGTTCGCGCTGGGAACAAGGTTGTAATAGCCGTTGGCCCCCTTGTGGAACAGGGCGCCCTTCAAAGAAGGGCAAGCCTCCCAGAGTGACGCGAAGACTTCCTCTACATCGTGAGCAGGAAGACCGCCGTGAAGGTGGGCATAGATGTCCTGCAGGATCTCTTTGTCCTCCGGCATGACGTAGCGGGGAATGTTGAGGTTAAAATCGTTCTTCTCAATCTCAGGGAAGGGTACGAACTTGGCGTAATGAGCGACGTTTTCGTGGGCCTCCCAAGTATCTACAATCAGTTTGAGGTCCTGCTCACGAAGGCGATTCTTGGCTCCATCCTTCTGGTAGCCTTCCTTGGCGTCAATCATGAAGATACCCTTGGAACCGGCGGCGTGCTCCTTATCAAGGATAATGATGCAGGCCGGAATGCCGGTGCCGTAGAAGAGGTTTGCAGGAAGTCCAATTATGCCGCTAATCCAGCGCTTCTTTACCAAGAATTTGCGGATTTCGGCCTCGGCATCTCCACGGAAAAGGACTCCGTGAGGAAGGATGCAGGCGGCATGGCCCGATGTCTTCAGAGACTTGACGATATGAAGTAGAAAGGCATAGTCACCGCAGCCGGGAGGAGGTACGGGGGCGAATCCTTCGCCGAAGCCCCAACGGCCGAAGATGTCCTGTTCTTTGGCAGATTTGCGCCAGCCCTTCATGGAGAACGGAGGATTTGCAACAACGTAGTCGAAGGTCTGGAGGGTGGTATCATTCTCCTTATGGAGCGGGTCGTTTAGGGTGTCGCCGTGGCGCAGTTCGGCATCATCGACACCGTGGATAATCATCGACATTTTCGCCATGCCGATGGTGGCAAGGTCTTTCTCCTGGCCATCGATACTCACATTGTGCTTGGCCTCGGCCTTTGCACGGAGAAGCAGTGATCCGGAACCACAGGTGGGGTCGTAGATGGAGATCATCTGGCGCTCATCTTTGCCGATACCGATGACCTTGGCCATGATGCGGCTAACCTCGGCAGGGGTGTAGAATTGGCCCTTGCTCTTACCGGATTCAGAAGCGAAGTTCTTCATCAGGTACTCGTAGGCATCGCCGATGAGGTCGTCGTCGGCAGCGCGGTTGTTGGAGAAGTCCAGTTCCTCGCGCTGGAACACGGCAATAAGTTTACTGACGGTCTCAACCAGGTCCTTGCCCTTGCCCAGTTTGTTCTCGTCGGAGAAATCAGCGTTGGTGATGACGCCTGTGAGTCCGTTGGCCTCGGCCAGCTTCTCCATGATCTTATTCATCTCCTCACCGATGTTGGTCTTGCCTTTCAAGGCGACCATATCGTCGAACGAGCAGCCCTCCGGCACCGAGATGAGCATATCGGTGTCTTTCTTGGCCTTGTCGCTGATGTACTTCACGAACAGAACGACCAGCACATAGTCTTTGTACTGGCTGGCGTCCATACCGCCGCGTAATTCATCGCATCCATCCCAAAGAGCGCTGTAGAGTTGAGACTTTTTGATTGCCATATTATTAAAACTGAAATACTAATTATTATTCTGATATTGGGTTTTTTGCTATACAAATATACATCATTTTGACATTTATCCCACACAAAAAGAAACATCATATTTTACTCATTAGCAGAAAGAGAAATTGACTTATCAATTTTTTGTACTTTATTTGCAGATAATATGAAGAATATGATTCAAGGCTTTGAGAACTATTCCACAGAGCAGATCGAGGAAATCGTCCTAGAGCATATCACCGACGCCTTTACCGAAATCGGCATAGATGTGGAGATTATAGATGTGGAGATATATGGTTCGAGGGCCAGGGGCGAAGCGAAGGCGGATTCCGATCTCGACGTCAAAGTAAGATACAAGGGCGCAGAAAAAGACTACGCCCTATTCAATATCTTAAATGACGACGACAGCGTTCTCTACATAGACGGCATAAGAGTCGATATAAATCCTTGTGCCATATAAAAATGTAGATATTGGCATAGTTAATCATATCACCGTCAGAAATGGCAGCTGCTTCCATAAACTGTTCAAATGCTTCAATATCCTGGACGGCGGATTCGTCTCGAATTTCTTCGCGAAGATAGACTTCCACATATCCTTCCAGTCGGTCCGTAGCATCATCTATCATATAATGGCGAGGAATCATACCATTCTGGACAGCCTTGTCTATCTGGAAATCTGTAACCTCCTTCCAGACCAAAGGGAAAATTTGCTTGTACATAGCATATTAAAATTTATGGAGGCCAAGTTCGATTTTCCCATGAAATTCGGGAATCTGGGTACAGATTTAATAAAGTTACAAACCCACATTTCAGGAGCCGAGTCTTAGAGTATTATGTTAGGAACGGGGAATTCAGTCACGACTTGGCCATCGACTCAATTTACAGAATCTGGAAATTAAATCTCTAATCCAGTATTTTTACCTCAATCAATGAAGCGTCATCTTCAAAAACTCTGTCGGACATAAATTCAATACCTTGTTCCATTATAGCATTCAAGTTTACTTTCTGATATAAGCCATCTGAACAGAGATATATTCTGTCGGTTTGTTCCAACTTTTCTTGCTTGATTGGAACTTTGTCCCGGTATCCTTTACCATTGACACATCGTGTCAAAAACGGACCTTCTACATCGGTTACAATATGATCTGTACTCAACGATATCAATTCTCCGTTACAGACCTTATACAACCTCACATTGCCTTGCCAAGCGAAATACAAAAAACCATCAATTATCAAAGCCACGGTTATAGCGGCTCCCATCCTACATTTCAATTCCTTGCATTTTTTAGATATAGCAGTATCGGCTGCATCGAATGCCATACACAAAACATCTTCCGGTGAACTATCCTGAATATGCTCAAGAATTGTTGTCATTATGGTTTCTGATACAATTTTTGCGGCCTCTGCACCATAAGACAAGCCTCCCATGCCATCCGCAAGGATAGAGATAAGAGTATTGTCGGATAACTTATGACATAAGATATAATCCTCATTAGTCTTATCCTTACCGGAGTAACTAATAGTTTTGAACTCTATCGTTTTCATCCTCTATTGCTTTTTGAAAAACATCTGCAATGATTTGCCATGTCTCCTTTACTGTTTCATAGGTCAAGCCATAACTGTGTTCTATAATTTGATTGAATAGTCTGCTTTCATCATCTTTCTCAATCTCCTTTTCAATGCAGCCCTTATAATAGGCTATCTGTTCCTTGGTCAAAAGAAGAAGCAAATCTCGAGCAAGCCAATACCCGCCGACAATATACTCATCGAATTTTTCCCAATCATAAACTTCGGGATAAACATTACGGTCGAGGTTAGCCATGTAATAATTGGATAGAATATACGACATATCTTCCGCATCTTTACTTGTTTCGATGTTCCTATCCAACCACGCATTGAATTTCAAAAGGAACAGACCGTGAAGAGAGGCAATCTTGATATCAAATTCATTGTCTATGTTGACAATAATAGCTTCCGACAGCACTTCATCAAAACCCTTCACCGACATTGCAATCTCTTCTTCGGGCGGCCAATATATGTTATCATCTTCCTTAGCCACACCGTACGGAACAACATCCAGTTCATATTCACCATAGTAGAACCGTTGGTGCATATGCTGTGATTTCTGAAAACCATCGGCAACCAATCTTTCTTTGATTTCATCGAAGACACTCCAGTCAGGTATTGCAATCGCAATATCCAAATCCTTTGTCTTTCTTCCGGAAGTGGTTCCGATAAGCTGACGGATGATTATATCACGGGCTGTTGCTCCGATGACATAAAACTCCCGCCCCATACGATTGAAACTATCCGTCAGTTTCTTCAGCAATTCCACTAATAACGGATTGGCTATTTTCTCACTTGTAATCCTTAAGTCCATAAGCCCAAAGTCTTTCTGCCATTTCCAGGCAACGGCTGTTTCCACTACCTATCAAATCCGCATAGATAAGTATCAAAGGAACGAGTTGATTGTCTGTTTCCCATTTCCAGAATTTCTGATAGATTCTTATCTCTCCATTTTGATTTTGCATTACCATCCCTGTCTTTAGGAGATTTGCAGCAGGAATATCTGTATATATGTCAAATACCCCCGGTTCCAAATAGCCATCTATCTTATTTGCTCCGACTTCCCCTCCCCAATACATGCCTTCCGGCAACTTCAATGCAGTCCAATTCATCCGCTGGTCATTCGCGCGGAAACTCATTTTCCCAAGCAACAATTTAGGTTTCAACACTTGATTGTAATTTTCCACCCAAAGATTAAAAAGAGCGTTTACGTTTTTGAGAACTCTTCTTCTATTGGTTTGCAAGATGAAATTTCTCTCTATCAAGACATAGAATACATTCTTAATGGCTCCCAGAGAAACACCTGTTGCACTCTGTATTTCCCTATAAGGTTTGTTGACATTAGCAATATTCTGTAGTAGGTAGAAAATCACTTTCAATCCAGCTTCTTGAAATACCGGATAAGGCTTCTCTGCCATTAAAGTGTTTTTTTCTCCTTTATTAGTCAGGTGAAATATCACCTTATTCTCTTTTTCATATCTGATATAGCAATTACCGGCACAATCAAGCGTGTTGATACCGTTGCTTACCAAATCGTCCATAACGGTTGGTGTGATATATTTGGCGATCAACAATACGGGGTGCTTTTCCTCTGTTGCTAATGCCTTTAGGCGGCTTGCAACATTCCCGACAGTTGCAGTTGTCACCGTGTTTTTGACTTCACATAGAAAATCCACATTCATAATTCGGATAACAGCATCAAAATTCCTATATGGATTATTCTCCATTTGAATGACTGCATCTTCAGATAATGTCAATTTTTCCCGTAATGCCTTCAATGCTAAATACAATGTTTCATGTTCTTCCAACACCATAACTTGTTCATTTTATTATTATGTTCATTTATAATGAACACTGCAAAGGTAATGAACAAATTTCAAATCGCCAATAGTTTTGTTCATTATTTCGATATGTTCATTTAAAATGAACAACTATCACGGGGTGAACAAAACTGATTTTATAGCGCATCACTCTACAAAATTAATCAAAAAGAGATTACCTATAACACTATTCAATAGAGTCATAGTATCTTTGTCATACTGGAAACAGTTTAATAAGTTAATAGAAAAATATGGATACAGTTGTGAATTGCTTATAAACTATTATCTTTGTCATAATGGAAACAGTGCAGAACGAATTAAAGAGCAAGCCCGAGCGAGGTACGCAGCCGGCAGAGGAGCGAAGGTTCTGAACAAGAGTGCTATGTAACAATTTATTTCAAATTCAAAAATGGAGAAACAGAAGCAAGCGATGACTGGCAGGGACAGCCTCAACTTCCCGCTGGAGTTTCGGAAGATGGTTAGTAAGTACATCTGGAAGTTCGCTAAACTCTCCGAAGATGGATATATTCACCTTCCGAAGAAGATAGAGATTGAAGTTATTGACCACAATACTGCAACACCGAGATTGCGCATCGTTAAGGTATGGAGGCTAACCCCGGATATGCACATTGTAGACGGGCACGGGCAGTGGTATCCAGCGGAGATGGTGAGGGTGTTTGAGTGGGAAAAAATTATAAGAAGTTACGAAACGGAAATACAAAAGATATGCAGAAAGACACAATATGCAGAAAGACACAATATGCAGAAAGACACAAGGGAAGAGATAATCGCAGAAATCAAGCGTTATCTGAGATAAAATATTGAAGATTTCGATGAGAGGGTGAGTGAAGCGTGGGATAAAATAGATAAGTATCACGCTCCGCTGTATCTTATTGACGCAGACCTCTCTAATAAAATTATGGAGACGGCACGGGAGTGGTTTGAGTATGAATTTCAGGATGTAGAGGATTTTATATGATTGAGCATGCATTACATATAGGAGAATGCGTCTGGGATGACGTTACAGAGCGCTGGGGTTATATTGCCCTTATTGCTAACAAGAATGAGGACTGTATCATTAATGAGTTGTGAATTGCTTATAAACTATTATCTTTCCTCTATAAATCAAGTATTCCATAGGTGCGTGAGGCAAGCAAAAGTGGATA
>OIWT01001101.1_pt1 | contig 34349 bp, 24 predicted proteins | sample 1587701 | NCBI WGS metagenome assembly OIWT01 (sample SAMEA3888904, study PRJEB22519) | human gut metagenome | biome: human gut; feature: human-associated habitat; material: faeces | place: Denmark | collected 2009 | reverse complement strand
CTCAGTTGGTAGAGCACCTGACTCTTAATCAGGGTGTCCAGGGTTCGAACCCCTGGCGGTCCACTGCAAGTACCATTTTTGAGGACACAGGAGCCTTGGGGATGGTGCTTTTTTTGCGAGCAATGAGCCATGCTATAAATGGAAAAGGAACATTCTGGGGAGCTTGCTCACCTTAGAATGTTCCTTTTTTATTTATAATACGGCGAATGCCGCAGAAGCGAAGCAGCTTGCCTGCGAGCTTCCGGCATGGCTCATTGCTCACAAACAAACACCACCTTGCCTTCAGGCTTCCGGCATGGCTCATTGCCCTCAACCAAGCACCACCTCGCCTTCAGGCTTCCGGCATGGCTCATTGCTTACAACCAAGCACCACCTTGCCTCCGGGCTTCCGGCATGGCTCATTGCTCACAAGCATGCACCACCTTTCCTCTTCTCCTCCAGCAGTCCCTCAAACTCTTCCGGCGGCATCGGCTTAAAGAAATAATATCCCTGCACATACTTTCCGCCCTGTTCTTTAATAAATTCCACCTGCTCGTCCGTCTCCACGCCTTCGGAAACCGTCTTAAAGTGCAGATTATTGGAAAGCTGCATAATTGCAGAGATAACTGCCTTATTCTTATCATCCATCTTATTTTTCATAAAAAATCCGCCATCAATCTTAATAATATCAACCGGCAGGGATTTCATAAAGTTGAGTGTCGAGTATCCAGCACCAAAATCATCCATGGAAATCACAAATCCCACGGCCTTTAACCGCTTAATCATATCAATCAGACGATCCGCATCCTGGAAGAAAACACTCTCGGTAATCTCCAGCTCAATCTGCTCCGGACGTAAATCGTACACATCACACAGAGCCTCCATATGTTCCGGAAGCTGATCGTCCATCAGATGCAGACGGGACAGATTCACTGAAATCACCGGAACCTTCTTTCCTTCCTGCAGCCATTTGTGAATCAGCCGGAAGGTCTCTTCATATACAAACTGGTCAATCTCCACAATCATACCGGTCTCTTCGGCAAGCGGGACAAACTTTCCCGGCGGAACCAGCTTACCATCCTTATCCTTCAGACGGACCAACGCTTCCGCACCACTGATCTTTCCGGTAGTAATATCCACCTTTGACTGAAAATAGACACAAAAGCCCCCATTCTCCAATGCATCCTTCATAATCCGGTTCATGGCTTCCTTTTCATTTTCACGAGTCTCAAATTCTCTTGTATACACGTAAATTCCACTTGTTTCGTAAAAATTTAATTTTGCCATATTCCGTGCCTTCATTGCTTTATCAATCGAGCGGTTGATATCCGTTTCTTCCGGAGAGATCGCATAAATACCACCAAAGCAATTGATGGTTATCCCTGCATAGCTGCGTCTGAAATGCATAGTGAGTTCATCTGTATAATAATGAACCCTGCGTGAAATTGTCTCTGCCGGGCATGAATTCATGATAATAATGAAATCATCTCCCTTTACCCGGCAAAACAGATCTCCCTCTGACAGATCCTGCCGAATCATTTGCGCAAGAGCCTTTAACACTTCATCTCCGGTAACATATCCGTACTCATCATTGATTCTTACAAAATCCTGTATTCCAAGGAAAACCAGTACAAAACCCTTTTTCTTGCGTTTCAGAAGTCTCAGTGCCTCCATACGGAACTTTTCATAACTCATCACACCGGTCAGCCGGTCTATTCCCTTCACCCTCTGCAGGTAAGATGTCACATCAGATTTACAGATTATAAAATCATCTTCAAATCCGGTATCATGAATTCTGGTTGCCGTAATCGTATAGCTGTTATCCTCATCAATGTCATAATACTCAACCGTGTTTTCCTCCATATCCGGCCCACAGGCTTCCATCGGACAGTTTTCACACGGTGTATCCCTCCGGAACATCACCTCATAACACTTGATGTCTTTCGGAAGATCCTTATATGTCTCACGCATGGACGGACTTAAATAATATATTTCATGGGTGTGCAGATTGGATACAAAATAGTCAATTTTCTGTGCTTCCATTGCCATACGCCCGATCCTGTACTCATTTTCAAGCTCTGTCTTGGCCTGGAAACGCAGAATAAAACTGGACAGCATTTTCGTAATGCTGCGAAGAGTAAAGATTTCTGCTTCTGTAAAGGAACGCTTTTCCCAGATCTCATAGGTGATGGCAAACCGCATTACATCACCCTCCCACAAAGGAAACACAATACAGGAAAACGGGATTCTGGATAATTTGCTGAATTCTTCGGTATAATCTTTATACCTGGAATGTCCGTTCTGTATCAGGTAATAATCAGGAGCTTTGCTTTCTGCCGACAGGTCGGCTATCCCAAAGGTTTCAATGACAGAAGCATCATCGCCATCGTCCTCCCGGACCCATTTATTGGTAACACGCATTATCAGTGCAAGTGTGTCATATTCACGCAGAATACACCGGTCAAACCCAAAATAACGGCAGACCTCCTCAAACACCAGATAGAGAGCCTGCTGCAGATTCTTTTCCCGGCACAGGACATCAAAACAAAAATCAAATAGTTCACGATTGATCCGGGTGACAGATTGATCTCCGGTTATCATAAGCTTATCCTGTTCACTGACCTTCCGGTAGGTCTGTCCCCGGTAATCAGCATCCATCTGTTCACCATCGTAAAAGTACAGTCCGTTTTTACCATGCCTCTTCGCAGTCCACAAAGCAGAATCTGCATGGGCATAAAGAGTATCCAGATCTCCTCCGTCCTTCGGGAACACTGCTGCACCTGCACTGAACCGGATCACACTTTCATCCCGAAGCTGTATATACTTTTCCAGACGATCCTTCAACCTTCGGATAAGCTTTTCAACCTTTCCGGTATCACTTAACTCCGGACAATAAACCAGAAAAATATCAAATGCCATCCGTGCAACAATATCCTTGACCATAAAGTTTGTATGTATCTGGCTTCCAACCTGCTTCAGCACAGAATCGGCATAGGTCTGCCCATACTGCTGATTAATCCTGCAGAAATCATCCAGATCAATCAGCAAAAGCACCCCCTGCTCATCCGCATTCTTAAGAAGCCGTTCCAAAATCCGTTCTCTTGCTGCATATCGCGTATACAGCTTGGTCAGATCATCCTTTTCCTGTGTATTGCCCTCCGACAGATTTAAATCATTCCCACTCATAAGTAAACCCCCCACGGAATTATTATTACTCTGTATATTCATTATATCACCTGTTGCCAGCAACAACAAATCTTACGGTCTTTATTTTCCGTGATTCTTCTTAAACTGCTTTGGGGTTACACCCTTCCATTTGCGGAAAATCTTAATCAGATGACTGCTGTCGGAAAAACCGGTTTCCTGGCTGATATAGCTTAAATCAAAGTCTGTGAACAACAAAAGATCCTCCACCCTGTTGATCCGGATAAATTCAATGTATTCCTTGCAGGATCTTCCATAATACTGCTTGAAATTCTTTGCAAAATAGGAATAACTCATGTTACACATATCCGCCAGATCTTCTACCCGGATCTGCTCTCCGATATGTGCATCAATATAGGAGGTAATTCCACGGATGGAATCCGTCTCAAGATTCATCGCCATCGCCACATCGGTATTAAATCCATTCTCACACCAGACCCGTACCATCTGGACGATCAGCGAAGAAATCAGGCTGTGAATCACAATATCATAGCCAAACTGCTTCTTCTGAATCTCCTCCCGGCATCTGCAAAAGATTTCCCTTGTCCTCCAGTCCCGGATCCTTTCTTCCTTAAAACAAAGTTCCACTTCCGGACTCTTATTGATGCTTTCAAGAATCATTTTCAACTCAGGTGAATAGCTGTTCTCGGTATATAGCTTACTGATGTCAAATTTAATGACTTCATATTTCAGGTCAAAATTGGTTGCTGTATAAACAGCATGCAGCGCTTCCGGAGGGAAGATCATCAAATCCCCTGGTTCAACCACATAAGTCCGTCCGTTGCAATCGATCAGCCCGGTTCCCTCTACCATCAGAATCATTTCCATAAAATAATGCCAATGAGACCGGATCGGAAACGGCATACAGGAGCTATCATAATAAAAAGCTTCGTAAGGTGATTTTAATTTATCACAGTATTCAAATAAGTATTGCATCACAAACCTCTTACAAATAGATTTATACAATTTTTGCGCAACTATATTATAGCGGATATTTATTGGCAGTGCTATAGTTTTATAGTAATGAAAGAGTTTTATAACTTAAACCTTTATAGCTTAATTATTAATTTGGAAGGAATATGTTATGGAATTTATTAAAGGAATAACCTTCTCCCCCTTTTCTCCCAAAGGAAGTCTTAGCAGCGGGGAAGCTAAGAACAGTTTAAAAAATCTGATAGAAGGAACAGGCGCCAATTATATTGTACTGGTTCCAAATGCGCTTCAGGAAACCCCGCAGTCAGAAGAAATTGATTTTACCTCTGATGCAACTGTTTCCGACAAGGAACTGATCAGTATGATTAATCATATTCATAAAGAAGGACTGCATGTTTTCTTAAAGCCCACTGTAAATTGTAAGAACGGTACCTGGCGTGCACATATTAATTTTTTTGATGAAGATGTTCCCTGTGAGCCCAAATGGAGCAACTGGTTTGCATCCTATACGGAATTTCAGCTTCACTTTGCTGAAATTGCCGAAAAAACCAAATGTGAAATTTTCAGTCCCGGCTGTGAGATGGTAATGCCCCAGCGAAGAAGTGCTGAATGGCGTCAGCTTATCGCCGAGATCCGTAAGGTATATCATGGTATGATTACCTATAATACCGATAAATATCAGGAGCACAACGTAGACTGGTGGGATTGTGTGGACGCCATCTCCTCCAGCGGATATTATCCTCCCGACCGCTGGGAACAGGAGCTTGACCGCATTGAAGCTGTTGTGAAGAAATTTGACAAACCTTTCTTCTTCGCAGAATGCGGTTGTATGTCCACCCACGGTTCCTCCAAGGCACCGAACGACTGGACTGTACGTGGTGAGGTCGATCTGGACGAGCAGAAGAACTGGTATGTCTCCATGTTTGAGGCCTGCCGCAAGCGTCCCTGGATTCAGGGCTTCTGCTTATGGGACTGGGCAGGTAAACAATACCCATTAGACAAGGCAGCCTCCCACAGTGGATATGATATTTATGGAAAGCCTGCACAGGATATTGTGAAGGCCAATTACAAAAGCTTATAACTTCTTCCTTTTTCCCTATACGAAACCCGGCATCCTGTATACGCAGGTGCCGGGTTTTCATTTTACCATATTCTGTAACAGTTCATCCCTTCTCATTCATAAGCTGCCGGTATTTATTATATTTGAAACTATTCCGAGCCATTCTTTATAAAATGATGTTGGGGATCAAAAGCTCCCAACGATGATGCCTACGGATTGTTCCGTGCTTTGCACTCCCACAATCCTATTCAATATTCGCATATCGTGGAATTAGCATCCCACTTTTATGCTCATATCGGAGCGGGTCCCAAGGTCTTTCAACCACCTATGAGCAAGCTCATGTGGTTTTAGACCTTTTGACCCTGGCATCATAAAATGAGATCAATCAGAAATCCGCATGCAATACCAATTACATAGAGCATGGTCGTAATCTTCAAATTTTCCTTCATATCCTCATTCACACGGAACAACACAAGCAGTCCGATTCCGGATCCCACAAGAAGTCCTGCCATCATAGATCCCATAGTAAGCAGTCCCTCCAGATAAAGCTGTGTGATCACGACAGAGGCCGCACAGTTCGGAATCAGTCCAATGAGTCCCGAAAGCAGAATGCCGAGAGCCGGGACAGAGGTCATAAAGCTTCCGAGCTTATCCTCTCCTACAATAGCAATCAGGATATTGAGTGCAAAAGAAATCACCACAATAAAAGCAAAGATCTGTAAGGTATGAACGAGCGCGGACTTAAAAATATTCTGTTCATCGCAATGACAGTGTTCATGGTCACACATATGTTCAATGCGCATTTCGCTCTCTTCTTTTCCCTTACGATGCAGAATCAGATCAATTACAAATCCTGCAATCATACCAATCACTATCTTCATTCCCAATATCTGGAAAATCAATACCGGAGATACTTTCTCTGAAATCAGAATCGGCAGCATTTCATCCGATGTGGACAGGAAAATCGAAATCAATGTTCCCAGTGTAATAATTCTTCCCGCATAAAAGTTCGCTGCAGCTGCCGAAAATCCACACTGGGGAACCACTCCTAAAATACTTCCCACGACAGGACCGAGCCGGCCGGACTTCTTCACGAAACGCTCTGCCTTACTGCCTGCTTTATGCTCAATATATTCCATCAACACATAGGTCACAAATAAGAAGGGAAGAATCTTGATTCCATCAATGAATGTATCTGTTAAAGCATCTAAAAACATATTTTGTCACTCTATCCTTTCTGGATATGCAAATGTTCATAACTATTCTGAATCCACTCATAAAACTGCTGCAGACTCAGCTTTCGTTTTATTTATATCTTTAAAAATATACAACATGTCTGTGTATCTGTCAAAGAATTCCCGCAAATTCATCTTCAAGTGCAAATTCATTCTTATTTTGTGTAAAATTCATTTGTAGATACCTTCTTTATTCTGCTCATTTGCTAACCGGCCGGTCAGCAATGAAGCTTAACCCGGGTATCTATTTTTGTAAAATCACTTACTCTCTGCACTTTGAATTATACAGGAAGCTTAATTCATACTTAAAATGGCAACAGTCATTCTGAAATTATATTTGAAAAAGCATCCATGAAATTCCAAACACCACAGGCTGATGCAATAAATAAATCAGCAGTGAATGTCTTCCTATCACATCAAAACCCGGAACTCTCCATGAAAACAGTTTTTCCATCATGTGGTTTTTCTGTACGAGCTGATAGAGATAAAATCCTGTAAGAAACAGGAAGAACCACGGAAGCAGTGAAAAATAGTCCGCCGAAAAAAATCCTTTCTGTGGAAATCCAAGATAGGTGGTGAACAAATTTTCATAAAAACCATCCGGCAATTTAAGTATATTCCAATTTCCGGATCCCAGATAACCTGTATTTACATTTCGAAAAAGAAGAAACAACAGAAAACTCCCTGCAAGACCGATTTCCGCGCGTAGCTTCAGCAGAAGCTTTTCCATGGGGATCAGCAGAAGCATGCAGCTTCCAATCAGGGTAAGCACGCCAAATATGACTCTGCTTTCCGGCATTACCAGTAAGGTAACGAACGTAATCAGAATTCCTGATCCAAATACGATCAAACCTCTTTTAAGATGATGAGACCCCAACGACCAGCAGAAGCCGGCCAAGAGAATAAACGTCCAACAGATGCTCTGCTGCCATACATATCCTCCAAGTCCGCTATATCCAGGGATCTTCTTTCCAAACAGAAACACCAGATCCCAACAGGTATGATAGAGCATCATGCTTAATAAGGTGATTCCCCGGATCGTGTCAAGTCCCGCAAGACGCCCTGCTTTCTGCCTTTGTACTTTATACTGCTGTATTTTCTGTACTTGCATTTTCTGACTTTGTATTTTCTTTTCCTGTATTTTCTGTGTCTGGATTTTGAGGCTTTGTATTTTCTCTTCCTGCATTTTCTGCGTCTGGATTATGTGTGTCTGCATTTTGAGGCTTTGTATTTTCTTTTCCTGTGTTTTCTGCGTCTGGATTTTGGGATCTTGATCTTTTGCCTGTACTGCATTTATTTTATTTGTGTCTGCTTCCATCATTTTCTGCTATCCCCTTTTTCATGATCCTGTTGGACATATTGAGGTTTGTTTTCACATTTATATCCAATAATTCCCTGATTTATGGACATCATCACTTCATTTACTCTGTTTATGTCCAATTTACCTCAAAATAAGCCCCTATCGCAATGTTATTCTCTTAATTTTGGACATAAATTAATTTTGACACAGTAATATGTCCAAATTCAAAACAATTGCATTTACAAGACAGTTGCACAGCCTGAAAGCAAGTATCTGGATGCAAGTTCTGACTGCTAGTATCTGGATGCAAGTGTCTGACTGCAAGCTCTGGATGCAAGTGTCTGACTGCAAGCTCTGGATACAAGTGTCTGACTGCAAGCTCTGGATGCAAGTGTCTGGATGCAAGTATCTGACTGCAAGCTCTGGATGCAAGTTCTGACTGCAAGCTCTGGATGCAAGTATCTGGCTACAAGTTCTAACTGCATGTTCTGACTGCAAGCTCTGGATGCGTAAGAACATGATTTAAGCAGAGCATTTAGTGAGGTTATTTCGAGCTTAGTGTGAACCATACAGGTTCACTTGGCAAACCGAAGGTGAGTCTGGTGGAGCTTGTTCAGGAGTGGGCAGGGCTGTGTTAACAGTAACAGATCGATATATACACAGAAAAAAATTTCCTATATAATGATGTTTGAGAATTGCGGGAGCTGCTTTGCAGCGGAGCAATTCGTGGATATCAATTTAAGGACAAAATACCTTTTGCCCACAACATCATAATGATATGAGTAGCAAAATATAGTTTTGCCCACAACATCATAATGATATGAGTAGCAAAATATAGTTTTTCCACAACATCATAATGATATGAGTTCCCGAAAATTTTTCCACTTATTGATGTATCATTTCATCCTGTCATCCAGACAGAAAAGAGGTCTTATAATGCGTATTGATAAATTTTTAAGTAATGCCGGTGCCGGTTCCCGCAGCCAGGTCAAAACAGATCTAAAGAAAGGACTTGTTCTCGTAAACGGACAGGCAGTTCGAAGTGCTGATTTTCAGGTGGATCCGGCAGCAGATACCATCACCTTTAAAGGAAAGGAGCTTTGCCTTCCTGGTAACCGCTACTATATGCTGAATAAGCCTATGGGCTGTGTCAGTGCCACAGAAGATCCCGGGGAACAGACCGTTCTTGACCTGTTTCCTGCCGAACTTCGTAAGGATTTATTTCCGGTAGGGAGGCTTGATAAGGATACGGAAGGATTGCTCCTTCTTACAACTGATGGAGCCCTATCCCATCAGTTGATTTCCCCGAAAAAGGAAATTTACAAAACCTATCTTGTCACCTGCGAAAAATCCGTAACGAAAGAAGATCTTCTTCGCCTGGAAACAGGTGTCAACATCGGGGAAGCTGCATTTACCCTTCCTGCGAAAGCAGAAGCAACCGACGATGACCATGTCATCTATCTGTCTATCTGTGAGGGCAGATTCCATCAGGTAAAGCGTATGCTTCAGGCAACCTGCAATAAAGTCACCCGGCTCAAACGCGTATCCTTTGGACCTTTATCTTTGGATACCTCACTTAAGCCGGGTGCATATCGTGTCTTATCAGAGGACGAGGTTGCTCTTCTACGCAATGCTTCCTCGAAATAGTCTATGATTCATAGCCTCTATCTGGAATATTTCAAAGTGTACAGACTCTCTGTATTCTCTGTATGGAACCAGCTATCTCTCTTCACGGAAATAAGCCAGTCCCAGACTTGCGGGCGGCTGATTTTCACGCTTACTGCGCATGCTGGTAATAATCAGTACAAGTAATGTTACTACATAGGGAATCATCTTATATAATTCCTGATTTTCCATATGATCCATACCGGTAGGCAGATACAGGTACAGAATGTATAATCCACCAAACAGGAAGGATGCAAGAACGCTTACATTTGGTCTCCAGATGGTGAAAATAACCAATGCTATGGCCAGCCAGCCCCTGTCACCAAACGCGTCATTCGACCATACACCGCATGCATAATCCATAACGTAATACAGACCGCCAAGTCCTGCTATCATACATCCGATACAGGTTGCCATATACTTATACTTTGTTACATTGATACCGGCTGCATCCGCGGTATTCGGCCCTTCACCTACCGCACGCAGATGAAGTCCGACACGTGTCCGGTTCAGCACATAAGAAGCGACAAATGCAATAATAATAGCCAGGTATGCCAAAAATCCATAAGACAAAAACAGTTTTCCAAACCAGCCAAGCTTTCCTGCAAAAGGAAGAGACTTACTGAAATAGCTGCTTGTTGTAGTAAGCGCAATAGACGGAACATCACTGGCTACCAGCTTGATCAGGGATCCGCCGAAGAAGTTACCAAAGCCTACGCCAAAGGTTGTCATTGCAAGACCGGTTACGTTCTGGTTTGCTCTTAAGGTTACGGTAAGGAAGCAGTAAAGCAGTCCCATTAGCAGAGAACCGGCCAGACAGCAAAGCATCGGGATCAGAATAATCAGTACCGGATTTGCCGCAGAGGGATCTGTCAGGGATCTCTCATAAATAAAGGATCCAATTACACCGCTGATACCGCCAACATACATAACACCGGGGATTCCAAGATTTAAATTACCGGACTTTTCGGTAATGATTTCACCGGTACTTCCGTACAAAAGAGGAATACCCTGTACGATTGCCCTGGGAATAAATGCAAGTAAAAAGCTCCACATGATTACTGCTCCTCCTTTTCTGTTTTCTTACGGAACTGAAGCCGGTAGGTAATAAAGAATTCACATCCGATGATAAAGAACAGGATAATTCCTGTCAGAATATCGGAATAGGAATGATTCAGTCCAAAGTTTGTTGATATTTCACTGGCGCCACGATCCATGAATACAATCAGCAGACTGGAGAAGATCATGGTAAACGGATTAAATTTGGACATCCAGGATACCAGTACGGCCGTAAAGCCCTGTCCTCCTGCAATGGTGGTCGTTACGGTATGGTTAATTCCACCTACTAGCAAAAGACCAACCAGACCACAGATTGCACCGGATAAAATCATAGTACGGATAATTACCTTTTCTACCTTAATACCAACATACTTCGCAGTATTTTCACTTTCACCAACGACACAGATCTCATATCCATGCTTGCTGTACCATAGATAAATATGCATAAACACGGTTACAATAACCGCAACCACAATAGGAAGCAGATATTTCGAACCGAACAGCTGCGGAAGCCAGCCAACGTTTGTATTCTGATTAATAATACCAATCTTGCCGGAGCCCTTCGGTACCTCCCAGACAATTGTAAAGAAGGCAACAAGCTGTGTTGCAATATAATTCATCATCAGTGTAAAGAGAGTTTCGTTCGTATTCCATTTTGCCTTAAAAAATGCCGGAAGGAAGCCCCAGCAGGCGCCTGCCAGAATACTGGCCACGATCATACATAAGATTACCACACCATTTGGCAGCTTATTTCCGAGGCAGATCATACAGGCTGCGGAAGCAAGTCCTCCGACCAGTACCTGTCCTTCCCCACCAATATTCCAGAACTTCATCTTAAAGGCCGGGGTCAGTGCCAGTGCAATCAGCAACAGAATAGAGACATTCTGAAAGGTAATCCACGTCTTACGGACAGAACCGAATGCACCGGTAAAGATCGAACGGTATACCTCAATCGGATTAATACCGGTTGTGATCGTCGTAATAATTCCGCATAGAATCAATGCAAGAAGAATAGCCAGGGCCCTGATTCCAAGTGCCTGATGCAATGGCAGGGTATCCCGCTTTACAATATGAAAAAGAGGTTCTTTATTCTTCTCCTTCATGGTTCTTTTCACCTCCCACTTTAGTCATCATCATTCCGACCGTATTTTTATCTGTTGTTCTGGCATCCACAATGCCACTGACCTGTCCGCCGCAAAGCACCAGAATTCTATCAGATAATTCCAGCAGCACATCCAGATCCTCCCCGACGAAGATTACGGCAACACCTTTCTTCTTCTGCTGGTTTAACAGATCATAAATCGTATAGGAAGAATTAATATCAAGTCCGCGCACTGCATATGCCGTTAATAATACGGTAGGGGCAGATGCAATTTCACGTCCAACCAGCACCTTTTGTACATTACCTCCGGATAACCGCCGTACAGGTGTTGAAATCCCCGGAGTTACCACCTCAAGACTCTCAACAACATCATTCGCCAGCTGCCTGGGCTGCTTCCGGTCTGTAAACGGAGAATGTCCCTGCCGGAAGGAACGAAGCATCATATTATCCGCCAGATCCATATTTCCTACCAGTCCCATTCCAAGACGATCCTCCGGAACGAAAGAAAGGGAAACTCCCAGCTCTGCAATCTTCCTCGGATCCATACCGATCAGCATTTCCCTGGAACCATCATCCTCTACATAAGCAATGGTTCCGGCTTCCGTAACCTGAAGTCCGGCAATCGCTTCTAAAAGCTCCTTCTGTCCACAGCCTGAAATTCCGGCAATACCAAGAATTTCTCCACTGTTCGCAGTAAAGGAAACATCCTGCAGCTTCACAACGCCCTCTTCATTACGGACTGTCAGGCCTTCCACCTCAATACGGGGTTTAGGATTCACCGGATCAGGCCTGTCTATATTTAACGTTACCGTATGACCAACCATCATGTTCGTCATTTCCGTTACATTCGTATCCTTTGTTTTCATACAGCCGATATACTGTCCGCTTCGAAGAACAGCCACACGGTCTGAAAGCGATTCTACTTCATGCATCTTATGGGTAATGATGACAATCGCTTTTCCATCATCACGCATCTTCCGAAGAACACGGAACAGCTTTTCCGTTTCCTGCGGAGTTAAAACTGCCGTAGGCTCATCCAGAATCAGGATGTCTGCACCACGATACAATACCTTAACAATTTCCACGGTCTGCTTCTGCGAAACCGACATATCGTAAATCTTCTGCTTCGGATCTACCTCAAAGCCATATTTCTGACAAATTTCTTCCACCTTTTTAGTGGCTTCTTTTAAATTCAGTTTACCGGGGAGTCCGAGAATAATGTTTTCCGTTGCCGATAGCACATCAATCAGTTTGAAATGCTGGTGCACCATACCAATACCCAGATCAAAGGCATCCTTGGGTGACCTGATTACCTCTTCCTTTCCATTGATAAAGATCTGGCCTTCATCCGGAAAATAAATTCCGGAAAGCATATTCATCAATGTGGTTTTACCACTACCATTTTCTCCAAGCAGCGATAAAATTTCACCCTTATAAATATCCAGATTCACCTTATCATTTGCAATTACGGATCCAAAGGTCTTCGTAACATTTCGCATTGAAACTGCTGCGGTTTTGGTTTCCATTATCTGTCTCCCTTCAACTTAAGTAAGCATTAAGTGTTTAAAAAGCGGCGCGGCGAAATTCGCTGCGCCGCTTTTGGCATTATTTGTTCTGTCAAAAAACCGACTAAATTGTAAATTACCTTCTATGGAATTAGAATGCGGTATCCAACAGGGTAATTCCATCGATCTGTACGTTGAAGTACGGAGCGGAACGGAACTGGATATCGGATTCATGGAAGTATCCGTCGAGAACTACTTCATGATCCGGAGTATAATCCGGGTCGGTATCTACATCAGCCTCAAAGCTGCTTAATTCAGCACCCTCTACAGTGAAGGTTGTAATATCAAATACGTGTACCTTACCTGCAATCAGATCAGCCTTAGCTGCATCAATTGCTTCCTGGGTTCCTGCTGCAACAGAAGAGCCAAGCTCTGTAAGCTCAACAGATCCTGTGTCAAGAGAGCCAGCCCAGTCAGTATCAATTGCATTACCGGCTGCTACACAGTTGATGGCATATTCAAAATAAGGCTCCCAGTTGATCTTGGAGGATACAAGGAAGGTATTCGGACATGCACTTGCGGTGCTGCCGTTATAAGATACATTAGGAACACCTGCTGTCTCACATGCGGTAGGAGCACCCATGGAGTCTGCATGCTGGCTGATTAATACACAGCCATCCTCAATCAGCTTATTAGCGCCTTCCTTCTCAGCAGTCTCATCATACCAGGAACCGGTAAAGGTTACTTCCATGGTAACGGAAGGACATACGGAGCGGGCACCTAAATAGAAGGAGGTATATCCGGAAATAACCTCTGCATAGGTAAATGCACCAACATAACCCATCTTGGCCTGATCAGCAGTGATGTCACCATTGTCGATCATCTCATTTAACTTCATACCTGCAACGATACCTGCAAGATAACGTCCATCATAAATGGAAGCAAATGCATTGTGGAAATTGGAAAGGTTCTCTGTATGAGCCTTGGTTCCGGTTGCATGGCTGAACTGTACATCAGGGTATTCCTTGGCAGCCTCAATCACATAATCCTCATGTCCGAAGCTGTCTGCAAAAATAAAGTTACATCCTGCATCTGCAAGCTCACAGGCTGCATCATAGCATTCCTGTCCTTCAGGAATATTGGTCTTAATTAAATATTCAATGCCAAGCTTCTCACAAGCTTCCTTGGCAGCATTTAAAAAGTTCAGGTCATAGGTAGAATTCTCATCATGTAAGAAGATAAATCCGGCCTTAACACCTGTTACCTGTGCCGCATCTTCTGTAGCTTCCTCTGCATCTGCAGTCTCCTCAACTGCTGCTTCATCGGCTGCTGCTTCATCGGTTGCTTCTGTGGCTGCTTCGGTTCCGGTAGTGGCATTCGTATCCGTGGAAGATGCACATCCAGCGAGAGTAGCGATTGCCAGAGCCATAACGGTAAGCAGACTTACGACTTTCTTTCTCATAATTTCTCCTCCTGTGTGTTCCCGTTTACCGGGTGGTTTAAACAATAGCAGTATAGGCATTCTGAACTGCCATTGTCAAGCGATTTTCCAAAAAACATGATAAAAACTAACGGAAAACGATTTCACCGGTCGCTGCATCCATACTCTCTACAATGGCAAGGGACTCAACACGCACTCCCTTCTCACGGATCAGGTCACCGCCCTTCTGGAATCCCTTCTCCACTGCAATGCCGATTCCCTCGACCGTGGCACCTGCATCCTCCACAATCTGTAAAAGTCCCTCAAGCGCACAGCCATTTGCCAGGAAATCATCAATAATCAAGATATGATCCTCCGGCTTAATAAACTTCTTTGACACAATCACATCATAGATTTTTTTGTGGGTAAAGGACTGGATCTTCGTAGAATATACTTCTCCGTCAATGTTTAATGACTGCGTCTTCTTCGCAAAGACAACGGGAACATGAAAATGCTGGGCCGCCACGCACGCAATCCCGATACCGGAAGCCTCAACGGTTAAAATCTTTGTGACCGGACGGTCTGCAAAGAGCCGTGCCCATTCCTTTCCCATCTCATTAAACAGCTCAATGTCCATCTGATGATTTAAAAAAGAATCTACCTTTAATACATTGCCTTCTTTTACTACTCCGTCCTCACGGATGCGTTCTTCCAGTAATTTCATGCCTGTGCAGTCTCCTCTTATGATCATTTCCCGATTTCTTTAAACGGGATGCTTCTATTATAAATAGGTCACAGATACTTTTTCAAGTCACGATTTACGAAAAACAACCTTCTGTTGTAAATAATAGCTTGCAAAAAATAAAACAGTATCTACCACGATCTTCACCACTGTCTCCGGAAGAACCGGAAGCAGCAGCACTCCGCCGGTACAAAGCAATGCACTCATGGTCATCTGCACAACCGCAAGCAATGCATATTCCAGTGCTGCTTTACAGGGATTTTCCCTGCTTTTGAATACCACCTTATAATTAACCGCATAATTGTATGTTGCAGAAACGATCCTGGCAAGCACCGTGCATAATGCAACATAACCGGCCACACGGTTACGCAGGAAATGACACAGAATCGTAAACAGCAGCAGATCAATGATGCTCGAAGAAAACGATGCCAGGGAATATTTGAGAAATCTCTTTCCCAGGATAGCATAAATTTTCGCCGAATCCGAAACCGTCCGGAAATGGGTCTGATGATTCTCTTTGGAATCATAAATGGTCTCAATCGGAAGCTCAAGAATCGGATAATTGGCAGATGCATCCAGCAGCATCTGCATTTCGAACTCGAACCGGTCATAGGAAACGCCAAGCATTTCCTTCATAAGACCAAGTGGAATTCCTCTTAAGCCCGTCTGGGTATCATGAACCTTCGTACCTGCAATATAAGAAAATACAGACATCGTGATCGTATTTCCAAAGCGGCTCTTCCACGGAATCTCGTCTCCATCAAAGGTGCGCATGCCAAGAATCAGGGATTCCGGATGCTTATCAAGTCCCTGCGCAATGCTCTCAATCGCAGCTGCACTGTGCTGTCCGTCCGAATCTGCGGTCACACAGCCGGCTGCATCCGGGAAATGCTCTAAAACATAGGCAAATGCTGTTTTCAAGGCCCGTCCCTTTCCCCGGTTTACCTCATGGGAGAGAAGGATCAGCTTTTCCTGAAGCAGCTCCTTTGCCCGGTCAAAAAATGTCTGATATACCGGACCGCTTCCATCATTTACCAGTAAAACCGGTCCGAACGGATAATCCCTCAAGGTATTCAATAGTTGTAAAAGTCGTTCATCCGGTTCATAGGATGGAATAATCAATGGGATCATACCCTGTTCACCTTTCACCTTTCATTTATCCACCAATAAAGGATACTAAAACCTTTAGTATTCCGGCAAGCAGCATCACCTGAATAGGATTCATATGCTTTTTCTGCAACAGAAAAACACAGAGTCCGAAGATTACGATCAGGCTCCACTTCGTTCCTGCCAGGGTAATCACTGCATTATTTCCCCAGAATGCTGTTATCAGAATCGAAATTCCGGCAGAGGCAATCATTGCCACAATACATGGACGGAGCGTCATTAACACACTTTGGAACAGATTAAGGCTCCGGTATTTCAGGTAGAGCTTTGCAATCATCGTAACAATAATACAGGAGGGAAGAATACTCCCTGCGGTTGCCACGAAAGCCCCGCCGACACCTGCGATCCGCAATCCGATAAATGTAGCGGAATTTACGACAATCGGCCCCGGCGTCATCTGGGAAATCGTAATCAGATCCGTAAATTCGGACATCGTGAGCCACGGATGCTGTATGACAACCTGCTCTTTAATCAGCGGAAGCACCGCATAACCACCACCGAAGCCAAACAAGCCCATCTGAAAAAAGCTTAAGAAGAGTTCAAGATAAATCATCCCCGTGCCTCCTCTTCTTTATCAATCCGCGGATAAGCCCTATGAAACCACCTGCAAGAATCAGATAAACCACATTAATCTGTAGAAAAGCTGATAATACAAAGCTTACCAGCATAATTGTGATGGAAAGCCGGCTTTTACCATGTACAATTCCCGCTCCCATCTCATAGGTCACACAGGTAATTACGGCTCCAACACCTGCCTGCATTCCCTCCAGCATCTGACTGACAAAATAATTGTCCCGGAAGGCCTCATAACAGACAGAAACAATGGAAATAATGATAAAGGGAGGAAGGATCGTCCCCAGAATGGAAACAAGTGCACCAGTTAAGCCGGCCAGCTTATAACCGACAACAATCGCTCCGTTTACCGCCATCGGTCCCGGTGCAGACTGCGCAATGGCAATCAGATCCAGCATTTCCTCTTCCTTAATCCACCCGCATTCATCAACAAACTTTTTCTTCATCAGGGAAACAATGACATATCCCCCTCCGAAGGTAAAGGCACTTAAATACAGTGTAGACAGAAATAATTTTAATAACATTTTATTTCTGGATTCCATAGAATTCCTTCCCAACATCGCTTTTATTTATTTGTCTGTTTTATTTTACTTATTCAAACTCATTTACTTGAGAAATTCAAACCGTTTTTTTCTATTCTTTTCGTACTTCTTTTGCGTATCATTTGATACGTTTTTCGATATATTCATACCGTTCAAATGCTACTGTACCCAAAATGTACCCAAAAGAAACTTAAATGGAAACAAATCTTTTTGCTATGACATCAGTAATATTTAACTCCTTTAGCTTGTAAGTAGCAATAACATTTTTCCAGTTCTTTCTCATCTTATTACAATTTGTAATATAATCCTGTAAATCCTCTTCCTCTTTAAAGTACTGCTCCAAGTACGTTCTCCACTCAGTTTCCGTTAGTCGAGCTAACAATCTGTCCGCTATATCTTCAGCAGACCAGCTTGTTCCATACTGATTTCCTAACTTTATAAAGAGTATTGCAGTTATACAATCTTTTAAAGCTAAGGGAGGAATTACCGTTCCTAGATCCTCTAATAGCTTTATCTGGCTAGGCTCATTATAAAAATTATTCATTGAGAAATGAACATCTTTTAATTTACGTGCAACCGCAATATATGTACGAGATCTTTCGTTTTCTTTGACATAGTCAAATCCATGAACGGCTACCATTATTTTACTAAGCACATTTACGCGCTTAGTATCTCTGTTGCTTTGATAATCTGAATACATGTCTGCAAGAGCTCTTCTCTCATCAAACTTTAATCTCCCCCATGCCATCGGGAAAAAGCTGTTCATGTTGATTGAAACATTATCGAACTCAATCCCTTCCGTTTCAGAGAACAAATTCAGCAAAGATCTAACTGTTGTTTTCAAGTAAAAATAGGGGCATGATTCAAACATAACCTCATCATCTTCAAAAAGTTCTGATATTCTGCCTGTTTTTAACTTCTCCCTAAAATCATTAAATTGAAGCCCAAAAGAATCTTCATTGTTATATAAAATATACTTAATTCCATTTTTTATAATAATATTTGCCTCATCTTTTGGCATTTCTTCATAATCGTCAGCCTCTGTATTCTGAAAAAAATTGTAATATTCATTAGCATTAAGAAGTTGCCTTTTCCCTTTTTTATCTATAAACCCGAGTTCATTAGCTAACTCAATAACTTTGTATGCAGGCAGTTCTCTAACATACTCCAAATCAGTTGTCTCGACCATGTCTGCTACAAATTCTTCACCCAATGACAGGATTCTTCTACGAAGAATGCTAATCGCTCTTGGCCAAACATGCTCCGTGGCAGTTGCAAAATCCCCATCCAAATAATACTTTACAACTTTTGCTTGAACAGGTTTGGGCAAAGCGATTCCATACGTGATTAATTGTTCAACATTTGTCTCTAATGGTAATTGCAATCCCGCTGGATTACATATTTCTAAACAAGGATTTAAATTATTCATCAATTCAGAATATCGTAAGGTGGTAAGCCCATTATTAGTATTCTGAGATATCTCAGCATTCATCACCATTACATCTCCTCCAATCTCTGTCACACGACGCTCATGTATATTTTGAATTTCTCGTAGCAGTTCCTTTTCATCCGAATAACGTTCCTCAACATTGTTGGCAAAACATTTACTAAGAATACAATTAATATTATCCCATGCATTTCTTTCCAATACCTTGGAACGCAAAATCCCCTGGCATCGTTGCCTAACATGCGGTTGTTTTCCCTCTCCATCAAACAACGAATTTGGAATACAGCCCGTCAATAAGTATAAAAACACTGCAGTTGCCTGAGTAATATCAGATTGCGGCATTCTCTTCTGTTCAGAGGATCCACTCACCAGCTCGGGCAAAAGAATGAATCGATTTCCAAGTTGCTGATTTGTTTCTGTTATTCCATCTTGTTCTTCACGATTAAACGACAATCCAAAATCTATAAGAACAAAAGACATCAGCTCACCGTTTGGCAACATAATATTATCTGGTTTAATATCCCTATGAATGATATTGTTCGAATGACAATAGTATAAAACATTCAGCAATTCCACAAAGAAATTAAGCGCCGTATCAAAATCCGTATCATGTGATTCAACATATTTTTCTAGAGATATTCCTTCGATAAAATCTGCAATATAATACAGTTTTACAGTTTCGTCCCCATATCTATCCGCATTTGATTCCACAATTCTCATCAAATGAATACTATCTAACCGAGAAACATTCTGGACTTCATAATGCATTCTCTTTCTACGCTCTGAATCCTTTTGTTTATGCAAAAACTTTAATGCATATTCCGCTTCACTTGTGTTTTGTTCGGCTACCTTGTATACAGTTCCTTGGCCTCCCCCTTCGCATTCAGCCTTAACCAGCCACTTTCCAGCAATAATATCTCCAGCCTTCATTTTCCCTAACAGGCTTTTAAAGCCATTCTCCTTTAATTATTTTATGCCGCTATCGCGTTATCATTTATGCTTTCTATTACCTTCCGAATTCCCATCCAGACATTAAGATCTGTAAATATCTCAACCACGCTTCCCTGATCCGTAAAAGGAGATTCCTGAAGCACGGACAGATCTTTCATCATGCCGTTATGAACGATATACTCGACAATCTGATTCACAAAGTATATCTGCCGGCTATCAAGGTTGTTGCTCTCCAGGTACTCTGAAAATGCTGCCTTGGCCGCATTCATATCAAGACCGACAATTTCGCGAACGAGCTCGCCCAAAGGCTTAGAGCCGTATTCCTGCTCATATTCTTCTTTGGTGCCAAGTTCAGACCAAAGGACCTTTTCCAGTGCCTCTATATCGTCATGAGACAGCGGAATGTTGGACTTAAGCTTCTTGATTGCCTCATTATCCTGGTGTTCACGGATATAATATTCCGCTTTTGCCTTGTAGTTCTTAAGGTCATCGTTTTCCAGCTCTGACTCATTCCAGGAAACATCAAGGATGTCATCCTCAAAGTTCGTATCATAACGAAGCTTGGTATGAGGAATATATTTCATGAGATTACGGAGTTTTTCTCTTATTTCCTCAAACTCATTAATGCCGCAGTTATCGATGTAATCTGTATGAAGTATCTTATCGATAAGTTCTGCCTGCACCTTTATTTCCGGTATGTTTGCAACGCTGGCGATACCCCCGACACGTTTAAACAAATCTCTGCGGGCTTTTCCGTATTTCTTACCCACAAGGTATGCAAGTTCTATGCCATACATAAGGGCATCAAAGCGCACCGCACTCGCCTCCTCATCGTTCGGAAGAATCAGAGGAGCAAGCTCTTCACGTACTATCAATGTATCTTCATATGTCAGCGTCTGATAATTTGCCTCAACAGAATACAAGTCAACATATTTCAGATGCTGTCTTACCGCAAAGTTTTCACGCGGAAGTTCCTGTACCTTACCGGTCATCATCTCTACCAACGCATTACGATACGCTATAAGCCTGTCTACCTGATATTCAAGATCCTGCAGCTTATATGTGATCTCAAACTGCAGATTAAAGATTGCACCCTGAAGCGCAATCATATTTGCAGTTGGTTTTCCTTTACTCATGCGAAAGAACTCGAAGTTACCGCAGAAATCAAAAATATAAAACTTACTCTTATCTCCCCCATCAATGAGTCCTGGGCAAAGTCGAGTACCACGTCCGATCATCTGCCAGAACTTGGCATAGCTCATTACTTTCTTAAAGAACACAAGGTTCAATACTTCCGGTACATCGATACCGGTATCCATCATATCTACGGATATTGCGATCTGAAGGAGCTTGTTCGGCTCAGAAAACTCATCAATAAGAGTCTGAGCATAGTTGATCCTATTGTCGATTACCTGGGCAAATCCGTTCAAATGCGGGTAATCTTTATTGAAGATTTCAAGGATTTTTTCCGCATGATCATGATTCTTGGCAAAAATGATCGTCTTTCCAAGCTTCTGACCATAATCTATCTTGATACCTTCGGTCATAACTGTATGCAGCACCTGCCGGATGGTATCCTCATTAAAAATCCATGAATTAAGCGCAGATGAACTGATAGCCTCCGGAACATCTCCGTCTTCCATCTCAAAAGTGCTTTCATAAATTGCCTTATCTTCATCGGAAAGATCCGCATATACAATTCCCTGCTCAATGAACTTAAGCCTTGTTTCTACAGATAGGAAATCCACAAGATATCCATCAGTTACAGCCTGACCAAGTTCATATCCGTATGTCGGAACTCCGGGCTCCAATTCAAAAATCTCATAAGTATTCTTATCGATATCATCCTTAGGCGTAGCCGTAAGACCTACCAGCGGAGCATCAAAGTAGGTAAAGATATCTCTGTATTTGTTATAAATGGACCTATGGGCCTCATCACATATTACGAGGTCAAAATGACCGCTGGTAAACAACTTCTGATCCTCAACCTTTACAGAATCAATGCAATTCATCATTGTCTGATAGGTTGAGAAAACACAGTGTGCATTATAGTTATCTTTCTCTTCACAAAGGTTTGTCACCGAAAGTGAAGAGTAGTTATTAACAAATGCTCTCTTTGCCTGGGTTACAAGCGATGTTCTGTCTGCAAGGAAAAGAATATTCTTAATCCATCCCGCATCAAGAAGAACATGGCACAGTTCTATTACTGTTCTTGTCTTACCGGAGCCTGTTGCCATAACAAGAAGTGCTTTACGGCGGTTCTTCTTATCAAAGCTGTCACATACAGCCTTAATTGCAGCTTCCTGATAATAACGACCGGCAATCTTTTTATCAACATTTATATGAGCAAGGGATGTCCGCATCCTTCTGAGATTGAACATCTTCTCAAGGTCAGCCTTGGAATAAATGCATGCAACCTTTCTCTCCGGATACTGTCCGTCTATAATTCTCGTTTCAAAACCATTGGTTAAGAAAACACAAGGTCTTCTCTTATACTGCTTTTCCAAAAGATCTGCATAAATCTTTGCCTGCTGGCGTCCTTTTGACACATCGACACAGGTTCTCTTTGCTTCAATAACAGCAAGGGGCTTATGTGAATTGTCATAAAGGACATAATCCGCATAGCCAACTTCAGATTTATTAGGCATTCCCGGAAGCTCAACTTCATTGATCCAGTCGGAACCTTCTTTCCAACCGGCATCCATAAGCATGGCATCAATATATATCTTACGTGTTTTATACTCAGAAAGATCAAGTGGCTTCGGAACATAAGTCTCAACCTGCTCTACACGGCGGGATGTCAGTTCTTTCTTTAATGCAGAATTCTCTGCAATCAGCTTTTCTATATCAACGTCAGGGAAATCTTTTTTAACCTGTTCGATTTCGTCTTTTGCAAGCAGGGACTTATCAAAGGTATGCTCCTCGTATTCATCTGCATAGCAATAGCATACAAAATCTAAGAAAATCTGAAGATTCTCAAGGCATAGAATAGCCTGGTCCTCTGTAATCTTCTTGCTGGAATGAGCAGCATTGTTACCCATCTTTCGGATGAAGTCCATGCGCTTCATAAGGTCTTCATCAATGATATCCCTGAATTCCTCCGTACTCATAAGACTTATCAGATTATCCTGATAAGGCATGATAAGGGAAGCATCGACCGAATACATCCACTTTATTGCAAACTCCATCGCCCTACGGCAGTTTATGATGCAGGAGGTAGAATCTATATATAAAATTTTCTCAGCCGCAATCGCCACATCGGAAAATGTGTTAAATTTCGGCTCTTTTTTCAAATTATCGAAATTGGTCATGTAACTACCTCCTTCACTAAAATGCTAGTTTGAAATATCCTCTATAAACTGATCTAACGAATATATCCATTGATTTTCGTCAACGTCCAACCCAAACATTTCTACCAGTTTGTTTTTCAATTCAACAATACTCGCTTTACAGTTGTCACTTCCATCAAGAACTGCTCCCATTTTATTCTTGTCCACAGCGCACTGATAGTATTTAGGATTAGTAAAGTCAAACGACGGTACATAAATATTCGTATAATCCGATTGCGTTACCCACATCGCTCCCATTTCATTTAAACACGCCGGGCTATTCAAATATTCATTAGACCATAAAACAATAACAAAGATTTTTCTACCAAATGACTCTCTCAAGTATTCATATATATTCTTGTCCAACGGTATTTTGTGTAAAGGATGTGATGTATAAATCAACTGATTATTCTTAATCCCTATACTCGAAAGAAGTTTTTCTATAGCATCACCATATTTCTTATCTGTTGATCTATGACTAAGCAAAATAAGAGGTTCAGCCGATTGATTTAATGCTTTAACATCATCAATTTCTCTAAAATCGCAGCCATCTATTTCTTCGGAAATTCCCTTTATCAGCTGCTTATTTCTTTCATGTTCATCAAGGTTGTTAACGTATTCATTATTACAAATATCAGTCCAATTTTTTTCATACCAGTTTAATAACTCCTGCAAATAATACTTAACCTTAGCTTTGTCACTGGCATTTATCCCTTGTTCTAATCCATTCAAGAAATTAATGACAAATCCACTATCAGTGTATTCCTCTACAACTGCCCTTATCCCTGAAAACTCATATTTCAATTTGCTATATGCGTTGATTCCCGTCTCAGGAGCTTCATTTTCCTCAAGTTCGTCTAAATATGTGGACAAGATTGCCTTAGCTCGTTCAAGTCCCCTTTTGCAAGCAGCGATAAAATCGCTTTGAGGAGTTCCAATTGCATATACACTTAAGGAATACTGCATTTTTTTGAACTCACCGACCTCGTAGCTCTCAGCACCATATTCACCGATTAAGAATCTTTCTGCTTTTGTTCTCCACGCTTGAAAATCAGGGGATGAACTAGTCACATTTTTCTGTATAAGCTGATCTATCTCACCAATGATAGACTTAAGTTTATTGATTTTTTTCATATATTCCATCACCTCAGCCAAAGAATTCCTGTAGCAAACTATCATAAAGCATTTGTGTTTCATCAAATGCCTTCTGTACTACAACTTTTGATTTGTCGACTTGACGGACGAAATCCACGAACTCATCTTGTAATGACTTTGGTGGCATCATTAACAGTAATTTATTGTATTTCCCAACATTAAAATGCTGTTGTGCTGCGCCGCCTGTTCCTTCTTCTATCTGTTTTTTCCCATGCGGCATATTTGTAAAGGTACATAAATAATAGGGATTTACTTTTTCACAGTTTGGATGTGCAATAATGATATCAATCGCATTATATCCAGCATATTCTCCTGTAACAACGCATGCTGTACCAGGCGCACCAGACCTCACTATCAACAAATCATTCTCTTTAACAATAGATTTTGAATTTTTTTGATTGCCTTCTTCAGTAAAATATACCCAATCGTTATCTTTAATATATCCCGCACCAATATTAAGCGAACGAAACGCTCTTATTCCATTGCTCTCATCTGTATAATACTGAGATGGCTTAATAACAACACCAACTTGAACCTCTGCCACTTCTTCAACGTTCACAATATCCCAGTTTTTAGAGTTATTTTCATCTCCAAACATCTCGACAAATCGGGCTTTGATGAGATTGTCCAACATATCAATCTGATGGCTCCTCGAATCCAAAACTCCCTTTGTCTTAGACAGAATATTTACAATTTTCTTCTGTATTTCTACGTCTGACAATTCAATCATTGCATCCGTCAGATTTCCTAACTTGATGTACTTAATCACCCCGCCTATTGCTTGTTTCCTTAATTCCTCTACATACCCTTCCATAAAATAGTAAAGGTATGGCATAAAAAGTCTTCCGTCACTATTATCCTCAATAATATAGGTACGCTGATAAGCATCAAATTTTCCATTGTAATACTTTACATTTAGGTCTCCATTTCCAGCAACTAAAACACATTCGCAATCATACGAATAGGTTGATATCCTTAATGGTTCCTTTGAACATGTAAAAAAAGGATATTCCCCATCTTCAGATGATGCATTCGCATCAAGTTTTCCAGTTTTTATTTTTGTAATATCACCTATTTTTACTTTCATCTATCATCCCTACAACTCTTGTTTTCTACTACAGTTACGCTTTCAGAAGCTTTTCAAGCTCATCCATTTCCTGACTGATCTGCTTCTCGATTTCTCTGATATTTGCCATAATCTCTGATGTCGGCGGATACTCTACCGCAACATATTCAACCTCTTTGTATTTATTGATTGAAAGATCATAGTCGTTATCAGCAATTTCCTTCTTTGATACCATGAAAGACTTGTCTGTGCGTTTTCTATCCCTCTCAGCTTCAAGATTCTTGAAGCGGCTGATAATATCAGGAATATCGTTGTCCTTGATTTCAGTACGCTTATCGTCAAGACTGAAGCCATCGGCAGTCATATCATAGAACCATACATCATCTGTTCCGCCACGACCGGTCTTAGTAAAGATAAGTATTCCGGTAGAAACTCCGGCATAAGGTTTAAATACACCGGAAGGCATGGAAATAACCGCTTCAAGTCGCTGATTCTCTACAATTTCTTTTCTGATTGCCTTATGAGCATTGGAAGAACCAAAGAGCACTCCGTCAGGTACGATACACGCACATCTTCCGCCTATCTTAAGCATCCTTACAAACAACGCCAGGAATAAAAGCTCTGTTTTCTTAGTCTTGCATACCTTCTGAAGATCCGTTGACACCGTATCTGCGTCAAGGTTTCCCTTAAAAGGCGGATTAGCCAGTATAAGAGAATACATATCCTTATCAGGGTTCTGGTCCGATAAGCTGTCACGATACTCGATGAACGGATTCTCCACGCCGTGAGTCATCATATTCATGGCACCGATACGAAGCATGGTTCTATCCATGTCATATCCGTGGAACATGTCATTCATGAAATGATTTCTGTTTTGCTTATCAAGAAGGACTTCCTTCTTATATTTTTCCCTCAAATAATCGCCACTGGTAACAAGGAATCCTGAAGTTCCACAAGCAGGATCACAGATAAAGTCTGTAGGCTTCGGATCCATCATCTCCACCATCATACGGATGATGTGTCGCGGGGTTCTAAACTGACCATTAACACCGGACTGAGCAATCTTGGAAAGAAGGTACTCATATACATCACCGCGGATGTCTGTCTGGTGAAGTTCTTCCATCATAGAATAAATCTCATCCATAGCATCAACAATCTTGGAGAGCATCAAAGGTGTATTAACCTTGAAGATTGCATCATCCATGTATTTGCTATATGCAGAGTTTTTATCTCCGTGAAGATTTTTTATAAAAGGGAATACCCATTCCTGAACAACAGAGTACAATCTCTGTGCAGGGAAGTCATGAAATGTAGACCACTTAAGCTGATTACCGTCAACCTTGCGGTCTCCGATTTCAACCTCATCCGCAAATATGCTCTTGTAAGGAAGTCCAAGCATAGCCGCTTCCTTTGCGCGGAGGTTGTCCGTATCATCCAGATCCTTTATGAACATGAGGTATGTCATCTGCTCCACAACATCAAGCGGATTTGTGATTCCTCCGTTCCAAAAGATTTCCCACAAACTATCAATCTTATTACCAAGTTCTCCGGTCATTATCGTTCTCCTTTATTCCTTGTCTCTGTTCCAAACGTATTTTGTATATCTGCCGCCACCGATCTTTATAATGCTTTCTGATGACAGTAATTCTGAAAGCGCCCTTTCTACTGTTATGCGGCTGATGTCTGGGCATTTATCCATAATCTGTGACTTCGTGATCTCACCGTAAGTGTTCTTGATCAGTTCAGCCACTCGCTCCGGTTTTGAAAGACCGCTGGTAACCAATGTCTCTACTCTGTCGGAAAAATCTCTGTACGCCGCAACTACAACACCGAGCATATACTGTACGAACGGAACGTAATTATTCTCTTCCTCATGCCAGTTAAGCGAACTTTCCTGCAGGCACTCATAATATGATTCTTTCGTCTTTTCAATCAGGTGCTCGATACTGATATACTTTCCAACAATGTATCCGGCCCTATATAGTATCAACAATGTAAGTAGTCTGCTCATTCTTCCGTTACCGTCATTAAACGGGTGGATGCACAGGAAATCCAATATAAACATCGGTATCAGAAGAAGAGGATCAATTGTTCCGGTTCCGAGAGCTTTATCAAACTCATTGCAAAGATTCTCGACTGCTTCCGGCGTTTCCCATGCAAGAACCGGTCTGAATCGCACGAACTTGTTGCCTTGTTCGTCTTCTTCCTCAATCACGTTATCCGCAGCTTTATACTTTCCGCCGATATCATATCCTTCAAACTTGTATAAATCTCTATGAAGCTGAAGAATCATATTCGGCCTTATCGATATATAATCATGGCTCTCATGGATTGTATTAAGTACATCCCTGTATCCGGCAATCTCGCGCTCGTTTCTCGTCTTAGGCGTAGTCTTATCCTTTACAAGAGCTTTTAATCTAGCATCAGAAGTATAGATACCTTCAATCTTGTTGGACGCCTCGGTGCTCTGAATCTTTGCAATCTCAACAAGCTGTGTCAGTGTATCTGCTTTTGCTTCAATAAAAAGTGACTGTTCACCTTTATATTCATGAATCTGCGTAAGCAAAGCCACGATTTCCGATGTCAGTAGTTTTTCCCATTTTTTACTGTAATCAAAATTTCTCATTTTAATATCCTCATTCAAACATCAATTCACTCATAATCAGATATAATGACGCATTTAAATAATAACATCCATTTTACTCATTGTCAACATCAATTACATCATTTTTCGCAAAATGATGTAATTGACCAATTGATGATGTAATTAAAAAAGCCGGCGGGAGAATTATCTCTCCCGCCCATTTTGCATCATTCCATTGGCTCTGCTGCTATCCAAGTGCAATTACCTTTCTTGTTTTTCTCAAGAGTACACCGCCACCATGTGTCATCATCAACCTTTTCAAAATCAACCTCACAGCGCTTCGGGCGATACTGGTCTTCTCCATTCTTGGTGTGACGGAAGCAAAACAATTTATATTTTATCCCATCAGTCGTTTCAAAATAGCAGATCAGTCCCATTAAAAATGCCTTCCGATTCATATTGTTTTTATCCTTTCTTAAAATATTTTTTGTTACTGTCTCCAACAACCAGTCTGATGGTAGGATTCCCATCACACATGCATCCTTTCAGCATCTCCGAGAATTAGTTCCCCCAAGCTTCCCCCATTACGTGCGACGGATTTTCACCGTTCAAGTTGTGGCTGGGAAGGAGTATCATTTGTGGCCTTCATTGCGATTGAAGATTCCTTTTCTTCATTTTGGAATTCCCTGTTGTTCGCTCCGTCTTTTGACATCTTCGCGCGGGATCCGCATCGCTCGTTACCTTTGTAACCGATTGCGCCTTATTCATTTGTCAAGGTTCGATGAACGATATTCCGTTCGTTTTATTCTATGCGTATCTTTTGATACGTTTCTTCGATTTGTATATTACCGTATCTTTTGATATGTGTCAATATCTTTTTCTTGCATTTTCGTATCAATTGGTATATTATTTATTCAAAAGATACGCACTGTACGTATTTTTGTGTTTTTATTACAGCGATAGGAGCGTAAAACTATGACAATCGGTGAAAATATCAGGCGTATCCGCAAGGAACGCGGTCTGACACTTAAACAACTAGGTGATGAAGTCGGTGTAAGCGAGGCTTATATTCGCGCCTATGAAACAGGCAGAAGAAATCCCAAGCTTAAATCCCTCGAAGCGCTTGCCAAAGCATTACATGTTAATGTCGAGGCTCTTACCGGTGCCGATTTTGATGGTGTAAAAGCCATGCACATGCTTTTTCAGATTTTCCGTCAATATAGTGGGGAACTTGTTGAATACAAAGATAAGGAAGGAAACGAACAGATTGCCGTTTCCTTTGGAAGTCTCATGTTAATGAGATCCTGGTTTGAAAGATATGAAGAATATCAAAAAGAAGTCAAAAAGTGCGAAAAGATAAAAGATGTTTCCGAAAGAGGTCTTGCTCTAATTAAGGCAGAAGAAGCATTTAACCTTTGGATGGATATCTATCCTGAATCTGAACGTTGCCCTGAAGCTTTAAAAGCTCAGAAATCTCATGACCAGTTTATGGATTATATTGGTTTGAATCCCAAGAATGAATATTAAGTCATCGGGTTAATATTCCTCAGAATAATAAAGTGTACCCAAATTGTACCCAAAGCCAATTAAAAAATCCCTACAACCCGCTTAAATTCACGGTTTGTAGGGATTTCGTGTATTATTCAAACTCAACAATCATCTGGCATACCTTCATCGCTTCCAGTGCCTGTAAATGGCTTTCCCTGGTAACGCCTGCACAGCAGGATGCATCCACATGAATCGGAAGCTCCGGGAAGAATGCTTTCAGTACCATCGCATTCGAAATCACACAGATATCCGTACACAGGCCGACAAGGGTAATGCTTTCAATTGCTTCCTGATCAGAAAGAGTGCGGATCCTTTCCGGTAACCGGCTGCTGCCAAAGGTTTCTTTTATAATCGGCTCCGCAGAGATCAGATCTGCGATTTCTTTGCGGATCTGCCAGCCTTCGGTATTTACGATACAATGCGGAACGGGAAGATTCTTTCCTTCCTGTGTTGTCAGGTAATTCTCATAATGGGTATCCTGCGTAGCAAGCACCGTTCCGTCAAATCCCTTAATCTTCGCTATCACCTTCGGAACAATCGCAGCTGCTTCTGCCGTTCCCAATGCTCCGTCAATAAAATCATTCTGCATATCAATGACAATCAGTAATTTCATTTGATTATACCTCCCCCAGTCTTCCTCTTCTCTGAAATAAATCCCTGTCATTACCGTTCCGGCTATTATTTTCTATCATAGCATGAAAGAATCTGATGCGTAAAGTGGTCTTGACAATTGTATCTTCAAAGAACAGAATATACTGTAACAGTACAGCCATTCAGAAATGCTTGTGCAGGATGACCGTGGGAGCTTGCTCATTAAGGGCAGCTTATACAAGCATTTCTGCATGGTTGAACTGTTACAATATACTTAATTTGATAACATGTCTGAGGTGAAATAAGATGAAAACAGGATTAATTTTAGAAGGAGGCGCCATGCGCGGTCTCTTTTCTGCGGGAATTATGGATGTGATGATGGAAAACGGAATTGCCTATGATGGAGTAATCGGTGTTTCTGCCGGTGCCGCATTTGGCTGTAATTATATTTCCGGACAGATCGGCCGTTCCATCCGCTACAACCTGAAATACTGTAAGGATAAGCGTTACGGTGGTCTTTATTCCCTGCTTACAACCGGCGACATCTATAATAAAGATTTCTGCTACAGTGAGATTCCTTTGAAGTACGATCCTTTTGACTTTGCAGCCTTCGAAAGCAGCCCGGCTGCATTTTATGTGGTGTGCACCGATGTAGAAACCGGTAAACCCGTTTATCACCAGTATACCGGGCGTAAGGATCATGGCTTTGACTGGATCCAGGCTTCTGCTTCCATGCCGCTCGTCTCAAGGATTGTAACTATTGACGGCCAGAAGCTCTTAGATGGCGGGGTGGCTGATTCCATTCCGGTCCGCCGGTTTGAACAGATGGGATTCAACCATAATGTCATTATTCTTACGCAGCCGAAGGATTACCGCAAAAGCCCAAACAGCCTGATGCCGCTTATCCGTCACAAATACAGGGCTTATCCGGAATTTATCAAAACAAATGAAAACCGGCACCTTGTTTATAATGATACCCTGGATTATATTTTTAAAAAAGAAAAAGAAGGCTCCGTCTTTGTCTTCCGACCGGACGAAGCCCTCCCTGTCAGCCGTGTGGAAAAGGATCCTGTAAAGCTACAGGCAACCTATGACCTTGGCCGCAAAGCCGGTGAAGAAAAGCTTGAAGACTTAAAAGCATTCCTTTCATAACCCGGCATCTGTTTCTTTTTATTCTCTATTTGTAACTGTTCCGTTCCCTCACAGTTACCTCTGTTTTATACCGTGCACAACCTTCACAGCAGATGGGACAGATCATTTACTAAGTCCCCTGCCTGCGTCTGCGTCTGAGCCATAGCATAAACAGTACAAAACCTCCTGTAAGAGCTGCACAGAGGGAGATTCCTATCCATCCCGGCACTCTGCTCCTGTCTGTCTGCGAAGGATTCATCTCCTCCGGTGTTATCCAGCCCATCTGCCCATTTGGGGTCATACCCTGCACCAGCTTATACTTATCAATGAAGCGATGAAGCATGGCAGCAATCTCCGCTCTGGAAACCGGATCCTGCAAAGCAGACAGGACATCAGCTTCTTCCCGTATCAATCCATTGCTGACCGCCCACAGCACAGCCTTTCCGGCATCATCCATGGTACTGTCCATATCCTTCAGCTCGTCCTGACTACCCTTAATACTTATATCGTAGCCCTTGTATTGCGCATAACGGTAGAACATGACTGCAAGCTGTTCCCAGGTGATGGGATCCCCGGGTCCGAAGCTGTCCTTGCTGTAACCGCTTAAAATGTCATTCTCTGCGATCCATGCAATGGCATCTGCGTACCGCGCCCCGTCTTCCACATCTGCAAAGCTGTTTTTAACCTTCGGTGCAGGGCTGCCCTCCATACGCCAGAGAATTTCTGCCATCCTGCCGCGCGTCTGCGTTTCATAGGGGCCAAACTGTGTGCTGCTTATACCCTTCATCAATCCGTTTTCATAAACAAACATAACGTCATCATAGAACCAGTCGTCTTCGGAAACATCGGTAAACGGGTTATTTCCTTCTTCTGCCTCTTCGTCCGCAGCAGGCTGGTCACCGGTGATCGTCGTGGTATCGCGTTTGTCCTGCCACTCCCTTAACAGGATGCTGTCCTTTGGCGTCGTACGCCTGGTATTCTCTGCACCGGGTTTGATACCTGGAGCCGGTTCTGTACCGGGTGTCGCAGAAAACGGACTTGCAGGAGCTGCGCCGGCTCCGTTATTGGTTCCGGAATCCGTATGGGATGCAGATGCTGTGCCACTGTTTTCCGGCTGTGACGGGATTCCGGTATTTTCATTCACCGGATCGGGAGCTGTCTGCTGTGAGATCATGGCAAAGATTGCCCTGACCTCCACGTTGCCGTCCGGCATGGTGAATTTATTGTTGGTGATGACCACGCCGCCGCTGATAACCTCCCACTCCTTAAACCGGTAGCCGGTGTCGGGCGTGACGGTCAGGGTGATCTCCGTGCTAACCACAGCTTTTGCATGAGATGCGGAAGCCGTTCCGTTGCCGCCGCTCGTCACGGTGACGGTGTACTCCGTCGGTGCAGGCGGTGCATCCTTCTCAAAGATTGCCTTAACCTCCACGTTGCCGTCCGGCATGGTGAACTTATTGTTGGTGATGGCCACGCCGCCGCTAATGATCTCCCACTCCTTAAACCGGTAGCCGGTGTCGGGCGTGACGGTCAGGGTGATCTCCGTGCTAACCACAGCTTTTGCATGAGATGCGGAAGCCGTTCCGTTGCCGCCGCTCGTCACGGTGACGGTGTACTCCGTCGGTGCAGGCGGTGCATCCTTCTCAAAGATTGCCTTAACCTCCACGTTGCCGTCCGGCATGGTGAACTTATTGTTGGTGATGGCCACGCCGCCGCTAATGATCTCCCACTCCTTAAACCGGTAGCCGGTGTCGGGCATGGCGGTCAGGGTGATCTCCGTGCCAACCACAGCTTTTGCATGAGAAACGGAAGCCGTTCCGTTGCCGCCGCTCGTCACGGTGACGGTGTACTCTGTCGGTGCAGGCGGTGCGTCCTTCTCAAAGATTGCCTTGACCTCTACGTTGCCGTCCGGCATGGTGAATTTATTGTTGGTGATGGCCACGCCGCCGCTGATGACCTCCCACTCCTTAAACCGGTAGCCGGTGTTGGGCGTGGCGGTCAGAGTGATCTCCGTGCCAACCACGGCTGCAGAAGGGCTTGCGGTGCCGCTGCCGTTTCCGTCATTACTGATGGTGACGGTGTAGGTGGTGGGGGGAATGACACTGTCTTTCCACAGCGCCTTGATCTCGGTATCCCCCTTCACGGTGTAGGAATCTCCCACCTTGTACTCCGTGCCGCCAATCTCCCACGCCTTAAACTCCTGATCTGTGGGAGCAGTGAAGCCGCAGGCGGGCAGGATGTAATTGGTTCCTTCCTTGACGGTCTTGGATTCCATGCTTCCACTTCCGCCGCCTGCGTTGAAGGTGATTGCACAATCCGCAAGCGGTGTGCCGTCCCCTACTGTGACCTCCCCATCGGGGCTGGCAAAGTGGTTGTTGTCCTCCGCATAGCGGACGAAGTAATTGCCGGCAGACAGGTTCTCAATCTCCGTGCCGCCGCACGCTGTATAGCTGCCGTCGCCTGCCATACGGTATTCCATCATTGTATCCACACCGGTGATTCTGCCGTCGCTTCCACCCTCGGTGGTGGGGGCGACACCGGCCAAGCCGTTAGGCGCTTCCTGCGTGGCTTTGCTGATGCTCCACACTGCGGTCACGGCCTCCGTGCTGCCGTCCGCCCATCTGCCGGTTCTGGATGTGACGCTAACGGTGTAATCGCCCGCGTCTGTTCCGGTGTTGCCGGAGATGTCCATCGTGGCAGAATCATAACCCGTTACAGCTGCGGTATGCTCGGAGCCATTGTAGGTGTAGGTTCCGGTGACGCTGATGCCGGGCTTGGCAGGATCGGTGGGCATGGGAGGCATATCCTCCTCAAAGATTGCCTTGACCTCCACATTGCCGTCCGGCATGGTGAACTTATTGTTGGTGATGACCACGCCGCCGCTGATGACCTCCCACTCCTTAAACCGGTAGCCGGTGTCGGGTGTGGCGGTCAGGGTGATCTCCGTGCCGGCTACGGCTTTTGCATGAGAGGCAGAAGCCGTTCCGCTACCGCCACTCGTCACGCTGACGGTGTACTCTGTCGGTGCAGGCGGTGCGTCCTTCTCAAAGATTGCCTTGAC
>OIWT01001098.1_pt1 | contig 34418 bp, 32 predicted proteins | sample 1587701 | NCBI WGS metagenome assembly OIWT01 (sample SAMEA3888904, study PRJEB22519) | human gut metagenome | biome: human gut; feature: human-associated habitat; material: faeces | place: Denmark | collected 2009 | reverse complement strand
GAGAGGAACTGCACGACCGGCACCATCCAGATCACACGATAGCCGGTAAACAGCCACAGCAGCGGAATCAGTCCGGCAAGGAGCGTAAACACCCGTGTGAACGCCTTGTTGCCGTAGCGGTCCATCACTCCGCCCCAGACCGACGCCAGGAGGAGCGTAGCCACGTTGCTGACGATAGTGGCCAGGAAGTTGATCTCGGTGTAGCTCATGGCCATGGGACCCAGCATCTGGACGTTGTAAAAGGGCGTAGAGATATTCACCGCAAAGATCCAGATCGTGATCAGGGCAATCAGCTTCATATAACTGCGGTTGGAAAGCACCTCCCGCATCATGTGAGGGAAGCTTTCCTTTTCCTCCCCCGGATGCGGCTCCGGCATCGGCGGCCAGCTGACCCAGAAGAAGCAGGCGATATCCCCTGCGCCGAAGATTCCCGCGAGTATGAACACAATGGTATACCCCGCCAATGACCCATCGGCAGTAAAATGGTCGAGCAGCCAGCTCATCACCACGCCCGCCACAATGCCGGAGATCATCGTCATGCGCTGGCGCGCGGAGAAATACCGCCCGCGGATGCGCATCGGCACAATATCGGCAATGAGCGAGGTAAAGGATGTGTCAATGAACGCGCCCATGCAGGAGAGCAGCAGCACCAGGATCAGGATCGACCAGATGCGCACCGTCTGTGCCTGCATCGGCACAAAATACGGCACGAGGGCGACCAAAATCCAGCTCAGGCGCGAGGCCAGGCCGAAGATCAGCATCAGCTCCCGGCGCTTGCGCGTGCGCTCCACGATATAGGAGGTGATCAGCTGCATGAACTTGGCGATATAGGGCACCGCCAGCAGCACCGCATAGACAAAGTCCGTCGCGCCCAGCGCCTTGACGTAGCCTGTCAGCGCCGTGCCGCCGGTAATGGTGAAACTGAAGTTGCCGATGACCACGCCGAGGATCACCAGCCGCAGGTTTTTCCGCACCGTGGCGGAAAGCCCCCGCGTATCATACAGGCTGAAGCGCGCAAGCCATGCTTTGGCCTTATCCCGCATACCCGTTCCCACCCATTTTTATTTATTTTGCCGGATCGTTCTGTGGATATCTGTCTCTTATTTAATTTTAATTACGCAGGCTGTGGATCGGCGCGGGGATGCGTCCGCCGCGGTCGATAAACGCCTTGCTGGATTCCTTGTGCACGGGGATGATGGGCGCTTCGCCCAGCAGTCCGCCGAATACGACCTGATCGCCCACGCCTTTGCCGGGTGCGGGGATGATGCGCACGGCGGTGGTCTTCTGGTTGATCATGCCGATGGCCGCCTCATCCGCGATGATGGCGGAGATGGTTTCGGCCGGCGTGTCGCCGGGGATGGCGATCATGTCCAACCCCACCGAGCAGACGCAGGTCATCGCTTCGAGCTTTTCCAGCGTCAGGGTGCCGCGGTTGGCGGCGTTGATCATGCCGATATCTTCGGACACGGGAATGAACGCGCCGGACAGGCCGCCCACATGGGAGGACGCCATCACGCCGCCTTTTTTCACCGCGTCGTTGAGCAGCGCCAGCGCCGCGGTAGTGCCGTGCGTGCCGGTGACTTCCAGCCCCATCTCTTCCAGAATGTGCGCCACGGAATCGCCCATGGTGGGCGTGGGGGCAAGCGAAAGATCGACAATGCCGAAGGGGACATTTAGGCGGCGGCTGGCCTCCTGCGCGACAAGCTGACCCACGCGGGTGATCTTGAATGCCGTGCGCTTGATGGTCTCCGCAACCACGTCAAAGGGCTCTCCCCTGCACTCCTCCAGCGCGGCCTTCACCACGCCGGGTCCGGAAACGCCGACATTGATCGCCGCATCGCCCTCGCCCACACCGTGGAACGCGCCCGCCATAAAGGGGTTATCCTCCACCGCGTTGGCAAACACAACGAGCTTGGCGCACGCGCCGCCGTCGCTGTCCGCTGTGCGCTGCGCAGCTTCTTTAATGACCTGCCCCATGAGCTTGACCGCGTCCATGTTCAGTCCCGCCTTCGTCGTGCCGACGTTGACCGAGGAGCAGACCACGTCGGTCGTGGCCAGCGCTTCGGGAATGGCGCGGATCAGCCGCTCATCGGCTCTGGTCATGGCCTTGTGCACCAGTGCGGAGAAACCGCCCAGAAAGTTGACGCCCACAGCCTTGGCCGCGCGGTCGAGCGTCTGGGCCAGCTTCACCGGATCCGCGCCCGCACAGATCAACGCGGCGGGCGTGATGGAAATGCGCTTGTTGACGATCGGGATACCGAACTCGCGCTCGATGGCTTCGCCCGTTGGCACGAGGTTTTCGGCCTGACGGGTGATGCGGTCATAGACGCGGTCGTAAAGTCCATCCACAGGCCCGGGGGCACACTCCAAGAGGCTGATGCCCATGGTGATGGTGCGCACATCCAGCTTGTTCTGGTCTATCATGCGCAGGGTCTGCAAGATCTCATTGGAATTGAGCATATTTTCTTCTCCTTTTGTCCTGCGCAGGGATTAAATGCGGTGCATTGCGTCGAAGATGTCGCTGCGCTGCATGCGGATTTCCAGATTCATCTTTTCCGCCAGAGCCAGCAGGTCATTGCGCACCTGATCGTACTGCGAATCCTGCCCAAGCTCCACGAGCATAATCATCGTGAACATCCCGGAGAGGATGGTCTGGCTGATATCCAGTATGTTTACGCCCTTCAGATACAAAAGATGAGAAACCTCGGCGATGATGCCGGTGCGGTCCTTGCCCAGCACGGTGACGACTGCTTTCATAGGTATTCGTTCCTCCCAAAGTTTGATTGATAAGTCTCCTTGCCGCTTTCTGTGCTGATTTACAGCCCATACAAACGGCGCAGCGCGTAGAGATAGACCAGCATACAACTGGAATACCACGGCGAGCTTTGCGAAGGTTCGCCGGTCAAGGGATGCAGCTCCTGTCCGAAGGGCGTTTCGCTCCGCGTCCAGGCCGCAACCCATTTTTCTAAAAGCTGATTCAGCTCCGCACCCTTTCCGTAGGCCTCCATCCAGCGAAGGCTGCGCAGCGCGGTCAGGCCCTGGCTGTAATATCCCCAGGAGTTTCCCGGCAGGTTCTGCCGCCAGGTGGGATCCCCTGCCGACACTGCCGGAAACGGGTACGGCGTCCAGAACTCTTTAGGATTGTGCAGCCAGCGTTCAAAGATTTCCCCGCCCAGCGCTTCATCCACCACGCGCTCGGTGAGCACGTTGGTAATGGAGATCGAGCGGATTTTGCGCTTGCGGCCGCATTTATCCACATCGTAAAAAAACTCATCTTCCTTGTCATAGCAGATTTCAAAAAGCGCGTTTTTGACCTGCTTCGCCTTTTCACGCCAATCTGCCGCTTCCTCCGGTCTGCCCAGGCGCTCGGCCATTTCCGCCAGCGCCATGCGGTCGCCGTAGAACACCGCGTTCATGTCCGGCGCGAGCACCGGCAAAAGATCGTCGTCCTTGGGCGGAACCGCCGCATCTTCGCAGATGTTGTTCGGATATTTCATGCCGTCCAAACGGCTGGAGTTATCGTGACCGGTATCAAAGCCGCAGAACATTTCGATCAGCCCGGTTTTGCGCGTCATGCGATGCTGACACAACCATGCGTCCCACTTTTTGCAGCCCTCGTAGGCATCGGCAAGCAGGGCCGCATCCTGCGGGTTCTGCTCCGCCGCTTCGATGCACAGCCGCCCGAAAGAGACGCATTCCTGAATCTGCGAATAGCCGATTTTGTCCTTCCAGATATAGCAGGGCAGCTGCCCATCCGGCTTCTGCCGGGACAAAAACAGCCGAACCTGACTGCGCGATACGTCGTGCTGCTCCGGCTCATATCCCGCCCAAGCAATCGCATCAAAGGTATGTTCCAGCCATAAGCCTGGATAGGTATCGGAGATAAAGAAGGTGTTCCCCACCGATCCGCACCACGGGCGCAGATGGTAGGTATAAATCCTGTCCAGCGCCTGCTGCTTTTTCGCCCGCAGCAGCGCACGGTTCGGCTCATTCATGCGTCTGCCCCTCCACGCGGCATTCCAGCGCGTAACCGCCGTGCTTGCGCTGGTCATAATAGACCGACGTGACCATGGCCAGATAGAGCGCCGCCGCGCAGGCGTTCAGCAGGACATTGAGCACCGGTGGGAACATCGCATACACCGCCAACGCCGCATCCGCCAGCACGAAGAGCACCTGGCAGCCGCCGCAGATCAATCCCGTCACCGCCAGCACCGCAGCGTACATTCCGTCGGTAAAGAAGCGCTTAAACGCTTCGCCCAGCGCCGAAAAGCCCCAAACATCCTCGTTCAGCGCAATCAGGAACATCAAATAGGCAACGCCCGAAACCGCCACGCCGACCACCCAGCTCAGCGGCAGGCTCAGCGCCGAAAGGAACGGAATCGCCGTCAACACCGTCATCACCGTGCTGGAAGCCAAGACCAAAAGGATCGTCAGCAGCCCCAGTACGACAAGCTTTCCGTAGCGACTTTTCACCGAATCAAACGCCTGGCGGAAGGAGAGCTTCACGCCGTGCCAGGCACGGGACTGCGCTTGCGCCGCCGCGCCCATGGCCCAGGGTGCAAGGAAAATCTGCGCACCCAGCAGCAGCGGCAGAAGGCCCAGCATAACCAGCAATCCGCCCATCGCTCCGAAAAGTATGCTTTCCACATTCATGCCGGTCAGTTGGCCCATCGCGCCGTTGACCGCCTGCCCAATCGCCCATTCATCCAAACCGTATTCCAGAATCGTTTGCAACACTGTGCGCAGCAAGCCGATCACAGGCTGGAACACAGCCAGCAACACATAGTAGCTCACTGCCGCCACAATCACGCCCGGCAGACCCTGACAAAGCAGCAGCCCACCCAGCCCTGCGTCCGCCGTGCGGCCGAAGAGCTTCCATCCGCGGCCGAACAGCGTGCCGAAGGACGCTTTATTTCTTTCTGTCTGCATTTTTCTTCCTCCTTCGGGGCATAAACTCCGCCCGAAAGCTTTACGGGTGCATCATTCTGTGTCGGAACACGAAGAAATCCACGATGTTGAAAATGCCCAGCAGCACCAGATACACGCCCATGAGCACCGTGAAGATCGCATTGAGATTGACCGTGCCGGTCAGAATCAGGATGCCCATCAAAATGCCCAGCGCCGCGGGGATGATCTGCGCCCACCAGTTGCGCACGCGTGCCGCGGCATACTGCACCGCGACCACGGTTTTGACCACACCCAGCACCAGCGCCCAAACGCCGATGCAGAAGGGCACGACCTCGGTCGCCTGCTTGCGGAAGATCAGCAGCACAATGCCGCCCACAGCCAGCAGCACCGGCATACTCAGAAAAAGGCTGCTCTGTTCTTTGCGGATGAACGCGCGCACGATGCAGGCCGCGCCGCCCGCCATCATCAGAAGGCCGAGCAGCGTCGTGATGTGCACCAGCGCCTGCTGCTTTAAGCAGATAAAATAAACGCCCAGCAGCACCAATACCACCTGCGTCAGCAGATCCAGGCCGTCTCTTTTCCGCATATCCCACATTTCCCACATGATCTTTCACCCTTTCTGTGAAACAATGGCCGGACGCGCCTGCGTCCGTGATTCTAGTATAACACAGCGCCCCCGTTTTGTACTATATGAAAATGTGCCTGTATGCCCGCCCATGGCGCTTTTTTCCAGCTCGTACATATCTTATTGACAAGTAATATTATACGTCATATAATATCAACCGTCAAACAGCATTTGTAAGGAGGGATCACAGTCTTGCTGCTACCTGTCAACGCGGCGATGATGGACGCCTGCGTGCTGGCCGCTCTGGAAAAAGGCGATACCTATGGCTACCGCATCACGCAGGAGCTGGCGCACGGCATCGGTGCCTCGGAATCCTCGCTCTACCCGGTGCTGCGGCGGCTGCTCAAGGACGGCTGCCTGGAAACCTACGATGTAGCCATTTCCGGCCGAAACCGGAGATATTATCGGCTGACCGGTATCGGGCGGCAAACGCTCGCCGCCTACCGTGCGGAATGGATTGAATACAAACGACGCATCGACGGCATATTGGCCGCCTCGCCCGAACCTAAGGAGGAAGAATATGACGCGGAATGAATTTCTGACCGCGCTGCGCGGCAGGCTGAGCGCGCTGCCCAAAGAGGAGCAGGACGCCGCGCTGAAATATTATGAAGAATACTTTGACGAGGCGGAATCGGAAGAAGATGCCGCCCGCCAGCTCGGCTCGCCCGATTCCATTGCGGAAAAAATCCTCGCAGATTACGCCCCGCCCCCTTCGGCGATGCCTGCGCCCTCACCCGCACCCGAAGCTCCAGCCAAGCCGAGGCATTCGGCGTGGTATTATATCGGCATCGTGACGCTGTGCGTACTGGCTTCGCCCATGCTGATCGGGCTTGGCGCGGCGGCATTGGGCATTGTCCTTGCGATGCTGGTCGTGCTGCTGGCGGTGCTGATCTGCATCGTCGCGCCGTTTTTCGCGCTGTCGGCGGCGCTTCTGGCCAGCGGCGGCTATGTGCTCGCGCTCGCCTTTGGCGCGGCTCCGGTCTTTCTGCCGGGCGGTGTGACGCTGTTCGGCACAGGGCTTCTGCTGCTCTCGCTGGGGCTGCTCTGCAGCGTCTTTACCGGCTATCTTTGCTATTGGATCGGCCTGCTGTTTAAGAAAATTTTCTCTTCCGGCAAACGGAAAAAGGCTGTGAAAGGAGCGGCTGTATGAAGAAATTTGTCAGGGTTTTGCTCATTCTTGCGGCGTGTCTGGCCTGCCTGGGCGTGGTGCTGACAGCGGTCGGCGGCTTCTGGAGCGCGCGGGTTTACAACCGCCTGATTCCGGAAGAGGCTGTCAGCATCAGCTTTCCGCTGAATGCCGATACGCTCTCCTCGCTGACGTTGAATGTGGGCGTGGGCGAAGTTCGCTTTGCCGAAGCTCCTTCTCCCGAGGCCGCACGCATGGATACCGAAGGCTTTTCGGAAGGAGATTTCACTTTTTCGGAAAACAAGCAGGGAGAGGTTGTGCTGCGCAGCCGGAGCATGCTGGGCGGCGAATCCATCTTCAATCTGGGTTTTCTGCGCATGGATTGGCTGGGTCGTCTGCACACCGGCACCCTTGCCCGGCGCATCGTAACGGTCTATCTGCCCGCCGGGCAGCTGGATCGGCTCCGCATCGAGGGCGGCACAGGCGATATCGGCGGCACGCTGCCCGTCTCTGCTCGCGAACTTTCCATCTCCTGCGGCACGGGCAACGTCAAACTCAGCGGCCTTCGTGCCGATGATATTTCTATTGAAGCGGGAATGGGGAACATCACGCTGGATCAGCTTATCTGCAAAAAGCTGACGGTTTCCGGCGGCACCGGCGGATTGACACTGCGCGATGGGGAAGCGTCGGAATCCGCGGTATTTGAGCTGGGCACCGGCACGACCCAGCTACATCGCGTAGCGCTGCACAAACTGGACCTAAGCGCGGGTGTGGGCAGCCTTTCTCTCTCCGGCACGCTGCGCGGCGACTGTGAAATCGAATTGGGCGTTGGCAGCTCAGACATCCACCTTCTTGAACCTTCGGCGCATTACAGCGCGGAGATCGAACGCGGGTTGGGCAACCTTTCGGTCTCCGGCGCAAACGTCCTGCGTTTGGACGATGAAACCGAAGCCATTTCTCCCGACGGGGACGCGGATTGCCAGCTCAAAATCCAGATGGGAATGGGCAGCCTGGCGCTCTCCTTCGACCCGTAAATCCGAAAAAAGAGGACCTATCATGCAGATCCTGAAACGTTTTTCTTCGCTCCGTGCGTTCCGGTAAATCTGACGGCAGGCAATCGCGCTTCGGAGCAGACAAAATAAGATTGTCCGCCGCCGCGCCGGGATTACTCTACTTTCCCAACGAAGAGGCCCGCAAACCCTGGGGCACGAAAACCGGCGCGCGGCAGGACATCGCCCTGTGCAACTCGGAGATCTCCTCAGCACACAGGTGCGGCGAATCGGCTCCTTCGCTGGCGGCGCGGTGTCGTCTCGCCCCCTCGACCCTGCGCGCCATTCTACGCAAAAACCGATGAACAAATCTCTGAGCCTTTTCAAGCCTCCTTTTTTCTGCTATGCTGAAAGCAGGAAAAAGGAGGCTTGGTTTATGGACATTCGATTGGCCGACGCGCAGGACTTTGCCCTGCTGGCGAAATACGACCATCACATCTCTCCCGAAGAGCTGCGGCGCAAACTCGACCGAAGCGAAGTGATGATTGCGACGGAAAACGGCGTTTTTGCCGGCTGGATGCGCTGGAATTTTTTCTGGGACGAAATTCCCTTTCTCAATATGTTGTACTTGCTGGAACCCTATCGCGGCAAAGGCTACGGCCGTGCGATGATGGACGCTTGGGAGAACCGGATGCGCGCCGAAGGACACGAGCACGTCATGACCTCGACGCAGACCGACGAATGCGCGCAGTTTTTTTATCGGAAGCTCGGCTATGTCGGGATCGGGACGTTCGCCTGCCCGGGGGACGAACTGGAACTGATACTTTATAAGGCGCTGTGACGCACCAAAAAACACAAGGGCCGTCTCCCTTGCTCAAGGGGAGGCGGCTTTGTGTTTACGAATATGAGGAAGGCAGGCGACGGATTGTGGAATGGAGAGGAGGAGTCATTAGGGGTTGTTTTATTACTGCATGCCATCTTGCCTGCCGGGGTGATCTGAAAGGATCATCGGGAGATGCATCTCCTTTTGATGGATACAGTATAACAGTCAAGTGTGTTCAAACAATGTCGCGACTTTGAAAGATTTATGAACAGGGATTTTCCTTTTTGTTTCCGCTCCGATGTGAAAACAATTGCACACGCAAAACAAAAAGAGTATACTGAGAACACTGTCTCTTTTTTGATCTTGTCTTCGGAGGTTGTTTTTATGCGCACGTCCTTTTTCCCAAAGGATTTTTTGAAGGAGACCTTCACCCTGGCGCTGCCCATCGCGTTTCAGGCGCTCATCAACAGTGCCGTCAATCTGATCGACGTGGTGATGCTGGGCAAACTGGGCGATGCGGATATTGCCGCGGCCGGATGCGCCAACCAGATCTTTTTTCTGCTGACGATGGTGCTGTTCGGCACCTGCACAGGCGCTTCGGTTTTTATGGCGCAGTTCTGGGGCAAGCGGGACGTAGACGGCGTGCACCGCACGATGGGCATGATGGGCCTGATCTCGCTGGCAGCCTCGCTGCTGTTCACGCTGGGCGCGATGATCTGCCCCCGCCCGCTGATCGAAATGTATTCCGGCGACGAGGAGGTCATCGCCAAGGGCGCGGAATACCTGCGCATCGTGGGCGCTTCGTATATCGTCACAGCGCTGTCGTTTGCGATGGGCTATGCCTGCCGCGCCACGGGCAGCGTGCGCCTGCCGATGCTGACCAGTCTGCTTTCGGTCTTTACCAACACCTCGCTCAACCTCGTGCTGATCTTCGGCCTGCTCGGCTTCCCGGCGCTGGGACTGCGCGGCGCGGCGATTGCAACGAGCATCGCGCGCTATGTGGAATTCCTCGTGCTCTTTGCCGTGGTCTATATCCAGCGCACGCCGGTGGCGGCGAGCTTCAAGCAGTTGTTCTGCCATCTGGACCGCGCCTTTGCCGCGCGCTATTTCAAAACCGCGCTGCCGGTTTTCATCAATGAGACGCTCTGGTCCATCGGCATCTCACTCAACACCGTGGCCTACGGTATGCTGGGCACGTCGGCGCTGGCCGCGGTGCAGATCGGCGACACGGTCTCCAAGCTCTTCATGGTGCTCACGCGCGGCCTTTCCGACGCCTGCGCCATCCGCACCGGCCACCTGATCGGCGCGAGCGACAACGAAGGCGCACTGCGCGACAGCACGCGCTTCCTCGTACTGATCCCGCTGATGAGCACGGTGATGTGCGCGCTGCTGTATCTGTTCCGCCCGCAGATTCTCACTTTTTTCGACGTCACGCCGGAGACGCGGGTGCAGGCGATGGAGATGCTGGCGCTGCAGGCACTCCGCCAGATCCCTTGCGCATTCAACAACACCATCATTGTGGGGCTTTGCCGCAGCGGCGGCGACACGGTTTTCGCCTGCATACTGGACACCGCGACGGTGTGGCTGGTGGGCGTGCCGCTGTCGTTCCTTGGCGTTTATCTCGGCTTTCCGCTATGGGGCGTTTGCCTGTGCGTCATGATGGGCGATCTTGTCAAGTCCGTCGTCGGCCTGCCGCGCATCCTTTCCAAGAAATGGCTGCACAACGTTGTGGCCGATCCCGCCTGACGATTTTCTCTTGCACAAAACCCGCCGAAACGACACTGCGTTTCGACGGGTTTTCTTTTCATTTTTCTGCAACCTCCACAACCGTGAGCACCCCGTTTTCCACGGTAAAGCGCACGTCAAAGCCGGCAAAGGCCATGCCGTATCGCCGCCCCGGCTCGTCCTGATAGCCCGGCCGTGGATCCTGCCGCAGCACATCGCAAAGCCCCTGCCGCAGTTCTTCCGGCACGCGGGCCAGCAGCGCTTCCGGGAACACGATGCGCAGCGCCCCCTCCTTTTCCTGCAAGGCAAAGCCGCCCAGCGCCTCCGGGTGCGCGTCGGCATAGGGCAGGTAAGGCTTGATGTCGAAGATCGGGCTGCCGTCAAGCAGATCTGCGCCGCGCACCCAGATCACGGGTCCCTCGGGCGTTTGCGGCTCGATGTGATCCAGCCTGACGCAGGATAAGCCGATGGCGTTGGGACGGAAGGGCGAGCGCGTGGCGAACACCCCCATGCGCGCGTTGCCGCCCAGCCGCGGCGGACGCACCGTGGGCGACCAGTTTTTCCGAACGGCCTGCGAAAACTGCCAGATCAGCCAGACGTGCGAAAAGCCCTCCAGCCCGCGCACGGCCTCCGCCGCGCGGAACTCCGGCTCAAACACGATCTTCGCCCGCAGCGAATCCACCAGCCCGCTCTGGCGAGGAATGCCGAACTTCTCGTCAAAATCGCTGTGAATGCGCGCGATGATCTTCATCTGTACCGTCTGGATCATGGTCGTTCCCCCTTTTTGATTCCGAATCAGTATACCACGCATTGCCCCGGCTGTCATGTCCATGCGGCAAATGGAGGCTTAACTTCTGCGTCCGGTTATCGTATAATCAGAAAAGAGAACAATGCATCCATAAAGGAGGCTGTACCTATGAACCGTTTTTTCACTGATAAGCAGGGTAATCCGCTGCTGCTGACCGGCTTGCAGGCACACAACTCATCCACCGGAACCGATATGCTGGACAAGGCGATCCATGCCGTGAAGCTCTACGGCGGCAACGTGCTGGAAACGCCCATCTATTGGTACGCCATTGAGCCGGAAAAGGATCATTACGACATGAGCCTGATCCGCGAGACCATCGACCGCACGCGCAAGGCGGGGCTCTATCTGATCCTTCTGTGGTTCGGCACGAGCAAAAACGGCCACCCGAACTATGTTCCCGAATACATCAAGCTGGACCCGGCGACCTACCGCCCGGCCATCAACGATTCCGGCTCCCCGCTGGTCGCGCTGACGCCCCATTGCGCCGCCACGCTGGAGCGCGACGCGCTGGCCTTTGAGCGCGTGATGGCATTCTTGAAGGAATACGACGGCGAGACCGGCACGGTCATCGGCGTACAGGTGGAAAACGAGATGGGCATCGGCTACACCGACCGCGACTATTCCACTCTTGCCAACCGCGACTACGAAAAACCGCTGCCGGAAGAGCTGCGGGATGTGGAACTGGAGGACTGCGGCGAGCGCGACGGCTCCAACACCTGGGTGGGGCAATTCGGCCGCCACGCGCATGAGGCGTTCAACGCCTGGTATCACGCGCTCTACATCGGTCAGGTCGCCCGCCGCGGTCGTGCGCAGTACGACTTCCCGGTGCTCTACACCAATGTCATGATCGGCGAAACCGGCTATGAAGAGCCCGGCAAATGCTACAACAGCGGCGCTGCGGTGGGCCGCGTGCTCGATATCTGGAAGAAGGGCGCGCCCGCGCTCGACCTGATCGCTCCGGATATCTACAATCCCGAGCTGAGCGTTTACAGCCGCATCTGCTCCCGCTACGCCCGCCCCGACAACGCGCTGTTTATCCCCGAAACCTCGCCCACCGGCGAGGCGTTTGCGATGGATCTGATCCGTGCGGCGGCGGATTACGGCGCCATCGGCCTGTGCGGCTTCGGTGCGGAGAGCGCGCTGACCAACAACGGCGAGCTTTCCGAGGACGCCTATCCCGTGATGGTTTCGATGCGCACGATCCAGAACCTTGCGCCGCTGCTCATCCGCTACCGCGGCACCGGGCGCATCCACTGCTTCCTGCAGGAAGAGTTCGCCATAAAGCAGTATCTCAAGCTCCCGAAGTATCATGTCGTCGCCAATTACCTGCGCGGTTCTTCGCTGCGCCAGGGGCTGGGTTCCCGCATCAATCTGCGCGACCCGGAGAACGAGAAGCATCTCAATGCCCGCGGCCGCGGCATCCTGATCCAGACCGGCGAGGACGAATTCTTCCTGGCCGGCGCAGGACTGGCGCTGGATTTCATCCATCGTCCCGAGGTTGGCGACCCGCGCCCCTACGCGCATCTTTCCACGCGCGCGGGCGATCAGCTGAACTTCCTCTCCGTTGAGGAAGGACATTTCGAGGGCGACAAGTGGGTGGTGGATTACATCCGCAACGGCGACGAGAGCAATTTCTGCCTCTACTCCCATGAAGGACAGGCCGTGCGCATTCGCCTCAATCCCAATACCGGCATGGATCTGAGCTGAACCCGGTTACAAAAAAAGGAAAGTGTCCCATAAACAGACACTTTCCTTTTTTTGTCGGTCGCGCGGATTTTCTTTCTTCGTTATACTGAATAAAAAGAACGGCATGGGATCGGTTTGTTAAACATATATAAGTAAATAGGAAACTGTGCGTAAAGTATAGAAAGAATAATATGGGTTTATTTGATCTATTTTGTTGAACGAACCGCTCCCCGCTGCCCAAAGTAAGGAGATATCGATTCATTATGAACCTGCTCTTCACGATCGATCGGGCGTATCTTGCGCAGATGGAGATCTGTCTAAAGTCCATTCTCCGCTTTCCCTGCCCGGACGGTTACGACGTTTATGTGATGCACACGGGGCTTGAGGATGCAGACTTTGCAGCGCTGCGGCAGCGTTTGGGCGGCAAGGCGGAATTCCACCCCATCGCGGTGAATCCGGATACCTTCCGGGATTTCCCGGAATCCAGCCGCTATCCGCAGATGATGTATTACCGCATCTTTGCGGCGCGGTTCCTGCCGCAGGACATGGAGCGCGTGCTATATCTTGATCCGGACATCATCGTCATCCGCTCGCTGGAAACGCTGTATTCCCTGCACTTTGACGGCGCGCTGTTCTGCGCCTGCACCCATGCGCGGGAGTTCCTCACGCGCGTCAATCAGCTGCGTCTGGGCCTTGGGCAGGCGGTGCCCTATATCAACACGGGCGTGCTGCTGATGAACCTTGCGGCGCTGCGGCAGGAGCAGGACGAGCAAGCAGTGATCGACTACGCGAAGGATCGCGGGCAATGGTTCATGCTGCCCGACCAGGACATCATCACGGCGCTCTACGGCAGCCGCATCCGCTTGCTGGACACGATGATCTATAACCTCAGCGACCGGATGCTGGCCACCTACAACGCCAACCCGCTCAACGAGAAGCGGCCGCTCTCCTGGGTCAAGGAAAACGCCGCCATCATCCATTACTGCGGATCGAATAAACCTTGGAAGAAGAACTACATCGGCGTGCTCGACTGCTTCTATCACGAAGTGGCGGACGCGCAATAGGTCGTTTTTCTTCCTGCACAAGTGTAAATGAAAAATAGGAGGCGTAAGGATCCAACACAGAAAAGGAGGAAAGTCATTGAGTCGAGAACTGAAAGAGAAGATCAAGGAGTCCCTCTCGGCTGTACTGCCCATCACAGCCATTGTGCTGCTGTTGTGCAGTACAATCACCCCTATGCCCCTTGCACCGATGATGCTGTTCCTAATGGGTGCATTTCTGCTCATCATCGGCATGGGTTTCTTTACCCTGGGAGCGGATATGGCCATGATGCCCATTGGCGAAAAGGTCGGCGCGCGGCTGGCCAAGTCAAATAAGCTGGGCATTATCGCCATCTCCTGCTTTATTATCGGCGTGATCATCACAATCGCCGAGCCGGATCTATCGGTTCTGGCGGGACAGACGCCGGGCGTACCGGATCTGGTGCTGATTCTGTCGGTTGCCATCGGCGTCGGCCTGTTTCTGGTGCTGGCGTTCTTGCGCAACCTGTTCGGCTGGAGCCTGAACAGAATCCTGATCGGCTTTTATCTGCTGGTGTTCGTGTTGGCGTTTCTCGTGCCGCGCAGCTTTGTGGCCGTTGCGTTCGATTCCGGCGGCGTGACCACCGGCCCCATCACCGTGCCGTTCATCATGGCGCTGGGTATCGGTCTTTCCGCCGTGGGCAAAGGTAAATCCGACGGAGACGACAATTTCGGCCTGATTGCGCTTTGTTCGATCGGACCGATCCTCTCTGTGCTGATTCTGGGTCTGGTTTTCCATTCTTCCTCCGGCTCCTACACGCCGTTGGACATACCGGATGTCACCAGCACACGCGAACTTTGGATGCAATTCCAGAATGCCTTTCTGGATTATGCCATCGAAGTTCTCACCGCGCTGGGACCGATTCTCGCTTTCTTTTTGATTTTCCAAATTTTCTTCCTTCATCTGCGTAAAAAACAGTTGATTAAGATACTGGTGGGTATTCTCTACACCTTCATCGGTCTGACGCTGTTTTTGACGGGCGTCAACGTCGGCTTCATGCCGGCGGGCAACTATCTGGGCACGCAGCTGGCTCAGCTCCCCTACAACTGGATTCTGGTGCCGTTGGCGATGGTGATCGGCTATTTCATCGTCAAGGCGGAGCCGGCTGTCATCGTGCTCAACAAGCAGGTGTCAGATGTGACCGAAGGCACCATCTCCGAAAAAATGATGATGACCGGTCTCTCTCTCGGCATGGCGATCTCGCTGGGGCTGGATATGGTGCGCGTATTGACGGGCATATCCATCTTCTGGTTCCTGATTCCGGGTTACGTCATCGCACTTGGTCTTTCCTTCGTCGTGCCCAAGATTTTTACCGCCATCGCCTTCGACTCCGGCGGCGTGGCTTCCGGCCCCATGACGGCAACCTTTCTGCTGCCGTTTGCCATGGGCGTTTGCGAAGCCGTTGGCGGCGATATTCTCACCGATGCATTCGGCATCGTGGCGATGGTCGCCATGACGCCGCTGATCACCATCCAGCTCGTCGGTCTTGCCTTTAAGATCAAGACCGACGAGCAGAAAAAACATCAGAAGCTGGCCGAGCCTTTCGCCGAAGAAGAAATTCTCGACCTTAGCAAGGAGGACTAGCTCATGAACCCTATGCAGATGAAATGGCTCATCTCCATCGTTTCCCGCGGCAAAGGCGAGGAACTAGCCAAGCTCTATGCCAAATCGCAGATCGGGGCACACCTGATCGTTCAGGGTCGCGGTACCGCCAGCTCGGATATCCTTCACTATCTGGGTCTTGGTTCCCCGGAAAAGGACATTCTTCTTTCTCTCTCCCCTGCGGATCTTCTGGCGCATAAGCTGCCTCGGCTCCGTGAGTTACCCGTCTTTTCCCGCGCCGGTCACGGCATTGCCTTCACCATCCCTCTTTCCGGCATCAGTCTTGCCGCCGTGCGCAGCATACAGGCAGACATACTGCTTCCCGATTACAGCAAGGAGGAACCTGTCATGTCCCAAGAGATTACGCACGACCTCATCATCGCCGTTGTGGACGACGATAATACCGATATTGTGTTTGACGCCGCCAAGGCTGCGGGCTGCCGAGGAGGCACCATCGCCCGTGCGCGCGAAGTTTTCCCGCAAGAAGCCCGCAAGATTTTCGGCATCACCATTCAGCCCGAAAAGGATCTGGTCATGATTCTCGTTCCCCGCGCTGACAAGCAGACGATCCTCAAGGCAATTTGCAACAAAATCCTCGCCGAAACCGGTGAGCACGGCCTCGTGTTCTCCCTGCCCGTCGCCGACGTAGTCGGGCTCAAAAAGCCCACTCCCACCGAGATCTGATTTTCCCCGTCTTTTAGTCAAATAAAAAGCTCCGCAGTTCACAGAACTGCGGAGCTTCTTTTATGCTTTTACCGATCTTCGCGGAAATAGGACAGGCCGAGGCTTTCCGGGGGCTGATTTTCGCGGCGATTGCGGATCGAGAGCACGATCAGCACCACAATCGTCACAACATAGGGCAGCATCTTGAAGATCTCCTGCGAGCTGCGGGAAAGGCCCGGAATGTAGAGATAGACAATATACAAGCCGCCGAAGAGGATAGAGCCGAGAATGCTGTATTTCGGCTTCCACAGCGCGAAAATGACGAGCGCAATTGCCAGCCAGCCGCGGTCGCCGAAGCCGCCGTTCGTCCACGCGCCGCCGATGTAGTCCATGATGAAATACAGGCCGCCCAGACCCGCAATGGCCGCGCCGATGCAGGTGGCCAGATACTTATACTTGGTCACGTTGATGCCTGCCGCATCCGCCGTAGCCGGGCTTTCGCCCACGGCGCGCAGGCTCAGACCCGCGCGGGTGCGGTTCAGAAACCAGGAGCAGAGCAGCGCAATGACAATCGCCAGATAGGCCAGGAATCCAAACGACAGGAAGGTATCGCCGAACAGCCCCAGCTTGCTGGCAAAGGGCAGCGTCGCCTTAAAGCATGCGCCGGTGCGAATCAGCGAAATCGAACCGCCCTCACCGAACAGGCTGGACAGCGATCCGCCGAAGAAGTTGCCCACGCCCACGCCGAAGGTGGTCAGCGCAAGGCCGGTCACGTTCTGGTTGGCGCGCAGCGTCACGGTCAGGAAGCAGTAAATCAGCGCCATTAGGACGGAGCCCAAAATGGAGCACAGCAGCGGGATCATCACGCACAGGAAGGGGTTGATGTCCACGACGGACTTTTCGTAGAAATACGCACCGATAACGCCCGAAATACCGCCGATATACATGATGCCGGGAATACCCAGATTGAGATTTCCGCTCTTTTCGGTCAGAATTTCGCCCGTAGAACCGTAGAGCAGCGGAATGCCTTGAATGATGGCCTGCTTGATGAAAGAAGCGATGATCTCCAGCATATTACTTGCCCTCCTTATGCATCGGGCGGAAGTTGACCTTATAGTTGACAAAGAACTCGCAGCCGATGATGAAAAACAGAATGATGCCCGTCAGGATGTCGGACACGCTTTCATTCAGGCGGAAAGCGGTGGCAATTTCGCCCGCGCCGCGGCCCAGGAAGATCAACAGGAAGGAAGTCAGCGCCATCACCAAGGGGTTAAACTTGGCGAGCCACGACACCATGATCGCAGTAAACCCCTGCCCGCCGACGGTGTTGGTGGAGATGGTGTGGTCGGTGCCGGCCACCAGCAGCAGCCCCGCCAGCCCGCAGAGCGCACCGGAGAGCGCCACCGTGCGGACGATGACCTTTTTGACGTTGATACCGATATAGCGCGCGGTGTTCTGGCTCTCGCCCACAACGGCAATTTCGTAACCATGCTTGCTGTACTTGAGGTAGATGTACATCAGAATCGTAATCAGCGCCACGACGAGGATGTTGAGCAGGTATTTCTGACCGAACAGCGAGGGCAGCCAACCGCCGGAAGTGGCGGAATTGATGATGCCGACGGTGTTGGAGCCGATGGGGTTTTCCCAGAAGGTGATACAATAGGAGACGATCTGCATCGCCACATAGTTCATCATCAGGGTAAAGAGCGATTCGTTCGTGCCCCATTTGGCACGGCAGACCGCGGGGATCAGCGCCCAGATGGTGCCCGCCGCAACGGCCGCAATCAGCATCACGGGGATGAGCAGACCGATGGGCATTTTATTGCCCCAGGCCAGCATGCAGCCAGCGGTAGCGCAGGCGCCCATCAGCACCTGACCCTCCGCGCCCAGGTTCCAGAACTTCATCTTGAAGGCCGGGGTCACGGCCAGCGAGATGCAGAGCAGCAGTGCCGTTTTCTGCATGGTGATCCAAACCTTGCGGGTGGAACCGAAGCTGCCCTTAAACATCGAAACGTAAACCTCAATGGGGTTATAACCGGTGATGAGCACGATCAGTCCCGCGCAGACCAACATGGCCAGCACGATGGCCGCCAGACGGATGAGCCAGGCCTTCCACCAGATCAGATCGCCCCGCTTGGAGATGCGAACCAGCGGTTCGCGGTGCTGTTTGCTGTGATTCGTGGTTGCCGTCATTGCTGTTCCGCCTCCGTCTTGGTCGTCGTCATCAACAGGCCGATCTGCTCCTTGGTCGCGCTGCGCGCATCAACAATGCCCGTCACGCGGCCGCCGCCGATGACCAGGATGCGATCGCACAGCTCGAGCAGCACGTCGAGATCCTCGCCCACGAAGATCACCGCCACGCCGTTTTCCTTCTGCTGGCTGAGCAGATTGTAAATCATGTAGGAAGAGTTGATATCCAGTCCGCGCACGGGATAGGCCGCCATCAGCACGGTGGGCGCTGCGGCAATTTCACGACCGACGAGCACCTTCTGCACGTTGCCGCCCGAAAGCCTGCGCACGGGAGTGTTGGCATTGGGGGTGACGACCTCCAGTTCGCTGATGATGCGCTGCGCCAGATCCTTTGGCTCCTTGCGCTGCACAAAGAGCGAATGGCCGCCGCGGTAGGAACGAAGCATCATGTTGTCCACAATATCCATGCTGCCGACCAGACCCATGCCGAGGCGATCCTCCGGCACAAAGGAGAGGCGCACGCCCAATTCGCGGATCTGCATCGGGGTCTTGTCGCGAAGGTTATCCACGCCCTTGGTCTTGGGATTATTGTAAAGGATTTCGCCCTTATCCAGATGCTGCAAGCCCGCGATGGCTTCCAGCAGTTCGCGCTGGCCGCTGCCGGCGATGCCGGCGATGCCCAGAATTTCGCCCGATCTTGCGGTAAAGGTAATATCGTCCAGGAGCTTGACGCCCTCGCGGCTGATGCAGCTGATGCCGCGCACCACCAGGCGTTCCTCGGGGTTTTGAGGTTCCTTGCGAGCGATGTTGAGGCTGATTTTTTTACCTACCATCATTTCGGTGAGCATGGCCTCGTCAGCCTTTGTGGTTTCGATCTCGCCGACGTATTCGCCGCGGCGCAGCACTGCCACGCGATCGGAGAGCGACAGCACTTCGTGCAGTTTATGGGTGATGATGATAATGGACTTACCATCGTCGCGCATACGGCGCAGCACGTCGAAAAGCTTCTTGGTTTCCTGCGGGGTCAGCACGGCGGTGGGCTCATCCAGAATCAGTATATCCGCGCCGCGATAGAGCACCTTGACGATTTCCACGGTCTGCTTTTCGGAAACAGACATTTCATGGATCTTCTTGTTGGGGTCGATATCAAAGCCATAGCGCTCGCTGATCTCGCGGACGCGCTGGGCCACCTTGCGGATGTCATAGCGACCCTTCTCATCCAACCCCAACACGATGTTTTCCGCAGCGGAAAACACGTCCACGAGCTTAAAGTGCTGATGAATCATGCCGATGCCCAGGTCAAACGCATCTCTGGGCGAACGGATGACGGCTTCCTGACCCCGAACGTAGATATGTCCTTCATCCGGGAAGTAAATGCCGGCAATCATATTCATCAAGGTAGTCTTGCCGCTGCCGTTTTCTCCCAGAATAGAGAGGATTTCGCCCTCGTAGACCTTGAGGTTCACGCCCTTGTTGGCCACGATGCTGCCGAATCGTTTCGTGATATTTTTCAGTTCAATCGCTGTGCTACCGGCCACGATGCTGCCTCCCGCCTTTTTTACAGAATAGTCTTGACCCTCAAGGCTAAGGCGGCGGGCAAGCGCCGCTTCAGGGATTGAGGGTCAAGGAAAAATGCAAAATCAGGCGGGGCCGCTGGGGACCCCGCCCTTTGTTCCGTGTGGAATTACTTGGTGGTGATGCCGTCGATGTCCAGATCGAAGTAAGGAGCAGCACGGTATTCGGACTCGTGGAAGTAGCCGTCGGAGATCGCCTCGGTGTCGGGAGTGAAGTCCGCATCGGTATCCACATCCGCCTTGTAAGAGGTCAGCGTCTGGCCGCCGACGGTGAAGGCGGCGGTGTCAAAGACGTGCAGCTCGCCGCTTTCCAGCTTGGCCTTGGCCGCCTCAATGGCTTCCTCGGTGCCCTCCGCAGCGCAGGCGGGATTGAGTTCGGTCAGGATGACGCCGCCGTCCTTGAGGGTCATGGTGTAGTCGGTCTCGATCTCGGTGCCGTTGATGGCGCACTCGATGATGTGCTTCATGTAGGGCTTCCAGGAGATCGCGGAGGAAATCAGCGCGGTGTTGGGCGCGATGGAGATGGTGCTGATGTTGTAGGCAACATTGGGCACGTTGTTCTCTTCGCAAGCCTTGGGAGCGCCTTCGGAGTCAGCATGCTGGGAGATCAGCACGCAGCCGTCCTGAATCAGCGCAGTCGCAGCTTCCTTCTCCTTGGCGATATCGAACCAGGAATTGGTGTACTTGACGTCCATGGTCACAGAGGGGCAAACAGAACGAGCGCCCAGGAAGAAGGAGGTCAGACCAGACTTGACTTCCGCGTAGGGGAAGGCGCCGACGTAACCCATCTTGGCCTGCTCGGCGGTGATGGTACCCGCGTCGATCATGGAGTTGATCTTCATGCCGGCGGCAACACCGGCCAGATAACGTCCCTCATAGATGGAAGCGAAAGCATTGTGGAAATTGGCAAGACCCAGGGTGTGCGCCTGCGTGCCGGTGGCATGGCAGAACTGCACTTCGGGATACTCGCGAGCAGCCTGAATCATGTAGTCCTCATGGCCGAAGCTGTCGGCGAAGATCAGCTTGCAGCCCGCGTCGGCCAGCTCAGCCGCCGCTTCGTAGCACTCGTTGGACTCGGGGATGTTGGTCTTAAACATCACCTGGTCGTCGGTCAGGCCAAGCTCCTGCTGAACCGCCTTGGCAGCGTCCATGAAGTTCTTGTCGTAGGTGGAGTTTTCGTCGTGCAGGAAAATGAAGCCAACCTTGAAGTCCGCGGGAACAGCGGTCGCGCTCTCTTCGGGAGTGGCGGTTTCCTCCGCAGCAGCGGACTCTTCGGGGGCAGCGGACTCTTCGGGAGCCGCAGTTTCCTCAGCGGCAGGGGATTCAGTCGCAACGGGCTGAGACTGGCAGCCGGCGAGCATCATCAGCGCCATGGCCAGCACGAGCATAATGGCTAGAAACTTTTTCATCCTAAATTCCTCCATTGATGTGTTTATGTAAATTTGCATTTACATCGAATTCAGCGCCGGAACGTAACGGATGCATCGTCCATCGTTTCGATCACCGCAAGGGACTCCACGCGCACACCCTCAGCGCGCAGGCGGTCTCCGCCGCCCTGAAAGCCCTTTTCAATGGCGCAGCTTGCGCCCGCGATCTTCGCGCCCGCCTGGGCCGCGATATCGATCAGCCCTTCCAGCGCCTTGCCGTTGGCCAAGAAATCGTCCACCAGCAGGAGATTGTCGCCGGGCTGAATGTAATCCTTGCTCACCACGATGTTGTAATCCGTGTTGTGGGTGTAGGAATGCACCACCGTCGTGTACAGGTCACCGGAAAGATTGCCGGATTTGTGTTTCTTAGCGTAGACCATCGGGACATGCATGGCCGCAGCCGTCGCCATCGCAACGGGGATGCCGCTGGTTTCGATGGTGAAAACCTTCGTCACCTTCGCGTCCGCAAAGAGACGCGCGATTTCTCGCCCCATCTCCATCAAGAAGTCCACGTCAATCTGGTGGTTGAGAAAGGACCCCACCTTCAGAATGTTGCCCGGCAGCACAGTGCCCTCGCGCAGTATTTTTTCTTCCAGTGCTTTCATGACCGGTTCTCCTCAAATTCCCGAACGTTCATCGGAGACAAGCGTTCTTTTATTCGTTCGAACTGAATAAGAAAAAGCAGACTTAAAGAGATAAGTCTGCCTGCCAATATCGCCTTTCCGCCGCAGCGGAGTTTACCAATAGTCGCAGCTTGCACGGCGCTGCGGTAGAGACATTTGGGCCAACTTTCCAAACATATATTGGCAAGAGTATTCAATTCACCCAAAGAATAGCACACAAAATGAGCAAAGTCAACAAAAATCGAGCGGAATATTCGGATTTTACAAGTCCTTATCAAAATCATAAAAAGCTCTTTTCCATTCGTCGCACAGTGCGAAACGCGCCCCGGGCGGATCGGGCTTCGTCTCCTTTTCCGCACGAGGCGCGTTTTTTCGATTTTCAGTCTTTATTCGGATTTTTCGTTGGCATCCACCAGATCGCACCAGACTGTGACGCGGGTTTTGCCGCCCAGCGTGCAGGTGTAAAGCGTCAAATCGTGCCCGCCGTTTACCACCTTATCCACTTCTTCCGGCTGCACGGTTTCCACTGCTGCCACAGCATACAGATAAACTGTCCCGTCCATGTCGGTGAACTGCACCTCGTCCCCGGCCGCAAGCTCCTTCAGCCTCCCGAAATGCCTGCGGTAGTTATGCCCTGCAATCACCAAATCACCGCCCGCCGCTGTTCCGAATTCCCGGCAAGGCGCGATGCGCAGCCGCGCATAGCTCCATTCGTCGATCACAGGCAACTCCAGTCCCAGCGCAGGAACGGACAACACGCCTGCAAAATCATAGCTTTCCCTTTTGCTCTCCGCTTCTGCGCTTTCGCTCTGCGCAAGAGGCTCGTCTGCTTCGGGCGTCGGCATTTCCGTCGGTGTTTCTTTCGGAGACGGGGTTGCGGTCGGTTCTTCCTCTCTTTGGGCGATTTCCGATTGTGCGCGCAGCAGCAGGCTCTCGGCTTCCTGTCCCGCGCGCTCGTCATCCGCCCGATTGTACGCAAGCAGGAGCAGTGCCGAAAGAATCAGCACTGCTCCCAGAATCACAATTACAACGCCTGCTTTTTTAGGCATTCTTTCTCTTCTTCAACAACACGATCCCGCCGAGAATCACAAGGATCGCGCCTGCAGCGCCCAGCGCGAACACCGGCCAGTTGAGCTGTCCGGTCTGAATCAGCCGTGCGGTATTGGTGATCGTCACCACATCGCCGGTTGCGGAATAAACCGGTGTGTACCCTGCGGGCACGCTGCTCTCCATCACATGCCAGTTGCCGCCCGCCGGGAGCTTTTTCCAACTGTAGCTCCAACCGTTGGATGCGTCCAAGCGCACGGTCTCGATCGCCTTATCCCCGCTGTAAAGCGTCGCCAACGCATACTTCGGGCGCTTGTACCCCGCGTCATTGCTCCACTTTTTGTTCACGGTGATGTCCACGTCGTAGTCCGGATAAACGTGATGATTGCGCGTGTTGGTGATGATGGTCACGTTGCCGTCGGTGCTGTAACTGACCGTGTAATCATAGGGCACCTCAGCCTCTTCGATCTTCCAGGTGTGGTTTTCGATGTTCAGGTCGTCGATTCCGCCGTCGCGCAGCTTGCTGAAGGTCTCGGTCCAGCCGTTGTCCTTCGTCAGCTCCTTGGTGCAGACCACCTTCCCATCGCAGATCAGGTTGACCTTGACCACATCGTCGGCGTGATTGCCGCTGCCGTCGCTCCACACCTTGCGCACGATCATCAGATCGTCGCTGAAGGCGTTGACCGTGAACACCCAGTCCACCTCGCCGATGCGGTTGGCGTATTGATTATCCAGTTCGATCGGCACCTTGAGCTTGACGGTGAGCGTCGCGGTTTTTCCCTTGAAGAAGCTCCCCAGCAGCACGTCGCTTGCGAGCTGCGCGGGCTGATCGGGCGAGGCGTGATAAATCTCCGTTTCGCCGTTGTAGACCCACATTTCGAGCTTGCTCAGGAATTCGTTGCTCTCCGTGGCGGAAACCTGCGCCTGCGGGGCGTTTTCCTCGCTGTGCGGCACCGCGCGCATGTAGAGATTGACGTAATCGTGCTGCGTGTCGTTGTTGGTGAACACTACCTTCTGCTCCAGCTCATCGCCGGGCATCACGTTTTTGAAGTTGTCGAAAAGGTCGGTAGAAGTGTAGCCGCTGCCGGGTTTGAACTCGAAGCCGCCGCCCGCTTCTCCCTTGTAGGTCAGGTTGATGGCCGCATCTCCTGCGACGGACGAGACGCACATCCCGGCCGCCAACACGAGCGTCATCAGGAGGGAAAACGCGATTTTCAGCATCTTTTTCATGTTTTCGTCCTCCTTAGTTTCCGGACTTGCTCAGGGGATTATCTTTTCCCCAGGCTTCCGTTACCGCGCTTGCGGGTTCGCTCTGAATTGCGTCGGCCAGAATTTCGACGGAAAGGTTATAGCCGTCAGGGGCGTTTGGATTGTCCGTTTTTTTGCACTCCGTAATCAGCTCAGGCGTAAAACCGTTTGGGTTCACTGTGGTCTTGCAGTACCAATAATCGCCTTGCTGCGTCCATTTCTCACCATTGAAAGTGATGGTATAATCCGTGTCTTTCACAGGAACAGCGGCGGACACATTGCCGCTTGCATCCTTCCACGTCACAACGATGCGGGCGCGGATGTAGGCGGGGATATCGCCGGTGTTCTGGATTGCCACGTCGGACTTCACGCCGTTTTCGAACTTCTCATTGATCGTGCAGCGCACATGAGCGTAGGTGAAGTTGTTCTGCACGGGTTCGCTCTGCGCCACGAGGAAGGCCCATGTGCCGCCGACCGCGCCGGCCAGCAGCACGATGACCGCAGCCAGCAGAATCCCGGAGCGCTTCCAGCGGAACCCGCTCTTGTTGGTGTTACGCATTTTCATGGCCTCCCTTCTCAGTTATTGTCGGTGGGTTTGGTCGCGGTTTTTGTTGCCCATCGGTTCTCGCACCACGTGCTGCCGTTGAGCCATTTATTCTTCGGGCGGGTATTTTCGAAGGTCACGGTCACAACGCCGTTCTCCGCATTCTCTGGCTCAACCTTCTTGCCGTTCGCATTAGGCGTATACCGCCACGACCAGCCGATTCCCTCGGTGACGGTGTAGGTGCCGGGCTCGAGGTCCTTGATGGTCACGCTTTCGTTGCCGTGAATCACCACCTCCATGGAGAAGGCGGGATCGTCGTCCTTCGTCACTTTGAACACGAAGCTCTGGTTCTCGTCGATCTCCTCCCAGCCTTCTTTTTGGATGGTCAGGTCGAAGGACTTGACGTGGACGATGAAGTATGCTTCACCCTCTTTGTCTTTTCCTTCAGCATACAATTCGTTCCAAGTGCAGCCATCAAAGTCGCAGCCATCATGCTTGAACGTCGTATAATCGGTCACATAGTTATTATCGATTTTCACCGTAACCTTGACCGGGGTGTCCTGCTTGAATGCATTCTCCTTCGGATCATACGACAGAGTCAGTTTGGGCTTCGTTCCGATCATGGTCGTAGGGTCGGCAACAGCGCCTTGGTGTTTCCACACCTCGAAGTTGGTGTCTGCCTTGTTGTTTTCGTAATTTGCCCTTTCGCCCAGGTCGATCTGGCTGTTCTTGAAGGTCAGCTCCGGCTTGAAGACGTTGATCTTTGCAGGGTTGTTTTGACCGGTTTTTGCCGTTGCCGGTGTGCCCGCGCTGTCCGTTGAAGCGGCAGTTTTAGGCGCTACGGTAACTTCAACGGTGTAGGTTGTGTCTTCCTTCAGGGCTTCCAGCTTGTCAGAAACGACAGTGCCGTCTTTACCCTTTACCCTGACGGTAATATCGACGTATGCGGTCTGCCAAGGCTCAAGACCGTAATTCTGGTTTGCCTTGCTGAGATTAAGTTCCACATCGCCAACCTTGACAGTCGCGCCATCCTTGAGCTGATCGGCGGTCACACCGCCCAGCAAATACACGTTCTTATCCCCTGCGGTCACGGTCACATCCTTTATGGGGACGTTGACCTTGGGCTGCTCGAAGGTCATAACAGGGGTCTGCGCGGAGCTGTTCTCGTAGATACCCGCGCTTGCATTGGTGATAACATTGTTGCCGCCCAGGAAACCAGCCTTCGGCTGAACCTTAAAGCTGATAACCAGCTTATGGCCCCGATAGGAGATACTGCCGTTCTCGGTGACTGTACCGACGTAGTTCTCAGAGAAGTTGAAGCCGGTGACGTTTACCTGATCGCCGCTGATGGATGCCTTTGCGCCCATTGCATCGGTATTTTTACTCCAAGTATAGTCGGAGCCATTCTTGCCGGTGCAGCGATACGTTTCCAGTGTGATACTGCTCACGCTCGCTCCCTCCGGGAGCGTGAACTGCGGGGAGATGATGTCCTTCACAACAGCATCGGAGGTCAGCGTGGAAGACGAGCCGCCAGTCTCAATCTGGTCGGAAATCTGCTGGAAGATGCTGTTCAGAGAAGCCGCATCACCGGCAGAGAGGTAGTAGCTGGGCGTGCGGGGAGTTCCGTTGTTGGAAGAAACCTGCTGCATGAACCAGTTGGCCTTCTCCGTTTCGTTTCCGTTCTGATTGCCTGCGCTGGTCGCGTCCGCGCCGGGGAATATGCCAATGGTGTATACTGTTGCTCCATAGGTGTTTTTTGCAGTCCCAGCCTGAGTAATCGCACTATTCGCCGTATCGGAATCATAACCGCTCCAACCAGGAACACCATCTGAAAATACGATTACGACACGATTCCGTTTTTCTCCCTCCGCTATGGGGTTTGCACCGAAAATCCCGTTACCCATCTCCAGTCCAAGATTTGTAAGCGTTCCGCCATCCGCAGAAAGAGCTTCGATGGAAGCACTAACATTGCCAACTCCCGTGGAGGTGTTCATATTCTGAAAGGCGTTCCCATATTGCCCTTGTGCAGCAGTTCCGTATCTATATTGATTGCTACCTACAAAAACTTCTGTGTTGTTGTAATTATAATTGGTGCCGTTATAGCGTTGTCCACTCGCAAAGCCTACCACCGCAATGCGGTGATTGACATTATCGGCAGGGGCATTGATGTCGCCATCCTCACCTGCTGCCTTCGTAGCAACGGCATTGGCGAATGTAGTTGCTGCATTCTTTAGAGCATTCAGCCTCGTATCGCCAGCACTACTACTATAATCCCTGCGATAAAACTGCGTGTCAGGACTGCTCCCATCCCCAAACGACTCTTCTATAACCGTTGTGGCTCCATTCAGAGTATATGAATAGATGTACTTCTTTACGGACTGATAGAGAGGAGCATATTGCCCAAAGTTTGGAATGCTATCGTCTCCGGTCGTATAGAGGATTTGCTGACCATCCACCGTGTACCAGTATTCATCAGCGGAAAAAACATGTCCTTCTCTCTTCACTGTGACGGACTTATACTCTCCTGAAACCAGACAGTACAGGCTGTTTTGATTATCATGGTATTTCCTGTTGCTCCAGCCGGAAATAGCGGTATATACCATCTTCTGTTCTACGGAAACGGCAATATACTCGTTATTATTCAGCTTGTGCCACAGGTTCTCGCTGCCGCCATTGTGCCTAAGCGGATAATACTCCTCATTATGATAGTTGCGACTGTTCCATCCACTACCTTTCCGGTATGCCGTATATGTATAGCCACCTATCGGGTCTTTCATCGAGCCGGACTGGTCGATAACAAGAACAATATCAGTGGGGATATCCGTTTTCTGCTCCGTAATGACCTTAGAGCCGGTGGCGAAGGCTTCCAGCGTGATGGTGTAGGAACCGTCATTGTTGGCAGTAGCCGTCTTGCTGATCTTCATGCCACTGTCGGGCGCATTGTCCGCATAGGCTCTCGTGCCGGGCACGATCAGCGCACAGAAAAGGGACAGGCACAAAAGCAGCGATAGAATCTTCGTCTTTTTCATTCTCTGCCTCCTTAATTGCCGCCGGTGACGGGTTCGCCAAAGGGCGCAACATTGGTATAGTTCACCGTAGGACGGTAAATCTCACTCTCCACGGGAGGTTCGGATTCTTCAATAACGATGGCGGGCAAGGGCGCGGGCATCAGCTTATCCATGTACGCCTCCACCTGTGCGACCTGCTCCTCCGACAAAGACTTCAGTACATCCTCCGGGGTTGCCTTGATAATAGCCTCGATCTCCTCCAGCGTTTGGCAGGCCATAAGCCGGTCAAACAGGTGGCAGGGACATTTGCAATCCTCGCCGGTGCAGCCCTCTGTGCAGGTATCGATATGCTTGGAAGCATCGGATACGGGCTTCACATACAGCGGGCAGCCCTCCTTATGTGCCTCGCCCTCGGCTGCGCCGCAGGTGCATTCCTTGGGAGCCTCAGTCTCGGCAGGCTTCTCCGTTTCCGCAGGCTTTTCCGTCTCGGAAGGCTTCTCGGTTTCGGAGGGCACGGGGCTCTCCGTCGGCTTGGGCTCCTCCGTGGGTGTTGGCGTTTCCGTTACCTCCGGCGTGGGAGTCGGGGTTTCTTCCGCGACCGTAAGCTCGCCGTTTGTAGCGGCCTGATCGGTAGAAAGCGCCAGCGTGCCGGGAAGCACGACAGCGATCACCAGCGCAAGGCTGATAATCAGTGCGAATCCTTTTTTGTTCTTCATAGCGCTGCCTCCTTACGAATTGGGCCAACCCTTGGCGTCCATAACGGTATCGCCGTTGTTGGCGGTCTGCACGGCCTGGGCGGAAACATCCACCGTTGCCGTGGCGTTCTGGTACTCGTTGCCCATTTCGGGCTTGAATGTTACAGCGGTGAAGATGGGCGCGGTGACTTCTCCGGGCTTTAAGGCTTCCTTATAGTAATAGTAGCCGTCTTTTTCCGTCCAGTCGGTGGTGTTGAGCGTCAGCTCCACCAGCCCGGTATCCGGCGTACCCTCGCCCTGAAGCTTGATGTTCTTCTCCACTTTTACCCGTACCCATGCGTCGGACGCTCCGGTGTTTTTCACCTCCGCGATCTTGGTGACGGTGGTGTTGGGCATCACTCCGCTCAGGTTTTCAAAGGGCTTGGTTTTTTCGTCATCCGCCCATTCCTGCACTGCGATCTCTACGCCGCCGGTGGTGATGACATTGTGCGCCTTACCTTCTGCGGTAAAGAACGCAATGGTTCCGGCGGCGAGCGTGGCAATGCAGATGGCCAGCACCGACAGAATCAAAATTTTTCGCTTCATAGTCCTTACTCCTCTCAAGCTGTATTTGCAAACCTCCGCTCCGGGATTTGATAACGAAGTTGCATGGTCTTGTCAGACCATATGAGAACATCCGGTCTTGCCGGGTGCTCTCATATGGCCTGTACCCCGAAGGGTACAGACCACATAGGTGGAGGGGAATAGCACAGCCAATTGCAAAGCTGTGCTAAAGTGAATTACGCATCAAATGCGGCAAAAGCTGCTTCCCAAGTATCAAAGCCATCAGCCTGAATCGCTTCTGCCTTAACGGTAATAGTTCCGAAGGATTGACCATTCTCAATGGCAGCGGGAATCTTCACCTGATTGAACATCGCAGTAGTATCAGCACCGGAAGCCAGAGTTCCGTCATACTTCAGAATGAACTTAGCGCTGAAATTGCCCATCACAAAAGGAGTGCCTGTTGTAACGCCCACAATGCTCCAGCCTTCACCAAGCGCATCAACGAGAAGCATCAGAGACTGTTCATAACCCTGATTGGGATAGGTAATGTCGAAATCGGGGAAATACGCAGCGCACATATTCATCCAGTTTTCAACGTTAACAGTTGCACGAATATAGGCGGCGTTCTGGCCAACGTTATGGACGATCGGGTCTTTGGTCACAACAGCACCGGGGTAAACGTTATATTCGTTGCTGGTAACACGGTCTCCCTCGGGATCATTGACGTTGGTTTCATCAAGCTTAATCTTGACATCTCCCATCGTGAATGTATTTGTGGCGGTCTTGGTGTCGGTGAAGTAGGCCAGAGATGCGCCTACGATGGCGATTGCGACCAGTGCGACGCACAGGAAAATCGCGGTCAGTTTCTTCTTCATGTACTCAGTCTCCTTAAATAAGTATTTGGTATCTTGTCTGCGCCCGCGCGCAGAGGGTTACTTGTTTGCGATGTTGTTCCAAGCCTCAGAAGCGCTAAAGGTATCAGTAGCGTTCTTATGGAGCTGAGAGGCGTAGGCCGTGATCGTCAGGGTGGGCTTTACAGCGCCTTCTGCATCCAGAGCGTTCATCTGCTCCTTGGTAACAGAACCCTTAACAGTGACCTGATCGTCCTTCAGAACGCTGTAAGGTGTGCCGATCTGATTGGTGGTGCCATCAACAACACGGTAGTAGACCGTATCGACACCATCGAGCTTCGTCCAGCCGTCAGCGATAACATACTCAAGGTAGGTATCGAAGCTTGCGGACTTATCCAGCTTCACAAACAGGTAGCACTCTTCGGAGCCAGCCAGAACAGTCGCCTTGGGGTTCTTGCTGATGGTGTAGCCCGGAATCATTTTGTACTCCGTGCCGGTGGTCTCTTTCAGCTCAACCTTGATGTCGCTGGTGGTAAAGGTATTCGTTACCACATCAGACTTCGCGGTCAGCCATGCCAACGTACCTGCTACAACGCCAACGACCAGTAGAGTCAGCGCCAGAAACAATGCCAAACCTTTCTTCTTCATGTCGTTTTCCTCCTTTCCTCGGGTATTTGCGATGAGGATTTATTTCAACAGATGTCGAAATCGGTGTTTCTCGCATCTGTTGGAATCATAAGAGATTAGTTGAAAGCAGCCCAGGCAGCTTCTGCGTTAGCAAAGCCGTCAGCCTGAATGGCGTAAGCATTGACGGTGATGGTCATGCCCTCGATGGTTGCAAGCTGCTCATTCGTGATAGTGCCTGGAACGGTGATGGAATCAAACAGAGCGTCCAGAGCGACATCAGCAGTGGGAGCGCCAACAGTCTCTTTGTACCAGAACTCATAGGTGCGGGTGTCTGCGGTCGCATCCTTGGTGTTGCCCTTGTAGACCCAGTTCGCAGCATCATAGCCGTTGAAGATGCTGGTCAGATCTGCGCCGGTGGGAGCAAAGATAGCATCCAGAGCACTGGCCTTGGAGAAGGTGACAGTCATCTTGATGTAGCTGGCTTCACTGCCGTTCAGCACAGTGACCATGGGGTCTTTGTTGTAGGTGTGACCCGGCAGCAGCTTGTAGCTGTTGGCCTTGACACGCGCAGCGCCCTCAACCAGAGAGCCGTCAGTATTCGCCTTGGCTTCGTCCAGTTTGATTGCTACGGAGCCGACGCTGAATGTGTTGACGACTTCATCGTTGGAAGTCAGAAACGCCATGGTTCCCAGCACAGAGGCGGTAACAAGCAATACCGCACAGAGGGTCAGGAGCAGAGCCTTGCTTTTCGTTTTCATCACGAAAACCTCCTAAAAATTTGTTATATAGGGAGCCTTGCGGCATTGCCCTTGAATAAATGTGAAGCGCTTACTGCGCGTCCCGTTCTGCTTCCCGCTTTATCAGCTCCTGCCGGAGCGCATCGGCGGCAGCTTTGTCAAAGCGGCCTGCCTCGACGGTCTGACGAATGGCTTCCACCTCGTCGTCTGTGAGCAGATTGTCAGTTTTCCGGCGGATCTCGTCGGTCAGGCTTTCATCGGCGGGTTCTTCCGGGGTGACATCGACCGCAGCAGCTTTGTGTGCCGCAGCATGAGCGCCTTTTTTGCGCCGGGAAGACTTTTTCTTTTTGCTCTCGTCCTCGTCTTTGTCGTCCGCAAAAATGTCGGGGATGAACACAAGCAAAAGCAGGACAGCACCGGCAGAGATGGCAATGTACATTCCGGGCGGGTGCTGGATATAATCCGCAATATAGCCGAGATACGGGATGGAGAAGATCGGCGTGCCGATTACATTTTTATAATGTACGAGAGAACCATCCTCGGCTTCGTTGGCGTCGCCCTTGGTGCGGAAGCGGATCACGGTGGGGTCTTCCTCGTCCGGGACGATGCCCACGACGCGGTGCGTGGCCACCGTGTTCTCGTCCAGCATGAACGTGATGGGTTGTCCTTCTTTTATGGTGTAGGGGTCTACCTTCTTTACATAGATCAGCGAACCGGTGTGATAGGTCGGCTCCATAGAGCCGGACAGCACGGTGAATACCTGCAATCCAACGACTCTCGCGCCAACCAGCAGGAGCGCCAGAAGCACCACCAGCGCGACCAGGATGCTGCTGATCACATTCCAGATTTTCTTGAGCGAGTTATTCATAAAGCTTCTTTCTTATCCTCTTCTTCTAAAACTTCAGCTCTGACGTTCGGCACGACAAAGCTATAAATCTGTTCAAAAGCCCATGTGATCGTTTCCTCACTGTTTTCCATCTCGCCGTTCATAACTCTGGAGGCAAAGAACAGCATCGTGGAGAAGACCTGATGAATGAGCATGTCCATGTATGTGCCGGGCTTGAAGGACTTGCTCGCCTTCTCGATCAGCGGCTTAAAACATGCAAGATGCGTTTCGTATGCATGAGAACGGCAGCTTGCGGAATAATAGTACCGAATGTAGAAGATACAATCGGCTGGCTCATTCAGGATGAAGTCCCAGCTTCTCTTCCAGAGGATATAGGCCCGCTCTTTCCACGAGAGTCCCGGCATGTGCATAACAGGAAGCGTCTTTTGCAGAAGGTTGGCAAAGTTCACATCTTCCATGTGAAGTGCCGCGCTGAGCAGGTCATCTTTGCCGGAGAAACACTTATAAATATATGCCTCGTTCAGCTTCGCTTCGGATGCAATGGCTTTGGTAGTGGTTTTCTCCAGGCCATCCCGCGCTACGACGCGAACTGCGCTGTCTATGAAGACCTGCCGCATCTCTTGTACTTCCAACTGCACACCTCTTTCTGGAAAATAAGCGGGTACTTATCCTGTCCGGGAAAAGAAAGCAGAACATCAGCACGCGCCGATTGATCTGCTGGTTCTGGCGAAAAATCATCGTGGAGTTCATCACTCGACGGACAGACGGGAATTCAATCCACGATTAGAAACTTCACGTCAAACCTCCTTCATATCAAAAAAGCCTTGGGATTCGGTGCTTCGTGGAGTTCATCACTCCATCCAATCACCCCATCCAAGGCGGCAAAACACTGGAATACCTATGTTTTTTCGTGCGCATGACACAAAAGTTTGACTGCGTATTTCAGAACCCTACGGCGTTCAATTTTTTCATATTGTCCCGCTTCAAAATCAGAGAAGAGTGGACGTACCGGTCAAGCGTGATGGTCGTTGTCGCGTGTCCTAGCACCTCTGAAAGCGACTTGATCTCAAACCCAACCTCGACGGCTCGCGTCGCAAACGTGTGACGAAGTGTGTGAAAATGAACGCCCTCCAGGCCACATTCGCGGGTATATTTCTCCATCCTGTATTGCAGCGCACGCGGCTCCATATGATTTTCTGTGCCGGTCAAAACATAAGCGGCTGAACTGTGAGGATTCATCTTCCCGCAAAGCTCAGCCGTGTAGTCTGTTATGGGAATCGTCCTGATGGAAGTATCGCTTTTGGGTGTACCGATCACAATTCTCGTCCGTGAACCGGGATTGTCAGCGGTACTGGTATCGCGCAGCCGTTGAAGCGTGGCGTCGATGCGGATCGTCTGTTCTTTTAAGGATATATTGCCCCATTGCAGCGCACAGAGCTCTCCAATACGAACACCCGTGAACAGCGTCAGCAGCACGCCAAACTTGCAGGTATCCATATCATCCAACAGGTAGGAAACGAAGCGCGTCTGCTCTTCGCGGGACAGCACCCGCATTTCCTTTTTTCCGGGCTTTGGATAATTGATCTCGATTGCCGGGAATCCTCCGGTGAAAAATGTCGCTGTGTATTTCAGGATACCGTGCAGAACGACAAGCACATCATGCACAGTCTTCGGAGCCAGCTCATCCTCAAAAAGCAGCTCTTCGGTGAAGTCGTCGATCAGGCCGGTCGTCATGCCCATGGGGAAGCAGCCACCGAGCTTCGGCTTGATGTGCTTCCTCAAAGCGGTATCATATTTAATATAGGTAGACTCCTTCACTTTGGGCTTTCGCATACGCAGCCATTCGTCGCAGTAGAACGCAAAACGGTGCCGGGAGTTTGTGCTTGGAATCGGCTTCCCGTTGACCAGTGCCGCTTTACACTTGGTCACTTTTTCCTTGGCCTCCCGATAAGTCTTGCCGTAGCAGAAGCCGTACTTGATTTTGCCGGAAAGCTCATAGCCTTTGATATAGCGTGCTTCCCATCTGCCGTCCTTGCGTTTGAAAATATTTTCGCCTTTTGCCATCTTGAGAACCTCCTAATTTTTTGAAAACGTTGTGGCAACTCACATTCTACCAACAGCACCAAGCTGTTCCAGACTGCGCATTTGACTGCGATAAACCGTCAGCCAAACGTGTCAGCAGCAGAAATCGGGCACATAATTTCAAGTTCACGCCTGCACCCTAATTTCTTTTTTCAAAAACTGCCGCAAATTCACCTCTTCCTATTGATTTTTACCGAGCTAAGTGCTATAATCTGTTATGAATATTATAGGGCGTAAGGGTCATGGAGTGATGAACTCCACGAAATAAGAAGCCGCATCTGAGACGTTACACTTGGCAAGCAATGCCTGCGTTTATACAAACTTGACGAACAGGGAGATT
>OIWT01001096.1_pt1 | contig 34433 bp, 24 predicted proteins | sample 1587701 | NCBI WGS metagenome assembly OIWT01 (sample SAMEA3888904, study PRJEB22519) | human gut metagenome | biome: human gut; feature: human-associated habitat; material: faeces | place: Denmark | collected 2009 | reverse complement strand
ATTCTTACTTTTTCTTCCACACTCACTTTTTATACGTTTCGTTTTACCCCCCTTACATATTTTGAATTATGTGCCTTGTATTTTTTCTTTGCTCCCAAGTAGGGTTAACGCTCTGAAAAAGAGTTTTCGTTTTTCCTGTATCCGTATGTCTGTTTCCGCGCAGCGGTTTTGCAAACACGGGGTGCGGGCGGTGTATGTCAGTTGCGTTTGTTGCCGGGCGCCTTGAGCACGTCGCGCAGAATCTCGAGCGAGCCGGGTTCCTGCTCCACGAAAGAGTTGATGTAGCGCATGCGTTTCTCGTCGAATATCTCGTCAACGGCTATGAGTATTCCCGTTTCCTCCACGTTGCCGAAGGTGTCGTTTATGGCTGTGCCGAACATGCGCATTGTGGGGCTGAGGCTCATGTAGGCGTTTACGAGTGGCGGGATGTTGAACCCGAGTTTGCGCACCTCGGTGTGGAGAATCTTGTAGTCTTCCTTGAACGAGTCCTTGTCGAACAGTTTTTTGAGGAATTCCGGGTCGGTGTCGATTGTAACGGGTGTCATTGGCGTGACGAGCTTGTCCTTGTCGCCGAAATGCTTGTTGAGGAAGTAGAGTATCATGTCGCGTCCCAGTCGGTCGAACGACGGGTACATTGTCATCTTGCCGAAGAAGTATTTCGTGCCCGGCACGAGGAATGTGAGTGCTCCCAGGCCGTCCCACAGGTTGTCGAGCGTGAACAGTCCGCGGCTTCCGGGGCGTGAGCTTTGGTATTCCACAGTTACGAACGAGCGTCCCAGCTCTATGGTCGAGCGCATGTATTTGTCGATGAACTCCTGCGAGAAGTGGAACATGTGGCTTGTGGCCAGTATGGGTTGCCCTTTGTCGTCGAGCTTGAAGAGCGGTCCGGGCAGGTAACGGTATCCTCCGAGTATCTCCTCGCGCTGCGGGTCCCACACTATGAGCTGGCGGTATGGCACGTCCATCGTGTCGAACTCGTCGAGGTCGCATGCTTTTCCCGTTCCTCCGCCGGCTTCGCGGAATGCTATTTCCCTAAGGCGTCCTATTTCGCGCACTACGTTAGGGGCATTCTGGTATGTTACCACGTATATTTCGTTATCGCGTTTGTTGGTGCGTCTCAGTCGACGGTCGGGCGTGAGTTCTTTTTTCAGCAGCTCGCGCTCTACCGGGGCGATTATTTGTTCCATTATGTGTTATATAAAAATGTATTCGTATTGTTGCTGCCCTTGTGCGGGCGTTGTTCCTTCTGCGGCCCGGCGTGCGGTCAGAGCGAGTAGCAAATGTCCTGCACGTAGCTTGCCCACTGTGCCGGGGTGCGCGACTTGTCGAACGTTTGCCAGGGTATGGGTTTTCCTATCTTCAGCGTGAACGACTTGTGGCGGTTCCTGTACGTTTCGTCGGCCAGGAAAAGCATGGCGAAGTTTATTGGCGAGTGCAGCACTTCGCATGCCCGCGCTATGCGGTAGAACCTGTCGCTGTTGCGCCCGCTGAAGTGCATTGGCACTACGTCGCGGTGGGTTGCCACGCTTTTCACGATGAATGTCTTGGTCCACGGCAGGTCGCGTATCACTCCTTTGTGGCGGCGCGAGCACAGCCCTGCGGGGAACATCACGATATTGTCGTTTCCGGCAAAGCCTTCGTTTATCATTTGTGGCGAACGGCGGCTCTGTGCGCCTGTCTTGTTCACCGGTATGCAGAGCGGCTTCAGCCCGGGCAGGTTCGTGAGTATGTCGTTGAGTATGTATTTTACCTTTCCGCCGTAGCGTTTGCCTATTTCCCAGCCTATGGCTATTCCGTCGGGACCTCCGAGCGGGTGGTTGCAGGCAAATGTGTAGCGCAGTCCGTCGCCGTCTGGCGGGAAGTTCTCCTCTCCTTCGACGGTTACCTGCATGTCGAAGTATTTTACTGTTTCTTTTAGCCAGGGAACGCCGGTAATGCCGGCTGTTTGCGAAAGGTATTCGTTGATTTCGTCCTCGTGCACGATTTTCTTGAGGTAATTCACCAGGAAACGCGGAACGAAGCGGGCTTTTGCGCCTGCTTTGGCACGGAGTATTTCGTCAACGCTTACATGTATGGGTTGTTTTTCTTCCTGCATAGGTGTTTGGGTAAAACAACGGGCAAAATTAGTTCTAATTTCGCATATTCAAATACTTTTGGTAACTTTTTAACAATGAAACGCTATAAATTTGTATAAAGTGGGCCATGTGTAAAAATACCGTTAAGAAATGATTATAATTCGATAGCGGGAGCGGCGCTTTTTGTCCGTATTTTTTCACCCCCTCGGGCAGGGGCAAAAAAATATGTCTGACATATTTTAAAATAGGTCAGACATATTTTGAAATATCTCAGAGATAATTTTTTCTTGCTCCCGTGTGTTTTTTCCTCTTTGCCGGTGCGGGTTTCGGAGGTTGCCTTAACATGGCTTTACGGGCGCGGTGTGTTCCATGAGCCAGTCGTGCGTGTGGGCGTCGTTGACGAGCGGGCCGAGACGGCGGCGCACCTCGGCGTGGTAGTCGTTGAGCCACTGCACCTCGTCGGGCGTGAGCAGGCCGAAGTCTACGGGGCGCAGGTCGATGGGGCAGAGGGTGAGCGGCTCGAATTTGAGGAAGCGGCCGAACTCCGATTCGCCCGCCGGCACGATGAGCAGCGTGTTCTCTATGCGCACGCCGTATTTTCCTTCGCAATATATTCCCGGCTCGTCGGTTACGGTCATTCCGGCGCGCAATGGCTGCGGCATGTAATTCATCCTGACTTGGTGCGGGCCTTCGTGCACGTTGAGGTAAGAGCCTACGCCGTGGCCCGTGCCGTGCCCGTAGTTCATAAGGTTTTGCCACATGTGGTAGCGTGCGCAGCAGTCGATTTGCGTGCCCGAAGCCCCGTCGGGGAACACGCAGCGCGACAGCATGATGTGTCCTTTCAATGTCAGGGTGTATGCCCGCCGTTCCTCGTCGCTTACCGGGCCGAGGGCTATGGTGCGGGTGATGTCGGTGGTGCCGTCTTCGTACTGTGCGCCCGAGTCGATGAGTATCATCCCTTTTGGTTCTAATTTTACGTCGCTTTCCTCGTCGGCCTCGTAGTGTACTATGGCGGCGTGCGCGCCGTATGCGGCTATGGTTGCGAAACTGAGCCCGCGGTAGAGCGGCTGCGCCGCGCGCAGTGCTGTCAGCTCGCGGTCTACGCCCGTTTCGGTCAATGTGCCGGTGGCAACAAGCTCGTCCAGGCGGCTAAGGAACGTTACCATCGCCGCGCCGTCGCGTTCCATGGCGCGGCGGAAGCCCGATATTTCGGCGGTGTTCTTCACGGCTTTCAGTTTTTCGGGTATCGAGGGCGCAATGACGCAGCCGTTGCAGGCGGCAGCAGTTTGCAGTGTACTGTTGCACTTGTCGCTCAGCAGCACGGGCGCTGCCTTGTTGGCGGCAAGGGCCGCGGCCGCGGCTTCGTAGGGCTTCACGGCCACTCCCGCGTCGGCCAAGTGTTGCCGCACTGCGGGCGACAGCTTGGTGTCGTCTGCAAAGAGCGTGCTCCCGCCCGGGGCGAGCAGCAGGTAGGACACGAACACGGGATTGCAGGGCACGTCGCTGCCGCGCAGGTTGAGCGTCCAGGCTATGTCGTCGAGCGCGCTCACGAACACCGACCTGCAGCCCTTTTTGGCTGCTTCGGCGAGTATGCGTTCTATCTTCGAGGCGGCCGTTTCGCCCGCGTATTCCAAGGGGTGCACCGTGACGGAGTTATCCGGCAAGGCGGGACGGTCGGGGTAGATTTCGGCAAAGGGGTCGTGCGTCAGGTCGAGCGTTATGCCTTTCGGCATGAGCACGGCGGCCAACTCGTCGCAGAATGCCTGCGTCACCACCATGCCGTCCACGCCTGCTGTGCCGCCGCTTTCGAGCGTTGCGGCGAGCCATTCGCCTATGCCGGGTGTGCCGTCCGTTCCCTGCTTCATCAGTTCGTAGGGTGTGCCTTCGAGGACCGAGGCGGCGGCTATAAAGTAGCGCGAGTCGGTCCACAGGGCGGCTTTGTTGAGTGTGACAACGGCTGTTCCGGCCGAGCCGTCGAAGCCTGTTATCCATGCGCGCGTCTGCCAGTGTTGCGGCGTGTATTCGCTCATGTGCGGGTCGGTTGTCGGGATTATGAACGCCGACAGCCCGCGCTCCTGCATGTATGCGCGCAGTTTCGCCACGCGCGAGTTTATGTTTTCGTTGTGCATTGCTGTGTGGTTTTGTTTGTTTTTTTGCGAAGATATGTTTTTATTGTGTAATGCACTTTGCATTCGGGCGGGAAAAAACAGGCTTGCCGGTACGCATTTGCCGCGCAGGAATCCGTTTTAGCACGAAAATGCAAGGCGTGTTTTGCAGAAAAATAAATTATTTTGTAGAATTTTGTCGAAAAACACTCCTGTTTCAAATTATTTTGCTTTATTTGCATTACAAAATCAGAGTTGCAGTGATGCAATGCATTTCCGGAAGTTGCAGCAAGCGCATTTCCGACGACAATATCGGCATGAAAAATGTTTGATACAGTAAAATAGAAGCAATGTTCACTAATCTTACCAATGAATCAGTACCAAAATGAAAACGACCTCCTAAGGGGCGGCTTCGGCTGCATTCACATGTTGCCGGTTTTCGGCTTGCGATGAAAAAGCCGCCCCAGGAGGAGTACCTTGATTGATTTGTCGTGCGTGGCACGCCCGGTGGTAAATGTCCGGCGTGCCTGTTTTTTTGCGTGTCGCTTTTTGTCTGAAATATTTCTCATTGAAAATCATAGCAGTTAGGGGTGGCAAAAAATATGTCCGACCTATTTTGAAATAGGTCGGACATATTTTAAAATTTCTCAGAGAAAATTTTTATTTGCTCCCGGGGCTTTTTTAAAGTAACCTTTGCGGGTGATACATTTGCGCAATGGTAAATCTCCGCCCGGGTTGCGGTAGCGGGGATGTCAGAGGGCTATCTGGCTTGCCTCGATGTCGTATCCCAGGAAAACTGAGGCCGACTTGCGGAACAGCGCTGCCGACTCGGTGGTGAGGTAGCGGCATGTGCCTTGGCGCGTGCAGCGCGCTTCCATGTCGGGATGGCGTTCCATATATCGGGCCAGGCTGGGCGCCACGTATTCGCCCTGCGGCACGAGGCGTATGCCCGGCGGGGTGTATTGCCGTATCTTGTCGAGCATGAGCGGGTAGTGCGTGCAGCCGAGTATTATGGTGTCGATTTCGGGGTCGCGCGCAAGTAGGGCATCGATGTATTCTTTCACGAAGTAGTCTGCCCCGGGCGAGTTGTGCTCGTTGTTCTCGATTATCGGCACCCACAGGGGGCATGCCTGCCCGGTTACGGTTATGTCGGGGCAGAGTTTTTTCAGTTCCAGGTTGTAGGAGCGCGAGTTTACCGTCCCGGCCGTGGCAAGCAGTCCCACGTGGCGCGTTTTGGTAAGGCTGCCTATGGCTTCGACCGTGGGGCGTATCACTCCCAGCACGCGGCGCGTGGCGTCGAGGTGCGGCAGGTCGTTCTGCTGTATGGTGCGCAGGGCTTTGGCCGAGGCTGTGTTGCACGCTATTATCACGAGCCGGCAACCGTAGGAAAAGAGTGCCTTGACGGCCTCGAGGGTGAACTGGTAAACTATCTCGAACGAGCGCGAGCCGTATGGCGCACGCGCGTTGTCGCCCAGGAACAGGTAGTCGTATTGTGGCAGAATCTCGCGTATGCGCCTCAGTATCGTAAGGCCGCCGTATCCGGAATCGAATACGCCTATTGGGCCGCAGGCTGAGGGTTCTGGTTTGGAATCCATTCTTTTATTGTTTGCAGTTTCTGCATTACGGCCCCGGTTACGTCTTCGCCCAGCGTGGGGTTGATGAACGGGAACGCGTGTGCGTCGGTGTTCATTATGAATTCATAGCCTTTTTCGGTTGCCACGAGCTTTATGGCGCTGTCGAGCCGGGCTATTATTGGGGCTTCAAGCTCCTTTTGCGCGTTGTCGAGCATTTGCGACACTTCGTTGCGGAATTTTATGCCCCGTTCCATGGCGTTCTGCAGTTCCTTTTGCCTTTTCAGCATTATTGTTTGCGGAAAGTCTTTCTGGCCTTGCAGGAAATCGAGGTACATGCGGCGGAACTCTTCTTCGTTGTGCAGGGTTTCGGAGTCGTATTTAGCCTTGATGTCTGCCAGGCTCTTTTGTGCTGCCGCATATTCGGGCAGCGATTCGAAGATGGCGCGGTAGTTTACATATCCGAACTTGTATTGCACCGGCGGAATCAGGATTATCGAATCCGTTCCCTGGGGCTGCATTTCGGGCAGCTGTTGTGCGGGTTGCTGTGCCGGCTGCTGTTGTGCCGGTTGCTGTACGGGCTGTTGTTCCGGCTGCTGTGCCGGTTGTTCTGCGGGCTGCTGCGCCGGTTGTTGCACCGGCAATTGTGCAGGTTGCTGTGCCGGTTCTGTAATCTGGGCAATGGCCGCGGCCGGGAGCAGCAGGAACAAAGCCAGGAGTATATTTTTCATATCCTACGGTTTTAATGTTGCTTTAAATGCAAATGTAAGCGTTTATTTCGGTTTTTTCATCATTTTTCGCGGCAAACACATTCAAAATGTAAGCAGAAGGGTGGATTTGCGGCTTCGAAAACTTCGTTTTCATTTGTCTTTGCGCCCGCGTTGTTGTATCTTTGCGTATAATAATGTGATTATGGCACGTAACGTAGCAGCAGTACTTGCAGGAGGAAAAGGCAGCCGCACCGGTTTCGGCGTGCCCAAGCAATTTGTGGAGCTGTGCGGGCGCACGGTGCTCGAACGCTCCGTGGACGCTTTCGAGGAAAACGCCCTTATATCCGACATCGTTATTGTGTCGGCAGCCGATTATGTGACACATGTGGAGGAAATGGCGCGCCGCAACGCATGGACCAAGCTGCGTGCGGTTGTGGCAGGCGGAAAGGAACGTTGCGATTCCACGCGGGCGGCCATAAACGCCTGCCCGGTGGGGGTTGACAATATTCTTTTTCACGACGCGGCGCGCCCGCTCGTGTCGCAGCGCATAATAAACGACGTGTGCACCGCCCTTGAACGTTATGTGGCCGTCAGTGTGGCCGTGCCGTCTACCGACAGCCTCATTGAAGTGCATGATGGAAAGATGTGCCGCCCGATAGACCGCTCGTGCGTGTGGCGAGCACAGACACCGCAGGCGTTCCGAAACAGCGTGATAGCCGGGGCTTACCGAAAGGCGGCCGGAGACCCGAACTTCTTTGCAACGGATGACTGCGCCGTGGTGATGACGTACATGCCCGGCGCGGAAATAACCGTTGTGCCCGGCGAGGAAACGAACATAAAACTTACATACGCCGACGACGCCGCGAGAATAGAGGACATCATACGCCGCCGCGCGGGTAAAGATATATGAATATGAGTAACTCAGGCAGGATAAAGGTATCGGTGGTGATGTGCACCTATAACGGCGGGCGTTACCTGCGGCAACAGATAGACAGTATCCTTGCACAAACATATCCGGTAGACGAACTGATTGTGCAGGACGATTGCTCTACGGACGATACCGTAGCTATAGTGCGCGAGTATGCTAAAATATATCCTTTCATACGTGTTTATGTAAATGAGAGGAATATGGGATATAACGCCAACTTCCTTAACGCTGTATTCAAGGCAAAAGGTGAGGCTGTCGCCATAGCCGACCAGGACGATATATGGCTTCCCGCAAAACTGGAGAAGCAGGTAGCTTTGCTTGAACAGGGATATAATTTCGTATTTCATAATTCGGCTCTTTTCGAAAGAGACCCGCAGTCCCCTGTGTCAACAAGGCACAAGGAAAAGCCGCTGCTAACGGATTTCAGACTGCTTTTGAAACCTTTTATTCCCGGGCATGAATGCCTTTTCATGCGGCAAGCGCTGCCATGGTTGGAGAAAATCATGACGCACGAGCATAGTGTGGCTTATGCCTACGTTATAGCATTGGTTTGCAAAGCAACGGGAGGAATAGCATACGTCGACGAACCGCTTGTGTTGTGGAGAAGACATGAAAAAGCAGCAACTTTCGCCGGCAGAAGCGACACTGGCGCTTTTGCGGGAGTGCTGAAGTCTTTCCTGTCGGTTTTCAACAGTCGTAAGCGGGATGTCCTCAAGCGTTATTTTACGGCAGTGAGTGTTCTTCCTTTTGATAATAAGGATACAAGGCAACTTGTGTGTTTAATGCAGGGCGGAATTTGCGGCTTGTTCAGAGCCTGCGCGTTGTGCTGGCGGCATACGGCCGATTTGCAGCATGGCACGGGCATGCGAAGCCGGATTAAGGCGTTGCTTGCCCCGCTACATCTTTTGCGCGAAGACAAATTTCTTATAAAATGACCTACATAATTAGAATGCAATGAACCAACCGCCCGTTACAAAGCACAACGAGGCCCAGTTGCGCGGGGCACAGTTGAGAATGTTGGACATTCTTCTGGCTGTTGACGCTATTTGCCGCCGCCACGGCATAACTTATTGGGTTGACAACGGTACGCTTTTGGGTGCAGTGCGGCATGGGGGCTTTATTCCCTGGGATGACGACATGGACATAGCAATGCCAATGGACGATTACAGGAAATTTGCTTCGCTGGCTCAGGAAGAACTCCCCGAACGACTCGTCTTTTTACCTGCAAATGCGGGAAAACATACCGTAAGCCGGTTGCCGAAGGTCGTTGATACCGAATCTTTTTATGTAGAAGCGGGTGATGACCTGTCGCTTCCCCGTCCGCGTGGTTTATATATAGACATAACTCCGTTCATAGGCTTTCCCACGCATTTTGCGGCGTTGTCGCGCAAACTTGCTCGCGGCATGAGCGTGGCGCACGACATATTGCATAAGCGGCATTATTATACTTTGCGGAGTTTTGCGGAGTTTTTTTATTTCTCTGGCAAGTATGTTCTGTTCCGTTTCCTGTGGAAACTGTTAGAGGCGGGCGGGAAAGGCAAACGTGTCGCACCTGCCACTAATATAAACGGTTACGGGCTTTCGCACAAGCGGGAAAACATATTCCCTTTGGGACATGTGGATTTCGAGGGGCATTCTTTGCCGGCTCCGGCCGATACTGACGGTTACCTTACCGAGGTGTACGGCGACTGGCGTACCATTCCTCCTGTGGGAAAACGTAAAATCCACGCAGTATATATGAACACGAAATTAGACAAAAAGCAATGAAAACGCCAGCTCTTGTGGATGTTTCCGTCCTGCTCATTTTTTTCAACCGTCCCGGCACGTTCGGGCAGGTATTCGAGCAGGTTCGCAAGGCGCGCCCCTCGCGGCTTTTCCTTTACCAGGACGGCGCGCGCAACGATGGCGACCTGGCGGGTATGGAAGCCTGCCGCAGGATTGCCGACGGCGTGGACTGGGATTGCGAGGTGTATAAACTCTATCAGGAAAAGAATCTCGGCTGCAATCCCTCGGGTTATATTGCTCACAAATGGGCGTTCTCGCTTACTGATAAGTGCATTGTGCTTGAGGATGACGTTGTGCCGTCTGTGTCGTTCTTCGCTTTTTGCAAGGAAATGCTCGACCGTTACGAGCACGACGAGCGCGTAGGCATGATAGCCGGTTTCAACCCCGAGGAGCAGAGCGAATGCGACGGTGACTACCTGTTCAATTCCAATTTCTCGATTTGGGGCTGGGCTTCGTGGCGCAGGGTGGTCGACAAATGGGACGAGAACTATGCTTTCCTCCGGAATCCTTATGCTCTTTCGTGTTTGAACGAGATTATACGCGAGCGCAAAATGCGCCGCGACTTCCTTTACCGCTGCCGCCGCCACATAGAAACGGGCAAGCCACATTTCGAGACAATTTTCCGTGCGGCCATGCTGATGAACAGCTATCTTGCAATCACTCCCCGCCGTAACATGGTGAGCAACATAGGCGTCTCGGCCGACAGCACGCACTTCGCAGGCTCGGTGGCCATGCTTCCCAAAGGCTACCGCCGCATATTCACGATGGGCAGGCACGAGTTGGAGTTTCCTCTCCGCCATCCGCAGTTCGTCATCGAGGACACGCGCTATCGCCGCAGCGTTTACCGCATTTTCGCCTGGGGACACCCGTGGATTAAGATAGGGCGCTCGTTCGAGGAATTGATTATAAGCATACGCCACGGCCAGCTGAAACACATAGTCCGCTCCGTGCGCAACCGAATACTTAAATTGGCGGGGCGCAACAGGAACGTGTAATGCCGTATCCCCTGCAAGCCGGGGAGCGGCCTTTTATTTTTGCAACAACAGGTAAAAAACATAACACTTATGAAAGATTTCATGTTTTACAGCCCTACGGAGTACGTCTTCGGCCGCGGGGTCGAGATGAAGACCGGCGAACTTGCCGCACGCCATGGCGGTTCGCGCGCTCTTGTGGTTTACGGTGGCGGCTCGGCTGTGCGCAGCGGAGTGCTGCAGCGCACGTGTGATTCGCTCAAGGCCGCAGGTCTCGAGCTTGACATGCTGGGCGGAATACATCCCAATCCCATGGACGACAAGGTGTACGAAGGTATCGACCGGGCACGCGCTTTCAAGGCCGACATGATTATCGGCGTGGGCGGCGGTTCGGTTATCGACACAGCCAAGGCCATTGCCGCCGGTGCGGTTTACGACGGCGATTTCTGGGACTTCTTCAGCGGAAAGAAGATAATAGAACATGCGCTGCCCGTGGGCGTTGTGCTCACCATTCCCGCCGCCGGGAGCGAAGGCTCGGGCAACAGCGTGATAACCAAAAGGGAAGGACTTATAAAGCTCAGCCTGCGCACGCCCTACGCCCTGCGCCCCAAGTTCGCCATGATGAACCCGGAGCTCACGTTCACGCTCCCGGCCTACCAGACGGCCGCCGGGGCAACCGACATGATGGCGCACGTAATGGAACGTTACTTCAACAACACGCCTGCCACGCAGCTCACCGATAGCGTGTCGGAAGCCGTGCTCCGCACAATCGTCGAAGTCACGCCGCGCGTGCTTGAAAATCCCGAAGATTACGAAATGCGGGCCAACCTCATGTGGTGCGGCACGCTCGCACACAACGGAATATGCGGCACGGGCGTGGATGAGGACTGGACATCGCACTTCATCGAACACGAGATAAGCGCGCTCTACGGCGTGACGCACGGAGCGGGGCTTGCAGTAGTGTTCCCCGCATGGCAGACGTTCATGACAAGGCACAACCTGCGCAAGGTAGCGCAAATGGCGCACAACGTGTGGCGCGTAACGCCCACGGGCAACGACCTTGCCGACGCGCTCGAGGGAATAAGGCTTTTCAAGGACTTCCTGCACCGCATCGGTATGCCCGTAACGTTTGCCGAACTCGGTGTGCCCGCGCCCGACATCGACGCATTGGTCGAAAACCTGCACCTCCACAAGGGAAACCCCATAGGCAGCTACTTCCCGCTCACGCCTGCCGACACAAAGGCCATCTATACCCTTGCCCTAGGCGACGGAGAGTAATAGGCCGGACAGGCAACTCGCGTAAGAAACATCCGTGCCGGGCATATATTATATATGTCCGGCATTTTTATGTGCATACGGCACGTAACGAACGGTACTCCGGCCACGCTATAATAGCACCGGAATGCAGACAAAAAACGATACCTCATAATACCGCTGGTTATCAGTGTGTTGAATACTACGTCGGAGAAAAGAAAAAATATGTCTGACATATTTCGAAATATGTCGGACATATTTTAAAATACAAGGCACATATTTTTCGCCCTCTGAAAACCGTGTGAAAACCTGTCGGGAGAAAAACGTGCGCAAACGCGGTTTTTTTGTTGCTCCCAAACCCGAAACGGTCTTTAGGCTTTGTCAAATTGCGTGCTTATGGCAGTCAGATAGCTTTCCGCACGGCTGAAGGCGTAGCGGGCTACGGCGAAACCGTGCGGGAAGGCAGATGACGGCAGAAGTGCGTAAGTTGGCAAAGTAACGGCACTTGACATTATTACTTAATTTCCTAATGACTGTTTCGGGTTGAATTATCGCGTAGGCCGGTGCACCACAACGTATGGCGAAAGCCTGTCAGTGTGCGTGTTTCGCTAAGTATCGCTCGGCAATCTCGCCGCGCTCCTTTATTGCAAGGTGTGCTGCCATGGGCAGTTCCTTTGTGTCGCAGTCTACCGGCGTGCCTTTTGGATAAAGCATTTGGAGTACGAACAGGCTCGGGCCTACCGTTATGCTGCCTACAAAAGCGTCGCCGTGCAGCATGGCGTCCACCTGCGCAAGGAAGCGCACCATGCGGCGGTGTTTCGTTTCGGCGTCTGTTTGTGTGAATGCCGAGTTTACGTAACCACGTTCCTGGGGAGTGCACAGCGAATACCATGAGTACTCCGGGTAATCTCGCCTCACGCTTTCGAGCAGCCCGTAGTCGTCGGTGAGCAGCAGTATGTCTTTCAGTCCGGTAGCCTTGCGCAGTGCGGCCACGAATGTTGCGGGCGAGAGCAGGCTTACTTCGGTTATCTTGTCTCCGCCGCGTATCTGCATACTTGCGTAATGTTCCGGCAGGGAAATCGAGCGCATTAGTTCGTGTGCCTGCTCGCGTACACCGGCGTTGAGTCGCCAAAGCATAGAGGCAACTTTCCTGAACGCCTCGTCGTAGGTGCAGTCCAGTCCCATTTCGGGAATACGGCAATGTGCGGGCGGCGTTTGCGGTATGTCGTAGGTGGAAAGTGCAGGACGCCCGTATTCACGCCAGCTAATAAGGCGGTACATACTGCCGCGCAAGGCGGTTTTCAGTTTCCACAGCAGCAGTCCGCCCGTGCCTATGTTCGGGTTGCGACGACGTAGCTCGCCGAGCGGCGGAAGGCGGTGCACATTCCAGCGGCTGTTGAAGTCTCCTTCCACTTCGGTGCAAAAAGGTTCGAAAAACTCGCTCCAGCCTCCCTTTCCGAAGTTGGCCCCGCGGCTGTACAGGCAAAACTGTATCTTGTTTTGCAAGCAGTAAACCACGGCATTTACCATATACTTGAATTCTGCAAAGAATCCCGCGTCTATGCCTGCACGGAATACTAACTTTTTTGTAAAACTGCCGTTTACTTTGCGGTAACGTGCGGCAAAGTCATCTATTTGTTGTTTGTCCATTTTATCTTAGGTTTTGGAACGAGCCGCAAAACGGCGCTGAGTGCCCATGCCAGCAGCACGCTCGCCGCTATGTAGCAGGCGAATGTGGCGTACACGTCGGCGGCTGTGCGCGGGTTGAATAAGCAGCGCACCACAGGGTGCACCGTGAACAGCGCGGCCGATATGCCGCCCAGCCACTCCAACGGCGCGCGCACAATGTGCGGCCTAACCTTCACGGCGGGAAGCACCATTATTGTCAGCGCTACGGGCGACACAATCCAGAGGAACACGTTGAAGCACCCGCCTATGAATACCGCCCAAGCGGCCGCGTACACCGCCGCGTTGAGCCTTATGCCGTAGCGTGCAACCCACGTGCCCATCGCGAAAGGCAGCAAGCAGGCCATGAACGTGTATCGCAGGTAGTGCAGCACGTCCTGGCGCGGGCTGTCGAACACCGTTACGGCGAGTATTTGCAGGCCAATGCACGCCGCCGCGCTAAGGAGTATCGCGCTTTTGCCCCGGCGGTAGTAGGCAAGGCGGTAGAGCAGGTACATCTGCATTGTGAGCGAGAAATACCACCACGGGCCGAGCAGCAAGTCCTGTTTCGGGAGGAAAGTTGCGTCGGTCTGCGGCAGGAAGTTAGTCACGAACGTGAGCATATATACTATGTTCATCACCCCGTGCCGCCAGCCCGATGTAAAGAAAGCCTCGTAGGCGAACAGTAGTATTATTCCCGCAATTATCAGCCGCCACAGCTTCAGCGCGTTGTAGCGTATGAACTCCCACGTCCCGGTTGTGCGGTCCGCAGTCTGTGTTCCGGGTAGTGCGGGCTCGTACTTGCGCACCAGCCCGTAGCCGCTGAGGAAAAGGAAAACAGGCACGCCGTAGCAGCCGAGGTGGGAAAACAGGTTCATCACCACGTGCGGCCCGCCGGCGAGCAACACGTCGACCAGGCGGTAGGCGTTCGCGGCGCGGAAGTTGTATTCGTTTTCTATTACTGCCCCCGGAATCCAGTGGCAGAAGTTGTGGAACACAATCGCCACGATTGCAATGCCTTTCAGGAGCGCCGTGTCGTTGCGGTTAACGGTTATTTCCATTGCTCTGCCTGTTGTTTGGGCGCCGACATCAGAGAGTCGTAGTCGGTGGTGTGTTTGAGTATTCTTTTCCTGCCCGGGCGGAAGGCGGTGCTGAGCAGGTCGCGCCGCGCGTCGTAGAAACCGCATTCAATTCCTGCCAGGCCCATAAGCACGTGCGGCAGGTCGTCGGAGGCAAAAGGCATGTCGGCTGCGCGGCGTGCGGCCTCCGCGATGTCGGGGTGCAGGCGGCGCGCCTTGGGTGAGAGCCACAGTTCAAAAGGTATCTCGAATTCCGAGTAAGCTATGTCGGCGGTGAGTTCGGCCGTGTGGTCGCGGCCGAAGTTATGCACACGGTCGAACACCTCTTCGCCGTGGTCGGCGAGGTAAAGCACCAGGGCGTCATCGTGCTCGAACTCCTTGCACAGCTGTGCGAACACGTAGTCGTTGAAGCGCGTGGCGTTGTCGTAGTCGGCCAGGATTTGTTTCTCGTGCTCGTTCAGGTCGGTGCGGTGCTTGTAGTCGTCGGTGGTGAAAACCACGTTTTTCGGGCCGAAGCGTTTGTTGTATTCCTGGTGTTGCCCTATGCCGTGGAAGATGATGAAATTGTTGTCGCCGCGGCGGAATTTGCCTATCTCTTTCACGAGGTTGCTATCGTAGCGTTTCCGGAATTTGTTGCGGTGGTCGAAGCACAGCGAGTCGAGTTCGTCGTCGTTGAGGAAGAAGCTCCCGTTGAAGTCGGTTATTCCCATGTTTGGCGTCTTGTAGTACTGGCTCGTAATGAATGCTGTCTTGTATCCGGCCTTTTTCAGCACGGCGGGCACGAGCACTCCGTCGGTCCACTTGCCCGGTTGGTCGCAACTGTGTGTAGAAAGTATGTTTTTGAACACGTCGCTCGTAACGTTCCACGGTGTAACCACGTCGGTAAATGCAACGAGCGAGCCTTCGCGTGCCATAGTCGACTGGCGCGGCGTGGTGGGCAGGCTGTAGCCGTAGAGTTGCGAATGGTGTTTGTTGTAGCTCTCACCAATGTAAAGCACTATGTTCGGAACGCGGAAGCTGCACGAATCAACCTTGATGTTGCGCATACGTTCGCGCATGTCGTCGAGTTCGCGGTCGGTGAGCCTTAGGAAAAAGGCCGAGTAGACCATGCGGTAGAAAGGCGTGTGGAAAGCGTGGTTGTCCAAACGTTCGGCAGCTTCGGTGCCTTCGAACGTAAAGAAACGCAGCATTTTTTCTTTCTCGCCTATCGACGCTATGAAACACGCCGCCACGAACACGGGGGCGCACACGTTGAACAGTCGGCCGCCGACGGTGGGCGCGCAGCGGCGTATGAAACGCTTTACGTGGCGCGAGAAAGCCTCGCCCAGGATGTTCAGCATGATAATGGGCGCATAGACGAGCACAACTTTCCATAGGGCCGAGCCTTGCAGGTATGCACTGAAGAACTCGCCGGCCTCGTCGGGGGTTGTCTCGCGCACGAGTTGTATGGTTACGGGCACGAACACCAGGTGGAAGCGCTCGTGTATGAAACCTTCGGAAATACATGCGGCATAGCCTGTGGCATAAAGCGCGGCCTTGGCCCACGGGCGCAGGCGGCGCGGCAGAATGCACAGCAGCGCGCACAGCAGGTAGAGGTCGAACACGTTTTCGAGGTAGTAAACGGCTGCCGGGGTGGGCGATTCCGTTTGCTCGAATATGCGCGCCACCACGAACAGGATGTACATGAACACGAAGAACACCGGTTCGCGACGCAGAGGCGAGGCAAGCGTTTTGAGAAAGCTGTATGTATTTTTCGGCATTGTGCTTTACGGTCGGAAATCGGGTGCAAAATTACGATAAAACAGGAAGTTAATGCTTGCATGGCTTGCTTTTTTTCGCTATTGCCGCTTGTGCAGCGCGGTTGAAATAATTCCGCCGCCCCTTGTAGGGACGGGATTCATCGCGTATAAAAATCGATTCATTGCGTCTTGAAATCGATTTATCGCGTTTTTACCATGTTTTTATTGCCGTTGAAATTGTCGTTTTTCGGGCGGAAAAATTGAAAACTGATTTTCAGCGCTTAAAACCCACATGGGAACAAATAAAAAATACAAGGCACATAATTCAAAATATGTCTGACATATTTTAAAATAGGTCTGACATATTTTTTGCCCCCTGAAAACTGCATTGAAACATGCCCCGAAAATGCAGACAAAATGCAGACACACCTTGCGGCTTGTGCGGAAGCGGAAGGAAAGTAGGGGGATAACAACTGTTTTCGCAGAATAAAATATGTGCCGTCTTACTTGCCCCGCCTGATTTTCGAAAGCAGGAAGTCGGTGCATTCCTTGAACACCACGGCATGCGCCGCTTTCATAACGGCACAGTACACCGCCACTGCCACTGCTGCCTTTACTGCGAGTTTTGCCGCCATGCCGTCTACGGCAAGCGAGGCAGCCCATGCTGCACCTACGGAAATGCATGCCGCTGCGGCGAACGGAAGAATATCGCGAAGCGTGTCGGTGGTGGATATGCGTATTTCGCTCCTTGTCATTCCGAACCATACGCCCATCCACGCTATTTGCAGCGCGGCAATGGAGCATATCAGCGTGTGTACGCCGTGGCCGGTGAGGTACAGGCCGAGTATGATTGCGAGTTGGGCGGCCATCATGCCGGCCGTACCGATAAAGAACTTTGACGAGCGCCCGCGACTTACCAGCAGGTTGGAGAACTGTTGCGAAACGGGTATCGTGGCTCCCGCCACGCAGAGCACTTGCAGGTAAGGCACGCAGTCGGTCCACTGTTCCCTGAGCGCCAGGGGTACGAACTCGGGCGCTATGAGCGCCAGGACGAACATGGCGGGGAAAGAAAGGAATGCCGTGAAGCGCAACATCTTGCGGAACACGCGCAGCTGCCGCCCCTTGCCGTCGTCAGCACCTGCCAGCACCGGCTGCGCCACCGACGACAGCGTTGTGCTTATCATCGAATAGCCCATGGTGTTCCATTTGTTAGCCTGCGAGTAAAGCCCCACCTCGTGGCGTGGGAAGTAGTGCCCCATCTGCCCCTGCAGGAACTGGTTGTTCAACGTGGTGAGTATGTTGGTTGCGAGAATCTTGCTGCTGAATGAGAACATTTCCCTCACGGGCTTCATGTCGAAGCGCAGACGCGGCCTCCAGGGTGACATAACCCAGAAGGAGATTGTTACGACGGTCTTGAACGTGAGGTCTTGCGCCACTAATCCCCAATAGGCGTAGCCGGAGTACACGAGGCTTATGCCCACAACGCCTCCGGCGCATACGGCCACGAATGAGGCAATCATGCGCTGTTTTACCATGAGGTTGCGGAACAGGTAGGCCGACTGTACCACGCTGAAACTCGATATTACGAATCCCAGGAACGACACACGTGCCAGCAGCGTGAGCTCGGGCGTGCGGTTGAACGCCGCAATGGCGGGCGCGGCAAGGAAAAGGACAATGTACAAAAGTATGCTCACGCCGACGGAGAACCAGAAAACGGCGTTGTAGTCGGCGTGCGTGATGTTCTTCTTTATGCCGATGGCCGAGGTAAAGCCGCTTTCCTGCAAGTTCCACGCCAGGAGGGAGAACACCGTGAGCATGGCCACTATGCCGTAGTCGCCCGGCGCAAGGCGGCGCGCAAGGCAAATTCCGATGACGAGGGCGAGCAGTTGCTGCACCCCGCCCGACAGCCCGCCCCAGAAAAGTCCCCGGGCGGTGCGTTCTTTGAGTGAAGATTCGGCCATTTCGTTGCAAATGTATCATTTTCGGGCGAAAAAGAGCCGGGCACGGCAGCATTATCTCGCACGCAGGGTGAATTATGTCCGACGTGCAGTCGCCCGGGTAAACGAAAAAGCGCAGGCTTTCAAACCTGCGCTTTTTATATTTGGCATTAACGTTGCGGCTTCCTGTTGCCGCATGTGCAATGTCGCTTTTCTTATTTGATACGCTTGTAACCGTAAACAGCTTCGCTGCCGAGTTCTTCCTCAATGCGGAGGAGCTGGTTGTATTTAGCCATACGGTCGGTGCGGCTGAGCGAACCGGTCTTAATCTGGCCGCTGTTGGTTGCAACTGCGATGTCGGCGATGGTTGTGTCTTCGGTTTCGCCGCTGCGGTGCGAGGTAACGGTGGTGTAGCCGTGGCGGTGAGCCATCTCGATAGCGTCGAGTGTTTCGGTGAGCGAGCCAATCTGGTTAACCTTGATGAGGATAGAGTTGCCGCAGCCCATTTCGATACCCTTGCGCAGGTAGTCTACGTTGGTAACGAAGAGGTCGTCGCCCACGAGCTGAACCTTGTCGCCGATAGCAGCGGTAAGTTTCTTCCAGCCTTCCCAGTCGTTCTCGGCCATGCCGTCTTCGATTGAGTCGATGGGGTATTTGCTTACGAGCTCCTTGAGGTATTCTATCTGCTGCTCAGAGGTGCGTTTTGCGCCCTTCTCGCCTTCGAAGATGGTGTAGTCGTAAACGCCGTCTTTGTAGAACTCCGACGAAGCGCAGTCCATACCAATCATAACGTCCTTGCCCGGTTCGAGGCCTACGCGCTTGATAGCGCTGATTATGGTGTTGAGTGCGTCTTCCGTGCCGTCGAGGTTGGGAGCGTAGCCGCCTTCGTCGCCTACTGCGGTGCTGAGGCCGCGTTCCTTGAGCACTTTCTTGAGTTCGTGGAATATTTCAGCGCCGTAGCGGAGGCCTTCCTTGAACGAGGGAGCGCCTACGGGGCGAATCATGAATTCCTGGAACGCGATGGGAGCGTCGGAGTGGCTGCCGCCGTTGATGATGTTCATCATCGGCAAGGGGAGTGTGTATGTGTTCGTACCGCCGATGTAACGGTAGAGGGGCAGGTCGAGGTAAGCAGCTGCTGCTTTTGCCACTGCGAGCGAAACGCCGAGGATAGCGTTAGCGCCGAGTTTCGACTTTGTCTTCGTACCGTCGAGTGCTATCATTGCGTGGTCAATCTGACGCTGTGCGAGCACGCACATGCCTTTGATTGCGGGAGCGATAACTGTGTTTACGTTCTCAACAGCTTTGAGTACGCCTTTGCCGCCATAGCGTTTCTTGTCGCCGTCGCGGAGCTCGAGAGCTTCGTTTTCGCCGGTTGATGCACCTGAAGGAACGGCAGCGCGTCCGATGACGCCGCATTCGAGTTCAACTTCTACTTCGACAGTAGGATTGCCGCGGGAGTCGAGTATCTCGCGAGCGTGGATGTTTTCTATTTTCATAATCGTAAGATTTTGATTTTTGTTTGCAGCACAAAATTAGTTCAATTTTTTTGAACACCAAACTTGCGGGCAAGTAATTTCATTGCAGTGTTTTAATATGTTTTAAAATGCTTTGTGCAGTGTGCAGTTGGGCAGGTGTGCCGGCCGGGGACGGGAGTGTGGCGCAGAGTATTGAGGCCGACAAGCGCGGACGCAAAAACCGGGCACGTAAAAAGGCCGTTCCGGGTGCGGAAAAATGAAAACTGATTTTCAGCGCGTAAACCCTACGTGGGAGCAAATTAAAAATATGTCTGACATAATTCGAAATATGTCAGACATATTTTAAAATACAAGGCACATATTTTTTGCCTCCTGAAAACTCGTTTGAAAACCGCCCTGAAAATGCAGACAAAAACGGCTGCGCCGCCGCGCCTCGTAAAACAGCCGTTTGCGCAGGTGCGGTTTGGATTGTCTTATATTGAATTTACAGGTTGTGTATCAGCGACATGAAGTTTGCCGTGAACAGGCGCACCGAAATTGCGAGCAGGATTATTCCGAAGAACTTGCGCAGCAGGTAGATGAAACTTGCGCTTATCTTGCGTTCCACCCAGTCGGTGGCGCGTATTACGATATACACGCACAGCATGTTGAGCACAAGGGCTGTTATTATGTTGACCGAATGGAATTCGGCCTTGAGCGAAAGCAGTGTGGTGAACGAGCCTGCACCCGCAATGAGCGGGAATACCACCGGCACGAGGGTGGCTTCCTTTATGGGGCCCTGGTTCTTGAATATCGTGATGTCGAGAATCATCTCCAAAGCCATGAGGAAGATTACGAGCGCGCCGGCCACGGCGAACGACGAGATGTCGACGCTGAACAGCCTGAGCATGGCGTCGCCGGCAAAGAAAAATCCGAGCAGCAGCGCGCCCGACAGCGACGACGCTTTCCACGCGCCTACGGGGCGTCCCTGTTTCTTGAGGTTTATTATTATAGGCGTGGAGCCGAAGATGTCGATTACCGCAAAAAGCACGATGAACGCGCTTACTATCTGCTGCAAATCGAGCTGGCCTAACAGGTTGCTGATCATAATATAGTTTTTATAGGTTTACCACTTTATGGCATTGAATATTGCGTCGGACGCGCCGGCGTTCTTGCGTATGTACTCGCCGGCCACGGCACCCGCCCTTGAGCGGCGCTCTTCGTTGCCGAGGAGCAGGTCCATTGTCATTGCAAATGTCTCGGGCGAGGTGATTTCCATGCAGCCTCCTTCGGACAGCAGGGCATTGGCCTCGCGGAATTTGCGGTGGTTGGGGCCGATTATCACGGGCACGCCGTAAACTGCGGCCTCGGGAACGTTGTGAATGCCTACGCCGAACCCGCCGCCAACGTAAGCCACCCGGCCGTAACGGTAAATGGACGAAAGCATTCCGTAGGTGTTGACGATAAGGCAGTCGGCCTCGGCCACATTGCCTTCGTCGGCGTCGGTAATGCATACGGCCGGACGCTTGAGTGCCTGCTTGATACGCTCGATGTGCGAATCGCTCACAACATGCGGCGCAAGGATGAGTTTCATCCCGGAGTGCTCGTTGAAGTAAGGTATTATGATGTCCTCGTCGTGCTCCCACGAGCTGCCGGCAACGAGCACCTTGCTCCCGGCTGCGAACTTCTCGGCCACAGGTATGCTGCGCGAGGCGTTGCAAACGTCGATAACGCGGTCGAAACGGGTGTCGCCCGTAACGGTGACGTTAGTTATGCCGTGGGCTGCGAGCAGGCGGCGCGAACTGTCGTTCTGCACGAAGAAATGGTTGAAGTTGCCGAGCACACGTGCGTAAGGCTTGGCATAAGGGCGGAAGAAAATCTGGTCGGGACGGAAAATGCTCGAAACACTGTATATCTCTGTGCCCGCATTCCTAAGCTCATCGAGCATGTTCTTCCAGAATTCGTATTTTATGAAGAAAGCCTTTTCGGGACGTACCATCCTGACGAAACGGCGTGCGTTGCGCGGCGTGTCGAAAGGTATGTAGCACACGATGTCGGCGTTCTCGTAGTTTTTCCTTACCTCGTAGCCCGAGGGAGAAAAGAAGGTGAGCAGTATTTTGTACTCGGGATGGCGGCTGCGCAGGCGTTCAATGAGCGGGCGTCCCTGCTCGAACTCGCCAAGCGAGGAAGCGTGGAACCAAACGTAGCGCTCGTTGGTGCGTATTGCGTTGCGGAGCGTGGAGAATATCTCCTCGTGGCCGTGCAGCAGCAGACGCGCCTTTGTGTTGAAGAACGAAGCTATCCGCACGCAGAGAATGTACAGGTATATTCCTATTGAGTACATGCCGGCGGGTTATTGTTTGTTACCGAGTACGTCGATTGCGCGGTCGAGGCGGCGCAGTGTTTCCTCTTTTCCTATGAAAGCCGAGATGTCGAATACGTGCGGGCCGATTCCCTCGCCTACGATAGCCAGGCGGAAGGCGTTGAGCACGTTGCCCGTGCCGAGGTTGTTGTCGGCAATCCACTTGAGCACGGTTTCCTCCTGGTTTTGTATGGAGAAGTCGTCAATGCCGGCAAGCACATCGCGGAGCATGCGCATTTCCTGGGGAGAGTTTTCTTTCCAGCGCTTCTTTACGGTCTTTGCGTCGTATTCCTGCGGGGCTACAAAGAAGAAACGGCACAGCGGCCAGAGTTCTTTGATGAAGTTGACGCGGCCTTTCATCATCGTAACCACTTCGGTTACGCGCTCAAGGCTTTCATTTATGCCGTTGGCGCGCAGAATCTTGTCGAACTCGGGCGCAAGCTCGCTGTCGGGCGTCTTGAGTATGTATTCGTGGTTGAACCACGCGGCTTTGATGTAGTCGAAGCGTGCTCCGCTGCGGCTGCAACTCTCGAGGTCGAATTTTTCTATCAGCTCGTCCATCGAGAGAATTTCCTGGTCGTCGCCGGGATTCCACCCGAGCAGCGCGAGGAAGTTTATTACCGCTTCGGGCATGTATCCGCTCTCCCTGTAGCCCGACGATACCTCGCCGCTGACGGGGTCTTTCCATTCGAGCGGGAACACGGGGAAGCCCAGGCGGTCGCCGTCGCGCTTCGACAGCTTGCCCTTGCCGTCGGGCTTGAGCAGCAGCGGCAGGTGGGCAAAGCGGGGCATTGTGTCCTGCCAGCCGAAAGCCTTGTAAAGCAGCACGTGCAGCGGTGCTGACGGCAGCCACTCCTCGCCGCGTATCACGTGGGTTATTTTCATGAGGTGGTCGTCTACGATGTTGGCCAGGTGGTAAGTGGGCAACTCGTCGGCCGACTTGTAAAGCACCTTGTCGTCGAGTATTGACGAGTTTATCACCACGTCGCCGCGTATCATGTCGTAAACGTGTATGTCCTCGCCCGGTTCAATCTTGAAGCGCAGTACATATTGCGCGCCCTCGCTGATAAGGCGTTGCACCTCAGAGCTGTCGAGCGTCAGCGAGTTGCGCATGTTCATGCGCGTCGAAGCGTCGTACTGGAAGTTCTTCGTGGCGTTGCGCGCCGCGTCGAGTTCTTCGGGCGTGTCGAAGGCTATGTAAGCCTTGCCGCTGTTAAGCAGCTCGTCGGCGTATTTTTTGTAAATGCTGCGGCGTTCCGACTGGCGGTAGGGGCCGTATTCGCCGCCGAAGCTCACACCTTCGTCGAACTGTATTCCGAGCCAGCGGAAAGACTCGAGTATATATTCTTCCGCCCCGGGCACGAAGCGGTGCGTGTCGGTGTCTTCTATGCGGAAAATAAGTTTGCCGCCGTGCTGGCGGGCGAATAAGTAATTGTATAGCGCGGTGCGCACGCCGCCAATGTGCAAAGGCCCTGTGGGGCTGGGGGCAAATCGCACCCGTACTTCGGACTGTTCCATCTTTTTTTCGGGAGAGTTTGTAAATGACGTGCAAAATTACACATTTTTTATGAAACACAAGGGCTTTGCCATGCTTTGTGTGCAGCCTTGAGTGCGTGCGCCGCAATTCACGGCGCACGTTGCGGATATGAACGCCATGCTGCCGCGCAGAAGTACGGGAATTGCCATGCCCGTAAGCGGGCATGGCAATTCAGCTTGACGGTTTGTCAACTAACCGACCGCGAAGTGTTAAATGTGTTGCGGAAAAGAGCTCCTTGCAAGGCGTTGGAAATCAGTGTGCTTCGGAAGGCGGAAAATATGTCGGACATATTTTGAAATTCCTCGGACCTATTTTGAATTATGTGCCTTGAATTTTCGTTTTTCTCCTATGTAGTGTTCGAGGAATTTTAATACTCGTTAAAAGCCCGCGGCGTGTTTGCCCGTATGTGCCTGGCGCGGTACACGGCAGCCGTGTGGGCTTTGTTTTTGCGTTGCGTTTAGTTGTCCACAAGCCATTCCCATGCCGGCATTACGGATATTTGCTTTTCTTCAATGGTGAACTGTTCCTTTTCATCATTGGTTATTATTAGCAGATTGCTGCAACCGGTGGCAGACGAGGCTTCCAACAGGCCTTTGATTTCGCGCTCGCGGGTTTCGTCGTTTGCCATGCTCCATGTAACTTGAACGAGTTGGATTACCTTTTCTTCACGTTGAATCACGAAGTCGCATTCCGCATTTCCCTGGTAGTATGAAATCTTGTCCGACTGTGACCGACTGCGGTTAAGCTGCATGAAAACCAAGTTTTCCAGATTCTTTCCATTGTCGTCACTTTGGGGCATAAGTACGGCGTTGCGCAATCCGTTGTCAATACAATAAAATTTGTCGAGCGATTTGCGTTCCTTTATCAACGAGCGGGTATATTTTGGAACTCTCATAAACAAAAAGATGTTGCACGCATAATCAGCCCAAAGATACAAATCGTCTTTGCTCACTTTTAGTCCTTGCGATTTGATGTCGTTGTAAATAGCATTGATTGAAGTGGGTTTGGTAAGGTTTGCCATAATGCGTTTTACAAAATAGCGCACCACGCCGGTGTTTGTTATGTGGTAATGCTCGGCAAGGTCTCGCAATATCATCGTGTCAAAGTAGCCGTGGAGCAGTTTTGTTTGTTCGGATTTGGAATGAGTAAGTACTATTTCGGGAAATGCGCTTGCCCGGTTGTATTCTTCGAATGCACTTTTCAGCCGTGCCTTGTCCTGCTCAAGGAAACTGTTTGTGGCAATTTTTTTAAAGCGGCAGTATTCGTTGAATGAGAGGGGGTAGGTTTCATATTCCAGTGGGTAGCCGCGCAGTGCGGAACCGAGTTCCGAGGAAAGCATTGTTGCGTTACTGCCGCAAATGTAGATGTTCTTGCAATAGGATTTATAGACGCGGAGTATGAAATATTCCCAGTTTTTTATGAGTTGTATTTCGTCGAAAAACATGTGCACATCCTTTATCGGGATATCGGGGAACATTTCCATGTACGACACTATTACATCGTCCAGTTCGTCAGACGACATATTGATAAGCCTTTCGTCGTCAAAGCCAATCCACAGGATGTTTTGCCGGGAAATACCTTTGCGCACAAGGTTGTTTACCGCAATTTCCATCATGGTGGATTTGCCGCAGCGGCGCACACCGGGTATGGTGATGATTTTCTTCCTGTCGACGGGCAGTTTTATGTCACGCTCAATCACGTCGAACGGGATTTCACTTTGCCTTATGGCTATCAACGATTTAATTATGTCCTTTCTCATTTGCTTTCTTCTGTTCCTACGTTGCAGGACAAAAATAAGCTTTATTTTCCTTTTGCAGGGGAAAATATCGTAAAAAGTTTCCTTTTTAAAAGGAAAATGTGTTCCTGCTCAAAGAAATCTGTTTTAATATGCTTGTGGTATGGCTCTTTTGAAATCATTGTTAATGAAACAATCGTCAACTAACCGACCGCGAAGTGTTAAATGTGTTATATAAAAGAGCTCCTTGCAAGGCGTTGGAAATCAGTGTGCTTCGGAAGGCGGAAAATATGTCGGACATATTTTGAAATTCCTCGGACCTATTTTGAATTATGTGCCTTGAATTTTCGTTTTTCTCCTATGTAGTGTTCGGGTAATTTTAATACTCGTTAAAAGCCCGCGGCGTGTTTGCCGGGCAAAAGTGCATATTGTTGCGCTTTAAGGGCTTATATTTGATTAAAATAGATTATTTTTGCCGTGGATTATTATTAACAGTCATAATTGAAAATCTGATGAAAAAGTTTTTCCTTGCCGTTGCGATGTTGTTTATCATCGGCGGCGCGACAACTGCTTCGGCGCAGTTTAAGTTCGGTATCGTGGCCGGTATGAACATGTCGAAACTGTCTTTCGACGATGGCAAGTATTTCAATTCGGAGCACCGCGCCGGCTGGTACGTGGGCCCGAAGGTATGGTTCAGCATACCCGTCGTGGGGCTGGGCATAAACGCCTCGGCGCAGTACAGCCAGCGGCGCCTGAACGTGCAGTCGGACGAGGACGGCTCGATGTCGGATTCCAAGAACCTCAACACCATAGAGATACCCATTAATGTGCGCTACACGCTGGGGCTCGGCTCGATAGCCTCGGTGTATGCCGAGACAGGGCCGCAGTTCGGTTTCAACGTAGGCAACAAGACGGTTTCGGAAGTGGCAAAGTTCAAATCGTCGAACGTTACGTGGAACGTAGGCATAGGCGCGCGCGTGCTCGGACACCTCGAGGCCGGCGTGGGCTACAACATAGCGTTGAGCAGCTTCGGAAAAATGTACATACCCGACATCGACAGCTTTTCGAGCTCCAACACGAGTTTCAAGTCGAACACCTGGCAGGTGCAGGTGGCTTACCTGTTCTAATCCCGGCAAAGTGCGGCAGCTGCCGCTGAAAGATAAAAGAGGAATCCGTACCGTGGGATAAATTCCATAAGGTTGGATTCCTTTTGGCTTTTTTACGTTGCCGTTATATGCCCCGGTAGGGCTAAGGATATTAATAATGTGCAATGAACACATAACTATTATAAACATACAAGTTGTGAAAAAGTTACTTTTCGCGTTTATTACCGTTCTGGCGGCGGTAACGTCGCATGCCGCCAAGGATATGTGGCTTAGGGCGAGCGCCATATCGCCCGACGGCACGAAAATAGTGTTTTCTTACCATGGTAATCTGTTCGTGGTTTCCTCATCAGGCGGGCAGGCGCGCCAGATTACGAGCAACAGCGCTTACGATTCCTACCCCGTGTGGTCGCCCGACGGGAAGCAGATAGCTTTCTCGTCCGACCGGCTCGGCGGCTTCGACGTATTCCTTATTTCGGAGCAGGGCGGCACGCCCAAGCGGCTCACCACGCATTCGGCCAACGAATACGTGAACGCTTTCCTGCCCGACGGGCGCATTCTTTACTCATCCTATTACATGCCCAACGCAGATGACGGCGCTTTTCCGGGAGTGTTCTCGCAGGTTTACTCGGTGGACACCGCCGGCTCGCGACCCAAACTGTTTTCGGAATATACAATGGAGAGCATTTCGATGAATGCGGCCGGACAACTACTGTTCCAGGACATGAAAGGCTATGAGGACAAGTGGCGCAAGCACCACACGTCGCCCATTACGCGCGACATCTGGCTCACTCAGGCCGACAACAAGGAACGTACTTTCCGCAAACTCACCGATTTCAAGGGCGAGGACCGCAATCCCTGCTGGGCACCCGACGGCAAGAGCTTTTATTACCTCGAAGAAAGCACCGGCTCGATGAATGTGTTCCGCCGAAACGTTGACGGAACAGACGTGCGCCAGATTACCAAGTTCGACCGCCACCCGGTGCGCTACCTCACGGTGTCGGAAACGGGAATGCTCTGCTTCAGTTACGACGGCGCGCTCTACACAATGCGCGAAGGCGAAGAACCAAAGCGCCTTGACATCGACGTTATCGTCGACGAGACGGTGGAACCGATGATACCCATGACGATAACGGGCGGAGCCTCGAGCGTGTCGCTCCCCAAGGACGAGAAACAGGTGGCGTTCGTGGCGCGTGGCGAGGTGTACGTAACGTCGCCCGACTATGAGACCACCAAACGCATTACCAACACGGCCGAAGCCGAGAGAAACGTAACCATAAGCCCCGACGGCAAGACCTTGGTGTACGACTCGGAGCGCAACGGCGTTTGGGGAATTTACAAGACAACTCTCGTGCGCGAGGACGACGAGACATTCGTTTATGGCCACGAGCTGAAGGAAGAACCGCTCATCGTGGGCGACGAGGCGTGCTACATGCCAAAGTTTTCGCCCGACGGAAAATACATTGCCTACTGGGCAAACCGCACGGAGCTGCGTGTGTACAGCATGGCCTCCAAAACGTCGCGCACTGTGCTCGACAAACGCTACAACTTTTCTTACACGGATTTCGACCTCGACTTTGAATGGTCGCCCGACAGCCGCTGGCTTTTGACTTCCTACATAGGAATTGGCGGCTGGAACAACGTTGACGTGGCCGTGGTGAAAGCCGACGGCACAAAGGTGGTGAACCTGACCGAAAGCGGCTATTCGGACAGCTCCGCACACTGGGCTTTCGACGGCAAGGCCGTAGTGTTTGCGAGCGACCGCGCCGGAATGCGCAGCCACGGCAGTTGGGGAGCGCAGGACGACCTGTACATAATGTTCCTCGACGGAGAGACTTACGACCGTTTCCGCCTTGACAAGGAGGGACGCGAGCTTTACGACGCCAAAAAGAAGAAACTCGAAGAGGATAAGAAAAAGAAGAAGGACGACAAGGCCGACAAATCCGACAAAAAGGAAAAGAAGGACAAGGACAACAAGAAAGAAAAATCCGACAAGGCAAAAGACGCAGAAGGCAAGGCCAAGAGTGACACCACCGAGGCAAAGAAGGACAGCGCCGACGCATTCAAGCCCGACTTCGACCGCTGCCGCGACCGCGTGGTGCGGCTTACGTGGATTTCAGGCTCGATAGGCGACTTCTACCTCTCGAAAGACGGCCGCAAGGTGTACTACATCGCCTCGTACGACGGCAGTTCAAACCTCTGGGTGCGCGACATCGACGACGGCTCGCTCCGCGTGCTCAACAAGGGCCTCGGCTATTGCGCCCTGCTGCCCTCGGCCGACGGCAAGAACCTTTACACTTCGGGCGGGCGCATACGTAAGGTGAACCTCGACAACGGTTCTGCCAAGGACATCAATTTCCGCGCCGAGTTCGAGTATAAGCCGATAAAGGAGCGCGAATACATCTTCGACCACGTGGTGAACCTCATAAACAACAAGTTCTACCGCGAGGACCTCGGCGGCGTGGATTGGGACTTCTACGCCAAGAGTTACAAACGCTTCCTGCCCGAAATAAACAATGACTACGACATGGCCGAAATGTTGAGCGAAATGCTCGGAGAACTGAACGCCTCGCACACCGGAGCACGCGTCGGAACTACCGCGCCGCGCCAGCAGACAGCCAACCTCGGTGCGTTCTTCGATGACGAATACGACGGCGACGGGCTCAAGATAAAGGAAATAATAAAAGGCGGCCCGCTCGACTTCACCGGCTCGAAGATAAAGGCCGGGCACATAATTAAGAAAATAGACGGCCAGCCCATAGAAAAAGGCAAGGACTACTTCCCGCTGCTGGCCGGAAAGAGCGGCAAGCGCACGTTGCTCGTACTCACCGACGACAAGGGCAAGAACGAGTACGAACAGGAAGTGATACCCACCTCGTCGGGCGCAGTGGGCAACCTGCTCTACAAACGCTGGGTTGAACGCCGCCGCGAGATGACCGAGAAGTACTCCGGCGGGCGCGTGGGCTACGTGCACGTCAAGGCGATGAATAGCGAGAGCTTCCGCGACGTGTTCTCCGAAGTGCTCGGCAAAAACCGCAACAAGGAAGCCCTCGTGGTCGACATACGCCACAACGGCGGAGGTTGGCTGCACGACGACCTCGGCATACTGTTGAGCGGAAAGCTCTACCAGACGTTCGAGCCGCGCGGCCAGTACATAGGCAGCGACCCGTTCATGCAGTGGTACAAGCCGTCGGCCGTGCTGATGTGCGAGAACGACTATTCCAACGCCCACGGATTCCCGTTCATGTACAGGGCCCTCGGAATAGGCAAACTCGTTGGCGCGCCCATGGCCGGAACGATGACCGCTGTGTGGTGGGAAACACAGGTGAACGGCCGCATAGTGGTCGGTTTGCCTGAAGTGGCCGTGAAGGACATGAGCGGCAAGTACCTCGAAAACCAAGACCTCTATCCCGACGTTATAGTCTACCAGACGCCAGAGGAAAGGCTCAAGGATAATGATGTGCAGCTCAAGAAAACAATCGACACGTTGCTTGGCAAATAAAATTCGGACAGAAAGCGACGGCACGCCCGCCGCTTTCTGATTTTTTTGAACCATTTTGCGGGCCAATGATTTAAGGCGCGAAAAAATATGTCCGACATATTTCGAAATATGTCGGACATATTTTAAATTATCTCAGAGATAATTTTTCTTTGCTCAGACCTTCCCCTAAGGACACCCAATGGCGCGGAAAAGTGGCATGGACTTTGCTATATGTGCCGCTATTGTCTGTGTTGCGTGTGGAGAATGCCGTTTATGTTTCGGTATCTGCGGGTGCGTGTGTCATTCTCCCCACGTTGAGCGGTCGAGGTTGCGGTAGCCTATTGCCTCTGCAATGTGCGGGCCGCGCACGTCGGGGCTGCCGTCGAGGTCGGCTATAGTGCGTGCAACCTTCAAAATCCTCTCGTATGCCCGTGCCGACAGGTCGAATCGCTTCATGGCCATGGCGAGCAGGCTCTTGCCTTCGTCGTCAGGCTCGGCAAAAGCGTGTATCATGTTGTTCGACATCTGTGCGTTGCAGTGTATGTGTTTTGTGGTGCCAAAGCGTTTCATCTGTACCTCGCGCGCCTTTATTACCCTGTTGCGTATCGTTGCGCTCGACTCGCCGCGCGGCGAGTTGGCAAGGTCGTCGAAAGGCACGGGCGTGACCTCCACCTGAATGTCCATGCGGTCGAGCAGCGGGCCGGAAATGCGGCTCATGTAGCGCTGTATCTGTCCCGGCGAGCACACGCATTTGTGCGTCGGGTGGTTGTAGTATCCGCAAGGGCAGGGATTCATCGACGCCACGAGCATGAAAGAGCACGGCAAGGTGACGCTGTACTTGGCGCGCGTAATGCTGACCATGCGGTCTTCGAGCGGCTGGCGCAGAGTCTCGAGGGCGCTGCGGCTGAACTCGGGCAGCTCGTCGAGAAAGAGCACTCCGTTGTGCGCAAGGCTGATTTCGCCGGGCATGAAGTTCGTGCCGCCACCTATTAGCGCCACGTCGGAAATTGTGTGATGCGGGCTGCGGAACGGGCGCGCCGTTACGAGCGACGTCTTGCCGTCGAGTATTCCCGCAACGGAGTGAATCTGCGTTGTTTCAAGGCTTTCCGACAGCGACAGCGGCGGCAGTATGCCTGGCAGGCGCTTGGCCATCATCGATTTGCCGCACCCCGGGCTGCCCACGAGGATTATGTTGTGCCCTCCGGCGGCAGCCACTTCAAGCGCGCGCTTTACGTTGTCCTGGCCGCGTACGTCGGCAAAGTCGGCGTCGTATTCCATGCAGTGCGCGTAGAACTCCTCGCGCGTGTTGACTTCGGTCGGCTCCATTTCGGCTTTGCCGTTGAGGAATTCGGCCACCTCGCACAGGTTTCTTGCCCCGTACACCTTAAGCGTGTCTACGGCAGCTGCCTCGCGGGCGTTGGCTTCGGGCACAATCAGGCCGTCGAACTTGGCGGCGCGCGCATGTATGGCTATCGGCAACGCACCTCGTATGGGGCGCAACGTTCCGTCGAGCCCCAGCTCGCCTACGAACATGTAGCGCTTCAGGCTGTTGCTGTCCACAGCTCCCTGTGCCGCAAGAATTCCCAAGGAAAGCGGCAAATCATAGCCCGAGCCTTCCTTGCGGATGTCGGCGGGGGCCAGGTTGATGGTGATTTGGTTTGTGGGAAGAACGAAGCCCGAGTTGTGTAGTGCGGTCTTTATGCGGTAATAACTTTCACGCACCGCACTGTCGGGCAGGCCGACCAGGCTGAACTTGGCACCTTTTGAAATGTTTACCTCGGCTTCGACGGTGCGCACGTCAAGCCCGTTTACGGCTGCAGTGAAAAGTTTTACAAGCATGGTTGCTATTTTTGTTCCAGAAGCGATGAAACGCGCCTGCGCAGGTCGGAGTATTCAAGGTCGCGGGCTACGATTTCTCCTTCGGGCGAAACAATCACGTTTCCTGGTATTTGCGTCACGCCCAAAAGCCTTACAAGCTGCGACGACCATGCGGCTTTTTCGCAAACGTTGTATTCGGGTACGGAGTCGCGGCGCACGCAGTTGAGAAAGCTGCGGTAATTGTAATCCATGTTCACGCAGATTACGCCGATACGTTTGCCGTATGGGCGCACGACGTTCTTCAGGCCGCGTACCTGTTGAAAGCTCTCGTATTGCCAGGTGGCCCAGAAATAAATAAGGAGATAGCGGTCTTTGAAACTCTTGTTGGTGATGGTGTCGCCTTCCCAGGAAACGACTTTGAAGTCGGGCATTTTGTTTCCCGGGGCGGTGCGCAGGTATGGAAGTAACCGGCCTGCAAGGTTGCTGAGCGAAGCATTGTGAGGCTGGTGCTTTATAATAAGATTCAGGAGTTTGAGTGTGCGCTTTGCGTCGGGGTTCACGCTTTCGGCGAAGTACGTGCGGAAAACAGCTTCGGCGGCTAATGTAGAGGGGTGTTTGGTAATGAAAGCCTCGGCTGCTTTGCGTGCTTCGGCTTCGTTTTTGTTTGCCGTGTCGTAATAGAAATCGCTAAGCAGCTCGTTTTCCTCCGTTCCGCTGAGCTTGGTTTGGGTCAGGTCGGCTGCGTCGGTAGAGAACTTGGTTTCTTTTCCCGGCTCGGCCACGATTTTCATTTCGGCAAAGTTCGGATACTGGATTGTAAGAATCACCGGGTGCGACAGCTTCTTTTCGTAAACGAACTTGCCGCCGTCAACGCGTATTGTGTCGTGGCCGTTTTCGGAATAGATGTATATGTTCGCCGAGTGCAGGTGTTTGAATTTGCCGCTCAGGCGAAACCTGTCCTTAGAAACACTGCAGCCGGCCACGAATGTGGCCAGCAGCAGTATTATCAGGGAGTAAGATGCGCGTATGTGCATACTTACTTTTTTTATTTTACGATGTTCTTGAATTCTGCGTCGTTGTTGAATTTAGCGAATTCCAGGTCTTTTGCGGCATATTCTGCGTAGGAGCTGTCTTTTGCGATAGCGTCTTTCAGGTTACTGAGTGCCGAAGCCTTGTCGTTGGTGCGTGCAGCTACGATAGCTTTGAGGTAGCTTGTTGTTGCGTCGGGGTTAGCCACCTGCGAGAGAGTTTTGTTTGCGCTGTTGTAATCTTTCGAAAGGATTTGTGCAAGTGCGGCGCTGTTAGAGTTGATTCCCTTGAAGTAGCTGTTAGCCTGTGCGTAGTTTCCTTTTGCGATTTGCAGGTTACCGAGTGCTTCGTTATAGTTGCTTGCGCCGTTGCCTTTTGCCATGTAGTTTTCGGCTTCTTCAACATTTCCGTTGCACAATGCAATCATACCGAGGTTTACGTTGCTTTCGGGGTTGTTGCTCTTTACGCTGTTTGCTTTTGTGAGGTAGCTCTTGGCAGCGTTCAGGTCGCCTTTGCTGTAAGCGATTGCTGCAAGGTTGTTGTATGCACGGTAGTCGTTGGGATAGAGTTCCGTGGTTTTCTTGAGGATTGCTTCCTGTTCCGACTGGTTCTCGGTGAGTGTGGTAGCGTAGATGAGTTCCTCAACTGAGAGTTGCGAAGCGTCGCTCTTGAATTGCTCCTGTATTTCGTCGTCGCTGCGGCCGATGAGCTCGTAGTTGATTGTCAGGCGCGAGCGGCGGAGCTGCGGGAGGATTTCGTCGGCGAGTTCACGGAATGCCGAGGATATGTTCTTGATTTGCTGTTCACGCTGTTCGGGGTCTTTGTACATCGAGAGCACGCGTAGGATAACTTCCTTGTCTTGTATGTTGGAAGCCGAAACGAGTTGCTGGAATCCTTCCCAGTCCTGTGCGGTGTATTTTGCGTCTACGTGTGTGTCGATTTCCTGTTTCTTGAGCACGTTGTCAACATAGTCTCTTGTGGTGCTTTCACGTTTTGCGGCGAGTTTGTCGTTGAGTTCCACGCCGCCGTCAGGTGAAGCGTAAGCCGAGATTTCCACGTTGTTGAGCTCTTTGCGTTTTTGGTCGGCTTTGATGTCGCGCAGTGTTTCTACGAATTCCTGAACTGATGTCTTTTTGAGCTCGGAGTTGCGTATTTTGGCCTGCTGTATGAGGAAGTTTATGCTTGCTTCCTGTTTTTGTGCTATAACGTGTTCGAATGCGTCGGGGGCAACTGCCGGGTTTGCGCTTGCGAGTGTGCGTTTGAGCAGTTCGCTTGTTGCGAGAACGCCGTCGGCTATCTTAACCTCGGGTATTTTTACGGTTTTCTTGCCTTTCTTGGCGTCGAAGGTGAGGTAAAGCTCGCTCTTCTGCATGTCGGGCACGTATTTGAACGAGTTTTTCATTGTGTAGTTGCCGCCAACCTTGTAGGATATGGTCTGGTTGTTGCCTTCTACCTTTTCGCCCTGGAATGTGGCGCTTTGTCCTTCGGTGGTTTGTCCGGCATATTTGAGCACCGGGGTTACGGTTACCACTGCTTTGCGCTTCATGTATTTTTCGGGGAAGCGGCCGTTGATTGTAACGTCTACCTTTCCTGCCTGTGCTTCCAGGGGCGAGGGTGTTACAGTGAAATTGTCGGCAGAGAGCGGGCCCATTTTGCTGCATGAGCTCAGTGCTGCCACACTGAATATCGCTAATGCGATGTTTAATTTTTTAGACATGGTTTTGTGTTGTTTTTTTAATTGCTTATTTGGAGCAAAGTTAGTACTTATGGTGAAATGTAGTACGCTTTTATGGCAAAAATCTTTCACATTTTGGTTAAAAAGAATGTATTTTCCGGTTTCTGCGGCCGATGTGCTTCGTGAATGCGCGGTTTTGCACCGTAACCGGGTGTTGCCGCGGCTTTTTTTGCCGGATGTGTTGCGCTTGCGGGCGGTGACGCACGAGTATGCGTTAAGGAACGGGATTTGCTGTATTCATGTGCCGCGACAGACAAAAAGCGACGCTGGAAATGAAAACTAATTTTCAATGCGTTATCCCCCTTTGGGAGCAAATAAAAAATACAAGGCACATAATTCAAAATATGTCTGACATATTTT
>OIWT01001094.1_pt1 | contig 34457 bp, 25 predicted proteins | sample 1587701 | NCBI WGS metagenome assembly OIWT01 (sample SAMEA3888904, study PRJEB22519) | human gut metagenome | biome: human gut; feature: human-associated habitat; material: faeces | place: Denmark | collected 2009 | reverse complement strand
ACACTTTTAATGTTGGGGTCTTGGGTTCGAGCCCCAAGCGGATCACCAAAAGAAAAGCCAAAAGGCGACAACAAAAAGACAAGTCCTACAAAATCAATATTTTGTGGGACTTTTTTATTGCTCTTTGGCGACCTTGACCGCCAAAAAGAGGGCATTGACGGACAAAAATTAGTACCCAATTCGTACCCCAGACAAATTTGTCTTATTCAAGATAAAAGAAAGCGGGATATGGATGATATGGAATAGAATACATTCTTGGGATTATAATGTTCTAAAGTTTTGTCTTGTGGAATACTCCAAGCAGCAGATAAACATCTTACATTCACTTTCTTACATTCTTTTATGTCTGAAACCGTATCTCCAATATACACGATTTCATCTGTTGATAAATGATAAGTACACAGTAACTTTTTCAGAGAATGGCTTATAAAAACGGCAAACAAGTGTTTTTGCTTATCGTTTTTCTTGCGATAGGCTTATTAGCTTATGCCAACGGAGATCCGGTTGCCAAGTTCTCCTCCATAAATCGTGTTGCCAATCCGGAGCCATTATCAATTTCTGAAATAAGCATTGTCCATGAACAGATTAATATCACACATGTGGATGGGTATAACTGCTTCGATGTGACTTATACCTTTAAAAATGATTCGGACAAGGATTTTCCTGAAATCCATTATGGCTTTCCGATTGATTATCTTGTGGCTGATGAGCAGGAAGCCTATCAATTCACGAGCGATTATATTTCAGAAAGTATAGCTGAGGTCGGATGGAACGAAAAACTGATCAAAGACATCGTGTTTACATTTAATGATGAAGTGTTGCCATTTCATTCTTCCAAAGAAAGTGTCAGGGATGCCGGATTTATAGTGGAAACGTATGATGATTACAGTGACAGTATTCCTGTTGACCCGGTCAACCGCCGTTGGTTTTATACCAAGTTTGCAATAAAGCCCCATGCTAAGGCGACACTGAACGTGCGCTATAAGGTATATGCCAATTCCTATGTGGGGCTTTATGAAGATGGTTATAAGTTTTCTTTTTTTGAAAGGAAAGCCGAGGGCTCGAATGACGTAGAGACGAATTTGCCGTTTTCATATAGATATTTCCCTTCTAAGTTTGACATACTTTACGATTTTACTCCTGCAAAACATTTCGGGAACGGCAAACCTTATGTCATCGATATAAACATAGATCTTACCGATCTAGCCAATCCATGCATTAGAGGAAATGATGGATATGACTATTACGTCAATCACATTGAACGAAATATTTATGTCTTCAATGCAGAAGACATAGAACCTATCAATCTGACTGTGAATTTTCAATCAGACCATTCCGGATCTAATGTCAGTCGAATAATTGAACGATTCAAGATTCCTGAATCAAAGTTTGATGTGGAAATGAAGACAGATACGGTATGGATTGATTTTCATAGTCCTGTGTTTGTGTCGGATGTGGTTTGCGAAATGGAGACTGCTGGTGTGAAGAGCATTCGTTCGTGTGTGACATACGCCGACGGAACGGAAAAACGATACAGATATGAGTCTAAAAATATGAATGGTTTCTCTTCTAATGACACTCGGATTAAATCGCCTGTCATACTTACAGTCACAGACTTGTATCATGACGGATATATATTGACGGAGGATAGATATATACTTCAGAATGCAGGTTTTGAGGATGATAAATTCAGGATTAAAAACATTAGACTAACATTTGATACAAGTACTATCGGACAGAGTGTGTGCAATGGTATAAAAGTTCTTGATGCTCGTTTTATAAATAACAACAAATGACTATGGCACGTGGAAAACAAACATGCAGGATACTGAAAGAGATTCGTCGGCAGATAGCCGAAGCCAACGACATAGAGTTCGCAACGTCGGAGTGCCGCTACAAGGGCGATTGCCTTGGCACTTGCCCCAAATGCGAAGCTGAAGTGCGCTACCTAGAGCAACAGTTGCGCGCCCGCTTCCTTGCCGGTAAGGCGGTGGCGCTTGCTGGCATATCGGCCACAGCTCTCGCCATGCTTATGCCGATGTCGGCAGATGCGCAGACATCTCAGGAGTCAAATGATTTTAGGAAAGGAAGCGTATCGGAACTTGCTGACACTATTAGGATTAAAGGCATAGTGCTGAGCGGTGACACATTGTCTGATGGCACGATTTCAAAGAATCCATTAGTCGGTGCGACAATAACCAATCATCGTATAGGTCAGGGCGTTATTACTAATCTTGATGGCGAATTCAGCCTGGAGGTATCAGTCGGTGATTCGTTGGAAGTGAGTTATGTCGGTTATGAGACACAGAAGATTGTCGTAACGGAAAGTATGAAGAATATGACAATTACGCTTATGCCCAGTATGGCATTGATGGGAGAAGTTGTAGTAAAAGGCTTTGTACCGGTAGTCAAACGTGAAGAAATCCATTATCTCGACCTGAACGTGATTGACGAACACGGTAACCCCATTGACAACGACGATATATACGTTGAACGCATTTGGGTGGATAGTGAAGGCGAGGAAGATTCCCGGTACATAGAAGTTACAAGTATCGACGAGAAGCACCCCTGCCGGATTTATTGGGACTATGACTATGGTATGAGAGATGAAGATGGTAAGCCCCTGAAGGAGGCGACCCTGCGCATTGAGGCCGAAGGCTATGACACTCCTGTAATAATCAAGGTCAAATATCCTAAACGTAATGCTAAGAAAACCATAAAGTTTAGAAATAAAAAGAAATAGCCGAGATGGCAGAAACTGAAAATGTTATCATAAAGGATACCCTTGACGGCTTGGGCACGGACGTTTACAGCAATTATTTGGCCCATGTTCTTTGCCTGGCAGGAAGTTGCCGGCTGAAATACAACGGAGAAGAACGTGAATTGCAAGCCGGCGACCTGATGATCGTCCGTAAGGGAAAGTTGGTGGAACACATTCGCCCTGCGGAAGATTTCCAAGTAAAGGTGATATATGTGACTTCTGAATTTATTGTGCTTTCCACGCCGCTTAGCAACTATGGCATGAAAGGCCAGCTTGCTTTGTTTCTCAATCCCATTATGAAATTGGATGCCGGACAATGGGAGCTGTGCCGCAAAGACTTTGAAATGGTGGAAGCACGTTTGGCGCAGACCGACCACCATTTCCGTAGGGATTTGCTGATAGCCTCCGTACAACTGTTGATAATTGATTTTTTCGATTTCCATTCCCATCTTTATGGGGTTGACAATACCCGCTTCAAAGTGCTGCCATCATGAGCCGTTTCCTCAATATGTTGGAGAACGGGATGTACCGGGAATACCGCGAGGTGAACTGGTACGCCGACAAGCTGTGCGTAACACCCAAGTATCTGTCTGAAGTCTCCCGGAAGGTAAGCGGGTATGCCGCCAACTACTGGATAAACCGCTACACCGTCCTTGACATTTCCCGCCTGCTCCGCGACAAGTCTCTGACTTTTGTCCGTATTTCCGACATGTTCGGTTTCTCATCGCCTGCCTATTTCAGCCGTTATGTGCAACAGCATTTGGGAGTAAGCCCGACGGAGTATCGGGGATAAGGAGCGACAGGATAAACAAACCGCAAAAATGTAGGCTTTCGCAGTAATTCGTGTAATAGGCGGCACAAGGATTATATCGAACTTTGCAACCGTATAATTACATGAAACGATGAAATTAATGACTTGCCTTGCAATGATACTGGCTGCCATGACAACTGGATTATGTGCCTGTACGGAAAAAATGGAAAGAACAGAAAGAATAGAAACGCAACAGATTTTTACCCGCACAAGTCGTATCAGCGACGTGATGCGCGACCCGGCTTTCGACGATTGGGGGCGATTGATTTTCCCCGTGGATGAGGGCTACTGGAGTGGCGAGACCCTGGAACAGTTGCGTCTGGTCTGGTACAATTACATAGACCCGGACAAGACTGTCGAAATCTGCAATTACATGAAGGCACATGCCGACAGCGTATTCCTCGACATCTATACGGAAGCCGAGAAGCTGGCCGACCCGCAGAAGCGTGACACGGGACTGTTCTTTTTCCGAGGACGCCCCGATGCTCCCTTTGCCGTTTGCAATGCCGGTGGTGCGTTCGCCTATGTCGGGGCTATGCACGACAGCTTTCCTCATGCTCTCGAATTGTCCAAACTTGGCTACAATGCCTTTGCGCTCATCTATCGTCCGGACGATGCCTACGAAGACCTTGCCCGCGCCATTACTTATATCTATGACCATGCTGACGAACTGGGTGTAAGTGATTCCGGTTATTCCCTGTGGGGCGGTTCGGCAGGAGCACGTATGGCGGCTGTGCTTGGGAATGCGGGCTACTTCCGTTCGTTGACCGGGCGCACGGACATACCGCAGGCTTCGGCTGTCATCATGCAATATACGGGTTATAGCACGGTCAGCCCACAAGACGCAGCGACATACGCATGTGTGGGCACCAGTGACGGCATTGCCTCATGGCGCACCATGCAACGGCGGTTGCAAAACCTTTCCAGCCTTGGCATCCCGACCGAATTTCACGCTTACGACGGCCTTCCTCATGGCTTCGGACTGGGCACACGTACGGTCGCTGAAGGATGGCTGACAGATGCAGTCCGCTTCTGGGAAGAAAACCGATGAGAGATGAGCCCGGACTTGAGGTTACCAAAGGCCATACCTTTGATAGCCTAAGGTCAGACCTTTGGTTTGGTAACATTGGATACCTCTATCTCCGCTCAAATCCATCTGTCTTGACAGACATCGTCTGAGGTTCGGACTATCCGTAAAAAAGGTATGATTGTTCGTAATCCGTGTATGGAGGAACGCGACGTTTTGCCATACCTTTGCTTCTATAGAAAACTGATTAAATGAAGCTTATATGGAAACAATCAAACTGAACAACGGCGTGGAAATGCCGCTATTGGGCTACGGAGTGTTCAAGGTCGCCCCGCAGGAATGTGAACGGTGCGTCAGCGATGCGCTGAACGTGGGCTATCGCCTGATTGACACGGCGCAGGCCTATTTCAATGAGGAGGGAGTGGGAAATGCCATTAGCAAGAGCGGGATTCCCCGACAGGACATTTTCCTGGTGACGAAAGTATGGATTTCAAATGCCGGCGAGGAGAAAGCGGCAGCAAGCATCGACGAAAGCCTGCGCAAGCTGAAGACCGACTACGTCGACCTGCTGCTCATCCATCAGGCATACGGCGACGTGTTCGGCTCGTGGAGGGCTATGGAAAAAGCCTACCGCGCAGGCAAGGTGCGTGCCATCGGAGTAAGCAACTTCCAGGCTGGACGTTTCTTCGATTTCGCCCACTATGTGGACGTCAAGCCGATGGTGAACCAGTTGCAATGCAATCCGCTCGTCCAGCAACAGGGCATTGAACCGATTCTCGCGGAACACGACACGAAGATGATGGCGTGGGGACCGCTCGGCGGAGAGGGTGCTGACGGTGTGGTAAAGAACGAGTTGCTTGCCTCCATCGGTAAACGTTACGGAAAGACCGCTGCACAGGTCGCACTGCGTTGGCTCACGCAGCGGGGCATCGTCGCCATCCCCAAGAGCACGCATGTGGAACGTATGCGGCAGAATCTGGACATCTTCGACTTCACGCTGACCGACGAGGAGATGAAACGTATTGTGACACTCAACAGCCACGATACGGGAACGGTGAACTTCGGCGACCCGCAGTTTGTGAAATTCCTGATTGAGACATATGGATAAAAACAGGATAGATAAACATTAAAACAACAACGGGAGACTTGCGGTCGGCATGTCTCCTGTTGTTGTTTATTAGTCAGCCTGTTTTTCTTCTTTCACTGGCTATGCGTGACGACCGTGGCGTGCCCGCATAAGCTGAGTCCTGTTCTACAGCCTTGCTCCCCAAACCATCTTTTCTACATCCTCCAGCGTGGCGTTGAAGAAGCGTTTCTCCTTGTTGAGCGAGCGTATCTGCTGCATTTCCTCGTCAGTCAGGACGAAGTCGAAGATTTGGATGTTCTCCTTGATGTAGTCGGGATTCGAAACTCCGGGGATGACGGAGAAGCCTTCCTGGATGTGCCAGCGCAGGATGATCTGTGCCGGGCTTTTGCCATGGGCTTCGGCTATCTTCTTTATCACAGGGTCTTTGAACAGCGCACCGTTGCTCATGTCGCCCACGTATTCCGGCGTTTCGCCGTCGGCTTCCTTCTAACGGGCGGCACAGGCATCGGCGAGTCGCTCCTGCACGTCATTCGTCTGCGAGTCGAGGAAACCGTTGCGGCGCACCAGTCCCGTGTTGAACATGCTCAGCGTGGCCACAGCCTTGAACCGCTTGTCTGGTCTGTGCGACCGAGGTGCCTGCCAACATCAATGCGGCAGCACCGCACAATAGGGTCTTGCATAAAGTGTTCATTGTCATTTCTCTTTAAAAAAGGTTGGTTACATACGTTCCTTCAACACAGCAAACAGTTCGTCCCTCGTGAACTGCTTGCAGCAGCCGGGCATCAGCAGGCAGGTTTCGGCAGCGGCACGCAGGAGCGTCTCGTCCGTGATGCCCATTTCGCTCCAGCGCGTGGGCAAGCCTATCTCCTGGATGAAAGCCTCGAGCGCGTCGACACACAGGGCGGCTGTCTCTTCCGTCGTGCGGCCTTTCACGCCCCACACCCGTTCGCCCATTTGCGCCAGTTTCTCCTTGCCTTCATCGAGCAGGCGGCGGTAGAGGGCGGGATGGATGACGGCCAGCCCCTGCCCGTGGTTGCAGTCGGTGTAGGCGCCCACGGCATGTTCCAGCATGTGGCATTGGAAGTCGGTCAGCTTGCCCAGCTTCAGCAGGCCGTTTTCAGCGAGGGCGGAGTCCCACATCAGTTCGCCGCGGACAAAGTCGTCATCGGGATTGGCGATGAGGGCACGCAGGTTTCGGATGACGTTGCGCATCACGGCTTCGTTGATTTCATCGGAGACGTTGTCCCCCAGCGGACGGCCCATATAGGTTTCCATGCAGTGGCTCAGTGTGTCGAAAGCCCCGCTGACGACTTGCTTCATCGGCAACGTCTTTGTCAGGTCGCTGTCCAGGACGGCGAAGCTGTGGTAGGCGCCGACGAGCGGCTGTTTCAGCTTCTTGCCGGTGTGGGTGATGACGGCTCCGTTGTTTTGCTCGGCACCTGTGCCCGAGGCGGTCACGACGGCCCCCATCGGGACGAACTCCGTCGGCAGGCGGTGTTTCTCGTACATCATGTCCCAGATGTCCTCATCCGTCCGTGCCTGTGCTGACACGATTTTGCAGCAGTCGATGACCGAACCGCCGCCCACGGCCAGGATGAAGTCGATGCCTTGCTCGCGGACGATGCGCGCGCCCTCCTGCACTTTCTCGTAGGTGGGGTTGGGGAGGATGCCCCCGAAGTCTGTCACCGTCTTGCCACACTCGCGCAGCCAGCCGGTGATTTTGTCATACAATCCCGTGCGCCGCAGCGAGCCGCCTCCGTAGGCCAGCAGCACGCGGTCTCCCACGCGGGCCATTTCCTCTTTGATTGCGCTCTCGGCGCACCCCTTGCCAAAGTGCTGGCGGACGGGGTATTGGTAGGTGAATTTGTCCATATCTGCTTGTTTTTGATTGATTGTGTTGCAAAGTTAGGATGCGGATTGCCGCCCGTCCATACACAGATTACGGATTGAAGCACCAATATCAACGAAAGGCATTGTGCTTCTTGCCTGTATGGCTGAAATGATACAAACAATTGGATATGATGGATTTGTTTGAGTGTATGTAGGACGGGATATTCATCTTTATACGTAAGTGGCAAGAACTAAATGAATATATCCGGTTATTTTTTAGACACGGATGCCGCGGATGGACGCGGATTTATAAGATTCAGCAGTATTTAGTGTTTTACAATAATAATCCACGTCATCCGCATCGAATATTGTATAAACTGAGTATGATTTTCTACTTAATATGATTTGAATAGAAGGAAAAAACATCTGTTGCCGGCCTTGGCAATAACCTTGATGCCTTCTTTCAGGTTGCCGTCATGTGTTTTGTAGCAAGAATCATTGATTCCGGGTTGCCGTCGTGTGTTTTGTAGCAAGAATCATTGATTCCGGGTTGCCGTCGTGTGTTTTGGAGCAAGAATCATTGATTCCAGGTTGCCGTCATGTGTTTTGTAGCAAGAATCATTGATTCCAGGTTGCTGTCGTGTGTTTTGGAGCAAGAATCATTGATTCCGGGTTGCCGTCATGTGTTTTGGAGCAAGAATCATTGATTCCGGATACTTTTTTCCCGATGGCAAGCCGTATGTCGATGATTTTTCATACATTCGTTCCCGATAGGGGCTGGAAACGGTGTTTCTGCCAAGTATAAACTTTAAAACGATAAAAAAATGAAGGAAATCGGAACTATCAGTTTAGGCCGGTTGAACAACGGCGCACATTTCTTGTATGTAAGCAATGTATTGGCACGCGCCGAAGCGGACGGAAAGGTCAGCACGAAGGCTGCGACGCAAATCGCCGCGCTCAAGGCTGCCGTGGCGCAGGAGGACAAGGACTTGAAGCTCTCGCAGAAGAGCCTGTTGACGGACGACATCGCGGAGGCGGACCACGACCGCGACCTGTTGCTGGGCGGTTACAAGCAGGCGGTGAGGGGCTTTCTCAACCTGCCTGTGGAGAACATGGCGCAGGCGGCAAAGGTGCTGAACCAGCACATCATCGACTACGACATCGACCCGCAGGCGCAGCTTGACAAGGAGACGGGACTGCTGGTGAACTTCATCGCCGACCTGGAGGGGAAATATGCCACGCAGGTGGCTGCCCTGTCGCTCACCCCGTTTGTCACCAACCTGAAAGAAGCCAACGAGCGTGTCCGCACGCTCACTGCCGACCGCACGGAGGAACGGATGGCCGTGTCCGTGGGCGCGCTGAAGCAATCGCGCAAGGCGGCTGACGATGCGTACCGCACGCTGGTGAAATGGGTGAATGCTCTCGCGTTGATAGAAGGCGAGGCGGAATATGCCAGCTTCATCGACTATGTGAACACCGAAATCACGCACTACAAGCGCGAGGTCATCGGGCAGAAGGCGGACCCGGCTGGCACTTCGGGCGGAGGCGACACTCCGGACAAGCCCGTCACTCCTCCGGGAGAGGGCTCCGGCGACGGAAGCGACGACGGGGAATTGTAAGAAACTAAAAAAAGAATGCTGCTCATCATCGGGCAGCATTCTTTTTTTCTTTACACGGGACAGGGAGCCGTCCGGATGAGGCTGGAGTCCGGGGCGGAAACGTTTATTTCACGACCTGGATTTCCCGCAGCCACTCCGTGATGCCCTTCGTGTTGCGGTCGACGGCTCCGAAGCCCTTCAGGTGCTTGGCGTCGGGCGTCAGTTCGACGATCCGGGCGAGCGTCTCGTCGCGGTAGGTCGAGGCGTAGGTGCAGAAGGGGACGACCGTTTTCCCTTTGAAATCATAGCTTTCGGTGAAGGTGTTGATAATCATCGGGGCAGTCCACCACCAGACGGGGCAGCCGATGAACACGGTGTCGTAGCTGTCCCAGTCGTCGACTTTGTTCTTGATGGCGGGGCGGGCGTTCTGCTCCTTCTCCGCCTTGGCGACTTCGGTGCAGGGCGTGTAGTCCGTGGGGTAGGGCTTCGCAGGCTCGATGCGGAAGAGGGTCGCGCCGGTCTGCCGGGCGATGTATTCGGCCACGTGCTGGGTGTTGCCGCTCCAGCTGAAGTAGGCGACGAGGATTTTCTTTTCTTGGGCAAACGTGCCTGCTGTGCACATCACGAGAAGCGTGAGGAGTGTGAAGATTCTGGTTTTCATAGTCATGTTTCTATTTTAAATTTATTGTTCGGTGATTCCCATTTCGCGAAGCCAGTCCGCGGGCAAGGGCCGTTTTCAGGTTTCCCAATTCGCCTGTGGCCGTGTTGGCGGCGATGGCTACGATGTTCTGCTGGCGGATGCTCAGCGTGTCTGCCTGCTGTGCCTGCAAAGGTCCGCAGAAGGCGAGCAGGAAGAGGGTCAGGGATAGAATCGCTTTTTTCATAAATGCATCTGTAGTTTTTGATTTGTTCTGTTGCAAAAATACGGTGGATGCGGCCTCCCGTCCATACACAAATTACGGATAGAAGTACCAATATCAACGATGTAGGCTCATTTCCGCAGGGCTGTGCCTCCGAACACGTCAGACATCGGCATCGTGTCCAATGCCCGGTCCATCTGCTCCACTTCTTCGTCGGTCAGGAGGATGTCTGCTGCCTGGGCATTTTCTTTCAGGCGGTCAAGTTTGCGTGTGCCGGGGATGGGGACTATCCACGGCTTCTTGCAGAGCATCCAGCCCAGGGAGATTTGCGCGGGCGTGGCGTGTTTTTCTCCGGCAAGTCGGCGGATGAGTTGCAGCAACCCGTGATTTTTGTCGTAGCTGTCCGGTTGGAACTGTGGCATCGCGGCGCGGTAGTCTGTCCGGGCATCGAAGCGGGAAGCGGCGGTGTAGCAGTCGGACAGCAGCCCGTTGGCTAGCGGCGAGAATGCCACGAGGCCGATGCCCAGCTCTTCCAAGGTGGGAAAGAGGGCCTCATGCCAGCGTGCCATCATCGAATAGCGGTCTTGTATGGCGGTGAGCGGGCAGACGGCGTGGGCGCGGCGGATGTCTTCTTCCGATGCTTCCGACAGGCCCCAATAGAGCACCTTGCCTTCCTTTATCAAGTCGGCCACCGTGCCTGCCACGTCTTCCATCGGGACATTCGGGTCGGGTCGGTGCTGGTAGTAGAGGTCGATGTAGTCGGTCTGCAGGCGGCGGAGCGAGCCTTCCACGGCACGGCGTATCGTCTCCGGGCGCGAGTCGGGCAGCAATGGATAAGGCACGATGCCGCTTTCCGTGTCGAAGCGCAGGCCGAATTTCGTGGCAATGGCAATCCGGTCACGGTAGGGTCTCAGGGCTTCGCCCAGCAATTCCTCGTTGTCGTGCGGACGTTCCGACGTGCCATACACTTCGGCGGTGTCAAAGAATGTGTAACCCATGTCCACAGCTTTAGCCAGGAGTTCCGTCATCTCCCGGTGGTCGGCAGGCGCACCGTAGGCATGGCTCATGCCCATACAACCCAGTCCGACGGCGGAGACGCGGAGGCCACCCGTTCCCAAAATTCTGTATTCCATAGTTTGATTCTCCTTTCGTTTTGTTTGCTGGCAAAATTACGGCAAGTCGCAAAGCGTGTCGATAGACGGATTACAGATTGCTATACCCATATCAATGAAAAAAATCCCTTGCAAACCAAGTAAAGTTTGCAGGGGATTTTTTTCGGTTTCATTCAAAACCCTCACGAGATGTTGACCTTGAAGCAGATAACGTTCCTCTCCATTCCGATTTCGGCTGTCCTCGTTGGGGGATAGTTATCGGAGCGGACAGGATTTGTGAATCAGACTTTTCCCAAGCCGTATTGCAGCTTCTGAGCAGCCCCGCTGACAAGTTGCTTTTGTGCTTGATTGAGAGAAAGACGGATTAGATACTAGGATTAATAATAGGTTTCATGAAATGTTTCAAAATACACAATGCCATCCCGGTAGAAAATGTTTATTTTGTTTTCGCGGGCCAACCATCCGATGGCGCAAGCCAATTCCATTGGATTCAGCTCCGTGCTTTTGACGAGTTCTTCCCATGAGAGTGTGTTGTTATCCAAGGCACGCCATACGATGCCTGCATTTTCGCCAATCATTTGTTTTTCCATAGGTATATTCTTTTAATATCAGTGATGCAAAAATAAGCACCAGACGCTGTGTTTGTATAACCTTTAGGTATAATAAAATGTGCATTATTTCTTATTTGCATTCCTTTTTTTCAAATGTACCTCCAAGATAGCTTTCCGTCCTTTTAAGTCTGGGAGTATCATTGGGATGCGGCGGTCGAAACGTCCTGGGCGCAACAAGGCTTTGTCCAGACTTTCCGGGCGGTTGGTTGCTTGACGGATCGTGGATAAAAGGATTTGCAGACATGGGAAACCGAGTCTTGGTATCTGTTTGTCAGCATAGATTCCCGAATACCCAGCCCGAGACTGTTGCCATGGCAATGACTAAAACCACAAAGACGACCGTTTTCTTAAAGCCAAGCACTTGGTTGATGACAAGCATGCTGGGCAATGACAAAGACGGGCCGGCCAAAAGCAATGCCAATGCAGGACCTTTGCCCATGCCTGAAGCCAATAGGCCTTGTATGATAGGGACTTCGGTCAGTGTGGCAAAATACATGAAAGCTCCCGTAAAACTGGCTAGAAAATTGGACAACAGGGAATTTCCACCTACAGCCCATTGTATCCATTCATTGGGGATAATGCCGGCAAGGGAGGTGTCGTCATGGGTGGACCCCAACAGAAAACCTGCGGTGACTACACCGACTGCAAGCAGTGGCATGATTTGTTTGGCAAAGCCCCAGGATGAAAACAGCCAATCGCGGTTCTCTTCATTGTTTTTGCCAAGCAATAGTACCACAGACAAACAAGTGATGGCTACAAGCATCGGTACAAGCGGAATCAACTTTTCGTTGGGGATAAAGCTATTGGATAAGATGGCTGATGAAGCTGTAATGATTGCACCAAGTAATACCCACACCACTTTCAGTTTCAATATCCAGACTAATGACCCGCATAGCAGGACTGAAAGTACACCGACAACATACCATTTATAGATAAATAAGGTTTGCCATAATCCGGTATCGTTGGAAGCGGGTGCACCCAAGTTGGCGAATACCAGTATCAGTACCAACGTAAAGAAATGGAATGCGGTCTGCCACATCGGACGATTTTCAGGTGCAGGTATGATATTCATTTGTTGTTCTTGCTTGGCTTTCTCTTCTTTCCGGAAGATGAATGCCATGGCAAGACCGATGACGACGGAGAACAAGACGGCTCCGATTACGCGGGCAATGCCCATCTCGAGGCCCAATATCCGTGCGGTCAAAATAATGGAAAGCACGCTGATGGCAGGACCTGAATACAGGAATGCGACGGCGGGTCCCAATCCTGCACCGCGTTTGTAAATGCTGGTAAACAATGGAAGGATGGTGCAGGAACACACGGCCAGTATGCCGCCCGAAACAGCAGCCACTGTATATGACAGCCATTTTTTTGCATTGGCTCCAAAGTATTTCAGTACAGAGCTTTGACTGACAAATACGGCGATTACTCCTGCGATGAAGAATGCGGGCAGCAAGCAAAGGACGACATGTTCGCGGGCATACCATTGGGCCAGGTCAAGCGTTGCATCTATTGCTGTCGTGAATCGAATACTTTGCAACGGCATAAAGAATACCGCTGCAAAGATTGCTACAATCCCAAAGAGGATTTTCAACTCCTTTTTTGTTTCCATGTCCTGTCTTGTTTATATGCCAAGGGCTTTTTTCACTTCGCTCTCGGTTGGTACATGTCCTTTGATTTTGACTGTTCCGTCGATCACTATGGCTGGTGTACTCATGATGTTGTAGCTCATTATTTCCAGAATGTCTTCCACTTTGGAAAGCTGTGCGTCAAGACTGTTTTCTTTTACTACTTTTTCCACAACTTTATAGGCTGCTTTGCATTTGGCACAGCCTGGGCCTAAAATTTTAATTTCCATAATATGTATTGTTTGAATTGATAAAATTTCTTCTCAAAAAAGAGTAGTTGTGCAATAATAAGAGCCGATGGCGAGAACCCATGCTGCGTCTTGGACAGGTAAAGCCGTAGGAACATTTGCTTGCTGTTGCTCACTTTTTGCGTTATTGTTTCCGCAAGCGGAAAGACCAACGCACAGGGTCATCATTAAAACTGTTTTCTTCATATGGATGGTGTTTATATGTAATTCGCAAAACAACGAACAATGAAGGTAAAAAAAGAGGCTGTTATCCACAGCAACTCTCTTTTTTAGGTGCTACACATTGCTCGAAAAAGTCTTTGAACAGGTTGGAAGCTAATTGCCAGTTATCCCTGTTAATGCAATACTTCACCTTGGGTGTCTCAACTTCGCCCTGTATCAATCCTGCGTCTTTTAATTCTTTCAGGTGTTGTGATACGGTAGCTTTGGCTATCGGCAGCTCTTCATGTATGTCTCCGAAATAGCAAGTGTCACGTTTTGCAAGAAATTGAAGAATCGCGATGCGTGTAGGATGCCCCATTGCTTTGGCAAAGCGAGCAAGTTGTTCTTGATTGGTACTTACATTATCTGACATATCACTTTTGTTTGTTGTTCGCAAAAATACAAACATTATCGAAGGTAGCAAAAAAATGAAGGTAAAAACAAAAATAGTTTGTTCCATTTTTTAGCGGTGTAACACGGCTCGTTTATTTAAATAGTGGATAAAGTGTTTATAATTAGCACTTTTCTCGCGATCTGCATCCGTATGTTTGATGCCGGTCTTGTCCCGTCACGGCTTCCGTCCGGCTGTCCCTTAACACCGCCCGACCACGGAAAGGAGGGTAGCCGAGGACGGATAGTACTCCGTGCGCGGACGGAAAGGAAGGCTAGGTCGCCCGCCCTTTAAGGCTAGTTTTGCTCTCTTTGGGTTTAATGAAAGAGCCGTGGCGATGCAGTCCGGTAGCCTCTTTTATTGTCTGTTTGCTTCTTTGATGCTCCACAGTGATACGTGTTCATTACGGTAACGGGCGTTGGGATTCACCTCTTTCATTTGTTTGAAGAGGATGGCTTTCTGCGGGCAGTTGTGTATACAAGCAAAGCAGAATTCGCAATCGCCTTTCATCGTTACGCCTGTGGATGCCAGCTCATAGTTGCCGCGCGGACATACTTCGGTACAGATGCCGCAATCGATGCAGGCGTCCGTGACGAGGAACGCGTCTTGGCTATGCATCAGAAATCCGGTTTCCGGGTCGACGCCTGAGGCTTGGAGGAATCCTGCATGCTGCTGCCGTTCCAATTCCGTTACCGGCTCGTGCCAGTGGTGTTGTTTGCTGAGGTCGGCCGTGATGCGTTCCAGGCTTTCGGGGATGTGTTTGTCTATCTTGATTTGCTCGTTCATGTCGAAATTGGGGAGCCAGTTGTCTACCATGATCATCGTGGTGATATAGTCGAATGGACATCCGGCTTTCCGGGATATGTCGTCCCAGATCTCGACAGAGCTGCATTTACGGTTGCCGTAGGTCAGGATGGCAAATTTGTATGTTGCTTTCAGGTGTGCTTTCTTGATAAATTCCCGTACCATATTGGGTGGCATGTGGCCGTAAACGGGATAGACGATGCCGATTTCATCCGCTTCGAATGTGTAGCGGCCCTGCTTCACGAGTTGGGGAATGCTGAGCAGTTCGGTATGTTCGTTTGCCAGTTGTCTTGCCACATAGAGACAGTTGCCTGTTCCTGTGAAATAGAAGATGATACGTTTTTTTGTTTCCATATTGCATGATGTTAATGCCGGCATACCCATGCAGGCGGCTCCGGCGAAGAACAGTCCCATCCGTTTGAGGGCGGAGCGACGGGATATGCCCTTGTTGTAGTCTTTGTCCATGTTGTCTTTATTATGTTTTTTGCAAAGGTACGAAGGTTCGTCATGCCTGTTCATACACGGATTACAGAACGTTGCACCCATTTTACGGAATCTGATACCTATTTTACAGATTATGTTTTCCTTCACATTTGCAATCAAATCTTTTCGTTACTTTTGGGCATGACTGTATAATAAAGAAAAGGATATGGGCGAAATATTGGATTTGAAGACAATAGATGATTACAATGAGTTTCTTGGATTGGAAACGCTGAACCCTTTGGTCGGCTTTGTGGATTTTTCAAAAGTCGAAGTGTTGAAACATCGTTGCAAATGTTTTGGGTTTTATGCGATTTTCCTGAAGGAGAAGATTCATGGAGCGATTACTTACGGGCGCAGTAAATATGACTATCAGGAAGGAACACTGGTGTTTATTGCACCCGGGCAGGTGGGAGGCATTGATGACGATGGCGAGACTTTGCATCCGCAAGGATATGCTTTGTTGTTCCATCCCGACCTTATCCGGGGGACGTTTCTTGCCCGTAAGATGAAAGAATACACGTTCTTTTCTTATGAAGTGAATGAAGCCCTGCACATGTCCGAACGTGAACGACAGACCGTCTTCAACTGTTTCAGCGAGATTGAAGAAGAGCTTCGACACGCCATCGACAAACATAGCCGTTCCATCATTGTTTCCAATATCGAGGTTCTGCTCAATCACTGTCTCCGTTTTTACGACCGTCAGTTTGCCACTCGGGAAGCCATCAATTCAGATGTTCTCACCCGTTTTGAAGCTTTGCTGGACGGATATTTTGACTCTAAAAAGCCTGAGGAGCTTGGATTGCCGTCTGTGGCTTGGTGTGCTGATCAACTCCATCTCTCTGCCAACTATTTTGGCGATTTGGTGAAGAAACAGACAGGCAAGTCGGCCATCGAATACATCCATTTGGCCGTCATCAACAAGGTGAAAGACTATTTACTCGGAACGGACAAGACTGTCAGTGAAATAGCTTACGAAGTGGGATTCCAATATCCTCACCATCTGAGCCGTTTGTTTAAGAAAGTCGCAGGTTGTACGCCGAATGAATACCGGATGCAGGCGAAACAATAAGCGTGGCGATGAGTCTGAGCTTGTCTTTGTTGTTTGGTTCCCGTGATTTGGAAGAGTTTGATAGAAACAGGTGTAGGAATATAATTTCCACATCGGCTTGACGTATCCGTATTAAAACAGTTTCAGGTAATCTTTTGCCACAAATATGTTTCATATTCATTAACCTGTGCTGAAGGAATGAAGGATATGAAGGATATTTTGCTAACTTTCCCAAAATGCAAAAAATGGTGCTTCCCTTTAAAGGCAAGCCTTGTTTTTTACATTTCCAGAACTTTTTCTTAGAAATCCTTCAGTATCCTTCATCCTTCAGCGGAAAACGCTGGCTATCAACAATGAAACATCCATTAACAGAATCAAGCGTTGCTTTGCTCTATTTTCCGCACTTGGAAGCCCACCAAGCGACCAATCATTGACGCAGATGGATGATAAACTGCCCGCCGCTCTTGAAAGAATTATACAACGCCGGCAATCAGAAACGCCAACGGCAGTTTGACATCCTCAAAGCACACTTGGGCGAACCGTAAAACCACCGCCTTCGGAGCGTCCTCTTTGTCATGGTCTGACTATCGCAATTCACTCACCCTCATCTTCGCGATCATGAGCACCTGACTATCGCGATAGTGACACAGAGTGAATCGCGATAGTCAGACCAGCCAATCACGGACGTCGAACAAGGACGACCGATGGGCCGGTAACAGCTGTATGCCGACAGGTCCTCCCTGATACGGTCATGGTGTCGGATTGTTTGGTGTTGTCAGAGCAAGTTGAACTTGTCGCCGTCGGACAGTACGGGAAATTTTTCCCTGAATGCAGCCAGTCGCTCCATGTCAAGAGACAGGGAGACAAAGCTTTCCCGTCCTTCTTCGCAGGCGGCAGCCACACGGCCGTATGCGTCGACGGCCTGGCTGTGTCCCGGATAGGTGCAGACAGGGTCGGAACCAATGCGATTGGATGCCAGCACATAACATTGGTTCTCGATGGCGCGTGCGCGGAGCAGGATGTCCCACACGTCGATGCGTGAAGTCGGCCAGTTTGCGACATACAGGATGGCATCGTAGTCTGCACGGTTACGGGAGAACACAGGAAAGCGGAGGTCATAGCACACCTGGAGCAGGAAGCGTACGCCGCGGAAGGAGACCACGACGCGTTCCCTGCCTTCTGTATAGGCACGTTTTTCTCCGCCATAGGTGAACAGGTGGCGTTTGTCATAGGTCGTAGTGCTTTCAGGCGTCACGAATGCGAAACGGTTGTGACACAGACCGTCCGTCTTGACCGGCAGGCTGCCGGCGATGGCTGAGTCGAGCTCTTCGGCCTCGTGTTGCATCCAGCGGAAGGTGTCTGCGGCTGCATCAGACACTCCCGGCACTTCGGGGTTCATGCAGAAGCCTGTGGCAAACATTTCAGGGAGCAGGTAGAGGTCGCTTTTCGGAGCTTCGTGCAGCAGGCGGGTGAGACGGGCGAGGTTAGCAGACGGAGCCTGCCACTCGATGTCTGTCTGCAGGATGGTCACGCGCAGTGGTCGGGATGGGTTTTCGTGTGTGGACATGTCGTGTGGAAGAGGGTTCAACGTGTATTGCTTTCCAGTCGGTCGAGCATCAGTCGGGCAGCTTTTTCAGAAGCTCCCGGTTCGCCCAACATCTGAATGATGCGGTCGTATTCGGACAGCATTTTTTGTCGTTCGTCTTTGTCGAGAAGGAGGGCAAGTTCGTGTTTCATGTTGTCCACGGTCATGGTGTCGGCCACCAATTCGCGCACCACTTCCCGACCTGCGATGAGATTGACAAGCGAGATGTATTTCACTTTGATGATATGCCGTCGCAGGAAGGATATGATTTTTCCGATAGGCGTATGATAGCAGACGACCTGCGGCACGCGGAACAACGCTGTCTCCAGAGTTGCCGTGCCGGAGGTGACCATGGCCGCGTGGGCATTGGCCAGCAGGGGATAGGTCTGTCGGTAGACGACCTTTACGGGAGTGTCCCGGATGAAGTCGTCGTAGTAGAACGGGTCAATGCCGGGAGCACCGGCGAGGACCATCTGATAGTCCGTGAAGCCGGACGCTGCACGTATCATGTCAGGTAGGTTGTCCTTGATTTCCTGTTTGCGGCTGCCAGCGAGCAAGGCGATGATAGGCTTGTGCGGGTCCAGGCCGTTTGAACAAATAAACTCTTCACGCGTTTCGACGTAACTGTGGCGGAAATTGGCCACGGCGTCGACACAAGGGTTGCCCACATAGTGGACGGGATAGCCGTAGCTGCGATAGAACTCCACTTCGAAGGGCAGGATGGAAAACAGTTCGGCCACGTCGCGTTTGATGTTCTTGATGCGATAGGTTTTCCATGCCCAGATTTTGGGGGAGATATAATAGAAGGCCGGGATATGTGTGTGGGCCTTAAGGAATTTGGCGATGTTGAGGTTGAATCCCGGATAATCCACCAGGATAACGACGTCCGGCTGCCAGTTTACAATGTCTTCCTTGCACAGGCGCATGTTGGCAAAGATGACAGGCAGATGGATGAGCACCGGGATGAAGCCCATGTAGGCCAATTCGCGGTAGTGCTTGACGCGCGTCCCGCCGACGGCTGTCATCAGGTCGCCTCCGAAAAACCGGAATTCGGCTTTCGGGTCTTCGTGGCGTAAGGCTTTCATCAGGTTGGAAGCGTGGAGATCGCCCGACGCTTCCCCCACAATCAGGTAATATTTCATAGCGTTAAAACTTCAAGTTCCATTCTTTCATGCGGTCGAGCATCTCGTAAGCTGTGACATCCGTTTTCACCGGAGTGATGGCCACATAGCCATGCTCCAAAGCCCAGGCGTCCGAGTCTTCGCCCATCTCCGAACGGTGGAACGAACCTGTCAGCCAGTAGTAGTCTGCTTTGTGGGGGCGGGGACACGGGACCCACTCCTGTTGCCATTGTCCGCGTGTCTGGCGGCAGACTTTTACACCGTTGAAGCGAGGGGCCAGCGGGAAATTCACGTTCAGGCAGACACCTTCGGGCAGGCCGTGTCGGAGGACTTGGCGCGTGATGCCTTGCACGTAGTCCGTCAGCGGTGTGAAGTCGGCATCAGGGTCGTGGTCGCAGAGCGAGAAGCCGATGGAGGGGATGCCCTTCATGCAGCCTTCAAGCACGACACCCATCGTGCCGGAATAGTGTACGTTGACAGCCGAGTTGTCGCCGTGGTTGATGCCTCCCACCACGAGGTCGGGCTTGCGCGTGAGCACGCTGTGCAGGGCCAGCTTCACGCAGTCGACAGGCGTGCCCGAACAGGAGTACATCGTCAGGCCGTCTTCTTGGCCGTACAGGGTGTAATGCACCGGGTTGACCACTGTCAGTGAGCAGGCTGCTCCCGAGCGGGGTGAGTCCGGGGCCATCACCACCAGCTCTCCCAGGGGGCGCAACATGCGAATTAGTTCATTGATGCCTTTGGCCGTGATGCCGTCATCGTTGGAGATTAATATCAGTGTTTGTTCATTCTTCATACCTTAATATATTTATATAGTCGCTTGCTTGGAATGTATGCTAAGCATGGCTCATTTTTTTCGTTGCCTTGTGCGCTCACAAAAGTACGAAAAATAGATTAATCCTCGACTGCTCCCGGGGCTGTTTGTCGATTTACCCGGCCATTCCTTGGCAGGTGTCCCTGACTTACGTCTGTGCTTCGTCTCTCGCCGGAGTCTTTCCGGCAGCTTGCATAATCCCAATCCGTCATTCGCCTGTTTCTTTCGACTTCTTTGGTTGCTTTTCGATGCCTGATGTCATCTTTCTCCGCTCTTTCCCGGACATGGCCCGTAATGCCTCCCAAAAGGCCCGGAAATGCCTGTTCGCTATAAATTAAAAATCAATTCAAAGACTGACGACCGATGGGGAATGATGCGGCCGGACGTTACCCTCCTTTCCGCTCCTGCACGGCTTCCTTTCCGTCCTTCCACGGACTCCTTTCCGCTCCCGGCTACCTTCCTTTCCGCTCTTTCGCAGTCTTAACATGTTGATAATCCGGCGTATGAAGCGATTGCCTTAGCTCTGTGCCGGAGGCCTGGCGGCATAACCGATGGTTGGCAGGCCTGCATTTCGTCAGAAGGCGACAGAATGGAGGCATTCTCTTCCGGCACGAGAATCCGCGAAGGCAAAAAAAGGCGTGTAAGGAAATGCTTCTTTAGAATATTTCTTAATCTGCGTGAAAGGTCATGTCTGAAAATGAAAATATTCGGAGATAAATCTATATATTTGCAAATTCAAGAAGTGTAAGCGACTTGAATTAGAAAATTAACATAAATGGGAAAAATCATTGCTTTAGCCAACCAAAAAGGTGGCGTTGGAAAAACGACTACAACGATAAATCTTGCAGCTTCCCTGGCCACGCTTGAGAAGAGCGTCCTGGTCATTGACGCTGACCCGCAGGCCAATGCGTCTTCAGGTTTGGGTGTGGATTTGAAAGAAGTTGATTGTTCCATCTACGAGTGCTTGATCAATCAGCAGGACATTCGGGAAGCCATCTATACGACAGACATTGACGGGCTGGACATCGTGCCTTCACACATTGACCTTGTGGGGGCTGAAATCGAAATGATACAACTGGACAACCGCGAGAAAGTGATGAAGAAGCTGCTCGCCCCGATGAAAGACTTGTATGATTACGTCTTGATAGACTGTTCGCCCTCCTTGGGGCTTATCACGGTCAATGCCCTTACGGCTGCCGACTCGGTGGTAATCCCGGTGCAGTGTGAGTATTTTGCACTTGAAGGCATCAGCAAGCTGCTGAACACGATAAAGATTATCAAGTCCAAGTTGAATCCGGCATTGGACATAGAAGGTTTCTTGCTCACGATGTACGATTCGCGCCTGCGTTCGGCCAATCAGGTCTATGACGAAGTGAAGAATCATTTTCAGGAACTGGTGTTCCACACGGTTATCCAGCGCAATGTGACCCTGAGCGAAGCGCCCAGTCACGGCATCCCCGTCATCCTCTATGATGCGGAGTCGAAGGGGGCGAAGAATTATTTGTCGCTGGCACAAGAGATTATAAAACGAAACAGTAAATAGAAGCTACATGGCAGTACATAAAAAGTTTGCTTTAGGACGCGGACTGGATGCACTTATTTCCACGGAAGAGGTGCACACAGGTGGTTCTTCTTCCATCAACGAAGTGGAACTGTCGAAGATTTCAGTAAATCCTAACCAACCCCGGCACGACTTCGACCCGGAAGCCTTGCAGGAGCTTGCCGATTCCATTGCCGAAATCGGCATCATCCAGCCTATCACGTTGCGCAAGGTGGATGAAGATTCCTATCAGATCATAGCCGGAGAGCGGCGTTTCCGTGCATCGCAGATGGCCGGATTGACCACCATTCCGGCTTATATCCGCACGGCTGACGATGAGAATGTGATGGAGATGGCACTCATCGAGAACATCCAGCGTGAGGACTTGAATTCGCTTGAGATTGCTTTGGCCTACCAGCATTTGCTGGAGCAATATGAATTGACCCAGGAACGTCTGAGCCAACGCGTGGGCAAGAAGCGCACGACCATAGCCAACTACCTGCGCCTGCTGAAATTGCCGGCTCCTATCCAGGTGGCTTTGCAAAACAAGGAGATAGACATGGGGCATGCACGGGCATTGCTGACATTGGATGACCCGAAGACTCAAATCAAGATATTCGAGGAAATCGTGAAACACCATTATTCCGTACGTAAGGTGGAAGAGATGGTCAAGGCGCTCACTGAGGGCGAAAGCATCAAGAGCGGCGAAAGGAAGATTACGGCAAAGGGTGCCAAGCTGCCCAAGGAATACGATGCCTTGCGGACTCATCTTTCTGATTTCTTCCAGACGAAGGTGCAGATGTCGTGCAGCCAGTCCGGAAAAGGTAAAATCAGCATTCCGTTTAACAACGAGGAAGAACTGGAACGCATCATGGAGATATTCGACAAACTTAAACCCCAAGAATAGAAAAAGATGTCAGCTTCGAAGCGTATGAATCAGATGTGTTGCCATTGGCGGATTATGATGTGGGCATTTCTCGTGCTTTTATCGTGTGCTGGCAGGGTGGAGGTGCAGGCGCAGACCGTGTTGCCTGATACGCTTGCCGTGGACTCCCTTGTGACTGACAGCCTGATGATGATGCAAGAGCGGCAACTGGAAGCTCTCGAAGCACCCATCGACACCGCACGGCTGCTTGCCGGCAGCGATTCCATCAGCAAGACGGCTACGCCTCTTCCTGAGCGGAAACGCTGGATGCCCGACCCGAAACGTGCCACCTGGCTGGCATTGCTCATTCCCGGAGGCGGACAGATTTACAATCGTAAGTATTGGAAACTTCCGATTGTCTATGGAGGCTTTGTGGGGTGCGCCTACGCCTTGACTTGGAACGGGCAGATGTATTCCGACTATTCGCAGGCCTATCTGGACTTGATGGATGACGACCCGAATACGGACAGTTACAAGGATTTCGTGCCGCCCAATGTCGATGTGGACAGTAACCGGTCACAGTATGAAACCATCTTTCGGCGAAGGAAGGATTTGTATCGCCGCTATCGTGATTTAAGCATCTTCGCTTTCATTGCAGTCTATGCTTTGTCTGTCATTGACGCCTATGTGGATGCCGAGTTGTCAAACTTTGATATATCCAAGGACATCAGTCTGAAAGTGGAACCGACCATCATAAACCGTAACAACAATTATTTTACTAATAGCTATAACTCCAACCTGAGCATAGACAAGAACTCTTCAGTTGGCTTGCAGTGTAGATTAAGATTTTAAACGCTATATGAGAAAGATATTCATCATCGCCTTACTTGTTTCGTCTGTGAATCTCTTCGCACAGAAGAGCATTACTGTGCAATCTTCCACGGGAGAAATGGAAGAAATCGACATACCTGAAAACATGATATTGTCTGTCGACAGCTTGCTTTCTGATTGGCATGCGAAAAACTATCTTTCGGTGACGGCCGAAGATTGTGGTTACACGGATGTCAATCCGACGTATCCGGATTCCATTTACATCGACCGCTTGTCACGCATTCCGACCATCATGGAAATGCCCTACAATGAAATCGTGCGCAAGTTTATTGACATGTATAGCGGACGTCTGCGCAAGTCTGTGTCATATATGCTGGGGGCTGCCAATTTTTATATGCCCATCTTTGAGCAAGCACTGGATTTGTATAACTTGCCATACGAGTTGAAATATCTTCCCATCATCGAGTCGGCCCTCAATCCGAAGGCTGTGTCGAAAGCCGGCGCCGCGGGATTGTGGCAATTCATGCTTGGTACAGGCAAGCTGTATGGATTGCAGGCAAACAGCCTTGTCGACGAACGGCGCGACCCGATTAAGTCGACTTATGCTGCGGCCCGTTACCTGAGTGATTTGTATAATATCTATAAGGATTGGAATCTGGTCATTGCAGCTTACAACTGCGGTCCGGGCACGGTCAACAAGGCTATCCATCGTGCTAATGGGGCTACGGACTATTGGAGCATTTATAACTATCTTCCGAAAGAAACACGAGGTTATGTGCCGGCTTTCATTGCGGCCAATTATATCATGAACTATTACTGCGACCACAATATTTGTCCGATGAATACGCAGTTGCCCTTGGCCACGGATACCATCCATGTGAATAGGGACTTGCATTTCCAGCAGATTTCCGACCTCTGTGACATCGACATGGAGTCGCTTCATGCTTTAAATCCGCAATACAAGACTGAAATCATTCCGGGCAACAGTGGAGACTGCATTTTGCGTCTGCCGCAAGCAGCCTTGACAGCTTTCATAGATGCTAAAGATTCTGTTTATACCCACCGTGCAGCCGAATTGTTCACCAAGCGTAAGCAAGTCGCCGTGAAGGAGGCGAGTGGCAGTGGCAGTACGGCCGGGGCTAAATATTATAAAATCCGACGTGGTGACACTCTTTCCGAGATTGCAGAAAAATTTGGGACCAGCGTGCGCCGTTTGAGAAGTTTGAATGGTATACGCGGCAATCGTATCACCGCCGGAAAGTCAATCAGAGTCCGTTAACCTTAAATTCATGAGATTATGGAAGACCAGTTGCAAACCAAAGAAAGGCAGGAAGAAGAGCTGATAAACGCAGCTTTTCAAGATCTTCTGAACTGCTATCTTGCGACCAAGCATCGCAAGAAGGTGGAAATCATTACCAAGGCGTTTAATTTTGCCAAACAAGCTCATAAAGGAGTCAAGCGTCGTTCAGGCGAACCCTATATCATGCATCCTATCGCCGTGGCCAAGATTGTTTGCACGGAGATCGGGCTGGGCTCTACTTCCATTTGTTCCGCTTTGTTGCACGATGTGGTGGAGGATACGGACTATACGGTGGAAGATATTGCAAACTTGTTTGGTCCGAAGATTGCACAAATCGTGGACGGGCTGACGAAGATCTCCGGAGGTATCTTTGGCGACCGTGCGTCGGCACAAGCCGAAAACTTCAAGAAGCTCCTGCTCACGATGTCTGACGACATCCGAGTCATACTCATAAAAATCGCAGACCGCCTGCACAATATGCGTACGCTGGGCTCCATGTTGCCCAACAAGCAATACAAGATAGCCGGTGAGACGCTCTACATCTACGCTCCGCTGGCGAACCGTCTTGGACTGAACAAAATCAAGACGGAGTTGGAAGACCTCAGCTTCAAGTACGAACATCCGGAGGAATATCAGCAAATCACAGACAAGCTGGCTGCTACCCAAGCCAGCCGTGACGAAGTGTTCAAGGAGTTTACAGACCCGATTCGCGCTGAACTGGACAAGATGGGGCTGGAATATGAGATAAAAGCACGTGTCAAGTCGCCTTATTCCATCTGGAACAAGATGCAGACCAAGCACATCACCTTTGAGGAAATCTATGACATCCTGGCTGTGCGCATCATCTTCAAGCCGAAATCCATGGCCGAGGAACTGAATGAATGCTTCAACATCTATGTGGCTATCTCCAAAATCTATAAACCGCATCCGGACCGTTTGCGCGACTGGGTGAACCATCCGAAGGCTAATGGTTATCAGGCGTTGCATGTCACCCTGATGAGCAACCGTGGTCAATGGATCGAGGTGCAGATACGCAGCCAGCGTATGGACGATGTGGCTGAACAGGGATTTGCCGCTCACTGGAAATATAAGGAAGGAGGAGGCAGCGAGGATGAGGGCGAACTGGAGAAGTGGCTTCACACCATCAAGGAAATCCTCGACGACCCGCAGCCGGATTCGATGGACTTGCTTGATACCATCAAGTTGAACTTGTTTGCTTCTGAGATATTTGTCTTCACGCCGAAGGGAGAAATCAAGACGATGCCAGCCAACTGTACGGCGCTTGATTTCGCATTTTCCATCCATACCTTCTTGGGCAGTCATTGTATCGGTGCGAAGGTGAATCATAAGCTGGTGCCTCTGAGCCATCGTTTGCAGAGTGGTGACCAGGTGGAGATTCTCACTTCGAAGGCACAGCGTATACAGCCTTCGTGGGTGAATTTTGTCACGACGGCAAAGGCCAAGACGAAGATTCTGGCTATCATCAAGCGTGAGCAGCGTCTGGCGCAAAAGCAAGGGGAAGACATCTTGAGCGAGTTTTTCAAGAAAGAAGATATAGAACCCAATAGTGTCAATGTCGACAAACTGCTGGCGCTTCATGACATGACGCGTGAGAATTTTTTGGCTGCCCTGGGGCAGAAGACTCTCACGCTGGGCGATGAAGACCGCAATGCTCTGAAAGATAAGGGGAATAACCTGAATTGGAAGAAGTATAAAAAATATATCTTTCCTTTCAACCGGAGGACGAAGGAGACGACTCCGCAATCACAGCCGGCAGAACCGGAGCCGACCGTGAGCATTGACAAAAAGAAACCTGTTATCCTCACGGAGAAGGGTGTGGGAAAGGATTTCATCCTGGCGAAGTGTTGCAAGCCTATTCCGGGAGATGACGTGCTCGGCTTCCTGAATGAGAACAATCGTATCATCATCCATAAGCGCCAGTGTCCTATCGCTACCAAGCTTAAGAGCAGTCAAGGAAACCGTATCCTGGCAGCCGAGTGGCACACGCATCGTGCGATGGCGTTCACGGCGACGATTCAGGTCAAGGGTATTGACGACTTGGGATTGCTCAATGAAATCACGCAAATCATTTCCCGCCAGCTCAATGTGAACATCCATAAGCTAAGCATCGAAAGCAACGAAGGCATTTTCGAAGGGCAAATCGAATTGTATGTCTACGATGTGGACGATGTGAAGACTCTCTGCGCGTCGCTCCGTCAGTTGAAAAACATCCAATCCGTGATCCGAGTCTGACCCTTCGGTCACGGCTTTCGGAGCGAGGGAGGATAAGTCCGTATCTGATCCTACATGAGTCCGTATCTCATGCCGCATCAGATACGGACTTATCTTATAGGGCATCCGGAGTCGCGGCAGGGCGCAGCTCGTCCCATTTCGGAGGCTCCCGGTGGAGAAGGTGGCGGACGAAGAAGTCGAAACGCTTATGTTCGCCGTAGGCTTCTCCCATCGTGTGGCGCGCGCCGGGGATGACCACCAGCTCGAAATCCTTTCCGGCACGGATCAGTGCATTAGCCAGCTGCATGGTCGAGGCGGGGTCGACATTGTCGTCCAGCTCTCCCACCACGAGCATCAACGGACGGCGCAGCAGATGCGCATTCTCCACATTCGAACATTCCTCGTATTGCTCCCCGACGGGGTAGCCCATCCACAGTTCGTTCCACCAGATTTTGTCCATGCGGTTGTCGTGGCAGCCGCAGGCCGAATAGGCCGCTTTGTAGAAGTCGGGGTGGAGAAGGACGGCGTTTGTCGACTCTTGTCCGCCGGCCGAGCAGCCGAATATGCCCACGCGTTCGATGTCCATGTAGGGATACTTCTTGGCTGCGGCACGTATCCACGCGATGTGGTCGGGCAGTCCGGCATCTTTCAAGTTCTTGTAGCAAACGTTTTCGAATGCGCGCGAGCGAAACGATGTGCCCATGCCGTCGACCATCACCACGATGAAGCCCAGTTCTGCCAGCGGGCTCATGTAGCCGTCATACGGGGAGAAATGTTTGGGCACGTACTGGTCGCCCGGCCCTTGGTAGATGTATTCGATGATGGGATAACGACGCGAAGGGTCGAAGTTTGTCGGGCGGATAATGATGCCCCACATGTCGGTTTTCCCGTCACGGCCTTTGGCAACGAACGTTTCCGGCGCTTTCCAGCCTTCGGCCAACAGGCGGCTGATGTCGGCTTTCTCAAGCGGCATGACGATTTTGCCGTCACTAGCGCGGCGGAGGACGGCGACCGGCGCACGGTCGACCATCGAGTGGACATCGACGAGGTAGTCCATGTCTGCTGAGAAGGTCGCCCGGTGCATGCCTTCTTCCGGAGTGAGGCAGACAAGTCCTTTGCCGTCGAAACCGATACGGTAGTAACGGATGAGATAAGGGTCTTCGTCCGGTTGCATGCCGTTGGCTGAGAAGTAGATTTGCCGGTTTGCTTCATCGACACGGAGTACCTCACGCACATACCATGCACCTCGGGTGATTTGGTGAGTGGGAGCAGACGTCGTACGGTCGAACATGTAGAGGTGGTTCCAGTTGTCACGCTCGCTCATCCAGATGATGTGTCGTCCGTCGCGCAGGTCGTGGCGGAAATGGCGGACGTAGTTCACATACTTGTCGCTTGTTTCCTCGATAAGCGTTCGCACATGGCCTGTCGTGGCCGATAATTCCAGTACGCGGTAGACTTGGTGTCCGCGCTGATTGTATTCGAACGTGACGGCTTGGCTGTCGTCGTCCCAGTGTAGTCTGTGGAGGGCATATTGGCTGTCGAACAGCCGGGTGGAAGGAATAATGCTTCGTCCGCTTTCGACGTGGAAAATGCAAGGCACGCGGAATGGCAGCTCGTCACCGGGCTTGGCATATTCCTGTTTGTGCAGCTTGGGTTGGAGCTGGTCGGAGGGCGATGACTCCACGTAATACACATAGCGTTTTGTCACAGGGCGTATCTTGCAGGTTGCGACCTTTTTGCTGTCGGGCGACCATTGGATGTAAGCTGAATAGTAATTGCCCAATGTGCCGTCAGTGCTCAGTTGGCGTTCCCGGCCGGTCGCGAGATGACGGACATATACGTTGTGTTCCTTGATGAATGCGGCATATTGCTTGTCGGGGGAGACAACGGGCGAGGCTGTCTTTTCATCGTCAGTCTCCATCCAATGGCGTTGTTTGCGGGGGACAGGGAGTCGTCCTTCATCTGTCAACTGATTATTGTGTACTGTATATGCCCATCTCCGATTGCCGAATACGAAACGGAGTGTGTCCAGTCCGTCACTGACTTGCAGGTTTCTCAGGATGATGGATGTTGGTTTCACGGGTTGTCCCGAAGCCGTTGTCAGGGCTGAAGCCAAGAGCGAATGGTCGAAGAGTTCTTTCCGGCTTTGTTTGTCGGCATCGACAGTCACATAGAGACGTCCTTCAGGAGTGTGGCGGATATACCAGAAACGGTGTGTGCGGCCAATCCATTGCGGAACGACATTCGAATAGTACACCTTGTCGGCATTAAACTTATCCCTCAGCGCAAAGGCGCGACGGTAGTCATCTGCCGTACCTTGTGCGTCAGCCATGCTTCCCCAAAGAAGCATGACCAGCGCTATGACAATCATTTGGAGTGTTTTCATCGTGCGTATCTTGTTTATTTGACTTCCCATTCATACAGGCCGGATGAGTTGTCGGCCGGCAGCTTGACTTCCAGCCTGACAGCCTTGGTCTTTACGGGTTTGAACTTGACTGTGTTGCCGATGCCTTTCTCTGTGCCATAATTGTCGGCTTCTTCCACTTCGTGCCAATGTCCTTGGCTGTCCCGGTAGAATAGTGTCCAGCTTTGCGGAGTGCGGCATCCACCCCAGGGAGCATCGTCAAACCAATAAACTGTGGAGCAGGAGATGGTCGTTTCTTGAGGAAATTCGTAAGAGAGCCACTCTGTGCTTCCTTTCTTGGGCCACCAGTGATAGTAGGGTATGGAACGGTCGTTTTCGTCTTTTGGCACCAGACGGTCGTTGATGGCTGAGATGGATGTCACTTTGTGTGACGCATCAATTTTGCTTTGTGAAGCCAATGTTTCAGGCATGGCTGGGCGGGTGGCACTCAGTTCCTGAGGCAGCCATACGGCCATCGCACCTGAGCCGCGGTGTGCCCAAGCATAGTAGGGGATTAGGGTCAACGCCACATCCGTGGTGGTCAGTCTGCCCCGGTCGTCATAGCTGAGTGTTTGGGCATTCGTCCGAAGCTGCGTGATGCCGCAAAGCAAGTCGGGTCTGTCCACCACTTCAAACGTTGGATGTCGGTTCATGATAATGCTCAGTATGTCAAAGTCGTTGTCAGGCCATTCGGCACAATACACCAGCGGGCCGCGTTCGACAGCGATGCGTCCGCGGTCGGCTTCCACTTTGCTGTTGGCTTTGACCGTGCGGGGTTCCATGTCGAAATGTATGTCCACCCGGTCGCCTTTCTTCCAACGCCGGTCAATGCAGAAATATCCGTCCTGCAATTCGCTGTCCACCGGTACGCCATTGACTTTCACGGCGTAGTTCAAGCGCTTCCCATCATTATAGGCATATAAGTCACTGGGAACGGCTTGGTCGCGCACCCATCCCGGAATACGTATTTTCAATGTAAATAGTCCGGCCTTGTTTTTCTTGATGAGGATGCCCACATCGCCATTCCACGGATAACGGGTGGACTGCTCGATGGACACAGACTTGCCCTCCACATCAAGTTCCGCATCATTGCTCATGAAGAGGTTGACGTAGACATTCTTACCTTTTACAGCATAGATGTAGCCGGGGACGGACGGTATGAAGCGGCAGATGTTTGACGGGCAGCAGGCGCAGCCGAACCACGGTTGACGCTGGTGCTGCCCCATGCTCTCCAGGGGGTTGGGGTAGAAGAAGCTGCCGCCATCCAGTGACACACCCGACAGGAGTCCGTTGTAGAGCGTACGTTCCAGCACATCGTAATATTTAGACTCGCCATGCAGCAAGAAAAGGCGGTAGTTCACATACACGTTTCCGATGGCGGCACATGTCTCGCAGTAGGCCGACATGTTGGGCAGTTCGTAATTCTTGCCAAAGGCTTCTCCGTTGCTGGTCGCCCCGATGCCTCCGGTGATGTAGTATTTCTTTCCGACGATGTTGTCCCAAATGCGGTCGATGGCGTGGATGTAGGCCGTGTCGCCTGTGAGTGCGGCCACATCGGCCATGCCTGCATACATGTAGGCGGCCCTCACCGCATGGCCGACAGCTTCATCTTGTTCGGTCACAGGCTTGTGGGCTTGGCTGTATTCGTCGCGCCGGCTTGTATGTCCGCGCTGGTCGAGGAAGAATTTGGCTTCGTCCAGATACTTCTGTTCCCCGGTGACGAGGTAGAGTTTGGCCAATGCCATTTCTGCTATCTGGTGTCCCGGCACGCGGACAAGTTGTCCAGGGCGAGGTCCGATTTCCCGGCATACGCAGTCGGCATAGCGGATGGCTATGTCTAGGAAGTTGCGTTTGCCCGTGGCTTGATAATGGGCGATGGCTCCCTCCACCATGTGTCCCAGGTTGTAGAATTCATGGCTTAGCTCTTCCACCTTTCCCCAGCGTTTGTTGCCGGCCCATGCGTGGGGATGCCGGGGATTCATGGTGCGGCTGGTGTAGAGATAGCCGTCGGGCTCTTGTGCGGCAGCCACGAGGACGAGCACACTGTCAATATACTGTTCCAGCTTCTTGTCCGGATAGGTCTGGAGCAAGTAGCTGGCACCTTCTATGGTCTTGTAGACATCGGTGTCGTCGAAAGAAAATCCGCCCACTTTGATTGTGTCGCAAGGATGGGCGGCACGAACAAAGTTCTGGTATCTGCCCGTTTCTTCACATTTGCTGAAAGCCAGGGGGATGGTTACTTCACGGCTGGCCTTGAGCCGTTGTCCCCAAAACGAGTCTGTCACTTTCACGGATGTGAAGGGGACGGGGTCTATCGGATAGCCATGTGCCTGCGGTCTGACTTGCGCCTGGCTTCCGATGGCGGCGAAAGTTAATAAGGCAATGATGAAACATTTCTTCATAGTGGATTAATTTATGATTACTAAACAGGGTTCTGATCTCATTCGTTGACTTTCCATTCCAGGATGCCGCCGGAGGCGTCTTTTTGAAGCTGTGCGGCAATCTTGAGTCCGGTTGTTTGGACGGGTTTGAAGTCGAGGTGGTTGTATTGGTCTTTTTTCACGCCGTAGTCGCTTGGATTTTCCACTTCCTTCCACGCCTTTCCTTCCTTATAGTATAATTTCCAATGCTCGGGTACACGGAAGTCTCCGTCATAGTGGTCGAAGTCCAGCCAGTAGACGTCCACGCTGGACACCGTGTACGGACGGTCAAACTCATACGCCAGTGTCTCGACTGTGCCTTTTTTCAACCACCAGTAGTGGTAGGGCTTGGAGGTGTCGGACGAACGCTTCGGTTCCCATTGGTCATTCACGCCCCAGGCCCAGGTTTCTATGGAGGCCGACTCGGGCGCGTCTTTCTGGATGGGGGCTTGGAGCATCAGTGTGCGCGCACGGCTGGCTATGGTCGGCCGGGGTGTGGGGCGTGCATACTCGGCGGCGACGGGTATCCACACGGCCATCTGGTCTGCTCCGCGGTTGTTCCAGGTGGAGTAGGGGATGGCTTTGAAGGGCACATCCTGTATGCTTCCGTCGCGTCCCACTTTCCGGGCCGTGCCGGTCAGCACAGTCACGCCGCGGAGCAGGGAGGCGTCGTAAGAGGCTTTCATCGGGGTGCCGTCGGGGATGAACTTGTCAAACACCGTGCTGTCACACTGGTCTTTCCCTTCCAGGCAATACACGATGGGCCCGCGTTCGATGGCCAGTTTGCCCCGGTCGTCCTCCACATGCTCGTTGGCCTTCACCCGGCGCACATCCATCGGGAGATGCAGTTCCACGACGTCGCCTTTCTTCCACGTGCGGCAGATGGTCACGTAGCCGTCGGACATGCGGGATGAGACATTCTTGCCATTGAGCCGGACTTGACAGGGAGCAGCCTTGTCGGTGAATGTGTAGAGGTCGGTCGCCACGGGAGCGTCTTGTGCCCATCCCGGTATGCGGAAGCGCAAGGCGAATTTTTGTTCCTTTTCAGGAGTGACGGTGACCGTGATGTCACCTGTCCACGGGTAGCCCGTAGACTGTGCCAGCTGCACGCGGTTTTCGGCCGTCGTCAGCATGGCTTTGCTCTCGGCGTAGAGATTGATGTAGATGTCATTGGCTTGGGTGGCATAGACATAGTTGGGCACGGAAGCCATGAAGCGGGTGATGTTGCCCGGACAGCAGGCGCATCCGAACCAGCGTTGGCGTTCGTGTTGTCCCATGGACTCCAGCGGGTTGTCATAGAAAAAACGGTCGCCGCTGAGCGACACGCTGGAGATGACCCCGTTGTAGAGCGCGCGTTCCAGCACGTCGATGTATTTGGCTTCGCCTGTGGCCAGAAACATGCGGTGGTTCCAATAGACATTGGCGATGGCGGCGCATGTCTCGCAGTAGGCCGTGTGGTTGTTCAGTTCGTAGTCTGGTCCGAAGCCTTCTCCCTGTGCGCGTGAGCCGAGCCCGCCTGTGATGTAGAGCTTTCGTCCGGCCATGTTGTCCCAGAGGCGGGTCAGGGCGTGCAGGTAGGCGGTGTCGCCGGTCTGCCGGGCCACGTCGGCCACGCCCGAATAGAGGTATCCGGCCCGCACGGCATGTCCCACGATTTCATCTTGTTGGAGGATGGGCTTGTGGTCCTGGCTGTATTCGCTCAGCGTGTGTCCGTCTGTCCCCCGTCCTGTCTCTTCCACGAAGTAGCGTGCTGTCCGCAGATAGTTCTCGTTGCCTGTCACCCCGTAGAGTTTCACGAGGGCCATCTCGATGATGGGGTGGCCGCTGGGGCGGTGTATTTGTCCTTCATCCGGACCGAACACTTTGCAGACGAGGTCGGCATTCCGGATGGCCACGTCGAGCAGCGAACGTTTTCCTGTCGCGCGATAGTGTGCGACGGCAGCTTCGTAGAGATGGCCGCTGTTGTACAGCTCGTGGCTGTTTATCTTCTCCCAGCGGTGTGTCCCCCACCATCCCGAGAGGCGCGTACACTTGTTGGTGACGCAGGTGGTCAGGTAGCCGTCCGGTTCTTGGGCGGCGGCGATGAGGGTGATGACGCTGTCCAGGTAGCAGTCCAGTTCCTTGTCATACTTCACGGCCAGCGAGTAGGACGCTCCTTCGATGATTTTGTAGGGGTCGGTGTCGTCGAACGAGAAGTCGCCGCGGTGTTCGCCTTTTTTCAGGCCTCCCGCGATGGCAAAGTTGTCAAAACGTCCGTTTTTCTCACATTCCTTGAAAGCCGAGGGAATGGATACTTCACGGTTGGTCTCGATGCGCGGTGTCCAGAAAGAGTCTTCCAGGTGCACTTGCGTGAAAGGTACTTCGCTGATGGGAGCGTCGGGCGGGATATAAGTGCTGCTGCATGCACAGATGCACGGGAGGATAATGCCGCTCCACAGGATTTGTCGTAGAGGTGTTTTCATGAGTGTATTTGCGTTTACTATTGCGTGCCTCAAAGTTAGGAATTTTGTTGCAAAATGCAGCGTTTCTCCGTAAGTCTTCGGGATGCTCCCGCAAACTGCGGCGGCTCTCCGTAGGCCTTGGGAATGTTCCCGCAAACTGCGGCGGCTCTCCGTAGGCCTTGGGAATGCTCCCGCAAACTGCGGCGGCTCTCCGTAGGCCTTGGGAATGTTCCCGCAAACTGCGGCGGCTCTCCGTAGGCCTTGGGAATGCTCCCGCAAACTGCGGCGGCTCTCCGTAGGCCTTGGGAATGTTCCCGCAAACTGCGGCGGCTCTCCGTAGGCCTTGGGAATGCTCCCGCAAACTGCGGCGGCTCTCCGTAGGCCTTGGGAATGTTCCCGCAAAC
>OIWT01001088.1_pt1 | contig 34580 bp, 55 predicted proteins | sample 1587701 | NCBI WGS metagenome assembly OIWT01 (sample SAMEA3888904, study PRJEB22519) | human gut metagenome | biome: human gut; feature: human-associated habitat; material: faeces | place: Denmark | collected 2009 | reverse complement strand
CTTCCCCTCTCAATTCTCCTCCTTCCGTGAACTACAAGCTCCAATCGTGTTTTGTAGTCACTTCCATTGGATAGTTTCTCGATCAAGCACACCACCCTCTTGTTGTTGGATATGAGTGACTACAATAAGCGGGAATCGCCAAATCCAGATACAGAAAGCGACAGTAGTGCCGGATCCGGGGGAATCACGGGTAGACGCATCACAAGTGAAGAGACCCAAGTCGTTTATGGAGTTATGTAGGATAAATGGAAGCGCTGTGATTCCTGTAGACAACACAAACCAGTACTGGAAAAAGGACTGGAACATTGGTGCGCGCTACACCATCCAGAGGATTATGGGCAACGGGAGCTACGGGGACGTGGCCAAGGCGTACGACAATGAAAGGAAAGAGATTGTGCGGTTCCTTGGAGGGTGTCATTCATAGGTGGCGATCAAGAGGATAGGCTTCCTGTTTGTGGATGCCCAGGACACGAAGCGAGTGTTGCGCGAAATGTATATTCTTCGCCACTTCAACAGTCCCTACATTGTGAGTCTGAGGGATGTTGTTCCCTCGCCTACGTTCGAAAGGGATCGAACCATGTCCCGGCCTTCTTGCCCCTTCAGCAGTAGATATATCGTAATGGACTTCATGGACACCGACCTGCACAAGGTGATCTCCAGCAACCAGTTCTTCGAGATCGAGCATGTCCGCGTGATCCTCTACCAGATCCTCTGCGGACTGCTCTACATGCAGTCTGCGGGCGTCATCCACCGGGACATCAAGCCGGCCAACATCCTGCTCAACGAAGTGGCTCCGCCCGCTCCCCCTCACATCCAGGACGTCTCCGTGAAGATCTGCGACTTCGGCCTCGCCCGCGAGCTCTCCCACTTCGCCAACGCCGCCGCAACGCCGCAGGTGGGAAGGGAGGCCTCCAACAGCTCCCTGCAGGCGCGGCCGAGCCTGTCGCTGCACAACTCGGGGTCGCCGCCGTCGCCCACCATCCACCACACGCTCACCCGCCACGTGGTCACGCGGTACTACCGGTCGCCCGAGCTGCTGCTCTTGGGCACCTACCACGAGGGCGTCGACATGTGGTCCGTCGGCTGCATCGCCGCGGAGCTGCTGCAGATGCTCCAGGAGAACCAGCCCAACTACCACGCCCGCCACCCGCTGTTCCCCGGCAAGTACTCCTCCTTCAGCCCGCGCTCCGACTCGCCCGTGGCGTGCATTCCCGAGGCGGACGGCGTGATGCTGAAGGAGGACGACCAGATCTGCGTGGTGAGCCAGGTGATGGGCCGCCCGCCGCGCTCCTTCCTGGACCGTGTGCCCTTCGCGCAGGTGCGGGAGCAGCTGGAAGAGTACCCGGAGCGAGTGGGCGCAGCGCGCGTGGCTGAGGCGTAGACGGTGGACTGGAAGGCGCTCTTCCGCGTCATCCCCGACGACCTGTGCGACCTGCTGAGCCGCATGCTGGTGGGCGCGGAGACGGGGGCTGAGGCGTAGGAGTACGACGAGTACAAGCGCATCTCCGTGCGGCAAGCCCTGGAGCACGAGTTCTTTTCCTCGGTGCGGGACACGGCGATGGAGGCGGAGTGCGACGCGCCACTCGACTTTTCGAAGCTCAACGCTCTGGGCGACATGGACATGGCACAGATGCGCGAGTTCTGGGACTACGAAATGGAGTACTGGACAAAGCGGCGTCGAGGTCAAAGCTAGCCGGGTTTGTTCAACAAGTAGCGCAAATCTCCTTCAGTACACATAGACACAGTTTAACTATGAGGCTTCTCCTTCTTCTGGCGGAACAGGGCGAGCAGGGAGGTCTTGGACACGCACACCACCTTGAAACGGACTCCCGGAATATCACCCACGGCGTGACCGGAACGGCCGAAACCGGCAATCAGCACCTCGTCGTTCTCATCCACGTAGTTCAGGCAACCATCACGAGGCACGAAGGCAGTGATCTTCTTGCCGTTCTTGATGAGCTGCACACGGACGCACTTACGAATGGCGGAGTTGGGCTGCTTGGCCTCCACACCGCTAGTGCTTGAAAGAAGGAAGAAAGCACCTACACCTTCTCGAGGACAATGCCCTTAGCCATGGTCGCTCCACCGAGCACGTTGGCCTTGATCGAAGAAATGTTGTGGCCCTTCTTGTACTTCTACACCGTCAGCACCCACTGGAAAGAGGCAAACCTTATCGGCCCATCTCTCCTGGCGACGAACAACACGGAGCTTACGAGCAGCGCGAATACCACAAGGCTTTCTAAAACGGCGGGTTAGCACTCGATCACACACACCAACGCAAGCAGTATCAAGCAATCGTCGCAAACGCGTACCCTTTACCCATTATTGCAGTCTGTACTTTGGGAGAAGCTGTATTAGGCGAGGAGAACGATGGACATGGAAACACCCCTGGGTCCATTCTTCCCCTCATCCCTCAATGGAAGGAATATGGGTAGGGCTACATCGTATCCTTAGAACGCCTTCTCCACTTCGCATAGGCAATGGTTGCTCATAAGGGACAGCATGGAGCGACTGCAGCCAAAGGGAGCATTACCTGTCAACGAATGCAATAGATCAATAGAGTTGATAGTTGAGTAGTTTCTTCTTTGTTGTTTCATTTGGTGAGGATGGCGGCAGAATCAAAGATGATTTCGCTCTTTCTGCTCATCCTCTCCCTCTCTTTCGTAGGATACGTTGAAGGCACTCTCATCCATAGGGGACGAGAATTGTGACGGTAAACGAGAAGTCCCTGAATGACCTGCAAAAGCACCACAAGGCTGTCATCCTCGAGTACTACATAGAAGTGCAGTCTGCAGAGAGTGATTACCCTTAGGGTTGCGGCCACTGCAAGCGTTTTGCACCCACATTCACCCAAATCGCCAACTCCTTTGCAGATCAGTACAACTGCACATGGGGCATTACTCGTAGCCCCGAAATTGCGATGGCAAAGCTCGATTGCTCGAAGAACCGCGAGTACTGCCAGAAGAGACTCGTGTATGGAGTGCCCTATATCATGGCCTTCGTGCAGGGTAACAGTCACCCCTTCTACTACAATGGCCCCAAGAATCCTGAGGATATCGTTGTGTGGATTGGATCGATCACTGGCACGCACTCCTTGTAGGCATGACGTGTAGATGTGAATGTCCCTCTTGCTCCCGCGGTGGAGATCATCCATCCGCTGACGAACGTGGCATTCACCAAGGCAATGGAAGACAAGGAGGGCACCTCCATCATCTATGTGTGGAGCGATGGTGATGACAACGAGAAGGCGAAGGAGATCGCGGACAAGTTGGCGTACAACTTCCTGATCGACGCCTCGGTGCACTTCTATGCCTACAAGTACAGCGACGCGGGCGACGTGCAGCAGTTGCACCCCTTCATCAGCTCGCCCCTCCCCACCTTCCTGGCCATCAGCAACGGTGAGATTGCTCAGTACCAGTACGAGAAGGTGTATGACGAGGACGATGAGGACGAGGACGAGGACGATGATGATGACGATGACGAGGAGGAAGAGGAAGAGGAAGAAGAAGAAGAGAAGGAAGAAGAGAAGGCCTCAAAGGTGGTTCGCGAGGAGATGACGGAGTTGTCCGTAAACCGCTTCGTGAACGACTACGCCGGCACGGAGATCAACCCCAGCGGCGGCCTCTCGACCGCGCTCGGCAGACTCCCCGCCCTCGACCGACTGATGATGCAGTCGCGCGTCGCCGGTCCCGAGTTCTACAGCCACGTGAAGGACATCCTGGCGGCGAATGCCGGCAATCGCCGCTCCGTGAAGGCCTACACAGACGTCCTCGACGTCTTCGCCAAAGATGGAGCGGAGGCGGTGTGGAGTATGCTCAAGGATGCGCGTCGTCGTCTGGCTGACATGAAGAGTGGCGATCGTGACTATGAGGACACTCTGGCTCTACGCAACGTGGCACGCGCTGTCGTAAGGTTTTTAAAGAGTGAGGACAAGTCAATGAGTGACGAACTGTAATTGTGTTTCTGTTTCTTCAACCCAAAACGGCGGTTCTTCTGGAGAGTCTTGTTCTTCACAGAGAACTCCACTTCTTGCCAATTGGTGTTTTTCTGCACTCCCCTATCGCTGTTTGGGAAAGCAGTCATATCCAATACTGTAGCGGTAATGAGTGTACGAAAAGCCCCGTCTGCAAAGTACAGTGCTGCTTCGTCGGCATGCGCGTCCACGATCACGCAGTTAGTGATGGTCCCGTGCGAAACCATCAAAGTCCAGTTGCAAGTGCTCCCTCTCTCTCCTAATCACGATTAGATTTTTCAGAAAGTGAAGGTGAAGGGAGAGAGTCCCCTCGCCAACAGTTTGCGTTTCATTTATCGCAACGAAGTGGGCTCGTTCTCTTGCCTTCACTGGTAGGGTATTTTAGGCTTTTGGAGAGGCTACTTCGTGTCTCTTTCGTGCAGTATTCCCTCGTGTGCCATTTACTACTCGTCGTTTGAAACACTGCGCAGAATGGCCTACGCGAAGAGCGCCTCCCACCCGAAGTGCTGTCGCCCCGTCCCCTTCACAGTAGACTGACTCCCTTTATCCCCGCCATTACGAGCAGTCTTGCCCAGTTGCTCACGTGTCTCGTCATGTCCCCGGTGGACCGCTTCCGCACGCAGTACTGGGCGGCGTGGCCGTTGTCTCTTTCTCTGACCCTTAGCCGCGGCAAGAAGGTGTCCGAGCTGTTGCACGAGACAGCGGCGCAGGTGCAGCGAGAGGGCGTGCAGACGCTCTACCACGGCCTGAAGCCGCTGCTTATCCGCGACATCGCCTTCTCCTCCATTTACTGGTCCATCTACGAGCAGCTGCGCACCTCGGCGCAGTCTCTGGGACTCTCGCCGGTGCTGCAGAACCTGATTGCGGGCTCTGTGGGCGGCATGGCGACGACCGCTGTGATCACTCCCTTCGACGTGGTGAAGACCAGGCAGCAGGTGCTAGAAACGCGGGAGAGCATCTGGTGCACACTGAAGATGATTGCTTCTGTAGGAGAGGAGAGAGAGGGTGAGGAGTAGCAGGAGGGAGTGCGTGGTTTGTTTAGAGGCATGACTCCGCGAGTGATTCAAACTGCCCCCACCATGTCTATCATGATGATCGTGTACGACGGGATCAACCGCTTCATTCTGCATAAGCAGGGTCATGTTGATGTTTCTCTATCTTGTGTTTGTTCACACGCACTTTCTGGTGTTTGTTCACACACACTTCTCATATTTGTTCACACACTCTTTCTCGCGTTTGTTCACAAACAGCGTCACATCCGAGGACGGACAATCTTCCGAATCTCTCCACACTTGGGACACTTGAAGGTCTGTGACTAGGACTGACAGAGCAAACACCAGTCCCACCTTCAGTGCCAGCTGACGCACCTCCTCGTCGGGAGTCTCGATGGAGCCTATGGCTCCCGGAGTGGGGACGGGAATCATGCTGGAGATGGCCTGGAGAATAGTCTCAACTACCCATCACCCACCCCTCAAATCGCCACTGGTCCAGGATGGAGACCACTCCTCTTTGTGGAAGGACGTGATGGTCAGACAGATCTTCTTGTTCACCTCAAAGCGGCCACTCTCCTACGCATCACCTACACCATGCATTCCCACGGTGAAGAAGGAAATATCGGGAGGAGACATGGGGAAATCGGAGGGGAGAAGGATCTTTCCGTGATAGATGCCCTTCTCGTAGGGCGTTTCCGTAGGACCGCGAATGGTGAAGTGCCACTCGAGATTATTGCTCTGCTCATGACGACAAGCTCACTGGATCAAACGCTAACCGGGGCAGCGTGGAAATCTGGATTCTTGTTCTTTCGCATGTTTTGAATCTCCTATTCATAACGATGCAGCGAGTGCAGTCTCACCTTGTTAATACGACCCAGGGTGATACTGCGTGACATGGCTTCAACTCGTTGCACCAGAAAAGGGAGGACAGCACGGAATACTCCGCGAGGGACTGTGAATCAAACAAAAGCTGGCTCTGAAGCCAAGAGAAAGCAGAAAACGGGGCGAAAATGGCCATTCTTTCACTCTCTCAAAAAGAGGTCTTGATAGCCTTTCATGGAAGCAGAATACAATCAGCGGGACATACAGCCCAAAACTGCATGGACTGAGGACGGCTGGGACGCAGTGTTAGTTGCTGAGAGCGGTCATAACGGATAGTACGACCGCTCGTCAAAAGCGCAAGAATATGGTGTCGCAGATGAACGAACGTTCAAGAGAGATACAGCAGCGACTCGATGTGTTCTTTGTGCCGTGGGATGATCTTTAGGAGGAGATGAGAGAAAGAGACATGGAGCTGAAGAAGAAGGAGGAGCAGGAGAGAGTTCACTTGGTCTGTCCGAATCACGCGTAGGAAGAAATGGAGCGGAAGAGGGAGAGGGCTGCAGCCAAGAAGGCAAGAAAGGCCGCGGCCAAGAAGACAAAAACGGAGAGCGCTCCAAAGGAGGAAAAGCTGATGCCTCAGTATACGGCCAAGGAGCTGAAGCAGGCTGAAGCGATCCGTCGTGAGCAACAGAGAGAGCGCGATCAGCAGAGAGCGCGCGGTCGCGTTGGAGTTTTGTTTTGATGCGTAGAGATAAAGGAGATGGAAAGAGCTGCTGCTGCTGAAGTGAAGACTGAGGAGGAGAGCGAAGAGGAGTGGGAATGAAGGGATACGATAATGAATAGGGAGAAGCCGGTGATGATTCGCACGCCGCCCTTCCTGCTCATTTTCATCCTTTCGTTCGTGCTGTTCTTCCGTAAGCGTTGCTGTCGTGGGTGACTCGTAGTCGTTGCTCGCCTCTTCACGCAGTACCGTCTCGTCCTGGACATGAAGGGCGAGCAGATGAGCGCCTTCATCGATCTGGTGGAGGAGATGAAGAAGGCCTACGGACGGAGCATCGTCAACTTCTCGGAGATTAAGTCGGAACTCCCCACCATGAAGCGCGCGTACCTTCAAATCAACTTTACCAAGTTCACCGACTTGGTGCAGTTCTATGGTGGGAGTTCTCACTGCCCCTCAGCTGTAGTCTCTTCCTTCTTCACTCGTATCATGGAGTTCTACCGTTCTTCTTGTGTTTGTTGCAAAGAATTGCGGGAATTTGCTCCTCTCTCCCTACGCATATTGCAAAGAATTGCGGAGATGGGAACCGCGAAAGTGGCGAGTGCCTCCATGAGGATCGCAAAGAGGATTGCTCGCAGCGGGGTATGCTCTCGGAGAGAAGCGGAGGAGCTGATTCGAAATGGTCGCGTCTCTCTAAACGGAGTGATTGTGACATCTCCCGCACTCAACGTGACGGACCAAGACGAGGTGTGCGTGGATAGGCGGCGTTTGTCCCCTATTCAGCGAACTCGCGTTATCGTTGCAAACAAGCGGGCCGGAGAGCTGGTGACAACGAAGGACGAACGGGGTACGCTTTTGTGACTGTTTCTGGAGAGAACTAACCTCTTTGTAGGACGGAGGACCATCTTCGACCGACTGAGAGCCGCCGGGATTGACGGCCACATCATTCCTGTCGTATTCACCTATTATTTCCTTTGAACGTAGGGACAACTCGATTACAACACCGAGGGCCTTCTTCTCCTGACGAACGATGGAGACTACGCCCGCTATCTGGAGCACCCGATGAACGCGATTCCGCGGCGATACCGCGCTCAGGTATTCGGGAAGTGGGATGATCGGCGGATTGCAGCGCTGCAGCATCCCAACGTGATCGACGGCAAGCGGTACAACGGCTGCATTGTGAAGCGGAGCTTTGACATGGAGGGCAACTCCGCTACGAAGAACTGGTGCTCTGTCCAAGTGACCGAAGGAAAGGTGCGAACGGGAGAGGGCTGTCATGTCTAGTACCACGAGGTGAAGATCCTCCTTGGCTTTGTCGGGTTGCAGGTGGACAAGCTCATCCGCACTGACTTCGGGGCGTACACGCTGGGAAACCTGGGTCCTGGAGAGTTCCGGGAGGTACGAGCCATCTCGAAGGAGCGCGTGGGCAGAATCCGACCCTTCGAGGACTGTTTCGTGTGGCGTGTTTGTTTAAGAGATAATTTATCAGCAGGTATCGTAACTATAATCATAGTCATTCATGTCTTCCTATTCTGCATCATGTAAATTATATATTGTATTTTTCGTAGACATTTAATCTACTGACGAAGCGTCTTCCTACTGCTTCCACAGCGAAGGAGGTCAAACCCGACTTCTTTTCCATTATGGGTTTCCATTTCTCCGTTCCTTTCCTCCCCCTCTCCCCTCTTGTGGATGGAAACAAATAGCAACACTAAAACCCAAACATATTCTCCACAATCACCTCGGGAGGCACATCTCCACTATCAAGCATCGCCTGCACATCACTGCAACGCTACACCTCTACCTCCAGATTCTGCGCCTGATCCGCGATGGAATCGGCATTCTGCGACAGATAGTTGATCAAGTCGTGATAGGTCACCTGGAGCCGAGACGCCAGCTTGTGCAGCCGGGATGTGAGCTTCATCTACCGTGCAGCTGCACGCCCTCTCCTACCTGCTCCGCCATCGACAGCTTGTGCGCGGGACTGAACTTGTCGTTGACCGCCTTCACCTCCGCAGGGCTCTTCTCTGCTTGTGCTGCTTGTGCTACCTGCGCTGCCTGCTCTGCCTGTGCAGAGGCCTCGGCGGCCTCCTTCTTCTTCTCCTGCTTCTTCTCGCGCTGGCGACGGCGCTTCTCCTTCTGCTTTTCCTTCTGCTTCTGCTTCTGCTCCTCCGTCAGCGGCTCGGGCACGGCGCTGCCCGCCCAGTTGTACCTACGGTCCAGACGCTGCCCGTGGCCCACTGGTCGGGGTGCTCCTCCCGATACTCGCGGTACGCCATGCGCGCCTCCTTCGTCGAGCACAGGTTGTAGGGCAGCCGGTCCTGCAGGTCGCGCGTCGTCGGGTCGCTGCCGTGCGCCAGCAGCAGCTTGATCAGCTCCTCGGCGTTGTTGATCGACGCCACGTGCAGCGGCGTCTCGCCGTCCTCGTCCCTGCATCTCACTCCCCCCACCCGTCCCTACCACGCACGATTCAGCAGCGGATGCTCCGTCAGGAAGCGGGTGATCGTGGGCGTGTCGTTGGAGCGCACGGCCACCCAGAAGGGGTCGCCTACTCCTCACGCCGCGTCACGGCCCGTACACTCCTCCGCCGCCGCCACGGGAGCCACCTCGACCTCCTTCTTCGCCTCCTCCGTGGGTGTCTCCTTCACCACGTTCTCCGTGGTCACGGGGAGCACGACGGCGGCCTGCTGCAGGTCGCCCACGCTGACGGAGACCAGCTGCGAGTAGATGCGGTTCATCTCCGTCAGGTTGGGCTTCTTGAAGAAGAAGGGGATCTTCCGCACGCGCCGGTCGTTCCGGTCCAGACAGCCCTCGTCGAAGAAGATCGGCCTACGCGTCACGCCTACGCTGCTGCGCCACAGGTGCATCTTCGTCGTGCCGAGGAACACCGCCGAGCAGGCGGCGATCTGGTCGTGGAGACTCCGCAGCGTGGAGCGGACGAACTCCTGGATCAGCAGCTCGTTGTGGCGGCGGAGACGCGCTCCCATGGAGATGGCCTTCCCCGTGCCATTGTCCTTCTTGTGCTGGGCGCCGCCCTGCTTCCGCCGCGTGGTGTAGCGCTTCTCCTGACGACTGATCTGCAAGACGCCGCGGTCGTAGATGCCGCAGATGAAAAAGCCGCTGCGGTAGAGCAGCACGCAAAAGTGGCCGTCGAGGTGATCGGGCAGCTGCGAGACTGCCAACTCTCGGTCATTGAACCCGCTCTCCACCAGTCGCTTCACCACGGTGATCCGCGACGACTCGAGAGAGAGCGAAACCAGACAACCATCCTCCGTTACGTCCAATCCGTCATCCTCTTCATCACTGCTGTCATCATCACTATCTGCAGCGGACTGCTCCTTCAATTTGTTCAAGTGCATTTCGGACTTGTAATGCTTCTTCTGCTCCTCCAGTGACGAAAACACCATGGAGCAGAGAGAGCACGCAAAGTGCAGCAGGGAATTCTCCGTCGGTACGCGGATGACGCCATCCGGGGCATTCTCCAGAAGTGTTAGGTCTTGCATCTTTCGGGTGTCCGCCTTCAGCTGGCGGACCTCCTTCTTCACGTCTTCCGGAAGATCATAGAGCGGAACACGAAACGGGTTCATCACAGGAATAATGTGACAACAAAGAGTCCATAGCACAGAGTAAAGGAATTGACTAAAACAACTAAGCGGACTTCTCGGCAAGCTCCTTCTTACGGCGCTGGGACTCCTCCTTCTCGTAGGTCTCCACGGCCGCCTTCGCCTTCAACGCCTCCTGGATCTATAGAGCGTTAGCATGTGTCGTGATTATGACTCGAAAACCTCAAATTGTGACGCAAAAACGTCGTTGACAGGGGATTTACGAGATCGCTCTCAACCCCCGTCCAGAGGCTGCCTTAAGGATCACGGGTTGGGAAGATGCAGAACGCGGTTCCCACCACTCTACCGATTGCAACGAAGCGACTCCAGTATGGGGAGCCGCCGCAGTTGGTACCGGAAACACACTCGTCACACAGACTTACATCTTCCTCCGTGGGGTTCTTCACTTCCCACGTCCTCTCGATAAAGGCGAAGGGCTTCTTGCTGTTGCTCGCGGCGTTGATGCCCTTCTTCGAGGAGAGGACCTCCACGGGAGCCTCGCCCTCAATCACCATTTGCACTGCATCGAGACCTAGATGTCACTCGCACTCAGAATTCTCACCGGCCGGCTTATTCAGGAAGGTATTCACGAGGAGGCGGTTGTTCACTCGCTCCTGACGAGCGTTATCCACAGGATCATAGACTTCTCTGCGAATAATGACTCGGTTTCGTTTCTTGATATGACCCCTGCGCGCTCTAGCCATTCCTTATTCAAGAATTGATTCTGAATGGAAAGATGGTTGGGTGGTGATTCTGAAATAGGGGCGGTTTTCGAAATAGGGTCACCGAGTCGGGGAATTGCATTGAAACCTAGCGATGAACTGTGCTCGTATCTTGCTCAAGAACGCCTCCAAGTCTGTGAGCCGATCTTTCCGCAGAAACTTCGGAGAGACGGCTGTTCACAAGAACATCTGGATTGAGGAACACAACGGCATCAAGGAGGATCTCACCAACAGATTCGAGTGGTCCGGACAGAACATCATGAACTCGATCGTCTTTTTGGGACTGATTCCTTGTTTTATCTACATCGTCGGCAAGAGCGCTCAGGACGTGGGTCTGTGATGGAGGTGTGATCCGTAGAGACAATACGAGACTCCCGACAGAACGAAGGCCACTCCTGCCACTTTCCAATAAGGACCCGCTGTTACTATTAACTGTTTCCATGTTTGTTTCAAAGGGGGTTGCCAACAAACAGGCTACAGAGTAAAGGGATTAATCAAAGACAATGGATGTGTTCTGCTTCGGCGCGTTCGCATCGATGTGAAGCTTCTGCTTCTCGCGGTTCTCCTTCTGCGCCTCCCACGACGGGTGGACCGCCTGGAGCGGTTTCTTCACTTCCTCCTTCTCCTTCACAACCTTCTCCTTCATAGGCTTCTTCTCCTTCACAAACTTCTTCTCCTTCGGCGCCTCCCGCGCGGAGTGCGTCGCCTGGAAGGGCTTCTTCCCTCTGCCCTCCGGCTTTGGCGTCTCCTCCGCCTCCTCCTTGTTGTAGATGTGATCTGCGCGTCACTCCCGCCCCACAGTCCCACCTCGGATGCGCTCCGGCAACTCCATGCTCATCAGCGTCTTTCTCGCAGCCTCCTTTCGACTCATGATCGAGGCCGCTCCGATGGCCTTCGAGCTCTTCAGACTACAGTTCATGCTCACGCCCCTCCGTCACCTCGTGATGAACTTGGAGGACTGCGACTCCGCCTCGCGCATCAGGCGGTACTCCGCCGCGCGGCGCTGCTTTCTCGTCATCTCCTCCAGCTTCACGGGACGGTTCTTGTCGTCCTTCAGCACCTCCTTTGAGGAGGCCTGAATCTACACAACATTTTACGTTTCCGTTCCCACCATATCTGTGGCGACATCATCGATATCGTCCTTGTTCACCTGCTTGCGAGGAACGCTAGGATGAGAGGCAGCAAGAAGGCCAAACCTGCACAGGCGCTGCTCCTCTTCCACAAACAGCCGCACCTCCTTGGACTGCGTGAGCATATCCTGGAGCTGCTGCTGCTCCTCCGAAATGGGCTTCTGATAGTTCTGCGCATCAACCCCTTCAACGGATACACACCTTCGGTGTCGGAATCATCAACAGCTCCGGAAACAGGGATTTCACCACTGCCAGCAAATCAATGCTCTACACATGACGCTCCATTCCCAAAGAACACTTCCAGACCATCGATTGACTCCGTAATCGCATCGATTTCAGCCTGGTCTACTTCTTCCTTCTCTAGAACTCATGATGAGGCGGAACAGGAATTACTCTTCAACTGCTCAATCTTTCTGTTCAGCTTTCGGATTTGGAACATGCGAGCCTTTGTCATCACACGGACGAGCCGCGTCACGCACTGCTTCGGGTTCTTTGCAGAGATGGGGATCTACGCGCATTAGAGAACACCAAAAGCATTGGTCCTACTGTGCGATAGCTTCGGTCCTTCAGTTCCTGCGAGGCACGGTAGACTCCGAGATACCAGTCTACGTCACGAACCGGCTCGTTATCTGCAGTCTTCTGGTCGCTCATTTCCTTTCCAACAAAGAGCAGAAATGCAGGTGATAAAAAAACGAATGAGTCTCACTCCTCCTCAAAAGCGCCACACAAATCGACCTCTTCGGCGTTCTCCTCTCTCCGCTTCTCCCTTTCCGATCGAAGCGCCAGCTCCTCCTCCGTTCGCTCCTTGCCCTTTCCGGTCTCAAACGACTCCACCACGAATTTCGCTCTGTCCTTTTCGCGCGGAGCCTCCTCGTATCCAGCCCACGTGCTGAAGTGGTGCATCACGATCGACGCAGCCACATTCACGTTCAGCGAGGCCGTTCCACAGCTGTACTGGGGAATATACACGAAGTGATCGCACATCGCAATCTGCTTGCTGTTCATGCCCGAACCCTACGGCTAACTAGCACCCTCGAATTTCACCTCGTTTCCCATCATGATTGCCGTGTTTCCGCGGAAGGGATGTGTCCGGACGTCCACCGCCTCGGGAACCAGCTCCACACCGCAGAGAGTGATATTGTGCTCGTGGAACCACGCGCTTGCTTCCTCCATCGTGCCGAATTTGCGAATCTTGATGTGGTGGGCCGTGCCGTGGGAACCATACAGCTGCAATTTGGGCTGGCCAATCACAATCACCTACAGTTGATTGCCCGCACAGGAAACAACCTCCTTCATGCCGAACGCGCAGGCACTTCGCACCATGTTTCCGATGTTGTGGTTTTTGGAGATGTTGGAGAGGACGAGATAGCCCTCCGGTTTTGACTCGCTGGTGGTGGCCGACATGATGGCTAGAACAAGAACTGCTCGTTCCAAATTGCTCCGAGCCATCGCATGTGCAAAAACCGGTTCGGATCAGAGTTTTGGGCGTTCTCGGAGAGGACATTTCGTTGCTTTTCATCGCGTTTCACTTTTTACCCAGCAGAGTCATAGAAGAGGTAGGCGAGGCGCACCACTGAGCTCATGCGTGTAGTGCCGTGTTTTCCATGGACCCACCACCCCAAGCGAGTAACAGTAGATTTACACCTGAATTTGCGAGTCGCGTGCCGTCTCCATTCACCGAGACGAAGGAAGTCAAAAACGTTTGGTGCTACAACCTCGACAATGAAATGAACGAGATCATGAAGGCAGCTACGCAATACGCCTACGTAGGAATGGTAGGCCCGTTCCGTTTGGTATTACGCAAAGGATACGGAGTTCCCTGGTATCTGCTTTTCCACGAAGGACCAGCAGGTGAACATGTTCGATTACAACATGATTCGCAACAACGTGAACTACTTGAAGATCATCCAGCTGGGAATCACCTTCTGCACGGAGGACGGCAAGGTTGCTCCGGACTGTCCGACCTGGCAGTTCAACTTCCGTTTCGACCCATCGTAGGAGCAACTGGACGCGATAAGGGGTAGGGTGGATATGAACAACGCGGAGTCGATGGAGCTGCTGAGGTTGGCGGGTATCGACTTCTCGGCACACGCGAAGAACGGGATCGAGCCCACTCGCTTCGGCGAGCTGTTCACGATGTCGGGACTGGTGCTCTGCCCGTCGATCACGTGGATCGCCTTCCACGGCATCTACGACTTCGCCTACCTCCTGCGCATCCTCATCGGCTGCGACCTCCCCGAGAAGCAGGCGGACTTTTTGTCGGTCCTCCACGTGTTCTTCCCCCATGTGTACGACGTGAAGGCCCTGCTCTGCAAGTGCCCCGAGCTGTCTGGCGGGCTGAACTACGTCGCCGAGCAGCTTCAGATCACGCGCATCGGTGCTGCCCACCAGTCCGGGAGCGACAGTCGCGTCACGGCGGAGGCGTTCTTCCAGATCCTCGCGAAGTACTTCCACAACGAAGTGGACAAGCAGTACGACGGGGTGCTCTTCGAAGCGCATTCCGCAAAGGCGTGAAACATTTAGCTGTTATTTAGTGGATATGTATTGTGTACCATATATATCTAAAGCTGGTCTGTTTTTGTTACAAACTGTGTTTTGGCGGGGAATCCCTTGCCACTAATCGGATGAGCCAGAAGGCCATTTCTGTCTTCTTCAAGCCGAAGTGTTCCCGCACAGCAAATGAGGGCCTGCCTCCCTCCAAATCCGAGTCCTGCGGGAAAAGCCCCACGGTCGTGCAAAATGAAATCCTTATAGGAAATGACGATAAGCCGAAGGACGCTGATGATGTCGAGGGGTAGGGAGTGAGTGAACGTGGTTGCGAACAGAATTCACCCTCCATTTAGGCGTCCCGAAAAGGAAACCATCGATGCGACTCCGAAGAGCGTCGAAAAGCATCCGGAGGAGGCGGAGTCCGAAACAGCAGTGATCTCGAGTGAGACGGAGAGTGCCGAAACGAACGATGGGATTGACGAAGAGTTCCGGGTGGGGCTTTGAATTCCGTGCTCACTGTGTAGAAATGGGCGACTTCCTCCGACCAGCCCGAACCAACCGTGTCCGAAATGGAGGGCTCCTATCACTCGTAGAGAGACGAACCAGAAGAACATGAATCTGCTCGTCAACAAGGCAGTCACATTCGTGGAGGAGATGCAGAAGCAGATCGAGTCCGAGTCGTCTTCGCGGCTGCTGAGGCAACCCAGGTCCCTCGTCGGTGGGAAGCTGCTTCCCTACCAGCTGCAGGGGATCGATTGGATGCGTCGGCTGTTCGAGAACGGCTCCCACGGCATGCTGGCGGACGAGATGGGTCTCGGCAAGACCATCCAGGTGATCGGACTGTTCGCCTTCCTCCGCGAGGCGGGCGTGTGGGGGCCGGTGCTGATCGTGGCGCCGCTGAGCACGCTGGGCAACTGGGTGAGCGAGTTCCAGAAGTGGTGCCCGTCGATCGAGGTGCTGAAGTACCACGGGACGCGGGAGCAGCGCAAGAGCCTGCGCGCGGCGCTGGAGGAGGAGACGACGATGATGCGCGCGAAGGTGGTGGTGACGAGCTACGAGATGGTGCGCATGGACAGCCACGCCTTCGCGGCGCGCGAGTGGTTCTACATCGTGATCGACGAGGGCCACCGGCTGAAGAACAACGAGTGCCAGCTGATGCAGTGCCTCTTCACCTTCGCGCACTCGCCCAACACCTCGCGCCTCATCCTCACCGGCACGCCGCTCCAGGTATGCCGCGCGCACCTTCTCTCCCCTAGAACAACCTGAAGGAGCTGTGGTCGCTGATGCACTTCCTGCTGCCCGACGTGTTCAGCTCCGCCGCAGAGTTCCTGAAGTGGTTCGACTTCAACAACTCGGCCTCGGACTCCGTCAAGACCGACATCGTCAACACGCTGCGCAAGGTCATCTCGCCTTTCTTCCTGCGTCGCGTCAAGGGCGACATCGACGTCTACCTTCCCCCCAAGAAGGAAGTCGTCGTCTACTGCGGCATGACGCCGCGCGAGCGCGAGCTGTAGGGCCTGCCGCGCCGCTCACCCGCAGATACGACATCGTCTGCTCCGACGACGGACGCTACGAGCAGCTCATCCTCTCGAACCACCTGCAACTGCACTCCTCCTCGCGCAACTTCCGCATGCAGATCCTGCGCCAGCTCGTCAGCCACCCCTGCAACGTCTACGAGGAGGCGGGCCGCGGCGGGCAGTACGTCACCGACGAGGCCACCGTCGCCCAGTCCTCCAAGCTCACCGTGCTCGACGCCATGCTGAAGGAGCTCATTCCCCGCGGCCACCGCGTGCTCGTGTTCGTGCAGTTCGTGGAGGTGGGCGCGGCGCGCGGGCGTGAGGGCTAGACGCTGCACCTGCTGGAGGACTACTGCCTCTTCCGCCGCTGGGACTACTGCTCCATCCACGGCACCACGCCGCAGCAGGCGCGCGAGGACGCCATCCAGCGCTTCAACGCCGACGCCTCCGTGCCCGTGTTCCTGCTCACCACGCGCTCGGGCGGGCTGGGCATCAACCTCAGCGCCGCCGACACCGTGGTGCTCTACGACTCCGACTGGGTGCGCGTCGTCCTCTGCGCTCATGCCTAGAACCCGCAGCAGGACATCCAGGCCATGGACCGCGCGCATCGCCTCGGGCAGAAGCGCGCCGTGGCCGTGTACCGGCTGGTCACGCTGCAGACGCTCGACGTGCACCTGCTGAAGGTCGCGGAGGACAAGCGGCGGCTGGAGCGCATCGTCACGCACCACGACAAGCACGTGCGCCCGCGCGCACCGCCTCACGCGTAGAACACCAAGCTGGGCTACCTCACCTTCGAGCAGTTCCTCCACCTCTCCAAGTCCAACGCGCTCGCTGGCAACCCCGGAACCCAGCCCATCACCGTCCCGCTCGCCCGTCGTGCTCACGTCTAGGTCGAAGGCGCCGCACAGCTGGCGCGGCTGCACGCCGGCGCCGACCTCCCCGAGAAGGGCGACGGGTTCGTGGTGACCGTGCAGACGAGCGCCAACGCGGTGCTGGGAAGTGTGAACAAGGACGGACGGGAAGTGGGCAAGCGAGGGCGACCGGCGCAGAGGGGGCGGGCGGCGCGAGCCAAGCGGCAACGGAAGTAGAACTGTACCATCACAACCAATTGCGTTTCACCTTTTCCTTGCTGCCTTTGTTCCAATCAATTCCCTCACTCCAGCGACACTCGCCACAATGCAGGTAATCCACAGAGACGCTGACGTGTTACTCGTAGGACAGTCAGATCCAGGAATACGAGGCAAAGGTATGGATGGGCACCCATGCTGATTTGCAGATACGGCATCTTCAGCAACGAGTCGAGGCGCTTGAGGCGGAGAATCGGATGCTCCGAGAGTCTTCGGAGAGCAAAAGCGTCATTCTTAAGCAGATTCTGGCTACTATCGATGAAACAAACGTTGCTCCGGATTTCACCGGGGAAAAGGCGTCGAGGATTCTCAGGTTGTTCACCATGAGTGTAGCCTCTCGCGGCGACGTGAACCGTAGGACCCCAATGCGGTACTCAACTGGAAGAAGGACACGGGCACGAGTCCCCTCCACCTCCGTGACTATTGGTGTCCTCAGCTGCGCGTCGCCGTTTGTATTGCCTATGACGTCTAGAACTGCTACTCATTCAGTCCTCTTCACATCGCCGCCATCAAAGCCACCGAGGCCAATCACAAGTGTTTCCGTCAGTTAGTCCTCCTGGCCACACAGAATGATTACGACATTGACATTCCCGATATTGTGGCACTCTCTTCTGCTCTCTCACGTAGATGGGCCGAACGCCTCTGTTCTACGCCGCCTACTACTGCAACGTGTTTGCCGTGAACTACCTCATCGACAAGGGCGCATCCACCACTCTTCTCGACTATGCCGGGTTTCTCCTCCATCGCCCTCTCACCCGCAGGATGGATGCGTTGCAGTACGCAAAGAGCTCGACGGTCTCCGCGACGAACCAGGACAAGTGCAAGCAGAAGGAGAAGGTGCTCGCGCTCCTCTGCGCTGCTCACCACCGACCAGAATCGGCCCACTGCCAGCGCATGAACGCCGCCATCAGTCGCGTGCGCGAAGAGATCCAGATCCCCACCACTGCGCGGGACCTCGGTGCGTGTCTTTCCCTCCTCTCATCACCAGCCAACTGCATCCTCACAACATCGCGCTCCTTCTTCGCCCTCTACTCGGAGTACTCCAAAGATGACGAGGGCATCCATCTCACCAAACCCCACTTCCTCGTCAAGCAAATCACCGTCGCCTCCGAGTGCCGATTCCCGCACTTCCAGCTGTTCGAGGAGGGCTGCGCTCTGCTGATGGCGTACGAGCTCACTGCCACCTCCAACCACTCCGATGAAGCGGGCAGTCGCACCAAGGAGCAGTGCATCGAGTGCTTCGACAACGCCTGCAAGGTGGGGTTGACGACGCGGAGTGAGCGTTAGGAGGCCGAGTGCTCCTTCCACCGCCACACAACCCGAGAGGACAACCCTCTCGGCGACAGACTCGGTTTCTTCTACAAGGAGCCGTGTGTCTGCGGCAAGACGAGTTGCTCCTTGCACGTGCTGCAGCGATTGCTGGAGTTCCGTGCGCTCTCCCGCCTCTATTCACCACTAGTTCGCAACTACCCGATTCAATACATCTACGACTACTCGCAATGCGGCATCCGCATCGGCCTTCGCGAAGACGAGAATACCGGAGCGTGGGAGGAATGTGTGGTCCAAATGGCTGTTGACTGTTCTGTTTGTGGGAAATGTCGTTTTCGGATTCCAGGAGAGCAGGAATAATTGTTGTTCATTAATTGGAAGAGGAATAGGGTACGATTAATAATCTGCCGGGAATAATCCACCGATGGGAATAATGGAGAATCATTATTTCCTGAATACCCTTTCGATTCTCAGTAATGGTGAATCATTATTCTATAATCGCAAATCCGTGTTTCAATATTGAATGTGGATTGTTCATTGTCACAACGAGATGGATTGCATTCATTGTTGACAAACTGAGTTCCCATGCCTTCTCTCCCCGCAAAACACCCTCAGAGTCTCAAAACGCGAGGCAACACTATTGACACCGACTGCGTGCTAAGGGCAGCAGACGACAGAATCAGTTCTTTTCTTCGGATGGACGAAAAGATCAAGATTCGGTACAACTACCTGTTTGAGTACAACAAGGGACCGAAGCGCGTCTTCTTCAAGAAGCAGGACTCATCTGGCTGCCATCACAGGATAGGGCGATAAAGCGTCGAGAAATGAAGCTCCACGCGCGATTATCGCAGTCAGACACGCAGGAGCATGGAAACCGTAAGGGTTTTTGAACCGTGTGATTCGAGCAGAATCGAAGCAGCGGAACCAGGTTTTAGTGAACGAAGCGACGGCCACAATCGAGGAGTGCAGCAGAGAGATCCAGATCATCAATGCCGAGATTGAGAGGTTAAAGGAGAAGAAGTCCTCACTGAACGACCTTTTGTCCTACTACGATGTGATTTGCGGGGTCTGATTGTTGAAGCGTAGTCCTGCCGAGAATAATCGCCCTCGCGCTAGTTAGTTGTTTCTTTCCCTGCTGTTTGTTATTGCAGCCTCAAAAGCATGTGTTCAACAAACCCACCTTCCACCACTCAATTGTCCTTCTTTGGAGGCGGAGGGATGTGGTACACGAACGGTTCGGGGCACTTCTGTGCCGTCTCCTCCCCGTTCTTCAAGTCCAGGTAGGACGTGAACTCTCCCTCCTTCCGGTCCTTCACCACCATAATCACCATCCTCATGCGCTCGTCCTTCACCACCGGCTCGAACCGCTGCTCCGGAATGCGCATCACATCCCACTGCGACACTGTGATGCGCGAGCCGTTCATCACCTCAAAGGATGTTGGCTCCTCCTTCTTCACCTCCTTCTCCTCCTTCACCTCCTCGGGCGCGTGCTGGGGCTGCTGGAAGCTGAAGGTCACCTCCTCCTTCTTCGCCGTCTTCTCCTCCTTCGCCAGCATCGCCACGTACTCGAACCGCGACGGCGCCGCCTCGCACACCCACCGCACCTCGCGCGGCAGGCGCAGCGACGCGTCCACCGCCAGCAGCGCCGTGGGCTCGAACGCCTTCACCACCACGTGGAACAGCGGGTACCACTCCCAGAACTGCGTCGCCAGGAACACCGCCACCAGCGCCTGCACGCGCAGCCGCTGAAACCCTGACCGCAGCGCGATCGTCACGTTGCGGCCGCCGGCTACACATTATGGCATAACCACACACCCACCGTCCATCAGACTCATGCCCAGCAGCGCGCCCTGGCGCCGCAGCACCGTGTCCGCGCGGTGCGCCCCGCGGTGGCCCTCGTTCTTCAGCAGCTCGTAGACGCGGTCGCGGAAGACGCCCGCCTGCACAGGGTGAGCGCGTCATCGCCGGCACAGCACACTTACCTCGGGACTCTGCGCCTGGTTGCACTCCATGAACAGCGCGCCCAGCCCGATCGCCGCGCCCTGGATCACGAAGTCCTCCTAACCCTCACCGCCGTTCACCAGACCCACGTTGTCCTCCATCAGCTTCAGCAGCGCCTCGCCCAGCGCCGCGTCGCCGCGTCCCGCGTTGATGAGGCCGGCAATGAGCGCGGCGGCGTAGCGCACGTACGGGTTGTAGGACTGCAGCAGCAGCAGCGCCGTGGGCACGAAGGCGTCGGGCGCGTCGGCGTACACCAGTCCCAGCGCGATCACCGCGTTGCGCCGCACCGTGTGCGACACGTCCGAGGAGATCACGCGCAGCAGCCTACGCTCGAGCCCGCGCGCCGCGCCCACTCGCTCACCACGCCGTAGTTCTGGTGCCGCCCGGCGAAGGCGAGCCCCAGGCCCAGCACGCCCGCCACGCGCGCATAGGCGCTGCCGCTGGCCAGCAGGTCGCGCAGCAGCGACTCGCCGCGCGCCTGGGTGTCGGTGAACAGCAGCGCGACGCCCATGGCGAGGCCTGCAGCGATGCGGTCGTGCTGGTTGTCGTGCAACAGCGGCTCTAACTGCTCCGTCAGCAGCTCCTCGCACTGCTCCACGCACCCTAACCCTCACCACGCGCCCACACCCCCACCGCAGTTCACCAGACCCACCGCCACGCCCGCGCCCAGCCCCGCGAACGGTTTGTCCTACCCCTCACCAGCACTTGTTATCATTACCTGGATGCAGGCCAGCAGCTCCGCCGTCAGGCCCTGGTCGTGGCTGCCGCAGAACACCAGCCCCGCGCCCAGACAGCACCCGTGCAGCAGCATCTCCTTCTCGCCGTTCTCGCGCACCACGCGCCGCAACTGCGCCCGCACCGCCTCCTCCGTCTGCTCGCCCTATGGGGGACCCCCCGTTTTCGCCGCCCACGTCGCTCATGTGGAGGATGGCATAGCCGTAGAGCCCGCCGCTCTTCTCCTCCTCCTTGTCGCTGCCGATGTAGTTCTGCATCACCTCCTCCGCCTTCTCCGGCCGGTACACGTGCGACTAGCATTGAGGCCCGCGTCCGTACGAACCAGTGCGAACGAGGCGATGATGCCGAACTTGGTCCAGCTCTCCGCCTTCTTCACCCAGTTGCCGTTGTTCATCACGAACTCGTTGCCGCTCCCGATCGACGTCAGCGCGTTCGCCACCAGCATCGCCTCCTGCACGTTGGTGTCCTCGTACGTCACGAACCGCACGTACTCGTCCAGCAGGCGGTTGTCGTGGTGCGACCGCCGCGTCAGGAAGGTTTGGTAGCTAGAAGTGAAAGCGGCAGAATGGCTCCACAGGTCGTTGGTGAACTGCTTGGAGAGAATGGCGCGCAGCGACGTGGCGTCGGCGGGGAGGCGCGCGAGGACGAAGCGAAGAAGACGCGGGTCGTCCAGATGCACGAGGATGAAGGCGAACTGGCAGGCGAGCGCCGGGTTCTGCGAGGCGGTCTCCAGAAGAAGGGTGGTCACTAGCGGTCAAATTATTGGGGTGTCCCCACAGCCGTCCAGATCGTTGAGATAGAGACGGCAGAGGAACACGCCGTAGCTGTCGTGGATCTCACCGAAGAGAGTAGCGGCGAGGTGGAGGAGCGAATTGCGGATGGGCTCGGGGTAGTTGAAGTCCTCGAGTAGCTTCAGCAGCGCGTGCAGCGACTCAGGCAGAGAAGGACTGCGACGCAGCGCGGTCTCGAGGAGGTCGAGACGATTGCACTCCACGCTGATGCCGAGGAGGTGGGAGATGTTCTGCAGGTTCAGCGACTGCTCGAAGATGTAGTTGATGATGCGGAGAACACCTTCGGGCATGTCCGAATCGTCCGTTTGTGTGCGTCGAGACTTCTTGTACTCATCAATGCAGGTGTCTACCGAGTGACTGCGGAAGACAGCCTCGTACCGATCATGGCTCGCACGTAGAAGGAATCTTCGCGCAGGTTAAACAAAGAGCCCGACTTCAGTGCGTAGTTTAGCGACTCGTAGTATTCTTGTTTGTGGAAATAGCACTAACGGATGAGAGGAGCGAAAGAAGCGCCCACTTTGGACAGCAAGAAGGAAATGGATTCCTGGAGATGAGGCGACAGCGTAGGGGGTGCTTCCAGCAGAATCTCCAGGTTCTGCGTGATGTCTGGCCAATACGCATCCACGAGCTCGAGGAGTCTCGATATCACAATATTCTGTAGGTGATAGTGGTTGAATGAGCATTACGGACACCGTTTCGTCCCATCCTTCAAGCATGGTAAACAAGCCACCGATGTTTGCTGCATTGCTTGGAGTGGAATAATTCGCACTGTTCATCGAATATATATGAGTAGGTGACAAAAGAAATGCGAAGAAGATAATGACTGTGTGTTGCAACAAAGAGGAGAGGGAAAATAGCGAGCGAAATCACCGATGTCTAGTTGTGATCGGGTGAAAAGGGAAGGACTTCCTATGATTGTCACATTCTGTGTGTATTTGGCGTAATCAGGGTGAAAGACGTATTCAAGAGAAGGCATGTCTAGTTGTGAGTCCACGGGTGAAGAAGCACTCTCAAGAACGATGCGCTTGCAACCATAGAAAACTGGATAGAGTATGACGAAATACAGTTTGGGCAGATCTAGCGGTGATTGAGTGCCATCGGCAGTACTCCGCAGAATAAGCTCGTCTCTAAATGCTCCATAGGAGGTAAAGATGAGAGAAAGCCTCGTCAGTTCAGGCAAGTCTATTCCTCACTTCGCTCTTTGAGAACCACTTTCAAACACAATACAAGAACAGTTATTGAATGCAGAGGAGGCAATTCTCAACGACGACAACTTCGGCAAGTCTATGCATCATCACCGCCTCCCATCACCGGCTCCTCAATTCCAACGGGGCATCCTGGAAAAGGGCACGTCCTCCCCTTTTTCCGATTTCCAGCACTCGCAGCGAGGGCACGCTCTCGATCTCACACACTGAGTAATAGGAGAAGGAGGAGTCGCCAATCATCAACTCCCTTAGCAGAGGGCAGTCCTTCAGACGGAAGCAGCCCTTTCGAGGCGGCCAACAGGAATCTGGACTAAAGCAGTTCTCTCCAATCTCCACTTTCTTCAGCTGCTTCATGCCGACCAGCTCGACTTTTGTCACATGCTTGAAGCACTTGTCGCCCACCTTCAGCCTCTGCAAGTTGGGCAAGAGCTTGAAGTCGAAGACTGTTCTCTCCTCTTCGCTGCAGCACTCGTTGCTCACGACCAGTTCTTCGAGCTGCGTGTGCAGGAGTTGGCTATGCGGATCGATGACACCGCTCTTCGCAATCTCCTTGTCACCCATCCACACTCCCTCGAACACCGTGTTGCCGTTGCGGTCATACAACACACCTCGTCCCCAGTGCTTGCCTTCGCAAATCCCGCCTTCGTACTCCACCTTCTGGATGTCCGGGTAGTAGCTTCTGCCATAGCACACATTCACCTCTTTGAGTCGGAATCCCTCGTACACTTTCTCACCCTCACTGTCATACAACACGCCCCAACCATAGGGTTGATCATTCAACACATCGCCTTCCCATCGCTCTCCATCGTCACTCAAATCCAACACCTGATTGTGTTCAATGCCTTTCACTTTCTTTCCATCTACTCGCACCACACAATGTGTTTTAACATCCGCTTCGATCGTTCCATTCAAACACAACTCCAACAACAAAGAGGAAGACTTCTCCACAATTCCTTCATGATACCAGCACAATCCGCTGCGCGCATGCAGTGTAAAAAAGGCATACTCTTTGTAGGTTTTCATATACTCAACACCTAGACTCATATTGTCTATTCTTTTCACCAATTTAAGAAGGGACTCAGAATGACCCAATTGTTGGATCCTTCTTATGGACTCTTTCACAAACGGATGCTACGTCTCATGTCATCTAACTCTCACTCACTTCCATTAACCGTTTCACACTCCATCGCGCCATAACATCCTTCACCAAACACTTCGCAACAAAATCAACACATTCAGCAGACCATTTCTCGCTTGAAAGAGAAGGAGGATCCCTGTCACAAAGCCATTTTTGTATCTCACCCCAGCAAAGACCGTTGAAGGGATTCTTCCCCTCCGCCAGTTCAATCAGTGTAATGCCAAGCGACCACACATCACTCATCCATCCATATCCACTGAGTCCCTCAGGCGCAAAATACCACAGGGCCGAGGGATATCCATTTAAAATAACCCTGTAAGGCAGTGTGAAATCACTCAGCTTCACCACTCCCTTTTCACCAATGAACAGATTCGATGGCTTGATGATCTATTCACTTATCCATTCAATATTCAACTACTCCATTGCTGACGAGTTGAGAATGAAGGGAATCAAGACCCAAAAGACAGCAGCTCGCAATCTCACGTAATGCATCTTCATTTAGCTTCTCATTCATATTCATGTAATCCTTCAAGGATCCTAATCTACAGTTCTCCATTACAATCTATTCCATGAGACACCCCTTGCTCTCCAACTGTATAATCATTTTCATCTTCATAATACTTCATGTATCTCACCACATAGGGAGAATGACACTTCTCAAGCCTTCGGGCAGTTTTAAGGAATACAGCTTTTCTGTCATCCTTCTTTATTACCTTTATCACTACCACTCTATTACTATTCCGTTCCAATGCTTTGTAAACGGCACTCTTCTCTCTACACGTAATCACTGTGGAATAACCCAAACAATTTCAAAACCGTTTGAATGATTTTGTATTCATCTGAAAACGACGACTTCATTCTTTCTGCATACTAGCAACACGAATCACTGTCCACTTCCATTTAGATGCCCCCCAACAGGAATAAACTCCCCTCTCAAACAAACAACCCAGCGACGCAAAAGATACAGCAGGTTCTCAACCGTGCGCACCACATTCCTGTATTCCTACACCTAACGCCTCCCCCACGCTCCAACATCATACAGCTTCTTCTCCTCCTCCTCGCCAGCAGGCTCCTGCTTGTAAAACTGGTAGCGCTCCGTCTTCCACTGCATCTATGCCTCGCACCGCTCTCTAACCCCCACCACCAAATCGTTGTTGGCCTTCTCGCTCTCCGTCCAGAGCGGCATGGGCTCCAAACACTCCATCCACTTCCCGTCGACGATCTTCTTCGTCTTCTTGTTGAAAGCACGGCGAATGGTCTGCAAGGCCGCACTCCGCTGCGAACGCTGTGATTGCAATGACAACTGCACACTCCGCTCTTCTTCCTCTTCCTCTTCCTCCGGCGTCACTACCTCCATCATGTCATCGCTGCTCAGCTCCGACGCGCGACGCCGACGCGAGAGGCCCTCGCCCTCTCTGCCCATGTTGGCTTCCCACACGCTCGCCGGCACGCCGCAAAAGTCCGTGACCTTGCACCCCTTCACGAACGAGATGATGCCGCGAATGCGCAGCTTCACGCTCTCGAATGCGCCGCGCTTCTCCTCGCACTCCTCGTAGTAAAAGTCCATCAGCTGTAGCTGCAACTTCAGCCGTGGCACCTGCGACCGAATCACTACCAGGCAGATTCCGTCCATGAGCTCGTCCGCGCCCGCCACGCCGAACAGCGTCTCCAGCAGGCGTGTGAGGATGTTGATGGTGTTGTTCAAGCAGGTCACCTTGTCATCCACAAAACGGTACACCGACATCACGCGCAGTTCTACGACTCACCCGCACGCGCACGACCGCACGCTCCACCGCACAGTCCCAAAACTCCTTGTACTGCGAGAGCGTGTAGCGGTTGTCGTGGCCCAGACTGGCGAAGGAGATAAAGTGCGACAGGGCGCGGCAACGAGAGAGGAAGAAGTCGTCGGGCGAGTCCTTGTGGCTTGGCAGGCAGCTGAGCATCTGGAGGTGAGGGGTGCGCAAATCGGGGACTATTTGGTAACACATGACGTGAATCAGTTTTCGGAGGTACTTGCCGTACGAATCGAATTCTTCAGGCGAGAGAGCCTCCTTCACGAAGGAGTTGATGCGGAGGTTCAGCATCTCCGATCTGATCATCACGCATCATCATCAACTCGCACTGGACCTCTCGCTCCGAGTACGTTGCTTTGGGAGTGATCTCGTTCACGCTCGCCACAAACTTCTTGATCCGCACGAACAGCTCGTGATTGCCCGCCAGCTTCAGCCATTCCAGAAACTCCTTGTACTTGATTGTTTCTTCTGTGTGTTATGTTTATCTCACAAGGCCACGGTTCATTTGTTCATTTGCGTCAATGCTCACTCCCTGTGGATCGGGAATCGTGTCAATTGATTCCATCTTTGTCGATTCGTCCCGCTCCATTTGTTTCATTGTGTCCAGGACAGAGGAGCAGAAATCGTCCTCGTCTATGCGTCATGTGTGTTCATTCCAGGTACAAGGCACCTTGGCAATGTCTTGATTCTCGGAGAATGGCAAGCCATGAATGGACTCTTCAGAGAATGGCAAGTCATGAGTGGATTTCTCAAAGAATGGCAAACCATGAATGGACTCCCCAGAGAATGGCAACCCTTGAATGGACTCCCCAGAGAATGGCAAACCATGAATGGACTCTGCAGATAACGGCAACTCTCGAATCGATTGAAGACTCTCCACAAGTGCTTGCAGAGAATGCATGGCAGGTGGGATAATCTGTACGGAGTAAATATCCGTGCCAAGTCTCTTCAATCTACGTGATACACGCTCCTCAACCCCACTGGTTCTGATTGGGATGGAGTTGATTTGTCAGCTTCAGAATGTTGGATTCCTTGCGCAAAACGGGCCATAGATTCGTCTCCGTCTCCTCATTGGCAGAATCGATCCAATCTGATTTCGATCGTCTCGACTCGTCTAGCAGCTCCTGAAAACTGAATATAAGTCACAACAAACGAGATTACCGCTCATCGGACATTTCTCGCGTCACAACCTTCACCTCGTCCGTATCCTCAGCGCTGAGCGAGGATTTGGGCGTGACCGAGAGAATGATGGGTGTTTCATCGGCGTCAACCTTCGAATCACTCCCCTTTCACAATTCCCAACCAGCTCCCTCTTCTGCTTATCCTTCTTCTTCCGGAACAGCGAAAACCCCTTCCGTGAGGACATCTTTGTGCTTGAGGAGAGTTCCGCGGGAATTCCATCAGACTGAATTGCAGTTCAGGTTTTCAGTGTTGAGAAGCAGCGCCATTTTGGTTCTCACCCCTTCGCCGTTTCCCCTTCATGAAAGATAGCGCAAGATCGATGACACCAAGGAAAAACGGGGAGTAAGGGTCATTAGGGGAGTGAACGGGAAGGGCATCGACCAGCACAAACGTCTCGACCGATTCGCAACGCCAGCCTCCGCATTCGGCGGAGAAGACTGCAAATCGAATGAGCACGGATATGCATCTGCACGCCTTGTTGTCGCATTACCACGTTGTTTCCCCGCCTTGTAGTCACGAATAGAAGCTGTACCCAGAGTCATTGTCTTCCTCCTCCGCTCCCAAGAAGGAGAGTTGCCAAGCCGAAGCCCTTCCCAGGAGCAACACTCCGCAGGAGACGTAGCCCCTCTCCGTAGCCATAATGGTGTAGACAACCGCAGAAGATGAAAGCACCCAAACCAAAGCACGTAGGACTGCAATAAATGCATGATTGCATAGGAATTGTTGAATTCGAGCTACACCGACTTGATGTCGGGTACGAAACCAAAACCAAAGAAGCGAGAGCAATACTACGATGGATTGTAAATCCGTTACTATCAATTTGTTCAGCAAACACGCCCTAAGCGAAAACAGCGGTTACATGAATACAAGCACAGTCTAATTCCCATCTATTCCTTCGACGCCTTGGATGTCTTCGAGCGACGGGACCGACGCGATATCTGGATGAAACGAGTGAAGCCGTAGCACATCGGAGCAACCACTAGACCTTAGCAAGCCGGGACAGAAGCACAAATAATGCCGATGCACAACGCGATGATACCACTCCGGATGTACTTCACCCCGTGTATGGGATGAATGAGCAGAAAAATGCCAAAGGCCATGGCAATCTACAATGATAATGGAGGGAAAGCACTACCAGTGAAAAGAGGAGAGTGCACGCAGAGATGACGAGATAACGCCACTTCTCATTCCCGCCCATGCACTTCCTCTTCCGTTTGCTGTACTCTTCCAGATGAATATCGATACTCTACCGAATGAGCCAAAGGAGCAAAGTCCACATTCTCCTCTGCAATTTCGTCCACGATGGAATCAACACGTCGCTTTCCCGATTCGGAAATGCTCACATCGTCCTTCTCCTTGGGTTCCATCGTCTCCTCCTTCTGCGTCTTGTCAATCAGCTCCTCCTTGATATGTGCATTGTGTTGACGTTTCCTGTACGAATCCATTCTGATATCAATGGAAGGAGCAGTTTTTGTCTTCCCCAAAGAATGGCTGAATTCTCCCCGATTTCTGCCACGCTTTCAAACAGTCCATTCTCTTTTGTGAGGGCAGTGTCTCCATCCCAACGGTGAAACAATGATGATGGACATGGATACGGTCATCATCTGTTGTGTCATTCTGTCGGTGCTGCTGTTGCTATTTCCAGCACTTACGTTGTATAGAGCAGGCGTTCTGCTGCTGCTTTTTGCGGTAATCAACTGTGCTCGTCCTTCATCCACCGTCGTCTTTGCCAATGGAGATTCTGCGAGTCAGGTACGTTTTCTCTTTCTCTGCTCATTTAGGTGCTTGACTTGTCGATGGTTCGGAGCAATGACGTGTTGAAGCTGCAGCGAATGCCGAAGCATTCATCCTTTTCAAAGCTCCTTCGTGAGTGTGTCTTCTTCGTAATCATAATTGCTAGTTTTGGATCCTACGGAAGGATGTGGATGACCCCGCAGTTTTTCGACCGGTTGGTTGCTACTGCAATCGTATTTTCAATACCATGACATAATAATTAGATTGAAGTGCGGAGTAATGGGCGTATTGGCATTGTCAAGGGCGATCAAATGGTTTCCTTCCTCACAGAGATCGTGTATGCGTCTTCCAAGCAATCCACATATAGTTCCTATCGGAAGGACGGCAATGACTTCGGAAGTGCCTATCTCTGCGTTCTCTACCCCCAATCCTTCCGGTACGTTCCTCCCACCTCGTCAATCATAGTGCGGACGTGTGGAAGACGCTTCTCAAGATGAGTCCCACTCTGGACAATTCCCTCTTCACCACACAGACCCGCGCCGCCTATCTCTTCGAGGAGCCCGTCGCACGTCAGCCTTCGCCATCCTCCGCCGTGTATCCTCCTGCTCGGCTCTCCAAGAAGCCGCACATTCCCCCGATGGTAAGCGATGTCGCCTCCACGTTCACCGGCTCCTATCATAACTCCGTTTCGTCGATGCGTGAAGAGTATGGCGACTATGCCATCCCCATACGTGCTTCTCCTCCCCTTTCCAACACCCGCTTCTCCTCTCCCCCTTCCAACACCCCCTTCACTCCCAACACCCGCTTCTCCTCACCTCCTTCCAACACCCCCTTCACTCCCAACACCCGCTTCTCCTCACCCACTCTAAAACCCAAATCCACTCTCCACATTCCCTCTCTCAGCGAAGCCGTGTCCTCTCTCCAACTATCCCCCGTCGACGAAACCTTCTTTTCCTCCGCACGACGCACGCGCGAAGGAAAGCGGGAAAGAACGGAAACGCTGCGTTCTCACAACTCCCGTGACAGCATGCCCTCACCGCAAGACTCGCCACAGAGTCTCGTGGGGATTTCCAGCGTGGGCCGCGCCAGTCAGCGGAATCTGATCGGCGAGGACAAGACGCGATGTCGGTTTGCGGAAGTGTCGCGGAGTGGTGGAAGGAGGGCGTGATGAGCGTAGGCACGCAGAACCAGAAGAAGCTGGAGTGTTTGCTGAACGACTGGCTAGACGCCAACTGGCGGCAGGAGTATGTGCAGGGCATGCTGGCACTGGCGGGCGTGGTGGTGATGACGGTGGAGAAGAGAGAAGACAGGAGAGACGTGTTGTATATCCTCTGTGTCGTGTTTTGCACCCCTTCACCAAACCCGCGATTATCAACCACTACTACACATCACTGCGCGTGTCGAATAAGGAGGTGTGGGCGCTGTCTCGCATCGCCTATCACCGCTTCCTTCTCCAGTTCTACTCCCCCGCGCTGTTCAGCTACCTGCAGTCAATCCAGGTGGAGGCAGAGCTGTACGTGTGGGACTGGTTCTCGCAGCTGTTCATGGGCGTGTTTCCGCTGCAGCAGAGCTGCGTGATTCTGGACATGCTCATTTCCGTCGGCAACGACGACTTTGTTCTGGTGTGCTTGTCCGTGGCCATTGTGGATGAGATGCGCGAGATGATCATGAGAGTGCTTCTTTCCCTTTTGCGTGAACCATAGAATGATTTTGAAAGGGTCATGTCCTTCTTCGCCGACATGAAAAACAACATCCCTCTGGTCGATTTCAACGCCGCCATCGAAAAGGCGCTCCACATCTACACGACCATGCCCAAGGCCGTTTGGAGGGAGTTTCGACGCGTGGACGAGATGATCAGCAATCACGTGATCACCGAGCAGTTTGACTATAGCAACTATGTCCCCATCATCGACCTTTCTCCGAACGAGTTTCTTACCCTGCGAACGAAGGACCTCAAGCGTCTGTTAATCATCGACGTGCAAAACTGCCCATACTCTCACACATAGTGCTTCAATGTGCTCAAGACACGCACAGAGGCACTCTACGGCGTGAAGGGCGCCGAAGTTATGAATGTCCCTGTTTGCGTCTGTGATAACGCCTAGTTCACCGTGGAGGACTTCTCAGGCCACAGCCACGAGCAGCGCGTAGCATTCCGGCCTTTTCCGTTATTGCTAGCTGAAGGACATCTTCCAGTCGCTGGCGGCCTATCACTACAGACTCGTCATCGTCATCGTGGCGTAATGAGCAGCGGGAGCGGTGAACGGTAGACCGACGGAGAACGAGGGCACCTGCCACGCGCTGCTGGAGGCGTTTCGAGTCCATGGCTTCGGGCGCGTGTGTCTGTACCGCGTGAGGGAGGAGGGGAGGAATGAGGCGTAGAGCGTGGCTCTGTGCTTGCAGTAGTGTTGTACCCTATCCTAGTGTTTGTTGCAATCATCCCGCGGAAGGGATGAAGGGATTGCTTCGCCGGACGGAGAGAGCGCAGTTAAGTAATGGAAGGAGAAACGGAGCAAGAATCGAGCAGCTGTCTGCGCATCCCTGTAGTGGCCGAAAACAAGGGTCTGCTGTTGTTGATCACGAACTGCATCATTCCCGGTACACGGAGCTGGGAATGTGTCATATAGGTCTGGGGACGATGTGCGCAGCGTGCATGGAAAAGGAGAAGGATTCGTGCGACTATGGCGTGTTCATGATCGGCGTTCTTCAGTTTATTCTCGGAGCGCTTCTCGTGGGCTATGTGTGGAGCATCGTGTGGGGCGTGATGATCTACAAGAAATCGAAGCCGGTCATTCGAGTCGTTACAACTGGAGAAAATGCGGGCTGTAACTCTTTGTTGATAATCAGGAAACCACTGAACGCTTTTAGTTACACTGAATGAGCATACATAAACAAACCACAAAAAGATTACCACAGCGCACCGGAGACCAGTATGACGCCAGGGAATAGCAACGAGCACTTGACAGGAAAGGTGCAGTACATCCAGGAGAATCAGGGGTTTATCCGGTGCCAAAAGAAGGTATTCAAGAAGAGGGATTTGATATTCTTTACAAAAGACGTCGCTGTGGAAACGAGGCGGCGACTCCAAGTGGGTTGCCACGTGATGTTTCATATTGTTTGCGACTCGACTCGGAGGAATTGCAAAGGAATCGATATCACCCATTGGGCCATGATCGATGCGATCATCGATAATGACGCTACATGCGACCCGGATAGAGAAGTGTGCATATCCAGCGCTTCCTCTACAACAGCAGACAGTTCATTCAGCGAAGACTCCGATTCCCAGCCCGTGGATGTGTTTTCCAATTCCCTGCCACTGGGTCTAAGTGAATACGATGTAATACAGAGGCGAAGGATCATCAGTGATCTCTATTCCACCGTGTACGAATCGCTCTACAAGACGGCGCTGGTAGCGATCACCAATCAATCCTCCCCATATCGCTCCTGCTGGGACATTTCGTAGGAGCCGTAGTTGTTTCTTAGTTTCTGCTACCGTTTTTTCTTCTTCCTTGTGTTTCTTGTCCCAAACCACGCAGAACACAACGATGGAAGGAGCAGAGACAGTACGCACCAAAAACTGGTGCACTCAATCGCTGAGATTCGTTCTCCTGAGTGTTTTTCGGCTCAAACTCGCTCTTTTCTTGGGGAAAAAAACATAGATTCGCGATCTTTTCCTCTTTTAGGATTGCCAATCGCACATTTCATCATGGACGTCGTAGTCTCGATTTTGCAGAGGAGGCTCGGGGAAAAGGAGTCGAGAAGCGTCATTTGCTACCTGTCCGCCGTGTTGATGCTGTCCATCGTGACATTGCTCAACTACTTCTATTACAATGCCCTCTCTCCCCTGCTTTCGATCCTCGCCAACGAGTACAGCTTTAACGAGGAGCAGAGAGATTACATGCTTGGTTTGCTTCCGTACGCCGGCTTCACGCGTAGGCAGTCGTCTGAACAGCATCTTTTTCCTCGTCGGCTGCCCCTGCTCGCTCCTCTTTTCCTTTATTGCGGATTCGCAGAACAAGAAGCCCATCTTCATCGGCATTTCGCTTGCCTGTCACATGTCCTCCTTTCTGCTCCAGTTCTGTTCCTCTTACAGCGTTCTATACTGCTGGAGGGGCTTGTCAGGCGCTCTAATCACGTCCACCATGCCCATCTTCCTCTCCATTCTCGGAGACATCTTTCCGAGCAGCCTGCGGTCGATCGCGTCCGTGATCTCGTCGGTGGTCGTGGGCTGCGGCATGCTCCTCGGCCAAACCATCAGCGGCTTCCTGAGCGCTCACTTCGGGTGGCGCTTCTTCTTCCGCATCGTGTCGGCCGTTGGCATCCTCGCTACGTGCTCCCTCTTCTGTGTGTCTCGATGCGCCGCATTACGAATAGACATTCGCTTCCCTTCCAAGGGCGAGGCCGACGGAATGAAGCAGGTGGCAAAGGACGACACGGAGGATTCCGAGATTAACGAGGAAGTGCTGGAAGAGTCGATGGAACTCGAGGCGGAAACCATCCGCTCAGATGCGTCCATTCTGAAGTACGTGTTCACCATCCCCTCCAACATGATGCGTGCGATTGCGTTCCGTGTCTGATCCGTAGTGTTCCTGCAGGGACTTCCCGGAACGATGCCGTGGGGAGTGTACACGATCTATCTGCACAACATTCTCTGTACGGAGAAGAAGATGAGCATCGACATGGTATGCATTGCTGTGGGTGTCAACCGCAGGCCTCGACCCTGATTCTCTCCTTCGGAGCCGGAGCGGCTATCGGCAGTGCAGTCGCCGGCGTCATCTGCGGATTCTTGTAGATGCGATGTGCATGTCTGACAGCCAGGTGTTCCTTCAACAAATCGCTTCTGCCCGTTGCAGTGGCCGTGTGCTACTTCGTGTCCCTGCCACTCATTTCCTCCATTTTCACGCTGCCCCAAGATGATGGCATGATCACCTTTGCACTTCACATGTTCATCCTCGTGCTCATCGGCCTGTTGTTGAGCATTCCCGGACCATGCATCCGGACGATGCTGATGAACGTAAACCGACCGCATTGCCGATCGACCGTGATTGCGATCAGCGAAGTGTTCAACAATATCGGGCGCATTTTGGGCCCCGTGTTGTTCGTGCACTACTGCCAGTAAGCGAATGGATGGGGAGTGAGACAAAGGGGAAAGAGTCGAATCGATGCGATGATGGTGATTAGCGAGTTCTTCTATGTCGCGGGCGGAATCTGCTGCGTTCTGTACTTCACGTACGAACGAGACGAAGAGGTGGTGATGGAGTTTATTCAGGGCGTGATGAAGGAGTTGAACCGGGATGCCGAGAAAACCGCGGGAATGGATCGGACTTCTCTGGACGGTCAATTGACGGAATACGAAGCGATTTCGCCGCATCCTGATTCCGACGCGGATAGGGGGTTGGGCCTCACGCCGTCGATGTCGATGGAGTCGTTGCGTGCCGCGGGCGAAGGCGTGAACGTGATGATTCGGAAGGTGAAGAGTGCGTTGGACGAGTTGAAGCGGAATTCCTTCAGGGAGCCTGAAGCGAAGGGGGAGGAGGCGCCGTTGCTTAGCAAGACGACAGTTTAGTTTGCGAGGTGTTTGTTATTACGAAGGGAGAGTGTTTTGAGAGAAGAGAGGATTGAATGGGTGGGAGGGAAGAGAA
>OIWT01001087.1_pt1 | contig 34645 bp, 55 predicted proteins | sample 1587701 | NCBI WGS metagenome assembly OIWT01 (sample SAMEA3888904, study PRJEB22519) | human gut metagenome | biome: human gut; feature: human-associated habitat; material: faeces | place: Denmark | collected 2009 | reverse complement strand
ATGATTACACATCATCTCAGGAAGTCCCTTATCGGTACTATGTGCATACCTATGTCTTATAAATAGTCACCCCATTCCATCCCGCCACCCTTCATGGTCATGAGTGTGAATCACTCATGCATCCTGACGATGCCTGTTGACCCCAGTCATGATACATCTTGCATGGGCACACTTTGAAGATGTCACGAGACGTGGTTTGCTTGTGAGTCTTGGAAGTCGAGTGGTGATGATCATGATTATCACTGTCTGTCAGCCATGATCGGACGGAGCACGCAGGTGTAGCTTCGGGTGTCCTGCCTGTAATAGAGTGTGGGATCATGGGTCTCGTATAACGTGATTCAGTGTTTGTTTGAGATGCTTCTCTCAAGCCTCCACATTACCATGTCCACTGTGTATCTATATATACTTTCCATGTGTCCTCCAGACACTGATGATCGACAGATGTGTGATGAGCCGTTTCTCTTTGTAGGAGCGTCTTTAACAAACAACAATAGCCGTACAACACATCATTCACCCTTGGGAGTATATAGCAGGTCTCCAGTGCTTGGCTTCCTCTTCGTCGTAGTCCCGTTTCCCTTCGCCGTCTCTCGAGTGATGCACCGATTGTTCTTCTCCTTCCCCGTGAACGAGCTGCTGCTCAGCCACTGGAAGAACGCGCTTTCTTGTTCCGTCCACTTCGCGCACGTGTTCCGCACCCTCTCCACCGTGTACTCCTCGCCGAAGAAACACCACACCATGTCGGGGCTCTCGATCGCCCGGAGCACCATCATCACGTGAACGCACGGCACCTTCTGCCAGTGCGTGATGTGGCAGCTGCACGGGCTGCTCCAGTTCTCCAAGTCGACCGTGTAGACGAGGCGGGTTTTGGTGTCCACCACTCTGAAGAGGGTGTTGTCACCCACGTCCTCATCTGAGAGGAGACCATCCCAATTCACCACCCCCAGCCCACGGTCAGCTGGAGCGCCTCTCTCCACTACGAAGTCCTCGCTGTTGCACTCCACAAAATGACCATTCTTGGTCAACTCGCGGAGCGCCCAGTCCGTCACCTGCTTCACCCCCGCCGCTGTCTGCACGACGGCGAAGTGCTTCTCCAGGGCAATGCTCCTGTTGTGGTCACAGCTTATGATCCACATGAGAAGCAGCCTGTAGCGGTTGAACAGCCCTTCATCTCGGGGGTTGCCCAGACCGAACAGGTCCTTCTGGATCCAACTCATGCAGGATTCGACGGGGTTGGATGTGGTTTCCATCAAGTGGTTGTACTTGAACTCCCACATCCACACGCCCGTCGTCTCCCGCATGTAGTCGGCCACATGGGTCATCATGTCCTAACCATCACAACCACCTATCGCCCTTACCGGATGGCATCCCTTCCGCAAGCTGAAGAAGAACTCCAGCGACGTCGCCTCGTTCAGCCACTTCTCGCACTCCTCCTTCGTCGTCGCGATGGTGGCCATGCGGTAGAAGCCAACCATCCTGTTCAGCACGCGCACCGCTTCCTCGTCGTCCTGGCTGAGCGCGCCGTGGGCCTTCTTCCACTCCTCCTGGAAGTGCCGCTCGCGGTGGACCGAGCAGGGGGTGTGCTCGCACCAGGGAAAGATGACCTTCACCGCCTCCTCCAGGCCCTTGTCTTGGTCACTGATCATGACCAGGTCCCACGCCGCCTCCTGCGTCACGCCCGCGATCTTGATCATCTGGAGGAACACCTTCCAGTAGCTCTCACGCTCGCTCGGGCACAGGTAGAAGCCCACTGGCTGGATGTGGTGGGCACCGTCGAGGAAGCACGCCACCATGATCACCCAGCCGTCCTCGCAGTGGCACGCATCCACGTAGAGGATGTGCGTGCTGGCGAGGAAGTGCAGGACCTCCGTCGAGACGACGACTCCCAGCCCACGCGTGTCGGCGGTCACTTCCGAGAGCAGCATCGCTTGCGGGTCTGCACCAGCGGAGAGGGCAGCCGTGCGGGCAAACACAGTTCGCTTCTTCAGGAGAGACACCTCCACCACGCTGCAGGGGAAGACCTCTCTCAGCCTCTCGTCTATCGATGAGACCATCAACTCAAGTCCTTACTGATCTCAAGAATGGCGTTCACCTCCGTCGCAAGAAGGGCCTTGCCGTTCAGGCTCTGTCGTGCATTCCTCGAACTCCACCGCGTCATCACCTCGGCCGCCTGCTTCTGGTCGTGGATCGTCACGGCGCATCGACTCTTGTCCTCCTCCATCTTCTTCATTGTCGCCTCCACGCTCATCTGCGTCGGCCACCTCCAGATCTTGACGGCTCCGAAGGACCAGTACTTGCGCAGGGCGGAGTACTGGCTGGGTTTCATCGGCTTCTTGGGGTGGGGGTTGTCCATGGCCGCAACATGCCCCCGCAGCGCCTTCACGGTTTTGAAGGACTGCTTCTTCTCCTTCTTCTCCTTCTCCTCCTCTCTCCACGACGGTTCGGGCTGGTCTTCTCCGCCTTGCAGCTTCTTCTCCACTTCCTCCACGGAGCCCATGTCCTCCCCGACTCCCATCTCGCGGTCCTCCTCCTTCTTCTTCATCATCTCTTCCATCTCCTTCTTCTGCCTCGGCGACGACAGCCCCCCGAAGTCACCACCGTAGATCGTCGCACCGGAGGATTCGTCGCGCGCCAGGACGGTCACGGGCACATCCACAATCTCGCGGCTGACGATCTTCATGCCCTCTCGTCTGTCGTACACCTCCTCCAGCTCCCCCTGAAGGGTGGCCAAGCTCATCTCCTTGGCTGACACGGACTACACATCACTATGGCATACAGACCCTACCTCAAGCCGATGGAGCTGGTAGATGAACCGCTTCTCCAAGTCCGCCTTCTTCTTCTTGCCTTCCTTCTTGCTCCGGTGCGCCTTCTCTTGAAAGAGCGCCACTCGCTCCCTTGCCTTCCTCATCAAGGCATACAGCCGAAGAATCCGATTGGGATTCCCCAGCTGCCTCAACGAGACGTAGCGATGGTAGAAGGGTGGGCTGAACACCTCTTCGTCCATCAGGATCAGAGTAGTTACCTTTCCTAACTATGAAACAACCACAGAATCACAACCTTCGGAACCATACCAGTGATACTGGAGGAGGAATGAATTGCCGCACGGCTTTGGGCAAATCATCGTCTTCATGATGTATCCTCCCCTACCGATCGTCGACTCCTTCGTCTGCACCGCTGATCGGGCGATGCCCATGTTTTCAAGGAAAACATGCACTTCCTCTTCGGAAGTGAACCAGCAATTCCGGTCATCATCGACGAACAACCCATCAAAGGTATGTTATGATTTCATTCTTCCTGTTTGTTATAACAAAGCGATTTCAACGCTTAGGTGAACCAACAAGTCATGAACAGACATCCCCAACTAATGAATGTCATTCTCCAATCTAAATCATTTGAACACACGCGCAAGCTATATATTCGCAGTACTGCTCTTGCATTTCCCGGATTGTAGATATCAGCAAGTTGTCCCGATATACTCAAAGGAATTGCTCTGTTTCTTCAAACAAACACAGCCATAACCGTTACAACCCCAAGCAACCCATCCAGTTTCATTCCGCATCTGCATCCTTCCTATTTCGATATGTGCATCCACACTTAGTGTGAATACCGACTCTCTATTCGCTTCACGAATTACACAATCATGCTCCATTCACCCCACAACGCAACTCCCACAACCTCTCTTCCCTCTTCACACCAAACGAAGCACTTCCCATCGACAATCAGATCCAATTCCACAACACAGCAAAGAACCCTTTCATCCACATTCCCATCGTCATTTCCACACAACTCTCCACTCCACATAACCAACACCTGCCATCTCCATCATCATTAGTGTTCCACGTCCCCTACTACCTTACTACAAGCAACACAACCCACCAAACCTCCAGGAACACCTACTTCTAGAAAACAGTGTAAATCAAACGCAATTGCGAAAGGCAATGGGGTGCGGGAGTTTCATCAGATAGTGCCTCACTCAAAAAGAACTAGCAAAGCGATATGTCCTTCACCATGCGTCAGGCCCTGCTTCGTTTGAAGCCCTGGGCTAAAACGGCGTTCACCGTCGGCATGTACATGGGTTTTGGAGATCTCCTAGTGCAGAAGATTGCCTTGAAAAGAGAGCACATGTACAGTCTAAACTCCATTGATAAACTCTAGAGAGCCGCGGAGAGCCTTTGCCTTCTTCATGGGAGGGTTCACCTTCTCCGGAACGGGCAACTACTTCGCGAACACGGCGGCAGAACGGTTGTTCCCCGGCAGCCGCTTCAACAACGTGCTTCGTCGAACCATCACCCTGAATCTCCTCTTCCCCATCACTCAGTCCATTACCTTTGGTGCCGTCATGTTCTGGAGAGATGGTAACATTTGGAACATCAAGAACAAGGTCGTGAAGGATCTGCCTCAGAGCTACCTCATTTCGGTGTTTGCCCTCAGCCCTCTCGCTTTCCTTCAGGGTCGCTTCATTAACGCCTACTGGAGGAAATGGACGTCATTCATTCAGGGAAGTCGTCTCACCCTTTGCATGTAATCAGTAGCCTTCTGGAATATGTGGCTCTCCGGCCTGAACATGCCCAACCGGGAATACAGGACCTTTGAGGATTACTGGAGAGACGGAATGGCCCGCGTCTACAACTCCTATGCTTACTCTTTTCTTAGTCGCAACAAAAAGAACTAGTTCATGCGTTGTTTGTTCATCACAAATGGTAATCCGTGTCCTCTTTCTCTTATGGATAGAGCTATTATCGCAAGGGAGAACTCGTCTTTTCGGAATCGAGGAATCACTTCAACACGGACTCCTCTTCCGCAGAGTATCGTTTTCACGTGAATGTAGCCTGCTATTTAAATTGTCTCATCGCGTTAGAGAGAAGGAGAGGAGAAGTTGCTGTGCAAACGGCTAATTGTTGGAATGAAGAATCAGGGAGCCTGGTGTCTCGAAGCTCTGTCGCAATGCATGCAGTGGAAGGAGATTGCCACCTTTCACTTCACAGAACAGAAGGATTCGGTATATCTCAGACGATGGATAATAACCGTGTAGCTGATTTCATCACAGTATACAATGCATGTGTGTAAAGCGGATTCAAAGAGAGAAACGGCCATCACGTGGATTGATGCGGATGTGTCCCCCTATTTGCAGTACGATATTGCCAAGTGGCTGTTGAACGCAATTCAAGCCGATCAAATCCTGTTTCTTGACTCGCTTCTCTTTCCCCATCGATTTGGCTTGGACGCCACCCCTGCTTCCCTGTATCATATCAAATCAGAATCGTTTCCATGTTCCCTCTCCATTCCGGTCTTGCCCTCTCCCATCTACTGCAAGGGATTCGGCGCAGAGTTGATGACGTGCGTAGCAGTCTATTCTTTTTGTGAATTCCTAGGCGCAAATCCAATCCATTCCCTGCTGTCTGGTGTGTTGTCTTCCCGAGGAAGTCTTTTCCGCAGAGCCCGTGATGACATTGGCTCATTTTGTTGCCTCCTTCATGTCGGTGGTTGTAAACGAAGAGGAAGTGCTTCCTGCAATCCTTTCCATCCTGCGAAGAAAGGCGTCCGTCAGTGCGTATTCTACTGTGTACATGTATTGTGTTTTCAACAATCGCCATTACTGTAGTGATTAGAGTAGTTTTTCATAACACAAACCACTATTCATGCAGTGAAGGGCAACCCTCCAACACAACAACCTCCATTAATGCAGCGAAAGGCAATCCTACAAAGCGCCAATCTCCATTCATGCAGCGAAAGGCAATCCTACAAAACACCAATCCTCAATAATGCAGTAAAACACATTCCTCCATCACAACAACCGCATTACTGCAATGATGGACAACCCTCCATCACCACACTACACATATACCAGCAACGATTCTCCTCCACCTTCCCCTCCTCTCCTATCACGAACTCCTTCGTTAATAGCCCTTTTCGCTTGAGTGGAAACGAAAACCGCCCATCTACACTCCACAGAGCCGATTTCTACAATCAAGAAGACAAAACAGGAGTACAAGGTTCCGTGTTGCTCGGATATAAAACCAAATCTTCCTTCGAGGCGCTAATGATCTACTGTTGAAAAAGAAACATCTCCCCCACTTGCTTTGAAAGAGAGAAGATGTGGCAATGGCTGATTTCAGGGAAAGCACATCGTGCGAAGAAAGAGACGCCTTTACATCATCAAGCAATCACAACACTACCACCTCCTCACACACGTCTGAAAAGGAAAAAGCAAGGAGCAACTGAGGCGAAAGAGGAGTGGAGCCAATTATGCACAGAACTATTTGTTATGCATCAAATCCAACTGCGGACACTTTGAAACGATGATCTCAGGACAATTCAAGGCATTCAATGCAGCAGACAAAGAATCACGCTCCTTGAGAGTTTTCTCCGCAAGAACTTGGCTACAATCAAAATACACCCATTTGAATACTCCCGTTTAGACGGATAGACTGTGGACAGGGAATTGCGCAATTCGGAGGGTAAACTACCGTATCAAATACCAACACAACGAATGAAGTACCACGGGTACTGCTGCGCCATATAGAGGATCAAATCGACAATAGCGGGGAGAGTGGGGAGGAGTGTCCGAAACGAGATTCTCTCACTACCAACTAGTATAGACACGGCATGAAATACCTTAAACAGAAACGAACAGTCTCTTCCTCTTCCTCCCACTCTTCCATACTTTCAAATGAACAAACACGCATCAATGAACCTTCGAAAACAACGAGTTGTTCGCTTGCTGTAGAGAATAGAGCGCCTTGCAGTGGAGGAACGACTCGAACGCCTGATCAACGTCCCTCACCTGAAGAAACTCGAAATCAGCAGAATTGGGCAGAAAATGGAGAACGTACGCCTTCTGAATGGGAGTCTACGCGTCATGCAACACCCCTTCCACCACCGTAGCATCACAACACTCCTCCAGCGCCTTGCAGTAGGCAGCCAGCTGGAGTGCGTAGGAGTTGTACATTCCCTTTCCCGATTTGAAATCGACAATGACGACGTCGCCTGCAGCGTCCATGCCGATCGCGTCAATGAACCCCGAGTACTGGAACTGGTGACTGTACACGAAAACGTCCGTGAAGTAGAGGTCGATTCCACTCGTCTTCCTCCAGAGACGGAACGCGGCGAGGCTGGATTCGCTCCTGGGGGTTGCTTTCACCTCCTTGTTGTGGATTGCATTGCTGATGAGAGTATGAATTTCCGCGCCTTCGTCCCCGCGCTTTTGCAGCTCTATCCATTCATCCTCATCCCAAGAAAGACCCTGCTTGGGGTACACCTCGGCCACCTTCCGCAGAAACGATAAATCGTCGGCTGAAATGAGTCGGTTGGGCTAGAATGAACCTCCCACCGCACCACCCACTTGGCGTTTGTTTAATTGCAGCACCTGAGTGCAGAACGAATCCAAAACAAGGCTCTGATTCCACTGGCTGAACTCTAGGGCTGAAAAGGGTCATCTGTGCGTACTTCCCTCCGTTAGCAGTGTCAACACCTTCGTTACGGATGGATATTGGCAAATTGGGCTTCCAGAAGTGTAGATCCTTATGGTGAGGCCATTCCCCTCCCGCTCACTCCTTGTAGGGCTTTGACGCTTTCGTTATGATCTTCAACACATCAATCCGGCTAGCGAGCTTTGATACTGACATGAGTACCAAATGACTGTCCGTTTCCATCAATAGTTATCGTATGATTCCTGTACCATGTGCAGCCATTGAATCCTATATGTAGTGCAGAATCAGCAAACCCTCCTTCCCCATTTTCCATGGATTCCTCTCTTCATTCTCTCCTCACCAGCCATTATACAGAGAGAACTAGCTTCACACGACAAAAGCAACAATGGGGACCGAATACTCAATATGGCCCACAAAACTCCGAAGAGACATCTTTTGAAGCCCTCTTCCACATCAAGATGAATCGATTCCTTCAGATGGCCGGAACGTTCCTGGAGAGCGTGGACCAGCGGGCAGACCGATCCGTGAATGGTGGTTCCATTCTCCCTCCATAATGCGTAGCTGCACAGCATCCGACATATATCACGCGGTAACTTCCACTTTCTTCATTTACTCTAGCCCTTCCGAACCCCGGCCTGCAACGTCCATTTCCACATCAAATACCCAAAGATCCGTTCCAAATGTACTTTTACGGAAGGAAATGAAGGATAGGCACGCAACCGCGTACTTGGCTCCCCAAGGCGAGCGCACGCTTCCCATATGATGCGACGCATTGGCAGTAGTACAAGTGCTTCGAAGGTGAAGGAGTTGGAAGTGAACGCCCTGCTCGATACATTGAACGAAGTATGGGTTCCCTTTTTGACTGACGATGCAGCCTACACAGAAGGAGCTGTCGTCCGAAGGAGTCACGGCAGTGAGTGCTTTCATTCGCTTCTGAGGTAGGCGCCTTCCCAAGGAAAGCCAGAATCCGCTGCAGTGACTCGAGCACAACCCGCACCCTCAGCTCCCCTCGATGCGGCGAAAGACGGGAATCCGGAGTCGTTGCACTGGGAGGACGAAAACACGCCCGTGGGACTCCTGCTATCTCCCAATCTGGGCCCAACGCCCACCTCGGCCGTTCCCGCCATGACCCAGTTGGAAGCCAATTCGCCGCTGGTTTCGCACCCCGCACCCAGAGAAGGCACTCCGCTGGAGCTGTCAAAGCACATCGAGGACTTGGAGTGCGACCTGGACGTGGCGCTGGGCGAGATTGAGCAGAAGGAGAAGGACCTGGAGAGCAAGCAGATTCGCATCGACATTTTGGAGAACAAGCTAAAACAGACGCAGATTGACGTGGAAGCGGGAGTGGAGCGTAATGCGTAGATGGCGCGCGAGCAGAAGAAGAGCGAGGAGCTGTTGGACGAGAAGGACGCGCTGATCATGCGGCTGCAGAGCGAGAAGGAGCAGATGAAGGCGGAGGCGTGCAAGCTGCAGCTGCAGTGGAACGAGGAGAAGGCGCGGCAGGCCAAGGGCTCGGAGCAGGCGGAGCAGGAGGCGGGCGAGGTGCAGCGGCAGCTGAAGCAGATCGTGGCGGAGGTGGAGGTGAGTGAGGGTGGTGAGGCGTAGAACGAGGAGCTGAAGAAGAAGGCGCTGGAGGGCGAGGAGCGGTGGAGGCGCGAGGAGGCGCGGCTGCAGAAGACAGTGGCGGACCAGACGGCGAAGATGCGCGAGCTGACGAACGAGGTGGAGAAGAGTCAGAAGCAGGTGGAGAGCTACGTGGGCGCGGCGCGCGGCTGTGAGCGTAGTACTTGCGCATGGAGACGCGCGACGAGCACCCGCCGGAGATGGAGGAGAAGGTGGCGGCGATCGAGCGCGAGCTGCTGAAGGTGCACCAGGAGGCGGACGTACGGGCGACGGGACAGTGACAGCGTAGCGGCTGAAGAGCGAGAACGAGCTGCTGCGCGAGGCGAAGGCGCAGGCGGAGGGCGAGCACGCGCGCGCGGTGCAGGCGCTGGAGGCGAAGGTGGCGGAGGCGGAGACGAGGGTGCAAAAAATGGGGGGCGGTGAGGGGTAGGTGAAGGCGTGCGAGAAGGAGGCGCAGCAGAAGAACGCGAACCAGAGCAGCGGCGTGCAGATGCTGCAACGGCAGCTGGAGACGCTGCAGCAGACGGTGTTGAAGAAGCAGCTGCTGCTGGACGCGATGAAGAGCGAGAAGAACAGTCTGGAGTACCGCCTCGCCGACGCGCTGCGCGACAAGGCGCGCGTGGAGTCGCTGCACAGTGCGTGAGCGTGGCGGCGGGCGGTGAGGCGTAGCAGTGCCAGCCACGGCGCGGGGTGGAGCGACCCGGAGCTGGGTCTGGTGGACGAGAAGGTGCACCGGCGGCCGATCAGCCGGCTGCTGCCGGACTTCGTGCCCGAGAGCGTGCTGAGCGGCGTGGACTCGGTGGACGAGGTGTACACGGGCTTCGTGCAGCTGATGGAGAAGTCGCCGTCTCTTCGTGTGCTGGTGTGCGTGTATCTGGTGTGTTTGCATGTGGGTTTCCTGATTCTGTTCTTTCGGAGGAAGTGGTGTGTTTGTTATTTGATTCTATTTGGGTGTGTGTCGTGTGAGGAGTTGTTTTGGGGGTGTTCGTGCCTTTGTGGGGAGTCTCATGCGTCACTGTGAGGAGTCCTGTAAGCTTGCTACCTCAATGGGAGGAGTCCTCTTGTTTGATATGCCCCAATGAAAAGCCCCACACCATATCAACAACCCTCAAAACAAAGCAAAGCAAAGCAAACCTCAAAACAAAGCAAACCTCAAACGCAAAAGCAAAGCAACCCTCAAAGAAACCCTCAAAACAAAGCAAAACAACAAACACACAAATGCAAATACTCCCTACTCGGCATCTGAATCCTCAAATGCTCCAGCAACAAATGCACGAACCGCATGCGGTTATGGCTACGCCTCACACGCCCTCTCTCCTCCCACTTCCCCTTCGTCTCCCGCAGCGCCGTCACAATCCCGTCGATGGACCCTCCCAGCTTCAGCTCCCACGGATCGTACCTACCCATAAGACGCACCTCGCACGCCCACTCCACGTGGATCGCCGACAAAATCACCATGCCCTTCCCGAACGCGCACTCCACACAGCACGGCGAGTGCGCCGGACACGCCAGCCCCGGCTGCGGCAGGAACGACGCCAGCGTCTTGTAGCAGCTGCCCTCGTTGGCGATCTACTCCTTACACTTCTTGAACACACGTACAAAGTACGGACCGCCCTTGAAGAACGTCACGCCCTCGAAGCGCTCCGCCCCCTCCGCAAACTCGAAGCGCGACGCGTAGGAGCCGCGCGCCGACATGTAGTCGAAGCCCTCCATGGCAGGGCCCACGCCCTTGCCGTCGAAGAAGCCCAGCTCGTAGTTGCACACCACCTCCAGACTCCGCGCCTTGTCGAACTCGATCGAGTGGCACCCGTAGTACGCGCCCGCGCAGAAGCCCAAATAGTTCCCGCCGTTCCGTACGAACTCCTTGATTCGGGCGTTGCCCGAGTTGCCGCACAGCTCCGACAGCTTGCGATGGTACGGGTTGGCCGCGCCGCCGGGGAACACAATCAGAACACAATTCTTCTCCCAGTCTTCATCGATGATCCCCGCAGCGCTGATGGGAGTGATGCTGTACAGAGAGGGGTCACAGCAGCGCGAGAACGTGAACAGGATCATCTTCACGCTCTCCGGAGACGCGCCCTCGTCCTGGTACACGCGGATGGAGAAGGGCGGATTGGGCGATTTCGACGCGAATGTGGGATAAGGGGTGTCTACGGAGTGAGATCGATTCGGAGAGCGCACGGGAGGGAAGGAGGGAGAAAAAGTCGGCGGAGGACGCATTCTCCAGATCATCCCAGAGGGAGTCGTCCTCCGTGCACTGCCGCGTCACATATGCAACCACTTCTGGATTAGTCTCCGTTGAGACGTCGTCCGACACGATCGGCTCGCCCGGCCGCGCATCCCACAATGCATCGGCTTTCGCGCGCAAAAAGTCCTCTTCGGAAATGTACTGGACTGCCATGGAATGAAACGAGTCGTAAATGGGACGATAAGTGTACGTGTCCAGCTTCACGGAGGGATCCAGCACAAGCACCTCCGTCCAGTACGGCAGCACCTGGAGAACAGAGTTGTGCGGCAAGTTCCTCTTTTCCTCCGTGATCATGAGCTCGTCGTACCCAGAGAAGCGATTTCCGAGAATGGTCACCTTCCGCAGACTCTCTCCCCAGTTGCTCCATACAACGCCATTGTAAAGGCTGAAACCACAGTGAGGCATATAAAAAAGGGTGTGCACGTCGACATGGCGTTTCCCCAGGTCATTTACGCACAGGATTTTGGAATTGTAATGAAGCAGGATATCGGCATCGGTCTATGACTCACAAATACCAAGCAAAACCACAGTATCAATGGCCGGATCAAACACTGCGATGGGCTTCTGGATATTCAGCAGCGAGTGGAGTCGAAGCACGCAGGCGTATTGGTATTGGGAAACGTTCGACTCATGAACACAGCCAATACCATAGCACACGATGGAGTGGATTTTCGGTCTCTAGCAGGTGAGGAAAGCCAGATGCACAAACCGATTTCAGAGACTCCAGAATCTTCTGGAAGAAATGGCAGTCCTCCATTTCACGGCAAAACTGGTCAATATCCTGGACGGCCGCGTCCACGATGGACTGCCTCTTCTCCTGCTGCTTTTCTGGAAGCAATGCTCTATTCCATGACGAAACGACTCGCAGGAAGATACTCTGCGCAAAATACTGCAGTGGATAGCTGACGCGGCGACAATTGAACCGTTCCGTTGTTCCATTTCGGAACGACATTACTACGCTTTATCCCGCCCAATCTCCATATACAATCGCTGATTCGTCTTCTTTTTTCCTTGAACAACAACAAATCCTTCTTCCATGAACAAAAGAATGAAATGGAACAAACACCGCAGTGAGAAAAGAACTTCATGAAAAGCAGTCCGGCGACAAAAGCAACCACGATGCAGAAAAGGAGCTGGAACAGCGTGATCCCGGAGTAAAGCGACTGGATCTCTCCCCTCACCTTCGCAACGCGCGCCTCCTTATTCTCTTCGGCAGATGCGATGTCCGACTTGAACACCTCCAGCTGCTTCTTCACCGCCGCATACTTCTTCTCCAGATTCTCCAGCAATTCCTTGCCCTTGTTGTTCGAGAGCGTCAGCTTCTTCAACTGGTCCTGCATCGCGTAGTACGCCGCCTTCTATGCGTTAACAGTGACGATGAAGGAAACGGAGAAGGAATTGCCATCTTCAGATTCATCAATGGGAGTCTATTCATCACTTCCATGCATTGGCGGAACAAGAGTCGACGACGACGGCATCGCGGTGGGCGATGCGGCAGAATGTGGGATGAAGGATCACCCTGAAATGAACAATGGATATAGACAAGGTAGACTGGCAGGATGCTCTGCTTGATCTTTCCCTTCTCCGACATGTTCCACTGCATGTGAAAGGAGGAGGAGGCTTCTACGCGCTTGTTGACGATGTCCAGGAAATCCCTCTCGGAGACGGTCCGGAGTTTGTCGTAGAAGATCGCCGAGATCTCAAGGGTGTTGAACTGCAGTTTGAATCTGCGCATCACGGACACTCTCCAAACAAACCCCTTAGCGTCCTTGTTCATCGTGCTCCTTTCAATGATCAGAGCATCCACGTTTGCAGGCTTGATTGTGACTAGCACTCAGTCTTTTGGAAAACGGATACCCGACAACTCTCGCACCTCTCCGGGAGCAATGTAGAACACAGAGGGACTGACTCCGATGTGCTTTCCGGCGTTGGACTTGATCTTCACGACTTGCTAGGATGAACCCCTTCCCGCCACTCCAAACGTATTCTGACGATGTGTTCGTGACCTGGATCTTCTCCGAAGAAGCCAACCCAGACGACACTATTCATCACTCCAGAAAGCCGCAGGAACGCTTCAGCTCGAGATAATCGTGCGACGACAGCTCCAACGGTATTTTATCAACCGTACTCATTCTGCGAATGGATTTGTGCGTAAGAATCCGCCTCCTCAATTATTGCTTTCAATCCACAGGATAAATATAGAAATGCAACAAACAGGAAAAAGAAATATACATGTTCAATTACTGAAGTCTGGGATCGTCCTCCTTAGCGTGCTTGCACCAATACTGGCTAGGAATGTGGCGCACGGGGGGAATGGGTCTTCTCTACGCACATGAGCAAAGAACGAAGGAGAGCCTACCTCCATGTTGGCAGAAGCGATAAAGACGGGGATGCTCAGGGCCACCATCACGACGGCAGCAATCCGCGTATTGCGGCGCCAGTTGGCATTCTGGCCCCACCATCCACCAGCAGGGGACCACACGTACTTGGGATAACGGAAAGGCTACGCTGTCACCGAATCGCATGAATCCATACAGTACCACCACTCATAGCTTGATAAAAGTGCAAAAAGAAAGGTGGAATCAGAAAGGGCGTTTCACTGATGCGAACAGACAGTCTTTTCCTGTCCTTCTTGCTGGTTTGACGCACTTTGGCCCTTCTCCATTCACAGGGAGTCTTCTGGAAGGGATAGGGAAGAACAGATGGGAATGCGATGGAAGGGTTGTTTTACCACCCAGCAATTGGCGTTACTAGCATTTTACACTTTCCAATCATACTCTACTATTTAAGACAAACACTCTCCAACGAATGGATACAAAAACACACGAATAGAGGCTGTACCACATCTCCACTACCCCTCTGCAAAATAGAAGCAACCATTGAAGAATCCATCATCACAAACAATTCCACTCACTTGACGGCTTGCCCACACCCGTGCAGACATGAGTGACTCCTACGATCTCCCATCCAGCTTTGGCGCTCGCTCCGCTGCCACACGTCCACTGTGCCGAAGAGCGTCGTGATGTGTAGGAATTGCAACCAGGCCCGATCTGCAGCAGCTGCACTCCATGAAAGAGAAGAAGAACGAGCACGCAAAGAGAATGGAAGTGCACAACTCCTGGCGCTTCAAACTCATGGTACGTTATATCCATGCAATAATAAAGGGAATAGGAAATTTGCGCAGAGAATATGATTTCCTACGAGAATTTCGGCAAGAGTGTGCTTGAAGTCGTCTCGGGCAACTATTTTCACAAGCGGTGGATGGAAGTAATCAACGAATTTCAAATGTAATGGACAGCTGAAGCGGTATCTGGAAGAAAGCGAAGAGGAGGAGCTGGACAATGTGCACGAAGAATCGAGTTTGCGCGTGGGTGTTGCGTGATGCCGTAGATATTATAAAGGTGTCCAAGGAGGACTACATTCAACAACAAATCCTGGAACTAAAGGCAATTCAATCCACCGAAAATCATGCGTAGCAGAAAATGGACCTGATCCAGGAGCAGCTGGCGCAGAAGGAGAAGGAGGAGAAGCTGCGGCAAGCCTTGCACCAGAGCGGCATCCAGTCACCGGCAGACCTTCCGCCCAACTACAGACGCACGTCCCTCGCGCCGGCAATGCTGGACGAGGCCGATGATGACGATCTGCTTCCGAGGAAGGAGAAATACAGCGGCATTCTGGAGAACGATTGTGGTGTTTGGGACAAACACACGGACTAAGGGAAGTGGGCAATCATGTTTGCGAGCGAATCCTCACAATTGTGGTCGGGGTACAGCTCCACCCAACGCTGCTGGGCATCCTGGCCCTTCAGGTACCCGTCGTCCGTAATGCCCTTCAACGTGATGGAGCAGGCATTGCCATCCGTTCCCGTCACCTCGATGACCGAGTTGGCGTGGGCCCAGTAGCGCAGATAGAGAGAAGAAACGACCTCGAACCCGAACTGAGAGAAGGAGCGGAGGAGAGAGGCGAATTCCAGGAGGAACCGGGAGAGGATGTACGACCGGGAGAGGAGCTTGCTGCACTTCGCCAGCTCCTTGAGACAGCAGGCGCCCACGTTGTTCACGTGGAGACCAATGCCGATCACCGCGTAGGACTCTTCGTAGCTCTCGTGGCTTTCGTTGATAATTCCGCAAATCTTCTCATCACTATCCGTTACGACGTCGTAGGGCCAGCGAATGCGGAATTGGAGCGACTAGCCTGAATTCCTTTGCTCAAACCCTACATGAAACTCAGGGATGGATTCGAGAGCGAGAACGACGGCCAGGGCACTCAGATGGGGAGCCATCTCGAAAAGGCTGTATTTGCACTGCTTCGTTGGAATCTTCACGGAAAACATGAGACAGCCTAGGGGATATTCCCACTTGCGATTGGAGCGGCCTACGGCTCAGATGCGCTCCAAAGCGGCACCTCTCCCACTCGTCTGCTCATCCGCGATGCAGACAGCGTAGGACAGCGGGCCATCGAAGTCCAGGAGCCACCGCTGGGTCGTGTCGATTGTAGGAAAGAAGACGATGTTGAAGGGGAAGAGCAGGTCCCGCAGCGTGTAGAGGACGGACAGGTCAAACACGTCCTTCTCCCCCTGGAGGAAGAGGGACAGCGGAGTCTACCGCAGTGAGCACAGCATGCATATTCTTACTTTGGCTTTGTTTTCCTCTTCATTGGAATAATTCAGGAGGCGATAGTGGGCTTCCTCTTGGAAATCAGTACCAAGGGGAAGAACTCACCGGTTCCCTTTATGAGATAGCGCATGTTGAAGTACTGAGTCAGCTCCTTCGCTTGCTCCTCACGCCGGAATATCTAGGCACATCACTCTGAGAAGGGAGCCGAACATAGGAGAGCGTGTACTCAGTCCCTGGGACGCTCATGTGGACGAAGAAACAAGTCGAAACAAAGAGCTCTTTTAACTACTCCCCGTAATGCCACATAAAACGCGGATGACGTCCTCGGTCGCCGTTTTCAGCAGTCCGTCCTGCGGTGAAGGAAGGGGCTTCAAGCGCACAAGGATATAGCCACGCCGGCCTCGTTCCCGAATCGATTCTGGAAGGCGATCGCCATCTTCTTCACCTTCTCCAACCTGCGCGGAACACGTTCCCCTCTCCCCTACTCTGCAACGAGCGTCTCCGCGGCCGTCGAGGCGTCGCCGGTGGGGTCATGGTGCTCGGAGGCGATGGACTGCGTGTCGTGGGGACGGCGTGACGGCGCGGGCAGGTGGCGCGGGTGTCTGAGCGTGAGCGAGGAGGAAAAGACATACGAGAGGGCCGGCCGGCGCGTGGCGGCGGTGTTGCTGGCGAAGAGGGCGGCGCAGTACTTGAGGATGCTGGCGAAGTTCTCGGTGTTCTTGCCCTCCTTCACGCCCTCCGCCGCCTTGAGCCGCTTCTGCTCGCGCGAGGTCACCGCCGCGGGCGCCAGTGGCCTCACCTTGTAGGCGGCGGGCGTGGCGGGCGTGGCGTCGGAGTAGGGCGGGAGGCAGCCGAGCAGCGTGACGGCGGCGTGCGAGAGGAAGGGGCGGAGGTAGAGGATAAGCTTGTGGTCGCGGAAGGGCGGGCGCACGCGCGGCGTGAGCACGTGGGAGAGCGTCTAGGGGAGAGGTGTGCTGTGAGGGTACCATGAGCGCGCTGGTCATGTCCTGGTTCTTGCGGAACTGCAGCTGCGCGCCGCCGCGGTACTGCGAGACCATGCAGGGCGTGCTGCGGTCGCAGGGCGGCAGCAGGATGAGCGTCAGCCGCGTGGCGTACTGCGTCTGTGGCGTGATCAGCTGGAACAGCAGCACGCACGCCGCGTTGGTGGGCAGCGGCGCGGGCGGCGCCTGCTGCAGTGCGGCGAGCACGTTGGCGACATCTCGCGGCGCGCGCAGCTCGAAGCACTTCATGCCCTTCATGAAGAGGATGGAGCCACTATCGATCACCGCGTGGCGCTCGCGGCCGTTGAGCAGGTCGAACACCGCGCTGTCCTGGATCATGAACGCCGACGCGCCCACCGACCACCCGCGGCTCTGCGCCCGCTCCAGCAGCACGCTCCCGAACCGGCCTCCCAGCGAGTGTAGCGAGCTTTGCGAGTCTTGAGGATCCTCCAGACTGTTTGAATCGTTCAGACCGCTTGGAATGCTCACAATGTTGGGATCACCCAAACCGTTGGGACTCTCCGCACTCGTGGAGGACTCGAAGAAGAGCGACTGGGCGGGCGAGGCGAGCGAGCCGTAGAGGCAGTAGGTGAGCGAGGCGCCCTGGAAGAGCGCGTCCGCCTGCGCCGCGAAGCTCTCCTGCAGCTGCGCGCGCAGGCCGTCCAGCGAGGCGCCCTCGATGATGCCGTTGAAGCTGAGGCGCTGTGCGGGCGGCGCGCGCGAGGTGCTGCGCGTGGCGGAGGGCAGTGTGATGGAGGTAGCGTCGTGCGCGAGGGTCGGCGGCAGTGGCAGTGTGACGAGGAACACCTGCGCGGGCGTCTAGGCGTGAAGGTAAGTGCAGAACAGCACGGTTCGACCCGTGCCGTCCTCGTAGACGCCGCCGCTGATCTCCCTCATGCCCTCGCACGGTACAGCCTCGCTGATCACGGGCAGTGCTGTGCTTTGTGGCATATTCATAGGCATATTCATTGGCACACTCATTGGAGAATTCATCGACTCAGCACGCATAACGCTGACAGTACTGCGCGGGCGGTAGGACGGCACGGCCTCCTTTGGGAGGGCGGAGGACAGCGTGGTGGAGCTGGGGTCATGCGAGCGGGAGAACGGCGCTGGGTGGAGCGACCGCGTCACATCCACCGTGTGACGGCTACGAGTGAGAGTGATAAGGAAGACGCACTAGCCGCGGGTGGGGGAGAGAGGACTCATGGCCTCGATCGACTCGAAGGGCAGCTCGTCCGTCTGTAGATGGGAACGATTTTGAATCCCGGGAACGTCTGAGAGCATATGGGAACGATTCTGAATCCCGGGAACGCCCGAGAGCAGATCCGCGGGCAGCACGGGAATGGGAGCATCTTCCTGGGTAAATGAATAGCGCAAAGAGCTGTCGTGGGAATAGCGGGAAGAATCGATACTCTCCCGGTCTCCCCCGGAACCCGTCTGGCTATCACCCAAGGGATGCAAGATAGACATGCGAATATCCCGTCCGCGCTGAGACTCCATAATGCTCTCGCGACTATTGGGTGAAATGCCAACGCAATGCCCACATTTGCTCAATGGGCACGTTATCGTGGTTTTCTATCTACGGATCACACCCGCATTCAAAATGAAAACGGCGTCGCACGCGGTTGTATACACTTCCGCCAATGCAGCATACTCCGCCTTATTGATGATGCCGTCTACATGAAACCCATGCCCAGACTCCCACACGACAGCACAACGTCCTCTTCTTTTGAAAAGCAGTCGGCGATGGTGTTGATGCCAACGGCGCGAAAGGAGGCGGCTTTGAACCCCAATTCTACAAAGTAACGAGTCGGTTGAGCGCGAACCTAAACAATCGAGGAGAAACTCCAGCGGCTTATTCGCCAGTTCCGTTTCCTTCTCTCGTAAAGGCTCCTCGAGTTCTTCATCAAGGCTAATCCTTGAGTTCATCATGGTGGAAAACTGGCGGTGCCGAAATGGCGTATGTGAAGTGATCATAACCTGCTGATCGTGCTCATGAACTCACATCTCAAGAAGAGTCACGCATCCAACCCATCCACCCTCCTTTGCTCCTCCTTGTGTCCATCCTTTCTACATCTCAAATACAATCGATAGACACTGCATAAGAAAGACCTCTCCCAAAAACAATCACTACCGCGGGAATGAGGATGAAAGCGTGATACTTGATATCTCCTCAAATCCAAAATGATAGCGTCCATATTTGTATTGCTCATTCTCTTCTCGCTGTGCGTGTGCGACGAGCGGGATCAGACAGTAATCGGAATATAACCTGTGGATAATCGCGTAGTACATGGATGGAGACAAGTTTTACGCGTGGACAAACCGGGTAGAGGATGAAATGGCGAAACAATTGCTTAGATTGGTCCCTACCACAATCCTCACGAAACGTATGACTACTTCTCTCTTCCGTTTTGCAGACCCTCTCTGCCCGATGACTTAAAATCAAAGGTACGGTCTGCCCGGTATCCTCCTTATTCTCCTAGAAGGGAGGCATTTCGGAAGTGCTCGAGGGCACCAGTCTCCAGAACTCTGGAATTGAATTTGCATTCAAGAGGAACGTGGAGAATGCGGAGCTCTGCGAAATGTGTCGACAGTCTTCACTTTTGACGCGTAGGGAGCTGAAGCCGGAGGACGCCCTGAAACTGCAGAAGGCCATCTTCAATCACTACTGGTACCAGGTGTTCTTTCCTGCCGTCCCTAATCCGTTAGCTGGAGATTGATGGCCTCCCCATCTGGGCGAAGGTCGGCGATCTGGACATGACATCGGAGGAGATCGAGGAGATGGAGAAGAAGGGCGTGGGTTGCAATGATAAGCGATGATGCGCTAGAGCCACCACGACGTCATCCCCGGAAAGGCACGCATCTACACGCACCGCCACTTCACGATCGGCTACAACAAGAACCGCATCGTGAGCGTGAACATGACGTCGTCGAACCCGGTGGTGGTCGCGGCGGACACGTGCCCTCTACCATAAGGCGTGACCCGTAGCCCGATCGCGCTGACGACGTCGGTGCGGTTCACGGAGTCGCAGGTGCCGTTCGAGCGCCGGTTCGACCGGTACCTGGAGTACAACTTCTTCGAGTCGCAGATCCACTGGTTCAGCATCTTCAACTCCTTCATGATCGTGGTGTTCCTGGCGGGCCTCGTGGCGCTGATCATGATGCGCACGCTCTCCATGGACTACATCAAGTACGCGCAGGACTACGACGAGGGCGCGCTCGAGATGACGGTGCGCGAGGACTCCGGCTGGAAGCGCGTGCACGGCGATGTGTTCCGCCCCTGCGAGCACCTCACGTGGTACGCCGTGCTGATGGGCAACGGCGCGCACCTCGCCTTCACCATCGTCGTCTGCCTGCTCGCCATCCTGCTCGCCTCCAGCTACGTGGGCCGTGAGGCCGCGGCGCGCGCCTGACGCGTAGACGACCGCGTGCTGACGCTGATGCTCTCCACGTACGTCCTCGGCTTCGTGGTCAACGGCTTCGTCTCGGGCTCCGTCTACAAGCAGGCCTTCTTCCCGCGCTCCTCGCCCGCCTGGCAGCGCGCCATGCTGCTCAGTTGCGTGCTCCTCCCGGGTAGGCGTCTGCGCGCGCCTCCACCGTAGCGACCGTGCTGGCCGGGTACCTGCTGCTCTGCTCCGTCAGCATCCTCTACGGCACGCTCGCCGCCTTCCCGCTGCGCAACGTCTGCGTGCTCTGCCTGCTCTGCACCTTCGTCTGCCTCCCGCTGCACACGCTCGGCACCATCCTTGGCCGCTCGCTGCGCGGCAACCCCTGCAACCCCTGCCGCGTGGCCAGCCTGCCCTCGCCCATCGCGCCGGCGCCCTTCTACGCGCAGCCGTGGTTCATCGTGCTGGTGAGCGGGCTGCTGCCCTTCGGCGCGGTGTTCATCGAGATCTTCTTCATCTTCGCCTCCATCTGGAGCTACAAGTACTACTACGTCTACGGCTTCCTCGCCTCCGTCCTCGGTGGGCGCGCGCCGCGGCCCTGACGCCTAGTGATCCTCGTCATCATCCTCGTGTGCGTGAGCATCGTCGGCACCTACGTGCTGCTCAACTCCGAGAACTACCACTGGCGGTGGGTGAGCATGCTCAGCGGCTGCAGCATCGGCCTCTATATTTGTATCTACTGCGTGTACTTCTACTTCTTCAAGACCGAGATGACCGGCGTCGTGCAGGCAGTCTACTTCTTCGCCGAGTCCGTACGCTTTTGTTGTCGGGTTGAGCCGTAGTTGCTACTCGTCGGTGCCATTTCTCTCTTCTGTGGATATGTGTCCTCCCTGGCCTCGGAGCTCTTCGTGAAGCGTATTTTCAAAAACATCAAGGTGGATTCTCCTCTTTGTTGCAAACCCGTGTTGAATCGATTGACTTCGCTTATAAAGGGGCGGGAAAGCGCTCAGCACTGCCAAGCACGGATGCCCGAGTGGTCCAAGGGGTTACGTTAAGGCCGTAATGTGTTCGCACTCGAGGGTTCGAGTCCCTCTTCGTGCATTTTTCTTTTTCGCCTCCCAACTGCCAAAAGGCAACACCGCGTTGCGCGTGCGTAGAGGGTTTTTCGATTGACGACGGAAGAAACAAGGAACAAATGAGCTCGAGTCGAAAGATACGAAGTGGGGACTGCACACAGCATATCACGCCCTAGCTGAAATCGATAACACATTCAAGAAGATCAAGGAGGGCTTCGAGGAATTCGATGCGCTCTGGAACTGCGTAGGCTCACACGGAAGTGCACTGACGACTAGGTGTACAGTGCCGATACCCAAGCCAAGAAGGAGCGCTACGAGGCGGATTTGAAACGCCAGCTGAATAAGCTGCAGAAACTGCGCGACAGTTTGAAGACATGGGAGAAGAGCTCCGATAGTGCGATTACCGTGCCGTTTGGACGTGTGCCCTGAGAAGTAGCAGTACAGGACACAGATTGCGGATTACCGCTCACAAATCGAGGACAAAATGAAGGAGTTCAAGAAGTGCGAGAAGGAAACAAAGACCAAGGCATACTCGAAGGAGGGTCTCCGTCAGCCCAGCAAGCAGAGTCCCAAGGACGTGATCCTTGCGTGTCTACAGTGATCGCGTAGGAGAAGCGCGATGAGGTGTGCGGCACCGTGAAGCGGCTTCTGGCGGAGCTGCACAAGCAGATCGAGGACTGCGAGGTGGAGGAGCGTCGGGAGCGGGCGAAGAAGAAGAACGTGAATCAGTCGCTGGTGTCCACGCTGGAGGAGCACATCGAGAACCACCAGTGGTACATCGAGCGGCTGGAGGTGGTGCTGCGGCAGCTGGACAACGAGATCCTGGACCCGTACGGGTTGGACGACTGTCTGAGCGCCGCGGAGGACTACCTCGCCAGCTACCGCGACAAGGACTACTTCTTCGACAGCAGCGTCTTCGACGAGCTCGGGCTCGACGACTCCCGCGTCACCACGCCCGTGGAGCCGGACTCTCCCGTACGTGGTGCTCCTGCCGCGTCCAAGCCTGTCACTTCCACTACCTCCTCCAAGTCCGTTACACCTGTTACACCCACTACCTCCTCTAAGTCCGTTACACCTGTCACTTCCACTACTTCCTCCAAGTCCGTTACACCTGTCACTCCCACAGTCAAACCCGTCACTCCCACAATCAAACCCCTCACTCCTGCTACACTCACAACCGCTGGATCACCCGGAATGTCAACCCAGAACGACGCGCTGCGCTCGCCTGCAGTCAAGGTGATCCCGCCCATCCCCGCGGTGCTGGCCGCGCCCAAGCCCAGTAGGCCCAGCACATCACCATTACGTATAGAGCCGGTGCCCATCACGCCCGCGCCCATCAACTACGCGCAGGTGCTGCAGCGCGCCACCTCCAAGTCCGCGCCCTCCCCGCCCAAGCCCGCCGCGCCGCCCGCCGTCACGCTCACCGCGCCCTCCTTCGTGCCGCCCACGCTCTCCCCGGCGGACCTGCCCGTCTGGGGCCACGACGAGCTGATCGCCCTCGTGGAGGACGCCTACCGCGCCTTCACCGCCGCGCCGCCCGCGCCGCTGCCCGCCCTCTACACGCCCGCGGTGCCGCTGAGCGTGCCGGAGAGCTTCCCGCAGACGCCGAGCGAGGAGCTGCACAACGCGGCGGTGCTGGACGCCATGGACGCCAACACGCTGCTGTTCGCCTTTGCCTACGCGGAGAATGAGGAGGAGAAGGTGCGGGTGAAGCGGGCGCTGGAGGAAAAGGGGTGGATCTGGAGTGTGGAGGCGAAGAGCTGGACCAACCCGAAGGTCGGCACCTTTGACTACTCCACATGGAAGATGAAATCGGTATCGTGCTCTGTTTGTTTCACACAGTGATTTTCGCTTTAGAGAGTAGGATTCAGGAAACAACAGCGAATCCCACAGATTTGGGATTCTGCAAAACCGAAATCGTGCCTGTTTCCGGACTGTCCCACTCAAATCGCATTTCATAAAGGTGCCAACATCCGGATGAGTAATCTAACGATCTATTCTCAATTCGTGGAGGGGACGGAGAACCCCGAGAAGAAATCGGTAGGATACTCTGTACAGGGGTCATTTGCAGAGTGCGATTTTCAGACACCCTCTCGCGATGGAGGGACTCAAGACGGGTCTCGAGGGAGAAGAAAAGTCGCTTTTGGACGCGTTTCAGTGCTAGTTATGGATCCGTGTCAGGAGTAGGCGTGGAGCGAAGCTGACGAAGACGGGGAACTGCTTGGGATACCGCCCCGTGGTGGATGGGAAGCCGCAGGACTACAAGTGGTTCAGGTAGCGATGAGGGATCGGTGCGAGCGCTAGCTACAAGGAGGTGCAGGAAATGATCGAGAAGCTGTCGAGTGAGATGATGCGTCTGGACCTGTGCAAGGAGACGAAGGGCTGCGGACTGCCCGTGTCGGACGGCAAGGAGGCGCGCCTCGTCGGCATCTACTCCAAGACGCGCTACGAGTGGGTGCTGGCGGAGTACGCCTGCTACCGCTGCAACGCGACGGTGGTGACGCTGTACGACTCGCTGGGCGTGGAGGCGACGACGTGCGCATGAGGGGCGGCGCTGAGGCGTAGCTACATCATGAAGCTGACGGCGCTGGAGACGGTGTTCTGCGACGAGGAGAACGCGGTGCGGACGCTGCTGGCGATCAAGAAGAGCCACCCCGAGGACACCTGCCTGCGCACCGTCATCCACACGGATGCGCTGCCGCAGGAGCTGCTGGACGAGCTGGACCAGGCGGGCGTCGCCCACCACCACCTCGCACAGCTCATCGAGAGCGTGGCCGCGACGGTGCTGCGTGAGACGTAGTGCTCGGCGGTGCTGCCCGCGCGCGCCCCCGCGCCGACGGACATCTGCACGATCTGCTTCACGAGCGGGACGATGGGGAACCCGAAGGGCGCGATCATCTCGCACCAGACGATGCTGTCGCTGGAGCTGAGCATCAACCAGCACTACAAGATCAGCTTCACGCCCGACGACGTGATCATCGCCTACCTGCCACTGGCGCACATGTTCGAGCGCTTCGTGGAGGCCAACGCGCTCATGAACGGAGCCTGCATCGGCTACTGGCGCGGCTCCGTGCGCGACATGATGAGCGACCTGTGCGTGCTGCGGCCGACGGCCTTCTGCGCCGTGCCGCGCATCCTGCAGCGCATCGAGTCGAAGATCATGGACTCGGTGAAGGAGAAGGGCCGGCTGGTGCAGGCGCTGTTCCAGCGCGGACTGGCCAGCAAGCTGTACTACCTGAAGGACAACGTGTGCACCTCCTTCCTCTGGGACCACCTCGTGTTCAAGCGCATCGCCGCCAAGTGCGGGCTGGACCGCTGCCGCTGGATCCTCACGGGCAGCGCGCCCATCAGCGACTCCATCGTGAACCGGGTGAAGTGCGTGTTCAGCTGCGCCGTGCTCAACGGCTACGGCATGACGGAGTCGGGCGGCGGCACCTGCTGCTCCTCCTCCATGGACTACTGCACCGTGGGCCACTGCGGCGGGCCCGTGTGCGGCATCGAGGGCAAGCTCGTCAGCGTGCCCGAGAAGAACTACTACTACACCGACAAGGTGCACTTCCGCGACGCGGGTGGGCGCGGGGCGCGGCGCTAAGGCGTAGATGACAAGGTGGGGAAGCCGATCCTGGGCCGCGGCGAGCTGTGCTTCCGAGGCCCGGGCATGTTCCAGGGCTACTTCAAGAACCCCGAGGCGACGGAGGGCAGCATCGACGAGGACGGCTGGTTCCACACGGGCGACATCGGCTTCGTGAACGCGGAGAACGGGTCGATCGAGGTGGGGGACGGCGCGCGGCGTGAGGCGTAGATCGTGGACCGCATCAAGAACATCTTCAAGCTGTCGCAGGGCGAGTACATCGCGGTGGAGAAGATCGAGAACGTGTACAAGAACAACGAGCTGGTGGACCAGATGTTCGTCTACGGCAACAGCACGCAGAACTACATCGTGTGCGTGGTGGTGCCCACCAAGGAGAAGCTGCTGCGCGCCGTCGACGAGTCGGGCTGTCTGGCGGACGTGGACGTGAGCGCCATGACCTTCAAGGACCTCTGCCAGCGCAAGGAGGTGCGCAAGATGGTGCTCGAAAAGCTCAACGAGACTGCCGTGAAGGCCAACGTCGGTGCGGCAAGGCGGCGTGAGGCGTAGCTGTTCGGGTTCGAGCGCGTGAAGAACATCCACCTGGAGCCGGAGGAGTGGTCCGTGAGCAACAACATGCTGTCGCCCTCGATGAAGCTGAAGCGGTTCGTCACGCAGGAGGTGTACAAGGAGACCATCAACGCCCTCTACAGCGAGGGGCCGATCATTAGTTGCGCGTGTTTGTTCACAAACAGGACACTTGCCAAGCTTCAGCTGCGGGCCGTAGGTGTCGAAGAAGTACCGCGTCAGGTACCACGAGACCCCCACCACCGCCACGCCGCACACCAGCGTGACCCAGTCCTCCCACGCGGACACTTTCTACGCCTCACGCTCGCGCCCTCCCGCCACCTGGAACACGCGCACGCTCGGCACCTCGCCGTAGTATCCGCCCCAGAAGGGCTCCGCGTAGACCGGACTCGTCGTGTCGTTGGGTTTCACGGCGAAGGCGCCCACGCCCGTCACTATTGGTCAGCCCGCCCTCCGAACGCCACGCTGCACTCCGGGGTCCATCGCGTTGTGGTAGTAGGCGTAGGCGCTGAGGCAGCGGCCCTGGACGCAGTAGCCGTTGGCGAGGCCGCGGCAGTCCCTGAAGGAGGTGCACTCCGTGGCGTTGGCGTTGGCGTGGAAGGCGAGCGCCAGACTCGCGTGCAGGAAGGACTCGTACATCGACGGCGTGAAGTACACGCCGCTCGGCGTCTCCTCGCTCTCCACCACGTACCGCGACCCCACCGACACCACCGGGTAGCGGCCCTCCTACGCCTCAGGCCGGCGGTTGATCTGCACCTCCAGCACGCCGCAGAACTTGTCCACCGGCACGCCGCTCAGCCGGTGCGTGATGCTGTCCGGCTCGTAGCCCAGCACGCTCTCCAGCACGGCGCAGCTGCCGTCCACCGCCAGGCAGCCCAGCACGCTCTCCAGGTACGTGCCGTTGATTGCTGGGAGCGTTGGTGATACTTCAGAGAGAGAGGTGGAAGTGACTGTCACCCCAGAGAGAGTCGTGGACGTAGCATTGATGCCCAACTGCTGCAGGGAAAAGGCGAGGATGGTGGAGGCGATGGGCGCCACCTGCGCGGCGGTCACGGGCTCCTGGAAGACGCTGCCGGGGTGCGGCTCGGCGAAGGCGTCGTCGTAGCCGGAGATGACCACCGTGCGGCGCACGCCCGCCTGGTAGAAGGACTCCGCGGTGCCCGGCGGCAGCTTGGCGACGGCGCTGGGCTGGATGGGCAGCGCGGCGTCGAAGCGCGCGAGCGGGCAGTCGGGCTCGGCGTGGAAGAAGAGGGAGGTGCGGAGCGGGAGGAGGCGGTCGAGCACGATCACCTGCTCGAAGCGGCGGAGGTCCAGCTCGGCGAAGCGCAGCGACAGCTACGGTGGAGAGGGAAGGGCGCGGCTACCCGCAGTGGGCGGGAACACATGGCGTCGTTGAAGGGCGAGGAGGCCTGCGGCACGCGGTGGAGGCACTCGAAGTCCGTCACGTCGGAGAGGAAGGTGCGACTGCCCGCGCGGCCCCACGCCTCGCCCTCGAAGAAGGCGATCATCACCTGCTTGCCCACGGCCGCCCACTCCACGTCGCGCAGCGCCTCCGCGATCGCCAGCAGCACCGCCGTGCGCACGCCGGCGTTCTGCCCGTCGCTGGCCGCGTCGTAGAACTCGCTCCGCGCGTCCATGGCCGTGGCGAGGAGGACGATGGGCTTGGGCTCCTCGGCGGGGCTGAGGGACCACACGGACTGGCCGCCGAGCGGGAGGCAGTGCCCGCCCGCCAGGCACTTCGGCGAGCTCATGTCCTCCGGGCCCATGTAGCTAAGTGTGACGCCGCGCGGGAAGCAGCACGATCCCATTTCCATGATGTAGGGCTTCCGGCCGGAGTGCTCGTTGGACAACGCCTTCTCGCGGAGATGGGCGTACGTCTCCGCGCTTCGGATGTGGACGAAGGAGAGGAGGGAGTCCTGGGCGTTGAAGTTGGAGCCGTGGGGATTCCACACGTACTCGGGGTGCAGCGAGAGATTGGCGGCGGGCGTGCCGAATCCATCCGGCGAGGGCGCCTCTGGAGAGTACGCTCCGGTCTACCCTTGATGCTCAACTCTTGGGACAACAGGAGCGCCGACATCGTAAACGGCCACGCCCACAATCGACTCGGTGTTGGTAGCACGCTGAAGAAGTTCGTCTACGAAACAGCGCAGATCGCAATGCGTACTTGAGAGAATGGTCGAGTTTAGAAGGATGACAACACGATCCTTCGTGTTGTTCGGCGCCACGCGGGGTAGATCGTCCTAACCATGAGAGAGAGAACGATTCGGAGATACGAGGCTGTTTACAAGCCGAAGAATTCCAGAAACGCCGGAGAGGGGCGTTCTGCACCCCATGCCCCCGTTACGGTGGTAATAGCGACTGCAGAAATGATGCGGGACGTTCTGATAGAGAAGACTGCTGAAGAAGGGATCGCCCAGAGCGGGAAAAGCGACGAGTAAAAGAACAATACTGTACAAAAGAATCATCGAAAAGCAGCAAGGAGCGCAGAGCACAACGGAAGAATGAAACAAACAGCGATTAATCACGGTCACGGTAACTAATGCTATTGATATACGCTTTAAACTCCTCCACACTCCACGCAGTCTGGAGGAATGGGTGCTGGAGCAGCTCTTCGGAGCTGGCCCGCGCATCCACCTACGCCTCACTGCCGCCCGGAAAGCGCACGTCAGTGTCGAGAGAACGGCGAAGAAAATCCAAAAAAGCCTCCGACCACTCCTCGGGATGCTTGGGCTTGGGCGAGGGACTGGACTTGATCAGCAGCAGCGCCTGCAGCGGCTGCTCCTCGCTGTGGGGCGGCGCACCGTCGGCCATCTCCAACGCCGTGATGCCCAGCGACCACACGTCCGCCTTGCCCGTGTACTCCTCCCGCCTCACGATCTCGGGCGCCATCCAGTAGATGGTGCCCATGCGCGAGGACCGTTGGCCCGCCTCCGTCAGCGCGGTGGCGTTGCCGAAATCGCTCAGCTTCACGGCGCCCTCCGAGCTCAGCAGGATGTTGTCCGACTTGATGTCTACGCCTCACGCCGCCGGGCCGCCGCCACCTCGGTGGATGTGGCGCGCCGCGTGCATCACGGCCAGCGCCTCCAGAATGCACTTGCACACGTAGGCGATGGCGCCCTCGGGGAAGCGCACGGCGGGCCCCACGAAGGAGGCGAGGCTGCCTCTGTCCATGTTCTCCATCACGATCTACCCTTCACCCCGCCGCGCGCCGCTACGTAGAGCTGGTGGCTCCACAGGAAGGTGCGCTCGACGTCCACCACGTGCGCGTGGCTCACCGCCTTCTGCAGCAGCAGCTCCATGCACACCGGCTTCAGCTCCGTGTCCGACAGCACCTTGATCGCCACCAAGTGCCCGTCCTCCTGCGACGTGCCCTGGTACCTACGGTTCACTTCTGCACCTGTCCCTACACTTTGCTGAAGCCGCCCTCGCCAATCTGCTTCGTCGACAGGGAGTAAAACGTGGCCGGGTCGTCCTCAACAATGGTCACTTCTATCGCTCAGCGCTTCACCGCATGTCTACGATCCGCCTCCGGGAACGTTTCCCGAAGGGTGCTGACGAAAACGGAGAAGAAGGGATCCCCGCTCAGGATGTCGAGGCAGCGGTTCGTGCGGGGAGTGGCACTGTTTGAATCCGTTTTGGGATCATCCAGGAATTTCTCCCAGCCCGTGGGCAGGCCCTTCAGTCCTATGCGTGAAAGACGACGACGGCTCGCTACCGAATGGCGCCGTCGGATCTCTGCTGATGTGGATCATCCGTGTCAGCCCCTCTGGCCGCCCAATAACCACATCGTCACCGTAAAGCACGCTTTTCTCACCCCCCTTTCTGAACAGTCCCGCCAACGACACGAAGCACCCTCTTTTCATGACAGTCTCGTCGCTTGCGTCATTATCCAGTTCCGGCTACGATGATTAGAAAAGAGAAGCGGTATTACATTGTAGTCGACGCTGTCGATTTGATTATCCTAAACGTGAGAGAACAACACAACAAGCACAGAATTAGGAACAAGAGAAGAAGGTCCTCCTTCCTGGAGCCGGCCATCTTGGTTCTCTTCCATAACACCAGATGCAGATGCAGATAGAGAAGAATAGCGAGTCTTCGATGGCGAAATAATCGGGACTCTCCAACGCAGATCCAATTCTTGCTCATCCTTCATTTGTGTCTCCCTTGCAATCGTCTGTGGGAAACAAACACATCACATACCAAAGAGAGAAGGGATCGAGATAGAACGAAGGTCCGAGGGGGAAAAGGTGTGGGTCGATCCGCAACGATACGGCTGCTTGCTGCGCATGTTCTCTACGCCTCATGCAATGCTGTTACGCTCACCAGGCAGGCACAGCGCCCTGTTCTTGAATCGAGCAGCATACCACCCGAACGGTTTGCAGCCGAGCTTCTCCCGCATGGCCTGCCGCTCTACGCTGTACGCACCGCACCAGCCCCACGCGTGATGTTCCCGATGCTGAACGGGAGCTCACCACGCTTCAGCTTGATTCCGTTGGCCTTGTAGAAGAGGCTCAAGTGGTGGGCGTCCATCCAGACCGTCGCCACGCGCGCGTAGTTCTGCAGAAGAATCTTGTTGTTCATCTGCGGTCGACTCCCCCTCCGGAGCCTACTGCGTAGGGAAAGCGGTCCCGGAAGGCATGGGCCACGTAGCTGCTCTTCGCCACGCGGATCGTGCCGCCGCAGAGCCAGGTGCGGAAGGAGATCTCCACGTTCTCCCCGCCCCACACCCGCAGCCCCGGGTCCATGCGACCCAGGCTCCACCACTCCTTGCTCGTCGCGAACATGCCGTACGTGATGGGCGAGAAGATGTCCTTGCTGGACCCGCCGCCCCAGAACTGCTCCAGCGATATGCTCACAGTCGCCGAGCTGCCCACGCCCTGCCACGAGTCCCTCGGCGAGAAGGTCTTCGCGTCCAACGCGAAGTTGATGAAGTTCACCAGGCCTCGCGGGTCCTCCGACAGCAGCGCCGCGGGCTCCTCCAGCCAGCGAGGCGCCACCATCACGTGCCCGTCGATGAAGGCGAGAAAACGACCACGACTCGCATCACCTCCAAGAATGCGTGCCCGAATGAGTCCGAGCCGAGTATCTAGTGCTGATGATGGAAAGAAGAATAGAACTCGACCGAATGATGCGAATACGCTTATCCAGCACGGGAAGAGAAACCGGCTTCTTTGAGCAGTCATCGATGATCACGACCTATGTGTCGAACAGCGAAGGAAGGGTCCACCTCGAATAGCAAGTGCTCTCCAGAATTGGCGAGAACACTTCGAATGCTATCCCGTGAGTCAAAAGGAAGATAACAACGTCTTCGTCAGCAGTTGCTCGTTGTGAGTGACGATAATCACCGAGAATGGAGGAACCGACTCGGTCGCATTCCGGGGCGTTGGATCTGGAGGGGTCTCCTCTGTAGGAATCACAGGATGATAGGTAGGAATCACAATGGGAGAGACGCCACTTGCGAAGGAGGGAGCGACCATCTTGCTCGTCACAAGTTGACCGTTTATGAAAAGGAGTGCAAAGGAAGATAGAAACACGAGAGTAAACGGCAAAACACCCTGGCACATAGTTCGAGGATTCTGGCACGTAGAGACACTCAGCAGAAAGGAAAAACGCTGGGAGGCGCGAGAAGACGCAGCAGATCGATTCTATTTGATGAGTCTTCTGGTTCGCAGATTGGCGTAGGTGTCGACGGAAGGCGTGACGAGTAGCAATTCGTTAGTAAAACCCTCCTTCTCCCTTCGTCGATCCTTCGGGGAAAAGGTGATCGCGACGAAGAATACAGCCGGAGTGAAGCGCGATCCGTCCATCATCAACCAGGTGAAGCGCGGCTCGCAGAAGATCTCGATCAAGAACATGCTTCTCCTCCTCCTCGGCACGAACGTGGTGCTGGCGGGACTGATCGTCATTAGGAAACAGCGGGAAAAGAAAATGATACAGGACAACGGAGAACGGGAGTGAGTGTTTCTTTCTTCGCGTGTTTGTTATATCTTGTTCAGGTGGTTGTAGGCGTGTTTGTTATATCTTGCTCAGGTGGTTGTAGGCGTGTTTGTTATATCTTGCTCAGGTGGTTGTAGGCGTGAATCTCTAGGCAGATGAAGGCGCCGAGCCTCCAACCCAGGTTGATCGCCACGAGAATGGATATCCCCAGCGCAATGTCCCTCGTGCTCACCTTGGTGTACTCCATCACCTACGCCTGATCACAAAACTCCGCGTCAACGGCGTTGCCGTCGGGGTAGGGACAGAGGGCGGGAGGCGGCGGGCACTCGAAGGTCTTGCCGTAGAACTGGTCGAGCACCATCAGCTTGAAGCCCCAGTTGAACATGCTCGCCTCCTTCAGCCAGATCAGGTACACGGGAGAGCTCTGGTCCTGCAGAAAGAAGCCGCCGAGGAGGATGAAGGGCAGGATGAGCATGGCGGAGATGGCGTTCGCCAGCACGAAGTCCCCCGTCAGCGCCGAGATGAAGTACGCCAGCGCCACGGCTGTTGTTCACGCCGCACCTCGGCACTCACTGGCGTTGCTCACCAGCCAGAGGATCCCCACGAACCCGAAGAAGCGGCCGGCGTTGGAGTCCAGGCCGATCATGGAGTAGTTGATGGAGGCGGAGAGGAGGGGGGACAGGAAGGACAGCGGCAGCCCCGTGACGGTCTTGGCGAGGTAATAGGCGTCCACGCGGTACAGCCCCGAGGCCACCTCGTTGTACACGATGGGCAGCTCGAAGGGGAAGATCTGGATCTCGGCGAAGAGCAGGGAAAAGGACTCGGTCATCATGATGAAGAAGATCACCGAGAGCCGGTTCATGATTCCCTACGGCTCATACTGCGATACTGCGCCAACGGACTGCGTCGTCTTGAGGCGCATGAACACCAAACCGATGAACACAGAGAGGACGATGCTCTGCAGGAGGCGCGCGATGGTGAGTCGCGGGTCGCGCAGGATGACGCGGAAGTTGCGCGTGACCAGCGTAGTAAACTGCGTCCACCAGGAGGTGGGGTAGGAGCGCGCGAACATGGAGCCCCAAAACTTCGCCAGCACGTTCTTCTGCTCGAAGGCCTCCAGCGCCTCGATCTCCTGCAGGATGGGCTGGTCCTCGCAGCTCGCCGGCAGCGTCGCCGCCCGCTCCGTCATGGTCTCGTACAGCTCGCTGGCCCTACGCCTTATGAATTGAAAGGACGCCCACTTGAAGCGCTCGCAGAGCTGGTGCACCTCCAGCTTGCGCCGCGCCTTCTGCTCGTCCTCCAGCTCACTGTCGATGGCCATGGTGTGGATGGCGAAGTCTGCGGCTCACTCCCGCAGCAGGCACCCACCCGCCATGTTGTAGTAGGAGGGACACGGCATGCCGATGGAGGCGAAGTACTGCACGGCCTGCTCGCGCGGCCCGAAGTAGGCCACCTCCCCGTCGGCGAGGTACATCACCTGCGGTGGAGGCCGCGCCCCTGGTTCACGTTGTCGAAGAGCGCGTAGGTCTCCGTGGGCGGCTGGTGGATGGTGCAGACGACCGTCACGCCGTGGTCGGCCTAGGCTGGAGTGGAGTAAGCGGGGCTACGAGCACGCGAAGGGTCTTGATGACGGTCTCCGCCATGTAGGAGTCCAGGCCGCTGGTGGGCTCATCGCAGAAGAGGATGCTGGGGTAGTTGATCAGCTCCGTCGCCAGCGTCACACGCCGCATCTCGCCGCCCGAGATGCCCTTGGCGTGCACGCCGCCCAGCTGCACGTGCAGGCACTTGGAGAGGTTGAAGTTCTTCACGATCTGCGCGTCACACGAATGATGCACGTCCACCCACACCAGCCGGTCGCGGATCTCCGCCTCGGGCCGGTCGCCCAGCCGGAGGATGGCCTGGTAGTACAGGTGCTCCTCCACCGTCAGGTACTCGTAGAACAGGTCGCTCTGGCGCACGAAGCGGCACACCTTCCTACCCTCCACGCCCTCGCTTGCACCTACCGCAGCGACGCGTCGTTCACCTCGCGGCCGTTGATGCGGAAGGTGCCCGTGTAGCCCGTGTTTCTCCCGCAGAGAATGGACAGCAGCGTGGTCTTCCCCGCGCCGCTACGGCTCAGCCCCTTCCTTCGTCCAAACCTCGCGCCGAGAATGGCCGTCATCTGCCCGCTCGTCGCGTAGCCGTTGATGTGCTTCAGAATCGTGTTCTCATCGGGGAGAGGAGGCAGATTCTCCGCAGAAGAAGAGGCGGAGCTGTAGCTCTCGATAATCGATTCCTCCTCTCTGATCTATGCTATATCCACCGGCGCGGCGATACAAGCTGAAAGAGGCGATCGTACTGACTTCTGCCGGAGCAAGAATCGGCGATGGATTTCTTCCTCTTTGGGTTCCAGATAACGTCCGAAAAGCACAAATGGCAAAAGGAAATGGGGTCCGGCGCGAAGTACTTGTCCAGCATGGTTTCCTGCTCGTTCCGTACATCTACATGATGAGACAGGGGGACTGCACTTGCTCTCTACGCTAGATAGCACAGATGCCTTTTGGGTCGAAGGGATCGCCACTGTAACATCCGATTTGGAGCTTTCAGAGGAAGACGGACTCATGATTTACTTACAATCCAAACCATCTGTCAAGTCATCTTCGCGGTTCCTTGTCGATACACCCCGAATGCGCACTTTATCTCTTCTTAAATACCACGGCAGTACGGAATCCCTTCGATGGGAACAGGAATGCGCTTCGCAGCAACCATCTCGATTTGACTTGGATTCGTTATTCCAATGCAAGCGCTACTCCCGAAAGGGTGGATTGGGAATTGATAGAATAAAGCGATTGCAGAGTGGGGTCCAGTCATGAAACGGAGCTTATGGAATTTACCCCCACCCGAACTGTTTTCCCTAAGGGAGTCCATTCAATCATAACCTAGTTACTGTGGTTTCTTTGTAGTGGAATATTATGAAGGTGGGGATTTGAGCTGATTTGTCTATTGGTATCGTTGTCTGAGGGCGGCGCGTCTAATTCCCTTCTAGCTTAACATTTGCTATCCCGCTCTGAGTTCTCAGAAGCCTTTCGATATCGATGATGAGAACAAGCTGTAAGGAGTGTTATTAAAGGCGTGATTGCGTAGCCGTGTCTTTATGGACAAGAGAATCTCCCAGGAAGTGGAGGGTGACTGCCTC
>OIWT01001086.1_pt1 | contig 34645 bp, 31 predicted proteins | sample 1587701 | NCBI WGS metagenome assembly OIWT01 (sample SAMEA3888904, study PRJEB22519) | human gut metagenome | biome: human gut; feature: human-associated habitat; material: faeces | place: Denmark | collected 2009 | reverse complement strand
CTCCGCACTTTAATTAATTCAATCGCCAAAAATCTTCACAAATTGCAAATCTGCCAGCGCTTTTATTCTTTTTACAAAAAACTCGAAATTAAGGTTACATAAAGAGTCGCGCCGGGTGTATGTTCCTGGCGGCCAGATAAAACAGAGGTGCGCAATGAATTCATTTAGTAGTGAATATTTCAAGGAAAAAATCAGTATAATCCGGGAAAAATTTAATAAATGCACACCTTACATGACAACTTTAAGCGATACAGTCCGTCAAAAAATCCTCTTGATTCTTGCAGAATCTGGAACAGACGGAATGGATGTTCAGGACATAACAGCAAAGACCCATCTTTCGCGGCCGGCGATTTCCCATCACCTTAGGATTTTAAAAGATTCAGGAATGATTCTGAGCCACAAAAAAGGAACACAGGTTTATTATTTTATTTACATCAGCAAGGCGCTTGAAAGTCTTAAGGACTTGTTCAGCACTGTTGAAAATTTAGTCTCAAATATAGATATGGAATCAGTAAAGGAAAATGCTCCCTGGATGATTACCGGAAAAGTTTGAACAAAAGCGTAAAGGCTTGCGGCGGATTTCCAAAGACAGAAGCTCTGGCCGGCACGCTCAAGATAAAAAATCACATAAATAAATTTAGGAGTTCGTATGAAAAAGGTAATTTTTGCGGCGGCGATTGCGCTTTCCGCGGTAATTTTTGCGGCTTGCAAGACCAAAGGAGCAGATTTAGTTTCAGGCGATTGGAATTTAATTCAATACAATATGGAAGAAAATTCGATTGCTTTGCAGGAAGCCTCTGTTTCTTTTGTTTCAGAAGGAAAGGAGCTGAAAGTTTCCGGTTTTTCCGGCGTAAATCTATTTTCCGGCTCAAGCGCGGTTTCTGGAAATAAAATTTCACTGGACGAAGATTTTGCTTCAACAAAAATGGCAGGAAGCCAGGAAGAAATGGAATTTGAACGCAAATTTCTGAATTCCTTGGGCGGCGCGGACAGAGTGGAAGTAAAATCAGAGGGCGAAAAGAAATTTCTGCACATTTTTAATTCTGCGGAAAAGTCAGAGCTTGTTTTTGAATCCGCTTCCATAAAAGATTCAGAATGGATTTTGGCGGCAATCTTAAAAGGCGATGGCGTTGTAAGCCTGAATACAGACAAAAACGAGCGTCCTTCCCTTAAATTTACAGAAAAAGGCAAGGCTTCAGGTTATTCCGGTCTTAACTATTTTACGGCGGATTGCAGTCTTGATGAAAAGAGTAAAAAAATCTCGTTTGCACCTGACGCCTCAACGCTTATGGCAGGCGACAAAGATTCCATGGAGCTTGAAACACTGTTTTTCGAAAGCATCGAAAAAGCATTTTCATATTCAATCTCTGGAAAAAATCTTACGGTTTATTCAAAAGACGGAAAAATCCTTCTTGAATTTATCCGCGCGTAGGTTCTGTTCCTGCGGCGCTGCCGGAAATTGATTCACCGGCGGCAATTCTCTATAAAAAATAAACCCGGCACAAGTCGCGCCGGGTTTATTCATTTATAACTTACCGCAAGGATTCCAACGCCTGCCGCAAGTCTGCAATCAAATCGTTTTTGTCTTCAAGACCGCATGACATTCTGATAAGTCCGGCCGGGATTCCGGCAGATTTAAGCTGCTCGTCCGTCATCTGGCGGTGTGTTGAAGTAGCCGGATTCAAGCAGCATGACCTTGCGTCCGCCACATGGGTTTCAATGGCGCAAAGTTTAAGCGCCTTCATAAATTTTTCAGCCGCGGCGCGGCCCCCCTTTAATTCAAAAGAAACCACACCGCAACCGCCGTTCGGAAGATATTTTTTTGAAAGCTCGTAGTACTTGTTTCCTTTTAAAGTAGGGTAATTTACGCTTTCAACCTGCGGCTGTTTTTCCAAGAATTCTGCGACCGCCTGGCCGTTTTCAACGTGGCGCGGCATCCTTACCTGCAAAGATTCTAGCCCAAGGTTTAAAATAAACGCATGGAACGGCGACTGGATTGCGCCGAAGTCACGCATAAGCTGGGTTGTCGCCTTTGTAATAAAAGCGCCTTCTTTTCCGAACTTTTCAGCGTAGGTAACGCCGTGATAACTTTCATCAGGAGTTGAAAGTCCCGGATACATATCCTTGTGCGCCATCCAGTCAAATTTACCTGCGTCGATAATTGCGCCGCCTACGCAAGAGCCGTGCCCATCCATATATTTTGTTGTTGAATGAGTAACAATGTCTGCTCCCCATTCAATCGGACGGCAGTTGATTGGAGTCGGGAACGTGTTGTCTATAATCAAGGGAACATTGTGCGCGTGCGCCACTTTCGCGAATTTTTCAATATCAAGCACTGTAAGCGCCGGGTTTGCGATTGTCTCGCCGAACATTGTGCGTGTGTTCGGTTTAAAAGCCTTGCCCAGCTCTTCTTCGGAGGCGTCCGGATCGACAAAAGTTGATTCAATTCCCATCTTCTTAAGCGTTGTTGCTATAAGGTTAAAAGTTCCGCCATAAATAGAAGTTGACGCGACAATATGGCTTCCACATTCGCAGATATTGAAAAGCGCGAAAAAATTGGCCGCCTGACCGGAAGAAGTCAGCATAGCCGCAGTTCCGCCTTCAAGAGCCGCAAGTTTGGCCGCAACATAATCGTTTGTAGGATTCTGAAGCCTTGTGTAAAAATAACCGCTTTTCTGCAGGTCAAAAAGCGCGCCCATCTCTTCGCTTGTGTCATATTTAAACGTTGTAGACTGAATGATAGGAATCTGACGCGGCTCTCCGTTTTTTGGCTCGTAACCAGACTGAATACATTTTGTGTTGATAGATTTTTCCATTTTATAAAATCCTTTGTAAATAACCTTAATTTCGAGTTTTTTTGCAAATTATGAAAGAACACTCTCGGCAGATTTCCAATTTGCTCAGATGGATTTGGCTCGCGCTACGCTTGAATTAATTCGGGTGCTCCGCACTTTAATTAATTCAATCGCCAAAAATCTTCACAAATTGTAAATCTGCCTGCGCTTTTATTCTTTTTACAAAAAACTCGACATTCAGGCTAAATTCAAAATTAAACTGATTTTCAAATTATAGAATGAAAAAAAAATGTTCACAATAAAAAAATAAGAAAAACTATAAGAACAATCTTTTACAAAAAAAATTTCCTTTTTTATTTGTGTTCCAATAACTGTTTTCCTATTTAAAAGTTAAATTAATAAGATTTTATACTATAAATATGTAGGATGTATGGAAAAAACAATTGTTTCTTGCTAAAATAGAATTGATGAATGCAAAAGCAGCCACTTGGCTAAAAAATGAAAAAAATATTTCTCAACTTAATAGCCTTAGAACATCTATTATGCAATCTGCTGCTGTATCAAAGAATGAATCAGAAACAGCTTCCATTTTTGAAAAAAATCTCTATTATATTGTAAAAAATGAACTCGGCATTGAACTTAAATTTAACAAAGAAACTGAAATAGACAATGTTTTTCATAAATTTGAAGGATTAAAAAACAGAAAAAGCGGAAAAGGGCGGTTAGATGCAATTGTCAATAATTTAATAATAGAATATAAACATTTCTCTAAATTAAAAACAAAAGAGGATGTATGCAAAGCTATTGTGCAAGTTGAAGATTATTTAAAAGCTTTATACAAATCTGATGGAATAAAATATTGTGCAATTCTTACCGATGGTTTAAAAATTTCATATTTTTCATTTGTAGATGATGAAATAGAACATTCAACTTTAAAAGAAATAACTGAAAAAGATTTAGGCATTGTAATAAATGCAATTGTAAATAATGACACAAAAACATTTGTTCCGCAAAATATTCTTAAGGATTTTTCGATTTATCAAAATATTGATACTGTTTCAAAATCTTTGGCAAAAGAATTGTTTTTCTTGATAACAAAAACTCCAACAGAAAAAACTCTCATGCTGCTAAATGAATGGGAAAATCTAATGCATCTATCAGCAAATGATGATTCTGGAAAAAGCAATGATATTGAAAAAAGACGGAAGGATTTGTCGCAAATTTTTGAAACTACAATAAATAGCGCAAAGATAGAATACGAGGCTTTATATGCTCTGCAAACTACTTATGCAATAATTGTGAAATTGATTGCTTGCAAGATAATCGATAAACTAAACTATAATGAGACTTCTTCCTCTTATTTTGATTTAAGCCAAATTTCATCTTCTGAACTTCAAAAATTCTTAAATGCTATGGAAGATGGTTATTCTTATAAAAGTAATAATATTGAAAACCTGCTTGAAGGTGACTTCTTTTCATGGTATGCAGATAAAAACCAATGGAATTATGAAATATATGGTTTCATAAAAAAAACAATCCAAATAATAGACACTTATTCTGCATTCTCATTTAATATCCATTATAATCCAATCGATATTTTTAAAGATTTGTACATGAGCATCATACCTAAGTCAATACGACATTCAATGGGAGAATATTTTACCCCAAAATGGCTTGCTGATTATGTTGTGCAAAACAGTATAAAAAACCTACCCAAGAATTGGAAAGCGATAGATCCATGTTGTGGTTCAGGAATTTTCATAATTTCTTTAATAAAACAAATTGTAGGCAACAGAGAACTTATAACTATCTCTGAAAATGAAAAAAAGAAAATCAAAAATGAAATTATTTCCCGCGTTTACGGAATTGATATAAATCCACTTAGTGTATTGTCTGCTCGTGTAGGATATTTTATGGCACTTTTGCCATTTGGAAAAATTTCTGATATTGAAATTCCTGTTTACCTTGGAGATTCTGCAATCATTCCAAAAAGAGAGAAGATAGATAATATAGAATGTTATTCGTATAAAATTATAAACAATAAGTTGCCGTTTGAAGCTATTTTTCCTGCTAGATTTGTAAAATCTAAAGATTTTGAAAAAAACATGAACAGTTTACAGTCTATTATAAAAACTGATAAATCAGATATTTTATATTTGTCGATTTTAAATTTACTTACAACGGAAGAAAAAAAATCTGCTTTGCTTTTGAACAAGATTCAAGAAATGTCATCAAAACTTATTATGCTACATAAAAATCAATGGGATGGTGTTTGGATAAGAATCATTACAAATTTTATGATGATTGCACGTTTTTCTGACTTTGACTTGATTGTAGGAAATCCACCATGGGTAAAATGGGAACATCTGCCAACTACATACGCTTCACGAATAAAAGAATTCTGCGATGTACGACATATTTTTTGCAATGACGGTGGACAATACGGTGGAACTCAGCTAAATATTTGTGCATTAATTGCTAATGTTACAGCCACAAACTGGCTCTCAAAAGAAGGGATACTAGCATTTCTCATGCCAGACAGTTTAATGTCTCAAAATTCTTATGAAGAATTTAGAAATTTTTATATAAACTATGAAAACAATATTCGTCTTTATTTGAATGAGATAGATCGATGGCAAGCACCTCTCAGACCATTTAGATACGAAGATAAGGCCGTGACCCAAGATTTTAATACTTATTATTTTTCTTATAAAAAAATTGATTATAGAAAGGGAATTCCCGTAAAAAATATTTCTCGAAATAAGAAAATTTCTGATAATACAATAAATAGAGCATCATCATATTCTGTGGCAAAAAAATATCTTGTGTTTTCAAATAGCAGAGCAATTCAACTTTCTGAAAACTCTACAGCTTTTTCTTATTTTTCTGAAAAGTATGATTATTCTGAAATAATTGGAGAAACATCATATATGTACAGAACCGGAGTAGAATTTACTCCTCAAGAATTATATATGCTTAATGGACTGGGCAAATCAAATTCTGAAAATAAATATCGATTCAAAAAGAAAGTTTTTGCCCTGTCAAAATATAAAGTTGACGATATGCCCGAAAATGGTTGGGAATTACCGACCGAATATATTTATCCTATGCTTACCGCTCCAAACATTTCTCCGTTCTTTTATAACATAAAAGACGAATATTGTATTGTTCCATATTCAAAACAAAATATAAAATCACCTATTCCTGAAAAGGAAATGCTCTTAACTAATAAAGAATTATATTTATATCTTTCAAACCACATAGAACTGATAAATTCACAGTCAGAAAAAAGTAAAAAAATGCATCGTGGAAAGGAATTCTATTCACTTTCAAAAATCGGTTCATACACATTTGCTCCATACATCGTTGCTGCTCGTGATAATTCAAAATTTTGTGCGACAGTTGTAAAACCCTCAAGAACAGACTGGAATGAGACAAAACAGACAATCTGTGTAAAGCATACCATTATAATAAGTCAAAAAAAAGATGGTAATTTTATTTCAGAAGATGAGGCATATTATATTTGCGGAATATTAAATTCTAATATTGTAAGAAGTTATATAGAAAATACATTCAAATCAAATGGCTATAGTCTGAATAAATCAAATTTAAATTTGCCAGAATATGATGAAAAAAATCATTTACATACAGAAATTTCAAAATTAGCAAAGACAGTTACATCCGATACAATAAGTTATATAACACAAAAAATTTCAAGTTTATATTTAGAGATTTGCAGGCAAAAAAAATAAATGCTATATTATTTTCACTATGGAAAATCAGTTTGAACGGCTTGAGCTTACAATCGGAAAAGAAAAAATTCAAAAACTGCGCGATTCCCGGGCAATCGTTTTCGGGCTTGGCGGAGTAGGCAGTTACGTTGTGGAAGCTCTTGTGCGCTCCGGGCTGGGCGCAATAGATATTGTGGACAATGACACGGTTTCTGTTTCAAACATCAACCGCCAGCTTTATGCGCTGCATTCAACTGTAGGAAAAAACAAAGTTGATGTGGCGGAAGAACGAATCCGCGATATAAACCCGGACTGCGCCGTTACAAAGCACAAGATATTTTTTTTGCCGGAAAATTCAGACAGTTTTGATTTTACAAGATACGACTACATTATCGACTGCATTGACACCGTAAAAGGCAAGATAGAAATTATAGAGCGCGCGAAAGAAGCTGGAAAACCTGTGATAAGCGCAATGGGCGCCGGAAATAAACTTGATCCCACAAAGTTCAAGGTCGCGGATATTTCCAAAACATCGGTTTGTCCGCTTGCCCGGGTAATAAGAAATGAACTGAAGAAACGCCGCATAAAAAATGTAAAGTGCGTCTTCAGCACGGAAATAACAGTTCCGCCAAAAACAAGCCCGGAAACAAATGCGGCTCCGCAGGAAAAAAAATTGCCGCCCGCAGAAAAATCGCAGAACGGCAAATTCCAAAAACAAATCCCCGGAAGCAACGCATTCGTGCCGTCTGTGGCAGGACTTATAATTGCTTCCGAAGTAATAAAAGATTTAATTTCCCTTGGTTAAACCGGAATCTTAAACCTTGAACTTATCAATATGGTTATTCATTCTATCAATGCTTTCGTGCGTTTTCTTGCAGATGTCTGTAAGCGCGACTCCAGATTCATTGATTTTTGTAGCGCCGATTCCCATTTCTTCCATGCTGCCGCTCATGACAGAAGTAGCATCCTGAAGATTTCGAACTTCTTCAAGAATAGCCTTGTTGCCTTCAGACATTTCTCTTGAAGCGTTTCTAACCTCAATAGTGCTGTCGTTCATTGAATGCAGGGCCTGGTTTATCTGGATTGAACCTTCGTTCTGCTCTTCCATGGCAGCCTTGATCTGCCGAACAATCTGGTCGGTTTCTTCAATGCGGGTGGTAACATTCTGGAATGCCTGTCGTGATTCCGTGGAGGCGGAAACAACGCTGTCTATAAGCTCGCTTATAGACTTAAGCTGGTCGCCAATCGTCTTTGACTGCTGGGAAGAAGTTTCCGAAAGTTTTCTGATTTCGTCCGCAACAACAGAGAATCCTTTTCCCGCTTCGCCTGCGTGCGCCGCTTCAATCGCCGCGTTCATGGCAAGAAGGTTTGTCTGTTCCGCAATATTTGCAATCGCCGCGTTTGCGTCAAGCAGAGTTTCGCTCTGGTTTTTAATGCGTTCAATCTGATCATTTACATTGGACTGAAGGTTGTATCCAGACTTCGCGCTCGTTGAAAGCTGGTTGAACGAATCCGCCATCTTGTCCATTGAATGGTTTACCGTGGAAATATTGCCGATCATCTGCTCAACAGCGGCAGAAGCCTGGGTAACGCCCGAACTCTGCGTTTCAATCATTTTTTCAAGAGACTCAATGTTTGAGGCAATTTCGTTTACTGCGCCGGCAGTTCCGGTTACAGAGTCAGACTGCGTTTTTATCTGTTTGTGAACGGATTCAATATTCGCAAGGATTTCCGTAATCGCGGCGCTTGTGTCTTCTGTGGTGGCACTAAGATTTTCGTCCGCAAACTCAAGGTTTTCTTTCTCATGCTTCAAGTCGACCATCATCACGCGCATATTACCGGTGAATTTGTTGAACGCCGTTACAATCTCGCCGATTTCATCATTAGCTTTTACGTCGATTGTCTTTGTAAGGTCAGCATCCCCGGAAGCGATGTCTTCAATTGCCGCCATAACCTTTTTAAGCGGTTTTATCATATAAGAAATTCCAATGAACATCGCTAATATGAAGAATACTACGGAGCATGCAAAAGAAATTTCCGATATGCGCCTTAGCTGCATGACGATCGCATCGAACTGTTCTTTAGGAATCATAACTCCACCAGCCCAGTCCGTCACCTGGAAAGGACTGTAAAAACAGATTGCCTTTTCGTTAGTGCCAGGGTCTATAACCTCTCTATGGCCGGTTTCGTTCTTTATCATGGTCTGCGCAAGTTCGCGTAGTCCGTTTTCAGCGCTTTCCGGCATGGTAATAAGGTTCTTGCCTACGTAGGAAGTGAGGCCTGCTGCGATAACAACTCCGTCTGAGTCCAGAATAAACGCATATCCATTTTCACCGACTGTAATGTTGGAAATAACTTCCTGAACCTTTTCTATTCCAATTACGGCGACAAACGAACCCTTTATGTTGCCGTCCAAGTCTTTTAAAGGAATTGTAATGGGGAAAACAGTCTTTCCTGTGGTTCCCGTAGTAGGGTTGCCTGTGGAAAAATCCCTGCCGCCAAAAACAACATCTTTATAGGGCTGGCGATCGCTTACATTTGTTGTGTCGCCGTTGGAAGTCCACATGTTTCCTTTTGTGTCTGTAACAGCCACATAGGTAAACGTACTGAATTCATCTTTGTTTTCAGTAAGTTCTTTCACAAGCTCAGGAACGCTTTTTTCTTTGAATGACTCTGAATTTACGATTGCCCTTGCTGTATTTATGTTGCCTTCCACCCATGTGTCAAGGTATACGCGCATTGCATTAGTTTCGGTAACTCCGTATTCTGTATAAAGTTCAGTTACATTTTTTTTTGTAAAAGTTGAATTGACAATGCCCTGAATTATGGCAACAAGCCCAAGAATAATTATTGCAAACAAACTTAATTTAAATGCAATAGTAGTCTTAATAGTTTTGTTTTTCATACACTTAGCTCCATTTAGGTAATTATAACATTTTTTTAAACACTGGCAACGTTTTTTTTTAAGGTAACCGCGATTTACGCCATTTTCCTTAGGATTCGTTAATTCGCAGGCGTTTTTCTTAAAACAACTTGCAAAATTACAAAAAAGGAATAGACTTAAAATTACTTTATTAGCCTTAATTTAGAGTTTTTTTGTAAATTATGAAAGAACGCTCTCGGCATATTTCCAATTTGCTCAGATGGATTTGGCTCGCGCTACGCTTGAATTAATTCGGGTGCTCCGCACTTTAATTAATTCAATCGCCAAAAATCTTCACAAATTGCAAATCTGCCTGCGCTTTTATTCTTTTTACAACAAACTTGACATTCAGGCTTATTAAAAATCGGGGGGGGGGGAGACTTACATTTTGAAAAGTAGACACTCTATTGCTCGAAAACTGCAGCTGCTTGTTCTGCTTGCAGTGGTTATCAGTTGTTTGGCCGTCGCCTTTATTTCCATTACTTTGTTTTCTAAAAGTTTCCAGGCATGGATAAAAAAAGACCTTAAAACAACAGGCCAGGGGGCATTCGCGACTCTGGAAGAATGGGAGGCAAGTCTTGCTTCTTCTGCAAAAGTTATGGCAGTACATCCAGACCTGCAGCAGGCGGTCGCGGACGACAATCTTGTTAAACTGAATAAAATCGTCGATCCGCAGATACGCGACATTGACGCAGACTGCGTGTTTATAACCGACAAGACGGGAAGAATCATCTATTCTTCCGAGGCAAGTTCTTTTAACCGCGGAACGGATACGCTTCCTTCAATACAAACTGCGCTGAAAGGAAAAAAAGGCGTTTCAATACAGGAATTCAATTCCATTTCCTACGGAGTCTTTGTTTCCGAGCCGGTTTACCGCGGCATGACGCTTGTTGGAACTGTAACAATGGGATACAACCTTGCTAAAAACGACTTTATTTCCACAATTCAAAAAAGTTACGACGTTGAATGTACTGTTTTCAGCGGAAAAACGCGCGCTTCAACAACATTAAAGACAAAGGACGGCAAGTCGCTTGTAGAAACGGAGCTTGACAACGAAGTAATTCTGGAAAAAGTCCTTAAAAACGGCGAGACCTACTACGGACATAACAAAATAAACGGCTCTTCCTACGAAACTATTTACATGCCGGTTTCTTCAGACGGAAAAAATACCGGAATGTTGTTCATTGCGAAGAACAATAATGCGGTTGCAAGAACTTCGCTTATGGTGCTTCTTACGACATTGCCGTCTGTCGCCATCATAATAGCCCTTGCCATGGTCGCCGCGTATCTTGTTGTAAAGAAAATCATGAAGCCTATGAACTCTGTGCGCAATTCGTTTATTGAAATCGCAAACGGAAACGCGGACTTGACAAAGCGCCTGCCTTTGCAAAACCACGACGAAGTCGGCGATGTTGTGGAAGGATTCAATACATTTATAGAAAAACTTCACTCGATTATTTCAACCGTAAAGGAATCCAACCTTGAATTAAAACACGGCGGCGATGAACTTGCGCTTGGCACGGAAAACACGGCTAGCTCAATAACAGAAATCATTGCCAACATAAACAGCATACATAAGCAGATAACATACCAGGGCTCAAGCGTAAACCAGACCGCAGGAGCGGTAAACCAGATTACTGCGAACATGGAATCTCTTGACCACATGATTGAAAACCAGAGCGCGGGCGTAACACAGGCTTCTGCCGCCGTGGAGCAGATGATAGGAAACATCTCTTCTGTAAACAGTTCCATTGAAAAAATGGCGGAGTCTTTTGAAGAGCTGCATCAGAAAGCAGCAAACGGCATTTCAAAACAGCAGAACGTAAATGAGCGCATTGAGCATATTAAGGAACAGTCGCAGATGCTCCACGAGGCGAACCTTGCGATTTCAAACATCGCCTCGCAGACAAACCTTCTTGCGATGAACGCGGCGATTGAAGCGGCCCACGCAGGCGAGGCTGGAAAAGGCTTTTCAGTTGTAGCGGACGAAATCAGAAAACTTTCGGAAACTTCTTCTGAACAGTCAAAGATAATCGGCGACCAGCTTAAGAACATCGGAACATCGATTACAGAAGTTGTCAACGCCTCGGAGGAAACGACTTCCTCTTTCACAACGGTTACTCAGAAAATTCAGGAAACCGACATCCTTGTAAACCAGATTAAAGCCGCAATGGAAGAACAGAGCGAAGGTTCAAAGCAGATTAGCGAAGCCTTGCATCAGATGAACGACAGCACTTCGGAAGTAAGGGTTTCCTCCAAGGAAATGGAGAAGGGCAGCGAGCTTATTCTTAAAGAAATACACGAGCTTCAGGACTGCACTTCCGCAATGAACCAGAGCATGGAAGAAATGTCCATCGGCGCAAAAAAGATTGATGAAACCGGCGCATTGCTTGGAGACATTACTGGAAAGGTAAAGGAATCTATCGACAAAATCACCGAGGAAATTGACCAGTTCAGGATTTAACCGCAAAAACAGGGTTAAAACAACTCTTATAAAGGGCTGAAATATTGCCCTAATTCACATTTTTTTTTATAATTATGTGTCATTTGACAAAGACGTTTGCCGCGGCAGGCTCTTTGTCAATTTTTTTTATTTTCCGGAGGCTTTACATGAAAAAATTAGTTTCTGTAATAAGTGCAGGTCTTTTGGTTTTTGCGCTTTTTGGTTGTTCAAAAAAAGTTGAAAAAGGTGAATTCACAGTTCAAAAAGGCAAATTTTTAGTAGCGATGGAAATCGGCTATCCGCCAATGGAATATTATGCGGAAGACGGAAAAACTCCAATCGGTTTTGACATTGAGCTTTCAAAGGAGATTGCAAAGCGCATCGGACTTGAAGTTGAGTTCATAGACACAGCGTGGGATGGAATTTTTGCAGGCTTGAACACAAACCGCTACGACGCGGTAATTTCAGCAGTCACAATCACAGACGACAGAAAAAGTAATTTTGACCTTTCACAGCCGTACGTAGGAAATGGCCAGGCAATCATCGTGCGAAAGGATTCTCCGCTTGAAATTAAAAAATTCTCTGATTTGGCAGGATTGAAAGTTGGCTATCAGGCAGAGACAACCTCTGACTTTTACACAAAGAAACACGCCGCGGCGGAAAACTTTACATACATCGAAAACGGATACGACAAGATAATGAACGCCTACGACGACCTTCGTCTTAAAAGAATTGACGCGGTTGTAAGCGACACTGTTGTTTCTGTTGACTATCTTGCTCCTGTCGACACTGTGTTCAAGGCGGCATGGCTCAGCGAGCCGGATGAATTCCTTGGCGTATGCGTAAAGAAAGGAAACACTGTGCTTCTGGACAAAGTCAATGCCGCGCTCAGCGATATAAAGGAAGACGGCACAATGAAGTCTTTGTTTGAAAAAATATTCGGAATGGATTTATCCGATACAACTAAATAATAAAAAAAGGTCTGCCGTATGAACATAATGCAAAAAATTATCAGCTGGATTCCGCAGCTTTTAGCTGGAGCGCGGATCACAATTTCTCTTACACTGGTTTCTGTGCTGGCAGGCCTTTTTCTAGGAATAATCCTTGCGCTTGGCTCAATGTCAAAGAAAAAAGTTATCCGCGCGTTAAGCAAAGCGTATGTCTTCTTTTTTAGGGGAACGCCGCTTTTAATGCAGCTTTATTTTGTTTACTACGGGCTTCCCGAAATCAACGAAGCTCTTACTATAAACAATAAATTTTTTGCCGCGTTCATTGCGTTCGCCCTGAACAGCGGCGCGTATTGCAGCGAGATTTTCCGTTCGGCAATTCAGTCGATAGACAAGGGGCAGATGGAAGCCGGAAAAGTTCTTGGACTGAGCTACATTCAGACGATGCGCCTTATAATAATTCCTCAGTCAATAAGAAGGCTTATTCCGCCTGTAGGAAACGAATTTATCATGATGCTTAAAGACGCTTCCCTTGTTTCAATTATCGCGCTTGCCGACATTACAAAAGTTACGCGAAGCATTCAGTCTTCAACAGCATCTTCTCTTGTTTATATTCCGGCGATGATTCTTTATCTTATTATTACCGCAGTGTTCACTTTACTGTTCCACTGTCTGGAAAAGAAAAATACTTACGAGTAACGAGGAAACAGAAATGGACATGATTCGAGCTGAAGATATTAAAGTTTCATTTGGAAAACTGGACGTATTAAAAGGCGTAAGCCTTGCGGTAAAGCCGCAGGAAGTTGTCTGCATTATCGGACCTAGCGGAGCAGGGAAGTCTACGTTCCTGCGTGCCCTGAACCATCTTGAGCACATAAACAACGGTTCTATTTATATTGAGGACAGGCTTTTGACGCAGTACAGCGACGGAGTCAGAAAACTTAAGATTTCTTCAAAAGAACGCCGCGACATTCTGCTGGAAGTCGGAATGGTTTTTCAGCGGTTTAATCTTTTTCCGCACAAAACGGCTTTGCAGAACACAATGATTGCGCCTATGCACGTTCTGGGAAAATCAAAAGAAGAGGCTAGGGAGAAGGGAATAGAGCTCCTGAACCGCGTAGGGCTCGGCGACAAACTTGACGCATATCCAGGAAATCTTTCAGGTGGCCAGCAGCAGCGTGTCGCGATTGCGCGCGCGCTTGCCATGGAGCCAAAAACAATCCTGTTCGATGAGCCGACTTCCGCTCTTGACCCTGAGCTTGTAGGCGAAGTTCTTGCTGTAATGAAGCAGCTTGCAAACGATGGAATGACAATGGTCGTTGTGACGCACGAAATGGGCTTTGCCCGCGAAGTTGCCGACCGCGTAATTTTTATGGAAGACGGCAAAATCGCCGCTGAAGGAACGCCTGAGCAGATTTTTGTGAATCCTCAGAACGAACGGCTTCAGCAGTTTCTTAAGGCAGTTCTGTAAAAGCAAGCGATAGCAGAAGAGACTTTATTTTACAAAAGTATATCCGGCATCTGAAACTGCTTTTTCAAATTCAGATTCCGGAACATCTTTTGAAAGTTTTACAATAACCTGTTTCTTTTCATGGCTTGGGATTGCTTCCTGAACGCCTTCTATTTTTTCAAGCGCGTCCTTTACGTGTTTTTCGCAATGCTGGCACATCATTCCTTCAACTTTTAATATTTTTTCCGCAGTCATATTTCCTCCATTTTTTAATAATTCAGCAGATTTTTTTATTTTTTTGTCATGTCGTGGATTTTTTATATCGGCAAGGTTCAGTCTTAATGCGTTTAGAACAACGCAGAAACTGGAAAGGCTCATCGCCGCCGCGCCGAACATAGGATTCATTGCAAGGCCGAACGGGCGGAAATAGACTCCGGCCGCAATCGGAATAAGAATAATATTGTAAAAGAACGCCCAGAACAGATTCTCGCGGATGTTTTTTAAGGTTTTACGGCTTAAACGTATTGCGGCAGGAACATCCAGAAGCGAGCTTTTTACAAGAACGACATTTGCGGCATCCAGCGCGACGTCCGTTCCTGCGCCGACAGCCATTCCTGTATCCGCGGCGGTAAGGGCAGGGGCGTCATTAATTCCATCTCCAACCATGCAGGTTTTTCCAGATTTTTTAAATTCGTTTACAATTTTTTCTTTTCCGCCGGGAAGAACTCCGGCGATAATATGGTCAATCCCGGCTTTTTTGCCTATTGCCGCCGCAGTTTTTTCGTTATCGCCGGTAAGAAGCGCGACTTTTATGCCCATTTTTTTAAGCTCGGACACAGCCTGTATGCTGTCGTCTTTTATAACATCAGAAACCGCAATAATTCCAAGGAATTTTTCGTCTTCGGCAAAGAAAAGGGGAGTTTTTCCTTCTTCTGAAAGTTTTCCGGCCTGCGAAAGGAACTCCGGTCCGACAGGTTTTCCAAGATTTTTTTCAATATAGGAACGGTTTCCTCCAAGAATCGTTTTTCCGTTCAGTTTCGCGGAAAGACCGTTTCCCGGAGCAGAGACAAAATCCGACGTGTTCTGTATTTTTATGCCAGTGTCCCGCGCTTTTTTTATTACGGCTTTACCAAGCGGATGCTCGCTTTTTGCCTCAAGGGCGGCAGCTTTTTCAAAAAATTCGTGTTCTGAAACCTGAGCAGGAATAATGTCTGTAACCACAGGTTCGCCTTTTGTTACCGTTCCGGTTTTATCCAGCACGACAATCTGCGTTTTTCCGGTTTCTTCAAGACTTTCCGAGGTTTTAAAAAGGATTCCGTTCTTAGCGCCGACTCCGTTTCCTACCATAATCGCTACAGGAGTCGCAAGCCCAAGCGCGCAAGGGCAGCTTACAACAAGCACAGAAATCGCCCTTCCAAGGCTGAAAGAAAATTCAGCGCCGGATGCAAGCCATGCCGCAAAAGTTATCAGGGAAACAGCCAGGACTGCCGGAACAAAAATCCCTGAAACCGTATCCGCGATTTTTGCAACAGGCGCTTTTGTTGCGGCGGAATCGCTTACCATTTGAATAATCTGGGAAAGAGTAGTGTCCTCGCCAATTCTTGTCGCGCCGCATTTTATAAAACCGCTCTGATTTATTGTTCCGGCGGAAACATCGCAGCCGACAGTCTTATCAACAGGCACAGATTCTCCGGTCAGCGCGGATTCATCAACAGCCGCATTTCCTTCAATTATTTTTCCATCCACCGGAATATTTTCTCCGGGGCGGACAACAAAAATGTCGCCGGCTTGAACTTCTTCAACCGGAACTTCAGTTTCTATGCCATCCCGAACCAGCGTTGCGGTTTTTGGGGCAAGTTTCATCAGGCTTTCAAGGGCATTTGTGGTCTTTCCCTTGGAAATTGACTCAAGAAGTTTTCCAACGGTAATTAGCGTTACAATCATCGCCGCGCTTTCAAAATAAAGACCGTGCATAAGGCGCATGGATTTTTCAGAATCGCCGGAAAGGGCAGAGTCCGTCATCTCAAAAAGCAGAAAAGCGCTGTACAAAAAAGAAATTCCCGATCCCATTGCAACCAGAGTGTCCATGTTGGGCGCGCCGTGAAAAAGACTCTTAAATCCGTTTATAAAAAATTTTTTATTAATCAGCATAATCGCAAAGGCAAGAATCATTTCCATAAGACCCATTGCAACATGATTTCCGCCGTTTTTCATAAACCACGCGGGAATCGGCCAGTTCCACATTACATGGCCCATGCTAAGGTACATCAGCGCAATCAGAATCCCGGCCGAACAGAAGAGCCTTCTTTTTAGCACAGGAGTTTCTTTGTCTTCAATAAATGTTTTATCAGTCTTATTTTTTTCTTCCGTAGTGCCGCGCCTTTTTTTGATTTTTTCAGCGTCATAACCAGCCGCCTGAACCGCGCTGACAATCGCTTCGGACGAAGCCGAGCCTTCAACGCCCATGGAATTTGTCAAAAGATTTACGGCGCAGCCCGTTACGCCTGGAACTTTACAAACAGCCTTTTCAACGCGCGCAACGCAGGCGGCGCAGCTCATCCCGGAAACTGAATATTTTTCCATAAAATCTCCATAGCCCTTGAAAAAACAGACAAACTCAACCGCCGCAGTTCAGACAGTATTTACAGATTTTTTACATATTTTGCGGCAGAAACCGCCGCTACCGCACCGTCGCCGGCCGCCGTAACAATCTGCCGCAAAGGCTTTGACCGGACATCACCGGCAACATACAGTCCGGGAACAGAAGTTTCCATGCTGTCGTTTGTAACTATATAGCCGTTTTCATCTTTTTTTAAGGTTTCAAGCAGGGAAGTCCGCGGCTCCATTCCAACAAAAATAAAAACGCCGTCAACTTCGATTTTTTCTGTTTTTTTAGTTTCAATATTTTCCACATTAACCGCAGAAACTCTTTCATCGCCTGCGATTTCTGTAGCGATGGAATTAAAATGGACAGTTATTTTTTCATCCGCAAAAATTCTTTCCGCAATCGACTTGGTCGCCCTAAGTTCATTCCGGCGGTGAATTAAATCGACATGAGAGGCAATGCCTGCAAGATACAGAGCCTCCGCGCAGGCGCTGTCGCCGCCACCGATAACGGCAACATTCTTGTTCTTGAAAAAAGGACCGTCGCAGACAGCGCAGTAAGAAACGCCAGCACCGGCGAATTTTTCTTCTCCGGGAATTCCAAGCTTGCTGTGAGCCGCTCCAGTCGCATAAATAACAGTTTTTGCCTCAAATTCCGTCTTGCTTGTCTTTATAAAAAATAAACTTCCTTTTTTGTCAATCGACTGAACCTCGGAATAAATGATTTTTGCGCCAAACGCCTCAGCCTGTTTTTTCAAGGATTCCAAAAAGTCCGAGCCGCTTACCTCAGGGAAAACCCCGGGATAATTCTCAAGATTATAAATTTCAAGCGCCTGGCCGCCGCCGCCAGCATCAATCACAGCAGAATCCATTCCATAGCGGGCGGCATACATTCCAGCAGAAAGACCCGCGACGCCGCCACCGATAATCACAACATCCTTAGTTTCCATGCTTAAAATATATTGATTTTATGTCAAAAAGCCAATATAAATGAAATAATCAGACAACGTAATTTTACGGTAAGCGTCTGAATAAGAAAATTTGTAAAATATTTAACATCCTATAATGTATGTTCTGTCGACCCATTAGCATATTTAAAAGAATTGTTATGCGTCAATTTTTTACCATTACTATTATATTACACTTCCAACAGCATTTCTACCGGACATTCAAGGGCTTTTGACAATGCAATAACACTTTCAGCTTTTGCCGCGTTGATGTTCTTTGCCCTCTGTTCGTATTGCTGGATAGTACGTACCTGAACGCCGGAAAGTTTGGCCAATTCACTTTGTGAAAGGCCTGCCGCAAGACGATATTTTTTGAGATTTGTTTCTGACTTCCGGGAATTATAAAGCTCTGTCATTTTGTCACAGAACTGGGAAATATCCATCTCATGATAAGGATTATACATAGCCAATATTTCTGTAATAGGAATCAATGAGTTTATCTGCTTAAAAGTCAGATTAGTCTGCCATTGAAAATAAGCAAGTGCCCATCCTGTCCAGTATTCCGGGCTTCGGTTTGCTGCAGGACGATATTCTTTTGCAAGTTTTTCATCCTCAAGCACTTCCAGGGCAAGCTCTACACCTGATTTCCCGGCAATTATTGAAGATTCGCCTGATTCAAACTGTTCAGATATAGGTGAAACTAAAAAATTCTGGTAAAACTTTTCAAGAGGAATGTTCAAGTCATAAACTGCAAAATCAATCATTGAAGCAAGCGTGCTTTGAGCTTTTGAAAGATAATTCTTATCGTAAGCGTGAATCATCGGCTTTAATCTCCTCATCCAGAATCTGAACAATGTACAAATCACCACGCTGCCGTTTATTTTTCTCTACATCAAAATACTGACGGCGTGCACTCTTATCCCGCAATTCTTTCTTAGCAAACCATTCAGAAGATTCCGCAATTTCGTAGCCTTCAAAATGAATTGCATCAAAAGCCTTCTTGCTTTTCAAAACGAACTGATTTCCAAGTTCACCCAGTTTCATTGCGTTTCCCAGCTGACGTACAGAAATCGTACCGTTGATAAAATCCTGTGCGAATGAAAAGTAGCTGTCATCTGCGCGATAACCTGTAACAATGTCGAATTCTTTATATGGAACTGCAAAGTTTTTGAGAAGATAATCTTTTGCTTCCTGGGCGAGCGCGGAACCAATATCAAAGATTCGGTTTTCAAGAAGAACTGCAAGCCAGTGAAGAATTGTATATTCATTAGAATTCAAATCAAAGACAGAAAGACCATCAGTTTCGATATTATAGATATTCGCATAACCATTAGCATATTTTGAAACGCCCCACTCTTTTGACATGCTCAATGTTTCTGTGCAATAAAAACCCAGGCCGTAATCATTACGGACTTTTCCAAAGCCAAAGATAGGTTTTTCGATAATCGAGCTTGAGCCGTGATAGATTGCCTTTTTCATAATATTATTATACTCCCAAAGATGTATAAAATTCAAGTATAATTTGAACGGCTGTATAAAAGCCGGTGGTAAAAACACCGGCAAAATGCCTTCAGACCTTTCCACTTCCGACTGCATTACAGGTAGTAAATCTAAGTACTTTTTTTTACACATTTTTAAAAAAATGCAGTATCTTTATGTGGGAACTAAAATTATGAAAGAAAACTGTCAAAAAAAATTTTCCGGGGAGCGCGCTGAATATTTTTCGCACGATGCCCGTTACGTGAACTGCACTTTTCTGGATGGAGAATCGCCTTTAAAGCACGGAAAAAATCTTCTTCTGGAGCAGACAAATTTTAATTACAAATATCCTTTGTGGAACACCGAAAATGCGACTGTAAAAAAATCTATTTTTCACGACCTTTCTCGCTCCGGTTTGTGGTACACAAAAAACACGACGATTGAAGACACTATTATTGAAGCCCCAAAAGAATTCCGCAGATGCGATGGAGTTTTTCTAAAAAAAGTCACTTTTTCAAATGCCGAAGAAACGCTCTGGAACTGCAGGAATATCCGCCTTGAGCAGGTCTATGCAAAGGGAGACTACTTCGCTATGAATTCAGAAAATTTCAAGGCGGAAGATTTTGTTCTTGACGGAAATTACTTTCTTGACGGCGGAAAAAATATTGAAATCCGCAACGCGCGCCTGAATTCAAAAGACTCTTTCTGGAACTGCGAAAATGTTGAGATTTACGATTCATACATCTGCGGTGAATACCTTGGATGGAATTCAAAAAATCTAAAATTCGTAAACTGCGTCATCGAAAGCAACCAGGGCCTTTGCTACATAGACGGCCTTACGCTTGAAAACTGCTCTCTTATCAACACCGATCTGGCCTTTGAATATTCACAGAACATAAACGCAACCATAACAAACAAGGTTGACAGCATAAAAAATCCAGGCTCTGGAATTATAAACGCAGACGGAATCGGAACGCTGATTATGAATCCGCTTAGGGTTGATGTGACAAAAACGCAGATTATATGCAAAAATATTGAAAAAAAATATTCGGAAGACCCTAACCTGAACGAGCGTTAAAATGAAATTTGACTTTGATAAAATTGTAGACAGAAAACATACAAATTCCCTTAAATGGGATGTAAATCCCGGTGAACTTCCCCTTTGGGTTGCAGACATGGATTTTGAGACTGCCCCCTGCATAAAAGAAGCCATTGAAAAACGCGCGGCAAACGGAATTTTTGGATATTCCATAGTGCCGGATGAATGGAAAATCAGCTGCATGAACTGGTGGAAACGCCGCCACGGCTTAGAAATTTTACCAGAATGTATAATTTTTTGCACAGGAATCGTTCCGGCCATCTCTTCCTTGGTGCGAAAGCTTACAACTCCGGCTGAAAAAGTCCTGCTATTAACCCCCTGCTACAATATTTTCTTCAATTCCATAATAAACAACGGAAGAATTCCTGTCGAATGTCCGCTTGACTACAACGGAACTGAATATTCAATAAATTTTGAGCGCCTGGAAAAAGAGCTTTCAGACCCTCAGGTTTCAATGATGATTTTATGCAATCCCCAGAATCCGACTGGAAATATCTGGACAAAACATGAGCTTGCAAAAATCGGCGGACTTTGCAAAAAATATGGAGTGATTGTCCTAAGCGACGAAATCCACTGCGATATTACACGGTCCGGAAAAAAATACGAGCCTTTTGCGGGCGCTTCTGAAACCTGCGCCGAGATTTCGGTTTCCTGCGTTTCCCCTACAAAATGTTTTAATATCGCCGGAATAAATTCTTCCGCCGTCATTGTCAAGAATCCTTTTTTACGGCACAAAGCGTGGCGCGCCCTGAACACGGACGAAATCGCGGAGCCGAACGCATTTGCCATAGATGCGACAATCGCCGCATTCAACCATGGCGAAGAATGGCTTGATGAGCTAAACGAGTATCTTTTCAGAAACCGTGAATACGCGGAAGAACGCATTAATTCCATGAACAAGGGATTTTCTGTAATCAAATCAGATGCGACATACCTTATGTGGGTCGACCTGCATCAGAACGGCGACGATTTTGCGAAGGAACTGCGAGACAAAACCGGGCTTTACATAAACGGCGGCTCGGAATACGGAAAATGCGGCGAAAATTTTGTAAGAATCAATCTTGCCTGCCCTAAAAAAATCCTTGAGGACGCAATGAACCGCCTTGAAAAATTCACAGAAAACAAAAATCTCTAGGAACAAAAAAAATCCGCGGGCCGTAAGCCTGCGGATTTTTCATTCATTCTGCCTTAAGGATTAGAATGCTGCTACAACTTCACCGTTTGGATATCTTTTGTTGATATAGTCTTTTACTTTCTGGCTCTGCAGCGCTTTTACCAAAGCCTTGATTTCTGCCCGGTTTTCATTTCCCTGCTTTACTACGACATAGTTTACATAAGGAGATGAAGAGCCTTCTACAAAAAGACCGTCTTTTTTTGCTGAAAGACCTGCAGGAAGCGCATAGTTTCCGTTTATTACAGCGCCGTCAACGTCATTAAGCACTCGTGGAAGAGATGCGCCTTCAATTTCGCGGAATTTAAGTTTCAATGGATTGCTTTTTATGTCAATCGGTGTCGCTTCAATTCCTGCGCCATCACGAAGCGTAATAAGTCCTGACTCCTGCAAGAGAAGAAGCGCCCTAGCCTCGTTTGTTGGGTCATTCGGAATTGCAATCACTGATTTTTTCTTAAAATCCTTAATCGAGCTTACTTTTTTTGAGTAAAGCGCAAACGGTTCAACATGGATTCCTGCCACAGCCACAAGATGAGTTCCCTTTTCCTTGTTGAAAGATTCCATATATGGAAGATGCTGGTCAAAGTTCGCATCAATGTCGCCGGCTTCAAGAACTTCGTTCAAAGTCGGATAGTCTGTCATTTCAATAACCTGAAGGTTGATTCCCTCAGCCTTTAAGTCATCTTTTACAAGATTCAAAAGATCCGCATGTGGCTCTGGTGTCGCCGCAACTTTCAATGTTTTCTGGGCATTAACAGTCGCAAAAGCCAATGCCGCCGCTGCAAAAGCGATGATTTTTTTCATATATTGCCTCCAATATCCATTTTTAAAACCACTAATTCCTAGTGATTTAGTATGATTATTTTATACCGTTCTGCATTAATCGTGTCAACGGTTTTTGAAAAAAAATTGAAAATTTATCTTTTGCTCATCATCCGGTTTGTGATTTTTGTGCCTGCAAACTGAATCAGCGCGACAAGGTTTATAATAACGATTACAGACGCGACCATAATTCCGGTGCGGAAACGCTGGTAGCCGTAACGAATCGCAAGGTCGCCGAGTCCGCCGCCGCCAAGAGTTCCCGCCATTGCTGAATAGCCGATTAGCGTGATGATTGTAAGCGTGATTCCGGAAACAACCGAAGGCATCGCTTCCGGAACAAGGACTTTGTAGATAATCTGCCAGTTTGTCGACCCCATGGATTTTGCCGCCTGAACCATGCCCGGATCAACTTCGTTAAGGGCGGTTTCTGTAATGCGGGCCACAAACGGAGTCGCGGCGATTGCAAGAGGAACAATTGTAGGCGCTGTTCCAATCGCGCTTCCAAGGACAAGCCGTGTAAACGGAAGAAGAACAATCATAAGAATTACAAAAGGAAACGAGCGGAGCACATCAATTACGCGGCTTAGGACAATATTAAAAACCGGCTTCGGAGTTATTCCAAATCTGTTTGTGATATTAAGAAGGATTCCCAGCGGAAAACCAAGGATAAGAGCGAACAACGCTGAAAAAAATGTCATTATTAAAGTTTCAAGGGTTGACTGCCCTACTAAAATCAGAATCTGGCTCATTTATTTTCGCCTCCAGAAGTTTCTTCCTGAACAGAAACGTTATTTTCATTTAAAAAAGCCACCGCTCTTTCAATCTCCGATTTTTCACCGACTATATCAACAAGCATAGTTCCAACCTGACAATCAGGAAGTTTTTCAATTCCGGCGGCAAGAATGTTAAAATCTATGTCAAAATTTTTAGCAACCTTGCTTAAAATCGGCTCTCCGGAAGATTCGCCGGCAAAACGAAGCGTGTATTTTCCGCCTTTTTTTGACCATTTTACAAGATTTGAAGAAATATTCTGGAACGGCTCGTCGCTTGTATGACTGATATTGCGCAGAAAATCCTTTGTCGTTTCTGTCCGCGGATTTGAAAACAATTCTTCTACGCTTCCCTGCTCGACAACCGCGCCGTTTTCGATTACTGCGACCTGATCGCACGCGTCGCGCACAACTTCCATCTGATGCGTAATCATAACAACCGTAAGGTTCATTTTTTTCTGAATATCGCGGATAAGGGCAAGAATCGACCTTGTGGTCTGAGGATCAAGGGCGCTGGTCGCCTCATCGCAGAACAGAATATCCGGATTTGTCGCCAACGCCCTTGCGATTGCGACGCGCTGTTTCTGTCCGCCGGAAAGCGTGCTTATCGGCGCGTCCTCACGTTCTTCCAGTCCTACAAGGCTAAGCATTTCTTTTACGCGGGTTGCGATTATATTTTTTGGCGTTCCGCATATTTCCAGTGGATATGCGATATTCTTGCCGGCTGTTCTTGATGTAAAAAGATTGAAATTCTGAAAAATCATTCCGATTTTCCTGCGCTGGGCAATAAGCTGATTTTTCTTAAGGTTGTCAACCCGTTTTTCGCCGTAATAAACCGCGCCGGAATCTGGTGTTTCAAGCAGACTGATAAGACGGACGAGCGAGCTTTTTCCTGCCCCGCTTTTTCCAATAATTCCAAAAATCTTGTTTTCAGGAATATCAAGCGAAACGTTGCTTACCGCTTTTATTTTAGAACCGTCTTTTGAAAGATAGGTTTTGTTTAGTTTTTCAAGTTTAATTTTCATTTTTTCAGTTTCGTTAAAAAATAAAAACGGCTTTTCGAAGCAACAAAGTTGTCCAAAAAGCCGTCCGTATGGTTTCCCATACTAAATCGGAGAGAGTTTATTAGCTTTTTACAAGCTGTTTATATACTAACGCCTTTAGCACAGGATGTCAAGAAAAAAAAACAATATAAATTATTTTTTTCATCTAGTAAGCAGATTTACGAACTGCTTTTTTTCTTTTTATCAAAAGTTTTCTTGCCAAAGAAGTTTTTTTCTGGTGAAGCTCAGCAGAAGGTTTTATGAAATATCTGCGGTCCTTGTATTCTTTTACAATGCCTTCGTTTTCGGTCATGCGCTTGAATCGTTTCAAGGCTTTTTCAAGATTTTCTGACTCGCCAACAATTATTGTTGCCATACAAAATTCACCTCCTTTCTTCAGGCAGCTCCTTAAAGCACAAATATATTATATAAAATCACCAGTTTAATCAATATGCCGAATTTTATGCTGTTTTTCTGTAAAAGATTATACGCTGTACAAACCTAAAGCATTAGGTTATAATCATGCTATGTCCTTAAAAACAGATGAAATAAAAAGGTCCTTGGCGGAACTTGGCTCTTTGCAAAAAAGACTTGAAAACTTTGCAATTAAAAATCCTTCCAGAGAAATTGACGATATTCAGTTCGGGATAAAAACAAACTTAAAAAATCTTGAAACGTGGATTGAAATGCTCTACAAGTTCAACGGAAAATCCCGGAGCAACAGGAAAGTCCGGGCAAGCCGCGAGAACGGCAAAAAAGGCGGACGGCCTCCAAAGAAAATTTCGGTTATAAGAAACAGAATCAGCGAGCTTGAGAACACGGTTCTTCCTGAGATTCAGGATAAAATTTCAGGCTGCCCCGATGAAAACGAAGCCATAAAAATTGCGGCAGAAAGGACTTCACTTGAAATAGAACTTTCAGAGCTGAAGAATAAACTGGACGAATATCAAAAAGCAAGGTAATCCGCGGATTCCTCGGAATATCTATTTTTTATCCTCGTCAAGCCATAGCTTCAGAAGGTTCGCGACTTTATCCGGATCTTTTTTTACGGTCTGCCACATATTTTTATTTTTATCGCGCTCTTCCGCCGGAACAACCGGCTTTTTTGAAAGGATATTTTTCTGCGCGCCGTACAGAAGCGCCTCATTAAGGACAGCCTGCTCGCGTTTTACATGTGAAATATCATTTGCATCGTAGCGGCCTAAATTCCGCATCGCTTTTGTAAGCTTATTTTTTTCCAAATCTGACAAATCCAGCGCCTGCAGGACTTTTTCACTTGCGCTTCCAAGCTCGGCAAGAAGGACCGCGGCTTTTTCAAAGCCAGAATACCGGATTTCAGATGACTTTACAAAACCTTGCATACAAAAACCTCTTCATAAAATTATACTACACAATAAGAAATTTTGAAAATGCGCTACTTCCAGTTTTCAAGATGAAATTCAGACTCAATACGGTTTTCCAGAGAATCTTCCAGCTGAGGAAAAAAATCGATTCCTGTAAGGCTTTCAACCTCATCAACCGGAACTGCATAATCCCAGAATTCTTTTTCACATTTCTGGTTTGGAATCACAAAACCCAATGCCATTGCAGATTCCGAGGTTTCCGGCGTTCTTCTATCCTCTTCATCCTTGTATACCGGCGCAAGCATGACTTTGTAATAATATTCAGGAACAGAAACCTGATTTTCACCTATTGAAGAAAAATTTTCCGCGCTTTTATTAAGAACCGGGCCCGAAACAACATAGATTTTTCCGAATTTTTGCGCCCAGAGCCTGACCTGAGTTTCCAGCCTTACCCAGATTCCCCTGTTAAACTGCGGCGCCTGCGGACTCATATTGCTCATATAAAAAGTTTCGCTCATGGCATCCGCGCTAAACGACATATCGGCAGCCGGCACAAGATGTCCACGGTCATAGCCGGAATTTTTATAGTCGGTAAGAGCCGCAGAGCCTGTGGAGATTTTTTCATCGGGACGAAAATCATTCGAGCGGACCGCGTTCTTTTGAAGCATCGAAGATTTTATACATTCGGCCGACCATTCAGCCTGTTCGTAGGTTTCGCGGTAGCACAGGGAATAATATTTAAATTCGCGCAGCTCGTGGTCCGCGGAACGGTTTTTCAGTCCGCATTCAGGAGTCTGAAGGGTATCTGTAAGACGGACAAAAGATTCTTCCCCGTCCTGCAAAGGAATAGCGGAAGTTTTGTTCTGTCCTTCGGAAGAAACCGGCGTTTCAGGAGCAAGAGATTCCGCCTGAGGGAAAGTTTTTTCAACTTCAGCGGTGTTTTGCGGAGAGGCTTGAGTTATTGCCTGGGCTTTTAGAAAAAACAGCAGCGCGGCCGCAATAATCAGTATTAAAACAAGAAATCCTTTTGGAAATGATTTTTTAGATTTTTTCTTTCTAGCCATTTAGATTTTCCATCAGTTTTTTTTTCAGTTTTTGCGCCCAGAGATATGCTCCAGACGCTTTTTCCAGAATCTACATATTTTACTGCAAAAAAGTTTCTTTTAATATGGAAACTGCCACTAAATCGCCGGTTTTTATTTCTTCGGAAGAAACTGTTGGCTCATCAGCGGTTATGACCTGCTGGTTTTCAAGCTGAATTTTATATCTTGTTACTGCGCCTAAAAATTCAGCGGAAATAACTGTTCCTTTCAATGCTCCTTCGGAAGGAATTTTTTGTTTTGAAATTTTAATCCATTCCGGGCGGAACATTTTTCCATTCATAAAATTTGCCTTTCCGATAAATTCCGCGGTAAACCGGTCTCCCGGCTCAAAATAAACCTGCCGGGGCGTTCCGTATTGCAGAAGGACTCCGTCTTTCATAACCGCAATTTTATCAGAAAGGCTCAGGGCTTCTTCCTGGTCGTGCGTAACATATACGGTGGTGATTTTCAGTTTTTTTTGAATTTCTTTTAACTCATCGCGGACTTTTAGCCTAAGGTTTGTGTCAAGAGAAGAAAGCGGCTCGTCCATCAGCAAAAGGCTCGGCTTAAGAACAAGAACTCTGCCTAGGGCAACGCGCTGCTGCTGGCCTCCGCTAAGCTCGGAAGGAAATCTGTTCAAAAGATTTTGCAGGCCAAGATTTTCTGCGGTTTGAACAACCAGTTTTTTGTTTTCGATTTTTGTTTCCCTTGAACTTTTTTTTATGTTCAGGCCGTAAAAAAGATTCTGCTCAACCGTTAAATGCGGAAAAAGCGCGTAATCCTGAAAAACAAAACCGATTTTCCGTTTGTTCGGAAGAATTCCGTTTATTGTCTGGCCATTGATTTTAATTGTGCCGGAATCCGGCTCAAGAAATCCGCTTATAAGCCGGAGCAGCGTTGTCTTTCCACAGCCGCTTTCTCCCAGCAATGTTGTAAAGCTTCCTTCCTCAACCTGAAGGGAAAAATTTTTTATAACCTGGATTTTTCCATAAGAAAAATGAATGTTTTCAATTGAAAGAAACGACATTTTTTTTCATCCTTTTAAATTTATGCCTTATAACCGAAAAAGAAACAAGGGCAAGCGCAATTCCTAAAATTGCAAAAGTTATCAGCGTAAGCACAAGCGAGAACGCCGCAGATTTTCCCCAGTCGCCCTGCTCCGCAAGATTTATTATTTTTATAGAAGCAAGCGGCGTGTTAAAGGAAACCAGAAAGATTACCGCGCTTAAAGTTCCTGCGCCGCGAATAAAATCGTACACAAAACCGCTGAAAACTCCATTTTTTGCGACCGGAACAAGAACGGAAAAAAGCAGAAAAATTTGATTTGCGCCCAAGGAGCGCGCGCCGTCATCCAGTGTCCTGCTTATTTGAATATAAGAATTTGAAATGCATCTGTATGCAAACGGCATAAACGAAACAGTCATCGCCGCGACTATAAGAAATGCGGAATTCCTGAAGTGAAGCCTGTTCGCCGCGATTGAAATGGAAAGACCTAGTAATGAGCCAGGAATCGCAGACGGAATCTGCGCAAAAATGTCTATTGATTTTTTTAGGGGAACATCTGTGCGGTGAACAAGATAGCTTGAAACCGCCGCGACAAGTGTGCTTAAAACCGCAGAAATCAGGGCAAAGGATATGGAATTCCCTAGTTCTTTTCCGTATCCAGAAACCGCTTTTATGTGCTCAAGGGTAAAATCGGTCTTTATTCCCCAAAGCTTTTGAAAACTTCCGGCGGCAATTGCGGCAAATTGCCCCAAAATCAGCAGGGAAATAAACAGGACAAACACAAAAAGCCCGATTCTGGCGGCCGGACTGACATTTTTCTTACTAGCAAACTCCAAATCATCTTTTACAAAAACAGAATTTTTTCCGCCAAAAGTTACGGCTTTTGCCCCAATCTTTAAATTTATCCTGTTCTGAAGGAAGAAAAGAATTACGCTTGGTATTACAAGAATAATTCCCAGGACAACGCTGGTACCAGTCTTTAGCCAGCCGGTAAGCTGAGTGTAAATTTCAACGGCAAGAACCCTGAAACGACCCGCGACAATCAGAGGATTTCCAAAATCGCTTAGAACACTTACCGCAATAAATAAGAATGAGGAAATAATTCCAGGCAGACTTAGCGGCAGTGTGATTGTAAAAAAAATCTTGAGCTCGCCGGCACCCATTCCGCGGGCGGCTTTTTCAAGGTTTGGATTTATTCCACGCAAGGTCTGAAGGCAAATCAGGTAAGCCATAGGAAAAAAACACAAAGTCTGCGCAAGAAGAAGTCCCCAGAATCCGTACAATGAAATGTCCAGTCCAAGAAGCCTGCGCGTAACAAAACCCTGTCTTCCAAAAAGAAGAATAAAAGCCAGACCGCCAACAAAAGGCGGCGTAATAAGATGCAGAACCGGAATAACGCTGAAAAATCGCCTGAAAGGAACATTTCCTTTTGCTATTGCATACGCAAAAATATAACCTGTAAGCACAGAAAGCGTTGTTGAGGCAAGACATTCCGCCAGAGTATTCTTCATAGCCTCGCGCCAGACAGGCTGGGTAAAAACCGCCGCAAAATCAGCGGCTTTTGCAGAGAAGAACGCGCAAAGCAGAGGAAAAACTATAAAAAGAACAAAAAACGCGACAATAACTATCCATGCGGCGAGCAGCGACCTGCTGTTCCGGTTTGCATCAAACTTCATGTCTTATTTTACGTTCTTTGACCATATACCAAGAACTTCGTCTTTCTGGGCAGCGGCTTTTTTTACGTCGTATTTAATCAAATCAAGCTGACTTACAGGAATTGAACCTTCCGCGCCTTTTGCATCCGGATTTACAGGAACTGTAAAATCTATCGAGCTCATAAGTTCCTGGGCTTCCTTGGAAAGCATAAAATCAACGAATTTTTTTGCGCTTTCAAGATTTTTTGTGTTTTTCATGATTGAAATACAGTCAACATCGCCTACAGTCTGCGGCGGAGCGACAGGAACCAGGTCAAATCCATCTGAATGGTATTTTGCAATTGAGTGCAAGTAAGAAACTCCAATCGCATATTCCCCGGTTCCAAGAAGTTTTGCCGGAGCGCTTCCGCTGTCTGGAAACTGACCTACAAGAGGCACAAGCTTAAAAAGATAGTCCCAGCCCTTTTCCCAGCCCAGACGCTGAAGCTGATTCTGAACAAATAGATATGCAGTTGAAGACGCGACTGGATTTGTAAGAACTATTTCACCTTTAAAAGCAGGGTTCAGCAAGTCATCCCAAGTCTTTGGAATCTCTATGCCAGGAAATTTCTGTTCAAAACGACCTTTGTTAATGCCGATTCCAAGCGAAAGCACGCAAAAACCTGTCCATGTGTTGTCTTTTGCCAGCGCATATTCAGGAACAACCGCCGCGTTGGGAGAAAGATAAGGCTCGAGCGCGCCAGCCTCATCAGCCTGAATGTGATAATTTGTCGCGCCACCAAAAAGAATATCCGCCTTCGGATTGTCTTTTTCTGCGATAACGCGGTTTACAAGCTCGCCAGTGGAAGCGCGCAGAAAAAGAACCGGAATTCCAGTCTTTTTTGTAAAAAGATTAGTAAGAGCGGTAGTTTCTTCTTCATGTATTATAGAATAAATCTGAAGAGCCTGCTGTTTTTTTGAGCAGCCGGAAAAAATCAATGCGGCAAAAACTGCCGGTATAAAAATTTTAAAAAAATGATTTTTTTTCATAATATCCCCTGAAAAATAATAATTTTTAATGTGATATTAATAACTTAACGATTTTTTGCATTAATTTATATAACCAGATTCGGATAAAAACTATGGTATCAAAGCCTTAAATGCGCCGCAGGATTTTATCCGCGCACTTGAACACAAAAAGACTTTTCTGAAAACATAAAATATCTAATATTTTATCTAATATTCCAAATTCTTCCCGCTCATTCAATTACGGATTCAGTATAAAACTCGACATTTTGACTAAACAAGTTGACGACAATGTATCCCGCGGATAGAATTCCATTATGTTTGGCAGAAAGCATTTTATATTTTTTCTTTTTCTTCTATATATGATTGGTTCTTACGGAAACAGTTTTGCGCAGACGCAGGAACGACTGAACGATGATTCACCAGTTCATTTTAATCCGTGGGAACTTTTGATTTACCGGCCGGAAAACAGCGGAACGATGAACAATATAAGATGCTGGATTAAGCTTGAAGACGAAAACGGAAATGATGTTACATTCACAAAATGCAAGGCGACATATTATTATGCGAACAATGTTGTAAGGGACAGAAAAGCCGAAACCATGCGGTTCGGAAGCATTTTTCATCGCTCCGCGCCAAGACAGGTTTTTAATTATCAAAAAAGTTATTTTTTAGAGGGCGGCCTGGTAATGTACCTTCTGCTAAAACCGGGGAAATACAAGATAAGCGTCTGCACGCCAAAAGACCAGCAGTATCTTTCTAAAATCAGAAGCGAAGGTGACTGGAATTCAAACATTTTTGAGTATGACACAGAAAATCCGGCGAAAGTCCTGTTTGTAAGCCCGACCGCAAACGACAACGGTTTTTACAACGGAGGATGGCATATAGACAGCAGAGCGCCGGAATATTATAAATTTACAAAGCCAAAAATAAATGAATAAAAAAAAGGATTGTCGGCCAGACAATCCTTCTAGTAAAAAACTTATTTATTTACCCTGTCCTTCAAAGCTTTTCCAGCCTTGAATTTTGGAGTTTTGCTTGCCGCGATATTGATTGTTTCGCCTGTCTTAGGATTGCGTCCTGTTCTAGCCGCGCGCTGACCTACGCCGAAAGTTCCGAATCCGATGAGAGCAACATCTTCACCCTTTTCCAATGACTTTGAAACATTTTCAACGAATGATTTCAAGAAAGCTTCTGTATCTTTCTTTGTAAGATTTGTGTCTGCAACGATTGCATCAATAAGTTCTGTTTTGTTCATTTCTAAACCCCTATTTTTTATATTGTTCTAGTATACACTGAACCTCAATATTTTTGAATAGAAAAAGATAAATATATAGGCTTAATTTCGAGTTTTTTTACAAATTACGAAAGAACGCTTTCGGCATATTTCCAATTTGCTCAGATGGATTTGGCTCGCGCTACGCTTGTATTAATTCGGGTGCTCCGCACTTTAATTAATTTAATCGCCAAAAATCTTCACAAATTGCAAATCTGCCTGCGCTTTTATTCTTTTTGCAAAAAAACTCGATATTCAACCCATATATAAATAAATGCCTTAAAATTCAATTTTTTACAGATTTTATTCCGGAATAACCGTCCGATTCAGAAGGCATTGGCGCGGCAAGAAATCCTCTTACCGCACGAATTACAGGGCTTCATCTCAAGAGCCGCGGCATCGCCGCTTACAAGGAATCTCCGCACGAATCAAATGTTGAATAGATTTTTTTAATTTCCTCCGTATAATCACCTGCGCCTGTGTAGACAACCAGAGGTTTTTCAACCGTGATTCTGGGATTCGCATTCTTGCGGGCTTCAACAAGGACAATATTCGGTTCTTCGCCTGAATGCGGACAAACAAGAACCATACGCTTTGGCTCGATTTTATGGCGATTAAGGGCGGCAAAAATTTCTGCAAGGCGAAAAGGACGGTGAACCATATAAAAAACTCCGGAAGGTTTCAAAAGATAATCGGCGGCTGAAACAACGTCTTCAAGAGCGCAAAGGACTTCAAACCGGGAAATGGCTTTTTCTCCGGCAGGATTCTGCTTTCCGTGACCATAAACCATGTAAGGCGGATTGCAGGTTACCGCTTCCACAGAATGTGCCTTAAAAATTGCAGAGACATTTTTTACATCGCCCTGGATAATCTCAATTTTTTGAGAAAGGCCGTTCAGCTCAACGCTCCGTCTTGCCATTTCCGCAGATTTCTGCTGAATTTCAAGGCCTGAAATATGCGCGGCGCGGCTTGAAGAAGACAGCAAAAGCGGCACGATTCCAGTTCCCGTGCAAAGGTCAATCACCGACTGGCCATTACGAATTCCATCGTGCGCAAACCATGCGAGCAGAAAAGCGTCTATTCCGAATTTAAAATCTTTCTTACCCTGTATTATTTTGTAGCCATTTTGTAAAATATCCTGCACTACATCGGATTTATTTTCAATTGTGTTTTCCATTTAGATTCCTTATACTCTATTTTATGGAAGAAAAAAAATTTTACAACAACGGACTGCGCTTTGAATGCAAAAGATGTTCTTTTTGCTGCGGACATTCACCAGGATTTGTATATCTTTCCAGACGAGATTTAACTGCCCTGTGCGATTTTTTTAAAATGACAGAAAAACAGTTTATTGAAAAATACTGCCGCTGGGTTGACTATTACCACGGCGAAACAGTTCTTGCTCTTATTGAAAAGAAGAATTTTGACTGCGTGCTGTGGGAAAACGGCTGCACAGCCTACCCGGCCCGCCCGGTCCAATGCTCAACGTGGCCATTCTGGAGCTGGATGATAAAAACAAAAGAAATGTGGGAAGAATGCGCCAAAGAATGCCCTGGAATGAACAACGGAAAACTCTGGCCGTATGACGAGATAGAGAAAAACCGGAAAGCCTACGATGAAAACATTCCTATAAAAAAGGGAGAAATTGACCTTTAGCCAAAACACCGGGTTTAAATTCAGGTGTCTGGCCTAAATAAAGGGCTGGTCAATCTGGATTACGGCAAAATACGCAGGATTGTATTCTTTTACAATAGCGCAGAGCAACTTTTTAAGCTCGTCTTCGGTAACAGCGCATTCAAACGGACGCACCGCGTCAAAAATAACGTTTGTATGGGATGGACCCGGAACAATCCTCAAATCGTGGATTGAAACCGCCGGGTCAATTTTTTTTGCCTTTTCAATAATAAAAGCCTTCAGCTTTTCGATTTCAGAATTGTTCCTGTCAATCGGATCCATGTGTATTACGCAGGAACAATTAAATTTTCTGGAAATTTCACATTCTATATTATCAATTTCATCGTGAAGCTCAAAAATATTTTCGTTTCCGGGAACTTCCGCATGAAAACTTACCATTATTTTTTCCGGTCCGTAATCGTGCAAAATCAGATCGTGCATTCCGCAGATTTTTTTATGCGCCATGACAGTCTTTTCGATTTCATCAACAAATTCTTTGCTGGCTGTTTTTCCCAGAAGAGGATCAACTGTTTCTTTTGCAGAATCAATTCCGCCCTTCAAAATAAAAACCGCGACAAACAGTCCGGCGATTCCGTCCAGCGGAACGGGAATTTCTTTTCCATAAGATTTAAAAATTATTGTAAGGACAACGGTGAATAAGACAACACCTGTAGAAATCGTGTCGTTCAAACTGTCCTTTGCTGTCGCATCCATAACAACGCTGTTCATTTTCTTTGAAAAAGAATGGTTGTAGAAATACATATAGAATTTTACAAGAATTGAAACAGACAGAATCGCAATCGTAAGAAAGTCCGTTTTAAGCGGCTCAGGATGCCTGATTGCGCCGATTGAAGATTTTAAAAGTTCATAACCCATGATTATAATCAGAAAAGAAACAATAAGACCGGCGATATATTCCATTCTTCCGTGTCCGAACGGATGCTCCGCGTCCGGCTTTTTTCCTGAAATCTTAAAACCAAGAATCGCGACTATAGAACCGGTGGCGTCTGAAAGGTTGTTAAACGCGTCCGCTACAACCGCCACGGAATTAGACAAGATTCCGGCAAAAAATTTAAACGCGAATAAAAAAACATTAAAACAAATTCCAACAGTTCCGCATAAAATCCCATACTGATTTCTAACCTGCGGATTTTTATAATTTTTTCTGTCTTTAATAAAAATTTTAGCCAACAAATTCAGCATTTTAAAATCACCTTTATCAATGTTTTTTATTATAATGCAACAAATAATACTTAAACTCAATCAATTATTAGCGGCTGATAACCCTTTTGAAACTTCACAAAAAGACGTTGCCATAGTTTAAACCTATATTAAACTGTAAAAAACTTATATTTTTCATTTTTTTTTAATTCAATTATAT
>OIWT01001080.1_pt1 | contig 34740 bp, 20 predicted proteins | sample 1587701 | NCBI WGS metagenome assembly OIWT01 (sample SAMEA3888904, study PRJEB22519) | human gut metagenome | biome: human gut; feature: human-associated habitat; material: faeces | place: Denmark | collected 2009 | reverse complement strand
CACCCATCGATATGCTGTCCTTCATCACCCTTTATCCGGAGAACTGGCAGCGGCATAGCTATGTGACCTGCTGCGGCACATCCATTCAGCCGGTAGTTCAGATATTGGAGCAAGCGCCGCAGCTCGATACCGTTCTGCTCTGTCTCGATAACGATGAAGCTGGTCATCAGGCCAGCCGCCGGATGCAGAATCAGTTAGAGGTGCGCTATTCAGTGGAGCGCCTGATCCCGGAGAACAAAGACTGGAATGACGACCTGACCCTGAGCGCCGAAAACGCTCAGGGCTTTTCTATGAATGAAATGAGGTGAAATGTTGAACGCAAGTATCTGGATTCTGATCGCGGCGGGAGCGGCGATGTTCCTTGTCATCGGCGGGCTGTCCATGATGTCCCATCACTATACCCTTGGCAATATCAAATCCCGCACTGTGGGCGATGGGCAGCATGGTACAGCCCGATGGGCCACCGACAAGGAAATCAAGCAGACCTATGCCCATGTGCCCTTCAAAGTCAGAGAGTGGCGCAGAGGACAGAATCTCCCCACGGAGCAGGGATTGATCCTCGGTTGCAAGGGGCAACCGCAGGAACTCACCGCACTGGTGGATAGCGATGACATTCACTGCCTTATGATCGGCGCCAGCGGTATTGGCAAAACCGCATTCTTCCTGTATCCCAATCTGGAATACGCCTGCGCCTCCGGTATGAGCTGGCTGGCGTTGGACAGCAAGGGTGACCTGGCTCGAAATTACGGTACGATTGCAAAGAACTGCTACGGCTACAATGTGTCCGTCATCGACCTGCGCAATCCTACTCGTTCAGATGGCAATAATCTGCTGACACTGGTCAACCGCTACATGGATATCGCACGAGAGGATCCCAAGAACCTGGCGGCTCGAGCCAAGGCGGAGAAATACGCCAAGATCCTTGCCAAAACCATTGTCAACCCCGATGGCGATGACAGCAATCGCGGACAGAACGCCTTTTTCTATGATGCGGCGGAGGGACTGCTCACCTCGGTCATCCTGATGCTGGCGGAGTTTTTTCCGCCGGATGAGGAGCATCCCCAGGAACGCCGGCATATCGTTTCCGTTTTCAAGTTAGTGCAGGATCTGTTGGAACCCAGTAAGGTAAAGGGCAAGAGTCACTTTCAGCTTCTGATGGGTAAGCTGCCACCTGACCACAAAGCCAGATGGTTTGCGGGCGCTGCACTCAATAGCGCGGAACAGGCCATGGCTTCTGTCATGTCTACTGTGCTTTCTCGTCTCAATGCGTTTCTGGACTCGGAGCTGGAACAGGTGCTCTGCTTTGACAGCGCCATTGACGCGGAAAAGTTCGGCTCTGAAAAGTCTGCCATCTTCCTCATCCTTCCGGAGGAGGACACCACGAAAAACTTCATGGCGGGCTTGATGATCCAGAATCTGAGTCGAGAGCTGTTCGCCGTAGCGGATGAAAACGGTGGCAAGCTGCAAAACCGCGTGGTGCTGTTTTGCGATGAGTTTGGTACCATGCCGCCCTTCGATGTCCTTCCGCTGTTCTCCGCGGGCCGTTCCCGCCGCTTGACGCTGGTGCCGATCATTCAGTCTTTGGCACAGCTTGAAAAGAACTACGGAAAAGAAGGCAGTGAAATTATTCAGGACAACTGCCAGGACACCATCTTCGGTGGCTTCGCACCAAACAGCCAAACGGCGGAGGTGCTGTCCAAGGCACTCGGAAACCGCACTGTTCTGTCTGGATCGGTGAGCCGAGGAAAGAACGATCCCAGCCAAAGCCTGCAGATGATGGAGCGTCCGCTGCTGACGCCAGATGAGCTGAAGTCTATTCCCAAGGGGAATTTTATTGTCCAAAAGACAGGACAGCACCCTATGCGCACCCGCCTGCGGCTTTTTCTGGAATGGGGTATCACCTTCGAGGAGCCTTATATCGTGCCGGAGCGGGCAGATCGTGCGGTAGCCTATGCCAACCGTGAGGATCTGGAGCGAAACCTTCCGCAGTCAAGCAAGGCAGAAGATGCGGATGTGAGCGGAGCCTATGCCGTTTCCAGACGCGGCGGCATGTCCCATGAGCCTGCCGTAGAGAAGCCCCGGCGCAGGGGCGGAAAGCAAATGAAGACCTATGGTGAGGAGGATCTATGAGTTACTTTGGAACAATTTATGCCGACACCGAACTGCCCTCCAGAGCGAGGGCAGTTTATATGTATCTGCGTGACCGCGCAGACAGCGAGGGGAAATGCTGGCCGGGAATCAAGACGATTGCGTCCGACATGCGCTTGTCCCGCTCCACGGTCAAGCGGGCATTGACTAATCTGGAGCAGCACGGGTATCTGCAAAAGATCCCGCGCTATCGTGATAACGGCAGCAGTACATCCAACCTGTATTCCGTGCAGTAAGGCCGCAGAAAAGCGCAGTCCTCCGCCAAGGGAGGGCTGCGCCTATTTGCTGAACCCAGGGGAGGTTCATGATGGACCTCCCAGAAGGACCCACTCTATCGGAGATTTAATACAGAGAAAGAACAGTAGTTGGGTTACTTCTCAGAATCCGTAAGCTCGTTGATTTGCTCAGAGAAAAGTGATGTGTTGAGAAGATCAGATGGTGTGATCATCAATGCATCTGCAAGATTGAATAGTGTCTCCAAGGAAAAGCTTCTGATCATGTTAGGCGCTTCAATGGCGCTTAGATGAGAGCGGCTCATATTGGCCTTCTCTGCCAGTTGATCCTGAGACATGCCACGCAATTTGCGCAGAGTTGAAATTGCGATACCAAGTTGAATAAAACGATCTCTGTTCTTAAAGCTGACGCCTTCCTTGCTCATAAAAATGCCGCCCCTTTCTGGATAAAATTATAGCTTGCCCGGCATTTTTTATCCGCTCTATAAAAAGAGCTATTGACTTATTTATAGAGCATTGTATAATTAAAAAGAGCAGAACAGCGATTTATAAAGCGAGACGAGATAGCGATTGAAGGCGTTATTGAATCACCGCACTGGAAAAACAAAAGGAGATTTCCGCGATGCGAAAATCTCCTAAGTCACAACAAATTACCGTGTTATTTTCGTGGAGTTTGCCACTCTGCTACAAAAGCAAAGAAAAAGCCCCGCACAGCAAGGCTTTTTCTGATTCGATATCATCTGATAACACTGATTCTTGACTGCGCAGAGATTACATCCCTGCAGCATTCAGCTTTTGCATATTGTCCCTTTTCAATTCCAGCGAAGAATGCACGTATCGGTCCAGCGTGATTGTGACAGAGGCATGGCCCAGGATTTCGGACAGCGATTTGATCTCAAAGCCGACCTCAACGGCACGTGTCGCAAATGTGTGGCGAAGTGTATGAAAATGCACCCCCTCCAGGCCACATGCCTGCGTGTACTTTTCCAATCGATACTGCAATACCCGTGGCTCCATGAATGCGTCCGTTCCGGTCAAAACATATGCGGCTGAACTTTGCGGCTTCATGTGCCTGCAAAGCCCAGCCGCGTATTCCGTCATAGGGATCGTTCGCACGGAGGTATCGCTTTTGGGTGAACCGATTACGATTCTCGTTCGAGCATTCTGTGATGCGCTGGTGTCACGCAGCCGTTGCAGCGTCTCTACAATTTTGATTGCTTTATCTCTTGTAGAAACGTATTCCCAACGCAACGCACAGAGTTCACCGATTCGGATGCCTGTACACAACGCCAGCAAGATACCAAATCTGCATGGATCCAAATCCTTTTGCAGGTAGGAAATGAAGCACGCCTGTTCCTCTCTGGACAAAACGCGCATTTCCTTTTTTCCTATCTTCGGATAGTTGATCTCCACGGTAGGAAAGACTCCCTTGCACTTTGAAGCAGTGAACTTTAATATCCCGTGCAGCACGACCAGAATATCATGTACGGTCTTTGGTGCCAGCTCATCTTCAAACTGCAATTCTCTGATGAAATCGTCCATCAGTTCCGTAGTAAATCCCAAAGGGCAGCAATCACCAAGCTTGGGAATGATGTGCTTTTCAACTACTGTGCTATACTTGATATATGTTGATTCTTTCACCTTGCTTTTCTTTGCGTGAAGCCACCCCATACAATAGGCGGAAAACAGATTTGGAGTCCTGGATGTTAGCAAGGGATTTCCGCTTGCTAACGCCGCTTTGCACTTTTCTGCTTTCTCTTTGGCCTCACGGTATGTTTTTCCATAGCAGTATCCATACTTGATTTTTCCAGATAGCTCGCGCCCTTTGCTATAGCGAGCTTCCCAGCGACCATCCCGCCGTCTGAAGATATTCTCACCCTTTGCCATTTCGTAATTCCTCCTTGTGCAGTGATCATATTGGGTGTGGATCTTATTTTAAATCCATCCAGACTGCCGGTTTGACTGCGCTAAACTTTCAAATCAAGGTATTTCTTCGACAAATATTGCCGTGCGCTGATAAAATCACACTTTTTTCTTCCATTTCGCCGCTGAGGCAATTGCATTTCAATGTGCAATATGCTATAATACGGAAGAAAAAATAGGGTTTAGCTTTCCCGTGGAGTGGCAAACTCCATGAAATTTCCGATTGTGGATTAGCAAATCATTCGCAGTAATAAAAATGATTTGCTTTTTTCTTGGACACAACATAGTGGGCACTCACTCAGTAATAACATCATGTACCATAAATGAGGTAATCGAATGAAGAGGGAACGGAATGCAAAGCAAGCTTTTATTGAGGGGACAGTTCGTGTTGTGGCCAGGGATGGATTAGACAAAACGACAACGAAAGCAATCGCAACAGAAGCTGGCCTGAGCGAAGCATATATCTATCGCTGCTTTGAGAGCAAAGAGGCGCTGCTGTGTGCCGCCTTCCACATGGAAGATGTCGCTTTCGCATATTTTCTCAAGCAAAACCTCGTGGGTATGCATATACAGAATGCTCCATGGAAGGACAGAGCGTTTCAACTGTGGTCAGCAAGCTGGAGGTTCATTCTTGGAAGGAAGGACGACTGCCTCTTTTACCTTCGATACTACTATTCTGCGAATTGCCGCACTTATGCATACGAGGAGCATCTCCAATGTTTTCAGGAGCTATTTGCAGCGGTGGAACAAACTTTCAAACCGGAAGCCAATGTCAACATGCTACTTCATCAGGTTTTTGACACGATGCTGTATTTTGCCGCAAGAGTGCTTGGCGGTGAAATGCCGGATGATGATGCGACCACACAGTGGGCATTCGAACAGATATACAGCTTTGTTGTACCTAACGTTCGTGAAGAGCTTTTGATCCCATCTGGCTCAACACCGGTCTGACGGTGCAGCTACTTAGAGATTAAGAGTGTAGGGATGTGGGATATATGGCGTCAACAGCGACCGGCTGTTTGGCAGAGAAAAGCTCTGCCGATGTGATCATTCAGATAGCAAAGCCTGTACTGCGGCAGAAGAAGCTGTTTCTGGTAACGAAGCGTGTTTTTGACATAGTATGCTCTTTTTTGGGCCTGCTGATTTTGGCAATCCCGATGATGATCATTGCACTGATTATCACCATAGACTCGCCAGGCGCTCCGATTTTTAAGCAGGAGCGGCTCGGCATCAATGGGAAGCCGTTTATGATCTATAAATTCAGATCCATGCGCCTTGATGCGGAGGAAAACGGCCCCCAGTGGGCGGATGAACAGGATCCAAGATGCACGCACTTTGGCCAAATCCTTCGGCGCACTCGGCTGGACGAGCTTCCCCAGCTCTATAACATCCTGCGAGGCGACATGAGCTTCGTCGGCCCGCGGCCGGAGCGTGCTTATTTCTACCGAGAATTTGAGAAATATATTCCAGGCTTCTCCAACCGCCTGATAGTCACGCCGGGGCTGACCGGGTATGCACAGGTAAACGGCGGATACTCACTGAAGCCGGAAGAAAAGATCATCTACGATATGGAATACATTGAACGCCAATCCATTGCCCTTGACCTTAGATGCCTCTTAAAGACTGTACATATCGTTTTCTCTCATGAGGGTGCCAGGTGATATTTGCGCGTTAGGGTTCTTAAACCGGAATTAGAAACAAGTAAGAGAGAGCGTGAAAAAATGAAACGTGACATCCTTTTCCTCTGCCAGTTTTTCTATCCAGAATATAACTCCTCCGCAACACTCCCTTTTGATACTGCCAGATATTTGGCGCAGAGTGGATACTCCGTTGGTGCCTTGTGCGGCTACCCACGGGAATATAACGCCAGCGGTAAGGTTCCAGTTAGAGAAACGAAGAATGGCGTTTCAATTCGTCGGCTTCACTATATGCAGCTCAGCCGACACAGTAAACTCGGAAGACTGATTAACTATTTTTCTTTTACACTCTCGGTCTTGCTCCATATTTTCGAAATTAAGGACTACCAAGCGGTCATTGTCTATTCGAATCCACCGGTGCTTCCCATCGCTGCAATTTTGGCCAATAGACTCTTTAAAACGAAAATTATTTTCGTGTCCTACGATGTTTATCCGGAAGTCGCTTATGCCTCGGGTAGTCTGAGAGAAGGCAGCACCGTTTCAAGCGTGATGCGGCGAATAAACAGAAGCCTCTTCCAACGCGCTGAATCCGTCGTTGCTTTGACCGATGAGATGCGGGAATACCTTCTTGACCATCGCCCTGAGCTTTCTGCGGATCGTGTTTTCACCATTTCCAATTGGGCGCATGAAGCAGCAGCTGGCAGTAAGCCCGCAGCACGAGCTGAACTGGGATATACAGATGAGGACTTTATCGTTGCCTACTTTGGCAATATCGGTATCTGTCAGGATGAAACAGCCTTGATTCATGCAATGAACCAATTGGCGGATCACACGAATATCAAATTTTTAATTGCCGGTCACGGAAACAAGATGCCATCAGTCCGACAGGCGGCAGAGCGGCTTTCCAATGTCAGAATCTGCGATTTCCTTACCGGAACTGCTTTTGAGCATGCGGTCGCTGCCAGTTCCTGCGGTATTGTCAGTCTCGAACAGGGGCTGACCGGTATGTGTGCCCCCAGTAAATATTATAGCTATCTCCAGGGCGGTTTGCCAATTCTGGCTGTTGCGGAACAGAGCTCCTACTTATCAAAGGGTGTTTTGTATTCTGAAATCGGGCTATGTTCAGATGTAGGAAATGGTGTGCAACTCACCCAGAATATCTTGCAATTGTATCAGGACCCGGAACTGTGCAAAAAAATGTCCGGCAATGCAGTGAGACTATACACGGAAAAGTATGCAAAGGGCATCGGCCTGAACAAGTATGCCGCCTTGTTCAAGAACGTATTACGCACGGCCAACTAAGGAATTGTTTTTCATGAAATACCTATTCATTAACTCTGTCTACGGATTTGGAAGTACAGGCAGACTTATCGCAGATAAATGTGAACAGCTTAAAAACGAGGGCCATGAATGTGCTGCTGCATATGGAAGAACATGTGCAGATAACGGTGCGGCACAACTGATTCGAATCGGCACAAAGCCGGATTATCTGTTTCACGCAGGAATTACGCGCTTATTCGATTTGAATGGGTATGGCTCCAGAGCGGCAACACAGCGATTGCTTTCACAAATCGAGCATTTCCGGCCTGATGTGATTTGGTTGCACAATCTGCATGGCTACTATTTAAATATTGAACTGCTCTTCAAATGGTTGAAAAAGCATTCTCAAATCAAAATCCTTTGGACGCTTCACGACTGCTGGGCATTTACCGGACACTGTGCTCAATTTAGCGCAGCAAAATGTGACCGCTGGAAATTCGGCTGCGGGGATTGTCCACAGTTGAAGGCATATCCCAAAACATATGGGGTGGATCATACACAGAGGAACTACCGGCAGAAACAGGCGTGTTTTACTGGCCTTGCGAACTTGACAATCATTGTTCCATCGAAATGGTTAGCTGGGGTAGTGAAGCAAAGCTTCTTAAAAGAATATCCCGTTGAGGTATTACATAATCAGATTGATAAAAGCCTGTTCAAGCCAACACCGAGTGGTTTCCGAGAGCAATACGGATTGTACGGGAAAACGGTTATTTTAGGTGCGGCCAGCGTTTGGGATAAGGAGAAGGGGTTGCTCGATTTTTGTCGGCTGCGTGAAAAACTGGACAGCAGATTTGCGATTGTCTTGGTTGGCGTGACGGAAAAGCAAAAAAGGAAGCTCTTGCCGGGGATCCTGGCTCTGCCCCGTACAGCCAGTCCCGGTGAGTTGGCCAAAATATACAGTGCGGCAGATGTGTTTGTTAATCCTACGCATCAGGATACATACCCGACAGTGAACTTGGAAGCCAGAGCCTGCGGAACGCCAGTCATCACCTATGATGTAGGTGGTAGCCCTGAGAGTGCAGGCGGAAAGTACATTGTAAAAGAAAATGATATTGACGGGCTGGCAGAGCAAATTTATAAACTGACGGAACGAGAAGCGGCGGAGCTATCTGTATGATTATTTTGGGACCATTATTCCCGGAGGAACGGGAACAGGAAATTATATCCGCATCAAAACGAGGCGTCTCCAATGCGGCAAATAACTTTCAATGGAATTTAATCAAGGGAATCCATGCGAATACAGATGAACCGCTGATTGTTATCAATGCCCTGCCGGTTGGAACATGGCCTAAAAACTTCAAAATCTTTCGCCTGAAAGATACAGACTGGTCCTGTGGGAATATAGTCGGCCATGAGGTCGGCTGTTGGAATATCCCGCTCGTAAAACAATTCATACGAATGAGGAAGGTACGAGCGTGGCTGAAGAAGTATCCATATGAATCAGAACTCCTGATTTTCACAGCATATCTTCCATTTTTGTGGGCTGTCAATAAACTGAAGCCCGAATACAGGGTAACAGCGGTGATTACGGATATTCCCGAGTTTTATGATATGCACCAGGTTTCTGCATTCAGGAGACTCTTGCGGAGAATCCACTGCAAAGTTGTTTATCACTTTATGGTAAGAGTAGATCGTTTCATCCTCCTGACGAAACAAATGACTGTGCCTTTGCATGTAGGCAATCGCCCATACCTTGTGATGGAGGGAATGTGCGGGGATGTTGCAGATGAACCGCCGGTTTCAAAGCCTCAACCATTTTCAATGCTATATACAGGACGGTTGAACCGGCGCTATGGCCTTGAATTACTCCTTCAAGCGATGAAGGAATTGCATGATCCTGACATTGAATTGTGGCTGTGCGGCTCCGGCGAAATGGAGGAAGAAATTCGTGCATATGCTGCTCAAGATCCCCGTATTCGCTTCTTCGGCTTTTTACCGCATGTGGAAGCGGTGCAGCTGCAGAAGAAAGCAACCGTGCTTGTCAACCCCAGAACCAATCAGGGTGAATACACGAAATACAGCTTTCCCTCCAAGACCATGGAGTATATGGCATCGGGCCGTCCGGTCATGATGTTTCGCCTGGACGGGATACCCGGAGAGTATGATCCATTCTTAACGTATATTCCAGAGGAGAGTGCTGCCTCCGTTCGGGACACAGTGGAATCTCTCAGAAAATTAAGTCCATCAGAGCTGGATGAGATGGGTGCGAGAGGAAGAGAATTTGTGCTGAAGAATAAAAATCGAAATGTGCAAATGCGCCGGGTCCTGGACTTCATTCATAAGGAGCAAAGCAACGCATGACAATTGTACCTCTGTTCCTGCTGACGCTCGGCGCAATCAATTGGGGATATGCATATCCGCTGGTGTTCCTGTTTGTAGCTCTGCTGCGGCAGCGAATGCTTGGCAGAGAAATCTATTTTAACTTCTTATATGCGCCAGGCTTTTGGCTGCTGCTGTCTGCAGGCATGACATATGCCTTGATTGGAATGCGGACGATCTCAGGTGTGTACCACCACGGAGTCCTGCCAGTCGTCGCATTTGCGATCGGTTGGCTCATTGCTGAGGGAAGTTCTGATAAACAAATCCGAGATGGCATTTTGGCGCTGGCAACCGGATTTGGAACTTATGCGACCTTGAATATGCTGGTCAACATCGGAAATAACCGATACCGCTTGATCGATTTCTGGACAGGTACATATCGAGCTGCAACGGGATCCGGCGCACTAAATACGTTGCCGATCTCAGTTGCCCCCTATGCGGTGAAGTTCGAGAAAAGGCTCCCGGTAAAGATCATGTTCCTTGCGTTGTTTTTTGCCACAATTCAGTACATGTTCATGCTGGGAACACGAACACAATTTGCAATTCTTCTGCTGATCGTGATTCTTGCCGCACTGCAATTCGCATACAGCGAGCAGGGCATTGCCGGAGTTTTGAAATGTATTGGAATCATGGCTGTTATCAGCCTGATTGCGTTTCTGCTCTACCATTTCAATGTCTTGTCCATAAGGGACTATATCCTGAGTACAAATTTGGCGGCGCGCTATCAGCGGCGGGCATCCTTAGAGAATGCAGATTCTTTCCGCTTTCAAAGCTTTTGGATCGGACTGCGTGAATTGATTCAGTACCCGATGGGCGGCCGAGCCAGTCAGGTATATCGCCATAACATGTGGTTGGATGTTGGCAGAGTTTCAGGAATCATTCCATTTTGCTTATTGCTGGTTTACTCCATAAAAAACTTCGCCAATGTGACGGTGATATGGAAGAACACCAAAATCCTTCCGTCACTGCGATACCTTCTTCTGTTCCTGTATATCGGCGCATATGTCAATTGCTTTGTTGAACCAATTTGGGAAGGTGCATTGAACTTCTTCCTTGCTTTGTGCGTGGTGGATGGAATGGTCAGTGCAATGATGAGGAGATTAGAGAATGACCACACTCCAGAAGAAAGTGTTTCAGATACTTCAAATCTTCACACAGATCTGTGATCAGCTGCAGTTGAAATACTTTTTAGTATGCGGCAGTGCGCTTGGGGCGGTTAAGTATGGCGGCTTTGTCCCTTGGGATGATGATGCCGATGTCGCGTTATTCCGCAATGATTATGAACGCTTCTGCAAGGAAGCTCCGGCTTTGCTTCCGGAACAGCTCTTCCTTCAAAACTTTCAATCAGATCCTGCATTTCCCGCAATCTACAGCAAGCTGAGAAATTCAGAAACGACCTGCATTGAGGAAAGCGTCGCGGCACTTCCAATCAACCATGGAATCAGCATTGACATTTTTCCTCTGGATGGTTACCCGACAGATAAAAAAGAACAGGAACGACTGGAACGTAAGAAAGCTTGGTTTGTCAGAAAGCTTTCCATTCCCTGCGTTCGTCCTGAGCGATGGAAGGAAGCGGTTGTGAATCCGCTGCGAGCTTTGGGTTTTGGTAAAAATACCGCACAAACTGCTGCGGCCTATACAGCATTGATCTCTGCATGGCCGACAGAATCTTCGAGTGTCATCGCAAACCACGGAAATTGGCAAGGACGCTTGGAATACCACAGAAAAGAAATATATGGCGATGGCAGCTACGGCATATTCGAGGGGCTTCCTGTCCGGCTTCCGGCAGACTGTGATGCGTATCTGAAGCAGAAGTATGGTGACTATCAGCAAGATCCACCGCCAGATAAGCAAAGAAGCCATCACAGATACTTGAAATTAGATACCGAGCATCCATTCACGGAATACTTGGGATTTTAGGGCATACGCCCTGAAGAATATAGCAAAATCAAAAACAAAGGAAGGTCATGGAATGAAAAGAAAGACACCAGTCAAACTGATAGGCTATTTGTTATGCGGTGCACTTTTGTGTGGCCTGTTGACCGGATGCGGCAATGACAAAGTGCAGGAAGAGCAGAATGATAATGTTTCTGCAGATACGATTCCAGAAGATGTAGTCGTTCATACAGACTACGGTGATCTGCATTATCCGGATCGTTGGCAGGAGTATGTTACCATTCGCCAGGAGCAGAACGGAAACACGATTGCGGTTACCTTTGAAACCAAGAGCGGAGAAGAAACCTATGAATTGTTCAAGGTTTTAATTGGTGATGACAGCAGCGAGGTTGTTGGCTGCCTGACGGATGACACAGGGACCCAGCGAAATGTTTATCTGCATGTAGAGGAACTGCCTGCAGACTCTGGCTTGGAAGAGACAGAGCAGACCCGCTTCTACGCAATGCAGGAGGACTTAAATTATCTGATCGATAATTTAAAATAAATGTAAGGAGAAACTGACATGGCGAGAGGAACAATGAAAAGGTAGCTGTCAATGTGCCTTGTCATCGTCATGCTGCTGACAACGCTACTGCCTGTTGGAGCGTATGCGGCAGATGACTCGGCAATTGAGGATACCGCCACGAACTATGAAGAACCTGTTGCTTCTGAACTCGAGGATGTCTCCGTTGAACTGGAAGACCAGGAATCGGAGCAAGTGGATGACACATCTGCCGTCACTGAGATTTCAGACTATGCGACATTCCTTTCCTGCTTCAAGGTTCTGGAAGGCTATGCCCAGACCTATACGGAAGAAAATGTCGGTGAGAATGCCAATGCGCTGATCATCAACTATATCCGTACAGGCGTGGAGCGGTATACCTCCGGCACTTGGGAAATGGTCTGCGGCAAGGAGAACACTGCCTTCACCGCCTACGTTTCCGAGCAGGATACCGCGAACAACACTTCGGCCTCTGCGCTGAAGAACATCAACAACTTCACATTGCCCAATGGCAATAAAGTTGACCTTGGCCATGTGTTTGGCGCAATGGATGTGGCCAATTACGCCAAGGTGCAAGGCATGACGGATGCTGTTGTTCAGGCTCGTGCCGACATGGGCAGTTGGGCCGGTGACATTACAGATCTGATGTACTGCGCCGAAAACGTGGATATCGCTGACAAGGTGGATACCACGGAGACTGACGTCGATACGCTTGCCGCCAACATTCGTGCAAGATACCTCGGTGTAGATTACGGCACACTCAACAGTGTGGATCACTCCTTCACCGATACGGATCTCTATGGCGATATGGATGCTTTCTATCTCACAACGGAGATGAACCGTGGCGGTGTTGCGCTGAGCACGATCATTGAGAACTACTTCACCGCAGGGCTTACAGATGCAAGCCGCGCTTCCTACTTTCTGACCAACCGCCTGGGCGGCATGGTCACCAAGGACGGTATCCGGAGCAAGGTTATGAGTACCTATACCGGGAATACCCTGATCGGTGCGCTGGAGAGCTCCTATTCTCTGACCGATCTTTCCAACTATGAAACGCTGCGTAAAGCGTGCTGCTACGCTTTTGCAGATTATCTCTTTGACCTTGCGGGTGATCCGAACGGTACCGACCCGGTCGACCCTGATCCGGATCCCGAACCCGACCCGGAGCCGGATGATGCATACTACTCTGTGTTCTCTTCGGATACGACGACGGTCGCTCCCGGCGTGACGCAGACGATCAACTATGCGCTGACCAAGGACGACAAGCAGATCGTTTACTACATTGCGACCGCTGATATTTCCCGCGATGATGTGAGCATCCACGCCAATTATCATGCCAACGATCCGAGCCAGGGCTGGGCCATGTCCCGCGTATCCGACCAGATGACTGCGGCCCAGAAGCGCCACTCCGATCCGGCCGACACGGCGAACTATGTGGAACACTACAATGCGGTCGTCGGTGTCAATGCAGACTTTTACAACATGACCACCGGTGCCCCCAGCGGTGCTTTGGTCATGGAGGGTGTCGAATATCACGGTGTCGCCTCTGAAAACTTCTTTGCGATCCTGAAGGATGGAACCGCCATGATCGGCAGCTCCAGCGATTACGCAGCCTATAAAGACCAAATCCAAGAGGCTGTCGGCGGCAGCGTTTATCTGGTCAAGGATGGAAAGTCCGTCGTGACCAGCGCAGCAGACTATTATAACAGCCGTCATTCCCGCACCTGTGTGGGTATCACCGCTGAGGGCAAGGTTGTCTTGATGGTGCTGGACGGTCGTCAGGAACCCTTCTCCGCCGGCGGCAGTGCTGAAGAACTGGCACAGATCATGCTGGACGCAGGCTGTGTGACCGCAATCAATCTGGACGGTGGCGGTTCCACTACCTTCGTAGCGAAGCAGGAAGGCAGCAATACGCTCACGGTCGTGAACCGTCCTTCGGATGGTTATGAGCGTTCCGTTAGTTCATCTCTGATGGTGGTCTCCACAGCCCCTGTCTCTACGGAGTTTGATCATGCCCTGATCACCTCTGCTTATGATTACTTGACGAGCGGCGCCGCAGTCCGCTTGATCGCTTCCGGTGTCAGTGTGTCCGGCAGCGCGGCGGAACTCCCTGCCGATATCACATGGAAGTCCGCGGATGAAACCATCGGTACCGTTTCTGAAGATGGTGTTTTCACCGCCGTCAAGAAGGGCAGCGTGGAAATTCAGCTCCTGTCCGGTGACACGGTGATCGGCAGCAAGACGCTTACCGTGGTCGAGCCGAATGGCCTGAAATTCTCCAAAACGAGTATCAACGCCATTTACGGAGACTCGGTGCGCCTTCCTTTGATTGCAACCTATAATGAGAATCCCGTCGCTGTGTGCGCAGGCGATATCACATTTGAACTGAGCAACAGCGCAGCGGGTACTGTGGAAGCTGCGAATAACGGCTTTGCCTTTACCGGCAGCGAGGCGTCCGGTCTGCGCAATGTGACCATCACGGCCATGATCACGCGGGACTACTCCATCAGTGCCACGATCAAGGTCGCTATGTACAGTGCCAATCAGGCGATTTTCGACTTTGACAACGCCACAAGCGGCGACAGAACCTTCGCGTGGACAAGAGATGTCTCCAATGCGGAATATCTTCCCGGAGGAGATGGCGAGACAGACCGCTATCATGTGATCGATCCCAGCCAGCCCATGAATGTCACCTATGTCTTCGGACTGGATATGATGACGATCAAGGTACCTGAAAAGCTGGAGCCGCTTCTGTCCATGGTTGCTGGCGGCGATATTTCCGGCATCACGGCTTGGGATCTGCTGCTCCAGCTGGCGGAGCGCGTAAGCTCGAAGACTGAGGTGACGGTGAAGTTCCAGTTTGACCAGAATGTCGCTGTGGACATCTCCAACCTGACGGTGTCGAATGATTACTTCCGTCTAACATCCGCATCCTTGGACGAAAACAATCTGCTCACTGTGAAGTGCAACTTCATCAAGCAGAGCCAGGCCATCGATCCTGATACGGCCAACCCCATCTGCATCCTCAGCGGCGTGCAGCTGTCCGCCAAGGATGGCGCACAGTGGGATGATAATCAGTGCCTGAGCATCGAGAACTCCGGTTCGGTCGGCTACGACATCTATCTGGGCGCAAACGCACTCTACAACATGGCAAAGCAGACCTCCTTCCAGGAGCAGTATGGGATCTATCCCTATGAGGAGCCGGAGAATACCACGCACCCCTGCGGCGGCCATTTCTACTGCGAATCGTATCAGGATTTCACGGATCGTTTCATCCTGGACAACGGCTCCTGGTCAGGCTGGAAGACGGTCAACGGTACATCCTACTACTTCGTCGAAAACAATGCCCTGAAGGGCATCCACAAGGTTCCTGGCCTCAACGATGAGAGCAATGAGTATTTCTATCAGTTCAATGAGACGACCGGTGCTTGTGAAGGAAAGGTCACTGGGTTGATTGAATTCGATGGCGCATGGTATTACGCCATCAACGGCGTGGCCAAGTCCGGTTGGTGGAACCTGACGGATGCAGATGGCAACAACGGCTATTACTACTTTGACCCCGAGACTTTCCAGGGGCTGGATGGTGAAAACAGCAGTTTCTTCCCCAATGTGACCTATCAATTTGAAAATGGCAAACTGGTGAAGGGATCATGGCTGGCCACGGACCACGGTAAGCGCTACTATTATGGCCCCGGCTTTGTTCAGGGCAAGTGGTACACCATCGAAGGAAATCTGTATTTCTTCAATCAGGACGGTTATCGCTACGAGGGCCTCCGGTATGTAAAACTGCGCGATAACCATGATGACCCGATTTATTGGTACGACTTTGGAGAAGATGGCATCTGCCATGGCGTATATCAGCACACAGGACTCTTCTACCTTAACGGAAATACGTATTATACCATCAACGGTATGGTCTGCAACGGCCTGTATCTGGCAGAAGACGGATACTACTATTATTTCGGAAGCGTAGACTATACGGCAGTGAAGAACACCCGTCATTGGGTTTCCTATCCCAATGATACTGGCTTTGCCCCGGCATTCTACAGCTTTGATGAAGATGGCCGCATGATCATTGATACGCCCGATCCTTCAAAGGATGGCATTGTGAATGAAGACGGCGAACTGTATTACTATGTCAACGGCGTTCGCTTCTACGCTGGCCTGATTCAGATTGACGGCGATTACTACTATGTAAACAGCTCCTGCAAGGTAGTCACCAACCAACGCTACTGGGTGTCCAAAACCAATGACCTGTTGCCTGCTGGTTTCTACAACTTCGATGTAGACGGTAAAATGACCGATGCGCCCATTCCGACACCTGACCCCGATCCGGATCCCAATCCTGATCCCGAGGTGAAGAACGGCATCGTCAACGAGGATGGCGAACTGTATTACTATGTCAATGGTGTCAAGACCTACGCTGGCCTGATTCAGATCGACGGCGCTTACTACTATGTGAACAGCTACTGCAAGGTCATCACCAATCAGCGTTACTGGGTGTCTAAGACCAATGATCTGCTGACCGCTGGGTTCTACAATTTTGGTGCAGACGGCAAGATGACCGATGCACCCATTCCGACGCCTGACCCCGATCCGGATCCCAATCCTGATCCCGAAGTGAAGAACGGCATCGTCAGCGAGGACGGCGAGCTGTATTACTATGTCAATGGTGTCAAGACCTACGCTGGCCTGATCCAGATCGATGGTAACTACTACTATGTGAACAGCTACTGCAAGGTCATCACCAATCAGCGCTACTGGGTGTCTAAGACCAATGATCTGCTCCCCGCTGCATTCTACAACTTTGATGCGGACGGCAAGATGACGGATGCGCCTATTCCGACGCCCGACCCCGATCCGGATCCTGATCCCGAGGTGAAGAACGGTATCGTCAGTGAGGACGGCGAGTTGTATTACTATGTAGACGGCGTCAAGACCTATGCCGGCCTGATCCAAATCGACGGCGATTACTACTATGTGAACAGCTACTGCAAGGTCATCACCAGTCAGCGCTACTGGGTATCTAAGACCAACAATCTGCTGCCTGCCACCTTCTACAACTTTGGTGCGGACGGCAAGATGGTGAGATGACCGAATAAGCCATGGGGTATGGCACTAAAAGCGCCATACCCCATGGAAGATACGATTACGAAAAGGAGTACGCTTTGCTTAATCTTGTATTTATCTGGCTGAAGGAGCATTCCCTGATCGTGCTCTTGCTGCTGGGAACTATCTTCAATGTGTTCTGGCTGTACAGGATGCGGCGGCAGCTCCAAATGAAATGGTATGCCGTACTGATTCTTTCGGTATTGCATACTGCTATCGGCGTATGCAGTGTGAAAGTCTTTGCTTTTCTGGAAAGTGGCGACATAGGAAACATGAGTCTGTTTGGCGGTGTGTTTTTTATGCCGGTAGCCTACTGGCTTGGAGCCAAGCTTATCAAGCGACCTTACTGCAAAGTGTGCGATGTGTTTACTCCATGCATGCTTTTTACACTGATGTGTGCTCGGATCAACTGCATCATCTCTGGATGCTGCGCTGGCTTAGCCATACCGGGAACGCACTTTCACTTTCCAACACGGGAACTCGAAATCCTCTATTACATTGTGATGCTGATTCTGCTCATTCCAAGAGCAAAAAAGAGCAAGAACCCCGGCAGTATTTACCCACTTTATATGGCATCCTACGGAGCGTTCCGCTTTCTTGATGAATTCTTCCGGACGTCCTCTACGGGGATGCTGTTCCACCTTTCTCATGTCTGGGCAGCCATCGCATTTGCGGCGGGACTCAGCATTTACATAGAAATAAACGCCAGAAATCATCAAAGAAAGAAGGTAATAAAGAAATGAAAAGCACATTAAAGCGATTCCTTTCGCTTGTGCTCTGCATGTGCATGGTTATGGCACTGTTACCCAATGTGACCATGACAGCGTTTGCGGCAACCAGTGGTACAGTGACAGGCTTAGCTGACGAGAACATTGGACTGAGTTTTACGGGCGACGCAGATGATGCTTGGTCGGCCAATGGTACAAGCATTACCGGTGCAGCTACCAGCACAGGCGGAACATGCAGCGATACATCCCATAAATCCACACTGACAATTACAAATAAGAAGTCGACAACAGCAACCCTTTCCTTTGACTACTCTATTGAGCAGAACAGCGGAAAAATTCAGGTGGATGGTACAGCGGTTTCTTCGGGTGCCAGTTTTACCAAGGAACTGGCGGCAAACGAGAGCGTTAAAGTATACATCGAGTCTGGCAGCACCAGTGCTGCTACGAAGATCACCCTTACCAACGTGGTTCTGGTAAGCGATGTCAATGCAACTGCGACTTTCGTGCCTGCTGAAAACGGTACTTATACAGTAGACGGAAAACTCATTACCGAGGAGTACAGCAATACTCAGAGTTCTATGACTGCTTATCAGGTAGTGGCGACCCCGGCGGCGGGCTATCAGTTCATGGGCTGGTATGATGTTTCTAACGAGAAATATATCAGCACGTCTGCAAAGGCTGCGTTGAACATTGAAAATGACTGCACTATCACAGCGCGGTTCGCAAGTAAAACGGCGGCCTTGTTTGAAACCGGCGGCCAGCGGTTTGACGATCTGGGCGATGCGGTTTCCTATGCACAGGCAAACAGCCAGTCCAAGATCACCTTGGCTACTGATGGCTCCATTAGCGGTACCTATACCATTCCGGCTGGAATTACACTTCTGATTCCATTTGATGAGGCGGGAACGCTGTATACGGATGCTCCTGCGGCGATTCGGACGACTCCCGCGTCTAAGGCATTCCGGACGCTGACGATGAGCGAAGGCACGTCCATTACCGTCAATGGCGCGATCAGCTTGGGCGGCAGATATTTTGCAGCTGGCGGCGGTCAGCAGGGACGCCCCGTTGGCGATTACGGCTATATCAAAATGGCGGATAACAGCTCCATTACAGTCAAGAACGGCGGCAAGCTCTATGCATGGGGCTTTATCTCCGGCAGCGGTTCTGTTCTGGCGGAATCTGGCGCGACGGTGTACGAATTCTATCAGATTGCAGACTTCCGCGGCGGCAGCGCATCTTCCGGCATGGGCCATGGGGTGTTCCCATTTTCGCAGTACTTCGTACAAAACATCGAAGTTCCCTTGACGTTGAATGCCGGCGCCAATGAACAGGTTTATAGCGGCGTTTATGCAATGAGCACCACATATACTACTGCCATTAATTTCATTGGCGACACCGGTATGTTCAAAGTGGAATCCGGTAGCTTTACTAAGGATTACGATGAAAAGACGGATCGTCTTGTATTCACAGTAAACGGCGAAGCGGCATTGAACACGTTGTCGCTGACGCTTGCAGGCATGGATGTCAACTCTGCAAGCTACGTACTGCCTATCACCAACAACATTACCATCAATATCCAGTCTGGAAATGTGACCATCAATCAGGATGCCGCTCTGCTGGCGGGCGTTCAGGTCAATATTGCCGAGGGCGCTGGCCTGACGGTTGCAAACGGAAAGAACATCTATTTCTATGACAGCGACGAATGGAGCTCCGACAACTTCGTCTGGGGTCCCTGCAAGTTTAAGTCCGTGGCCTATGCGCCTGGTAAGGCATACAACCGCTCCAATAACGACTTGGTTGATGCGAAGATGGATGTGAACGGCAACGTAACGGCTATTGGCGCCATCTACACTACCAAGGGCGGTGCAGATATCTGCTCCAGCAATGGCACCGGCAAGTACATTCAGCAGGGCACACCTGGCACGGCGACCGCAACCTATCAGTATAATGCGGGTAGCAGTGCGGTGACTATCCCCATCACCGCTGCCAAGCTGCACAATGCCGACGGTACCTATACGGAAACCGCGACCGCAAGCGCTGGCAATATCATTAACTATGTCAATGGCGTTTGGGGCGGCGAAGAACCCACGGAGCTGACGGTTACCTTTGAAGCCAACGGAAGTGCGGAATACCCGGTCGAAGGCACGATGGCCCCGCAGAGCGTAACCGCAAAGAAGGATACGGCGCTGAATGCAAACACCTTCACTCGTGAAGGCTACAACTTCCTGAACTGGACTACGGCGGCTGACGGTACTGGCGACTCCTATGCGGATGGTGCGACTGTTAATCTAACCGAGAACACCACTCTTTATGCCCAGTGGGAGGACAATCATTCTCTCACCAAGGTGATCAACAAGAAGGATGCCACCTGCACCGAGGACGGCTACACCGGCGATACGGTCTGCGCCATCTGCGGCAAAGAAATCACCAAGGGCGAGGCCATTGAGGCTAAGGGCCATATCGAGGCCATTGATGCTGCCGTTGAGCCGACCTGCACGGAACCCGGCAAGACTGAGGGTAAGCACTGCTCCGTCTGCAACGAAGTTCTCATTGCGCAGGAAGCGATTCCCGCGACCGGCCACAAGGAAGAAACCATTCCTGGCAAGGAAGCGACCTGCACCGATACCGGCCTGACGGACGGTACCCGCTGCTCTGTCTGCGGAACGGTGATCAAAGCACAGGAAGAGATCCCCGCCAAGGGCCACAGCTGGAATGAGGGCGAGATCACGACCTCTCCTACCTGTGAGAATGCCGGTGTCAAGACCTACACCTGCACAGTTTGCAATGCAACCAAGACCGAAGCGATCGATGCAACCGGGCATACCCCTGTTGAAGTTGCGGAACAGCCCGCTACCTGCACCGAGGCTGGTCATAAAGCCGGTACGAAGTGCTCCGTTTGTGAGGCAATCCTCTCCGGTATGGAAGAGATCCCTGCGACCGGCCACACAGAAGTAATCGATGCAGCAAAGGCTCCGACCTGCACGGAGACTGGTCTGACCGAAGGCAAGCACTGCTCCGTCTGCAATACTGTACTCGTTGCCCAGGAAGAGATCCCGGCCAAGGGCCATACCGAGGTCATTGATCCGGCAGTTGAGCCGACCTGCACCGAACCCGGCAAGACTGAGGGCAAGCACTGCTCCGTCTGCAATGAGATCATCGTTGCACAGACAGAGATTCCAGCCAAGGGTCACACCGAAGTCATTGACGCAGCAAAGGCTCCGACCTGCACCGAGCCTGGCCTGACGGAAGGCAAGCATTGCTCTGTTTGCAACGAAGTCATTGTTAAACAGGAAGTAATCCCGGCTACCGGTCACAAACCGGAGATTCGCAATGCGGTCGAAGCAACGCTTACGACACCCGGTTACACCGGCGACACCTACTGCTCTGTCTGCAATGAACTGCTGAAACAAGGCAAGGAAATTCCTAAGACTGGCGCACACATCACCTGGGTGATCGATGGCGAGGTCGTAGCTGAGGAAGATTATCTGAAGGGCACCATGCCTTCCTTCAAGGACAGTACGGATAAGGCTCCTGACGACAACTACCGCTACACCTTCACCGGCTGGAGTCCGGAGGTTGTGGTTGCTGAAGAGGATGCCACTTATACGGCACAGTACTCTGCATCTGCCCGTGTGTTCTACACCATCACCTTCAATGCCAACGGCGGCGAAGGCAGTATGGAGCCTCAGCGCTTTGAAGTCGGTGTGGATACTGCCTTGAATACCAACGCCTTTACCCGTGAGAACTACAAGTTCACCGGCTGGAACACTGCCGCGGACGGCAGCGGAGCCACCTATGCTGATTGCGGTGCTATTCTTGAACTGGCAGATGATATGACGTTGTATGCACAGTGGCAGATCTGGAACGGCTGGCTCGCTGACGCGACCGGCAGACGGTATTATAAAGACGGCGAACTGCAGAAGACCGGTTGGACAGTCATTGACGGTAGCACCTATTATCTCGATATCGAAACCGGATACGCGGCTACCGGAATCAAGACACTGGTCCCCGATGGAGCAACGGAAGAAGCACGCTGCGTCTTTGACGCCATGGGCGTGTTCCAAAAAGCCGTTACCGGCGTTTACCCCGTCGGCAAAGACACCTATTGGCTCAACAGCGGTATTATCGAAGAGTTCCCCGGTCTTGTAAGAACGGAAAATAACGGACATATTCACTACTATTATTTCGGAGAAGACGGAAAAGCCGTTAAAAACGGAGACTACAAGGTTGAGAAAAACAACGGACTTCCTCTTCCCGGATATAAGTACAAATTCGATGAAAACGGAATTATCGAGCACGACGAAGATACCTCGAAGAACGGAATTTGCGAGGGCGACGGCTCTAAATTCTACTACATTGACGGCGTTAAAGTCGGTGAAGGTCTGATTAAAGTCGGCGACAGCTATTACTACGCAAGAACCTCGAGCGGTGAGATAATAAGAGGCAGAACATATCATATTTCTAAGACCAACGGATACCCGATAGCCCCCGGAATGTACAGCTTTGATGAAGACGGAAAGCTCCTTCTCAATGGATTTGTAGAGGATGGAGAGTTCACCTACTATTATAAAGACGGCGTTTTGGCCAAAGGCTTTGTGAAGATAGAAAATGATTACTATATCTTCAATGCGGCAAGCGGCAATATGTACAAAGACGCAACAATGTGGGTAGGCGGCAACGACTACGGCATAGAAGGCGGAATGTATTATTTCGGTGCCGACGGTAAAATGGTATTGCCTGATCTTGAAAACGGCGTAAAGAAAATAGTAAATAAAGAAGGGAATCTTTACCTTACTATTGACGGAGCATACATGTACAACGGGCTTTATGAGCTTGATGGTGATTACTATTATGCGAAACCAAACGGAACGCTTGCGGTTGCAGAAACGACTTGGGTAAGCAATAAAAATGGACTTATCCCCGAAAAAGGCAACTGGTACGCATTTGATGCGAAAGGCAAGCTTATTCAGACTGGATTTGTAACCGGAGAAGACGGTTATACCTACTATTATGAAAATAACGTTCTTGCGCTTGGTTTCACAAAGATCAGTGACGACTACTACATTTTCAATACATACAGCGGCAAGATGTACAAAGACGCAACAATGTGGGTTGGCGACAACGTTTATGGCATAGAAGGCGGAATGTATTACTTTGATGCCAACGGAAAAATGGCACAGAACTAATTTTATGATTCAGGCAGCCCTTGGTCAAAAACAGGGGCTGCCTGAGGGTGCAAAATATGATTTGAGTATTTAAAGAACTTTTTCAAAGAAAGGAATAGTCTTTATGAAAAGATCAATAGTAATAAAACTGCTTTCTGCGTTTCTGGCGGCGGTGATGGTTATGAGCATGGCTGTAACGGCGTTCGCACAGGAGAACGTAGATGACAGACTGATTCTGAGGCCGATTCACGAGCAGGAAGAAGCGGCAGAGGAAGTTCCTGAGGAAATCAAGGAAGAAATTCCGAATGAGGAAATTCCGACGGAAAATTCTGAGGAACCGGCAGAGCTGGCTGAACAGTCTGCGGAGCAGGAAAATGGCGGTGAAGAACTGAGCACGGAATCGACAGATTCTTACAGCGACTTTATTGGCTGCTTGAGTTTACTGGAAGATTACGCGGAAGCATATGCACGTGAACACGAGGATGAGGATTCGGTTGCGCTTGTTATAAACTATATCCGCTGCGGCGTTGAAAAGTATACTTCCGGCACATGGACTGCGTTCTGCGGACCGGAAAACACTGCTTTTACAAGCTATGTTGCAGAGCAGGATGCTGCAAACGGAACTTCTGTGGCAAGACTGCGTAACCTGGAGAATTTCATCCTGCCGAACGGCAACGAAGTTGATTTTAAGCATATGTTCGGAGCAATGGATATGGCTTACCATACCAAAAACCAGAGCACTGCCGACCTTGGAAGCTGGGCGGGTGACATTTGTGACCTTGTACAGCTGACAACTAATGCAGGTGTTACCGGCACTGTCGAGGAAATGGCAGAAGAAATAAGAACGAATAACGATAAGTATTTCCTCTACGACCATCCAAGCGATGATGTACACTCTTTTGGTATACTGGACCTTTACGGAGATCTGGATGCATTTTATATTCTCAAAAAGCTCGAGGAAAACGGCAGCATAAGCGCTATTATGAAAAACTACTTCACCGCAAACCTTAATGACAGTATAAGAGCGAAGTTCTTCCTTGAAAATCGCTTTGGCGTTTCGAAAAAGGGCGAAATCAGAGAATCTGTTTACAGTACTTATTATGGCAACGAAGGAATAAGAACGCTTGAAGGGACGTATCTGCCAAACGGCGTAAACGCCGACCTTCGCAGAGCGTGCTGCTATGCTTTTGCCGATTATCTTTACCTGACGGCAAAAGATCGGCTCGACAACCCCTATTACAAGGTGTTTTCCAGCACATCGTCCGTTATTGCGCCCGGTGTTACCCAGGAAATTAAAATGGCGCTGACGAACGATGATAAACAGATAGTTTATTACATTGCTACAGCCGATATTACCCGCAGTGACGTAAATATTTATGCAAACTACAACGGCAATGACGGCTCTGTATGGAAAATGGCGCGCGTTACCGACCAGATGAAGTCGGCCGAAGCAAAGCACACCAATCCCGATGATGCAGAAAACTACATTCCGAATTACAGTGCAGTTATCAGTACAAACGCTGACTTTTATAATATGAGCAACGGAGCACCGGCTGGTGCTCTTGTTATGGAAGGCATTGAATATAATGGATTGGGTAACGAAGATTTCTTCGGAATTCTTAATGATGGCACACCGATCATTGGTGGAAGCGAAGAATGGAACGCAAACAGGGGCAACATAAAAGAAGCGGTTGGAGCGCGTCCACGCCTTATTAAAAATGGTAAGATTATTGTCGATGACACATCCGACTATTATTCCCAACGTGTTACAAGAACCTGCGTGGGTATTACATATGATGGCAAAGTTGTTATGATGGTTCTTGATGGACGGCAGGAACCGTTTTCCGCCGGTGGTAGCGCCATTGAAATTGCACAGATAATGCTCGATGCAGGATGCGTTGAAGCAGTAAACCTTGATGGCGGCGGTTCTTCCACATTTGCAGCGAAAGGCGAAGGCTCCAATGATATAGCGGTTGTGAACAGACCTTCCGACGGTTATGAGCGCTCGGTAAGCTCTTCGCTGCTTGTGGTTTCCACAGCGAAGCCCTCGACTGAGTTTGATCATGCAGTTATTTCTGCGGATTATGACTATTTGACCGTTGGCACGGAGCTTGAAATCCGTGTTGCAGGTGTTACTTCCACCGGCGGCGCTATCGCTGTTCCGGAGGATGCCGAGCTTAAAGTCTCTGATGAGAGCAAGGGAAGCGTAGTAAATGGAGTTTTCACTGCTACGGCTGTTGGAAATGCTAAGGTGCAGCTTGTTGCTGCTGACGGCAGTGTTCTTGGTTCAAAAACGCTGCATATTGTTGAACCGGACGAGCTTAAATTCACCAAAGACAACTTTAATATTATTTACGGCGAAACCGAGGAGCTTCCCATAGAGGCAACATACAGTGGTAATGTCGTAAAAATCAATCCGAACGATGTTCAGTTTGGATATTTGAAAATTACGCTCCAGTCAATAGGAGAAATCGAGGGAGGAAGCGTAAACACCACGAAAACGGAGCTCGTTTTTGAATATCCCGAAGCGGGAAGTATAAGCGGCTTTGAGTTTACGGCAAATCCGACCAGCACGCTCCGCACACTGACTATCGGAGCGGTGCTGAAGAGCAAACTTCCCGAATTCCAGGCTATTATCAATGCAGAATATGCGAGAGTTTATCAGGAAGCAAAGGCAAACGGTTATTCAGATGAAGAAGCTGCAATTCAGGCGCAGACTGCGGCAGTAAATAGGGCGCTCGATTCCGCGACTAAGATTACAGCATATCTTTACAATAACAACGAAGCAAGCTTCGACTTTAACAATGCAAGCGGCGGCAGCGGCTTGCTTGCGTGGAAGCGCGAAGTGCCGGGTTCCGCATATAAGAGCGATGACAATACATATTATCTCACTGATGCGGCATCTTCCGGCGAAGTAAATTATACTTTTGCGGTTGATATGTCTAAAATGCCGATACCGGAGAAGCTGACGGCACTTCTTTACATGCTTCCGGGCGGCGATCAGGAGGGACGTACTGCGTGGGACTTCCTGCTTCAGCTTGCAGAAAGAATAAGCCCACTTACAACAGTTACTATTACTGTATCCGTTCCCGAGGGTTTTGCCATTGACAAGACGAATCTTCGCCTTGCAAACGAATATTTCACCCTTACTTCGGCAGAAGTTGAGAACAATAAGCTTACAGTTGTCTGCAACTTTATTGCACAGGGCGAACCGATAAACCCGGCTAACGCAAACCCGCTTTGTGTACTCAGCGGAATAAAGGTTGTTCCGAACGAAAACGCGGCATGGGATGATGATGGCAAAATCGAATTCTCTGTGAGCGGCGAGCTTAGCTATGATATTTATGCGCATTTCCATGTTCTGATGTCGCTTGCACAGCAGGAAGAATACCAGCAAAAATACGGCCTTTATCCTTATGACAACAGAGCAAATGACATCAATGACTACGGTGCACATTTCTTTGACACTGTTGCAGACTTTACTGACACCTTTGGCGTCAAAAAGAACACCAAAGACGGCTGGGTGAAGGAAGATGGCGCATGGCATTATTATCAGGGCGGCGAGGTGCTTACCGGAGTTAATAAGCTTCCGAGCTACACTGATGGTGAAGAAGGCGAGTACTGGTATGATCTCGGCGAAACCGGGAGATGTGAAGGAAAGCTAACGGGGCTGTTTAATAATGGAGAAAATTCTTATTATGCAAGATTCGGCATCCTGGTTTCTGGATGGCAATCCGTTGCTGATGATGACGGTGAATCCTATTTCTATTACTTCGATACGGCAGACTATACTATGTATACAGGTGTTCGCGAAATAAGAGGGCTTACTTATACATTTAACGATGAAGGCAAGCTTATTCGTGGCGCTTTCCGTACAAATGAATATGGTACAAAGTATTTTGTTGCAGGTGAAGCGTGGTTCCGTAGATTTGTAACGCTTGAGGAAGGTACATACTGGCTTGATGTTGACGGATATGTTGCCTATGGCAATGCGCATACTGTTACGGACAACGTTAAAGATATTACATGGTATCATTTTGACGAAACAACGGGTCTTCTTACCGGACTTTGCAGCGGATTTATTGATTATCGTGGTGAGCTTTACTATTGTGATGAGAACGGAAAAGTATTTTACGGAGCAATTAAAGTTGATGATGGTATAATATACACGGCAACGCGGGGTAAAGTCTATGTGAACCAAAGCTGTTATATTGATCAGACGACAGCATGCAAAGGTTGCACTCTGGAAACGGGCAAGTATTGGTGTGATGAAAACGGATATATTGTGGGTAATGGATTCGCAGATATTGATGGGTATACTTATTACTTTACTGACTATTCCAGAGCGAAAGGTTTCACGAAGATAGGTGATTATTACTATACCTTTAATGCAGCCAGTGGCAAGATGTATAAAGATGCCACCATGTGGGTCGGTAACAATGAGTACGGTATCGAGAGCGGCATGCATTACTTCGATGCAGAGGGTAGAATGTTCATACCCGATCTTGAGCATGGTGTAAAGAAAATAGTAAGCGAGAACGGAAATCTTTACTTCACGATAGACGGAGTAAAGATGACTAACGGTCTTAATGAGCTTGACGGTGATTACTATTATGCAAAAGCAGACGGAAAGCTTGTAACCGGAGCGACAATTTGGGTAAGTCAGAGAAACGGACTTATACCCGAAAAGGGTGATTGGCATGCATTTGATGCGGAAGGCAAGCTTGTTCAGACCGGGTTTGTAAATGGTGGCGACGGATGGAGCTACTATTATGAAAATAACGTTCTTGCACTCGGCTTCACGAAGATAGGCGATTATTACTATATCTTTAATGCAGCCAGCGGCAAGATGTACAAGGATGCTAACATGTGGGTCGGTAACAATGAGTACGGTATTGAAGGCGGCATGCATTACTTCGATGCGGAAGGCAGAATGACAGACAAGTAAATTTACCAAATACCAAAAAATGCGAGGCTTCGTGCACTTCGTGAAGCCTCGCATTATATATGAATACAATGAAAACAGAAACTCTAATTGCAACGATTGATCAAAAAGACAAACTGCTGCCTGAAAAGATGAATATACAAACGGACACTGTTGTTGCGAACCAGTGTGGACGCATTAGCAAAGAAGAGGACTATATAAATGGTCATAGAGTGTTGTATTTGAATACTGCTGAAAGAGGAGTGGGGAAAAACAGAAATCTTCTTCTTGATAATGCCAGTGGAGACATTTGTATTATGGCGGATGATGACATGAGGTTTGTTGATGGCTATAAAGAAATAGCTGAAAAGGCGTTTGAAGAGTGCCCGCTGGCCGATATTCTTGTTTTTAATCTGATAGAAAAAAAGCCTAAGAGATACATAAATAAAAAGATCATATGTGTTCGCTGGACTAATTATGCGAAGTATGGTGCTGCGAGAATCGCGTTCAAAAGTGAAAAAGTTCTGTCATCCGGGATACGCTTCAGTTTGCTATTTGGAGGAGGAACTGTTTATGGCTCTGGAGAAGATACAATTTTTCTGCATGATTGTCTGAAGAAAGGGCTGCATATATACGCTGTGCCATATGCCTTGGCGGAAATAGATCAAAACGCCCCGTCCACATGGTTTAAAGGATATGATGAAAAATTTTTTCATGACAAAGGAGCGCTTTATGCGTGTTTACATCCGGCAGGTTGGCTGTTTTATGCACTAAGATATGTTATAAAATATAGAAAGCAATATGGGAACTATATACCTGCTTTACAAGCACTAAAACATATGTTTATTGGAGGAAAAGAATATATTAGGGAGAGGAAAGTGTAAAACTTGAGATTTAGCATAGTGGTTCCTGTTTATAACTCTGCTTCGTGCCTTGAAGCGTGTCTAATGTCGGTAAAAAAGCAGAGCAAGGATGAATGGGAACTGTTACTGGTTGACGACGGTTCAACGGATGAGAGCGGAAAAACTATAGATATTTATGCTGCGAAGGATGAAAGAATACATGCGTACCATCAGGAAAATCAGGGACAATTCTTTGCAAGGAAAAAAGGAATCGAAAATGCAAGCGGCGAGTATATAATTTTTCTTGACAGTGATGATATGCTCGAGGCTAATTGCATTGAGCGGCTTGAAATGGCGGCTGAAACGAAGCCGGATATTATATTATATACCGGTAGGGTGTTTAACAAAGGGAAAGACACAGGAAAGCGAATCGGAGTAGTTTCTGAGAAGAAAAAGCTTACATTACGAATGATACGCAACAAGCTCGCTTTTTCAAATGAAGCAAATTCACTTTGTACAAAAGCAATTCGCCGAAATTTATTCTCTGGGGATGAAACTGACTATTCGTGCTATAAAGGAAAGTGCTGCGGAGAAGACAAAGCTATGTTGTTTTATCCGTTCACAAAAGCGAATAACATTTACTATATTCAGGATAGCCTTTACAGATATAATTATTATGGCGAAAGTGTTATTCACAAATGTAATGTTGATTCGGTAAAACGAATGCTTATGAATGAAACATTTTCACTGACTAAACTATATATGGAAATGTGGGGCATGGAAAGCCGCAAAGATGAAGAAAAGCTTTGCGCATATTATTTAAGAAATTATATTTTAGTTTACTATAATACAAGAAAATACTGTAAAGAAAGAAATGAATATAAAAAATTCTGCAAGTTCAAATGGAAAAAGGCAATAGATAAATCTTATTTCCGACTTAGCGGAATAAAACTATTGACTATAAGCGAAAAATTCAAACTTTTGGTTACATCAACAGGATTATAAATGAGAGCAAGTGATATGAAAAGCAAGACAGAAAAGAGAAGAATAAATATTATTACAACGCTGATAAATCAACTTGTAACCACTGTCTGCGGTATTATTGTTCCAAGAGTGTTTATCGGAGCATATGGATCGGGGATATATGGAATGACAGTTTCTATAACGCAGTTTCTCTCTTACATATCTCTGTTGGAAAGCGGAATCGGCGGAGTTGCCCGCGGAAAGCTGTACAATCCTTTAGCGTATGGAGATAAGCAACAAATCGGTGCAATTTATCATGCGATAAGACGTTTTTTTCTATATGTTTCAGCTATATTTACTTGTTATACATTTATTATAGGTTTTTCATATAAAGATTTTGCACATATACAGAATTTTTCGCGCGGTTATATTTTTACTTTAGTAGTTGTGATAAGCTTATCTACTTTGGCAAAATATATGGGTGGGCTTGCAAATCTTACGATTATTTCTGCTGACCAAAAGCAATATATAAGTAATTTTATAATAGGTTTTACAACAATTGTAAACACGCTTTTTATAATTGTTCTTGTATGGCTGAAATGCGATATAATATGGGTGAAGTTTGGCAGCAGTGTTATATTTGTTATAAGACCTTTGCTATATGCACTTTATGTTAAGAAACACTACAGGCTTCCTCCAGAGGGGAAAGAAAAAGCAAAGCTGGAGCAAAAGTGGACAGGAATAGGACAGCATATAGCCTTCTTCTTACATACAAATACAGATGTGGCACTACTTACGCTTTTAGCAGATATTAAGTTTGTAGCAGTTTATTCTGTATATAGTTTGGTTATAAGCAGCATAAGAGCGATAACGGAATCTTTTACAGGAGGAATGGAAGCTGCTTTTGGCGAAGCTATTGCAAAAAATCAGACAGAATATTTAAGATATCTGTATCGGAGATATAGTATTTTGCTTATGGCAGTGACTACTGTGTTATTTGGTTGTACAGGAATACTGATAGTGCCGTTTGTGAAGCTATATACCAAAGGTATTACAGATGTGAACTACATTGAGCCGGAGTTTGCACTGATATTGCTTATGTCAGAGGCAATAAACTGTCTTGCTCTGCCATGTTCAAGTTTGCCTGTGGCGGCGAATCATTTAAGGCAAACCAGATGGGGAGCCTATGGTGAAGCTATAATAAATATAGCTGTGTCATGTTTATTGATAAGCAAAACACCGCTTGTGGGAGTAGCTCTTGGTACGCTGGTGGCTACAACATTCAGAGGAATATATTATATAAACTATTCATCAAAAAAAATTCTTGAAATTTCGGCGGACAAAAATATATTAGCGTTAGTCGGGACAATAATTTATATGTGCGTAGTAATTCTATTAGGAAGACATATTATTGAATTTGCAGAAATAGAAAACTATTTGCAGTGGATAATTTGCGGTATGGTTACATTTACGGCAATGGTTATACCTGTTGGGCTATTTGTGTACACGAAGATGAAAACGTTGAGAGATCCCTCTGAAGAAGTAAAGAAATAGTTTATGAAAAAGATTTTAATTGTAAATAATAATATGCATATAGGAGGGGTGCAAAAAGCACTGCTCAATTTGCTTTGTGAAGCGGAAAAGGATGTTGATATAACATTATTGCTGCTTTACAAGGGCGGAAAGCTTATTGCCAAGATACCGAAAAATATAGAAGTAATACAGACGGATTCTCTTTTTAAGTACATTGGAATGACAAAAAATGATGCAACTAATGCAAAAAGCAAAATATTAAGAAGCTTTTTTGCTTTAATAACTATGCTCTTTGGGAGAGATTTTGTACTTCGTCTGATGTATCCAAATCAAAAGGAGATTGATGGCTATGATGTGGCAATTTCATTTTTGCATAGCGGAGATAAGCATATGTTTTACGGTGGATGCAACGAATTTGTTTTGAACTGTGTAAACGCTTCTAAAAAAATTACTTTTTTGCATTGTGATTTTGAAAAAATAAATGCGAATTCTAAAAGCAATCAAAAGATTTATGAGCAGTTTGATGAAATTGCGGCATGCTCAGATGGATGCAGAAAATCATTCCTTAATGCGGTTCCGCAATGTGCCGATAGAACAATCGTGGTTAAAAACTGCATTAACCACAGTGAGGTTCGAAAGATGGCACAAAATGAGCCTGTAACACTGCAAGAAGGAAAAATAAATATAGTGACTGTTTCGCGCTTTGGCAACGAAAAAGGAATATTGCGTGCCATAAAGGCTTGTATAGAGGTGGGTAACGGAAGAAAAGACTTTAGATATTATATAATAGGCAACGGTACAGATTTTTATTATGCCAAGACGGTAATAAAGGAGTATAATGCCGAGGACAATATAGTTCTGTTGGGAGAAATGGAGAACCCATATGGGTATATTGCTGCGGCGGATTTTCTTCTGATACCGTCAGTCTCTGAGGCGGCTCCCATGGTTATAGGTGAAGCAGCTTGCCTTGGTACACCAATTTTAACTACAAAAACATCATCGGCGATTGAAATGGTAGAGGAAACGGGAATCGGATGGGTGTGCGATAATTCTGAAGAGGGAATATTAACCGGGATTAAATATTTGCTTGATAATCCCTGTGAGATAGAAAAGAAAAAAGCGTTTATCAAAGAACAGAATTTTGATGACAATGAGGCGCTGGAACAATTTTTAAAGTTGGTGTCTTAATATGCAAATAAGTATGACAAAGAGCAAAAGCGCTCAAGCGAGTGCAAATACAATGCTAATTTGCTGCGCAGCGGTAGCGGCGCTTATTTGTGTTGCCCAAATAAGTGGAAGCACGGTGGTTATAGCGGCAAGCTTGTCTGTGTTTCTGCTTTTTACAGTATGGGCAGGCATTGAAAACAGGGTGTTTCTGGTGCTGCTGTTTTTTCTTCCGTGGAGTCCGCTTATGAAATTGTATGTAAGCGGAATTTCGCTGTACACAATAGCGCTGCTTATTGCTTGCGGAATATGTGTAGTAAAAAACAAATTCAGGCTGAAAATATACCAAGTGGTTCTTACGGCTGGAATTATGGCACTGACTCTTACTGCAAAGGTGTTGCAGACAAATTCAATCAGCAATAACTATCTTTTCTTTATGGCAATGTTACTATTATTTCCATGTGTTACAAAGGGCGTTGAGGGAAATATTTCATTTTGGCATATTACGTTGTTCTTCGCCTGCGGAATAATAACAGCAGCGCTGACGGCGCAGCAGGCTGCGGGGTATGGCAATATATCAAATTATATAATAGTCGATTCATATCTGACGATTACGCGACTTTCAGGCTTTTACGGAGATCCGAACTTCTACTCGGCACATGTCAGCGCATGTCTTGCGGGAGTACAGCTTTTGCTTGGATACGAAAACAGTAGGAACCGCAGAATTATACTTGCAATAATTACAATTATGCTACTTTATTGCGGATTGCTTTCCGCATCAAAGTCGTTTATAGTTGTTTCTGCTTGCCAGTTCTTGGTGTGGATACCGATTCTAATGGAGAAGAATGACCACGGTGGAAACCGAATAAGAATTTTGATGGGAATATTGTGCGCGACTGCGATAGTAATTACTTCTTCGGTATTCAAAGAACTAATCAGGATAATTGACGACAGGTTCGCATATGCAGCAAACCTGTCGCAGATAACAACGGGGCGTACTGAGCTTTGGAAAATGTACATTGATAAGCTTACACATAATGGGCTACTCGCCGTGTTTGGAGAGGGATATACTTCCGTAAACTTAAACAGAAAAGCTTCGCACAATACGGTTATACAAAGCATTTATCAATTTGGCTTGGTAGGAGTTCCACTTTTGGCGGCATGGGTTTATTGCGAGCTTAAAAGCGTAATTGATGAAGCAAGAATAAAAATCAAGTGGAAATATGCTTTATTAATGGCAATAGGAATCGCGTTGCCATGGATGGCACTGGATATTTTGTTTTTTGATGAATTCTTTTTGCTGCCGGTGTATGGCGTTTTTGGAACAATATATGCATCTAAGGAAGCCGAAAAAATGGCTGCGTCAAGCGTTCAAAGTTACGAAGCAAAGAATGAAAAGCCATTATAATATTGCAAAAAAACGCTTGAGCATCAATGCTCAAGCGCTTTTTTCTTTGCACTAAATTACTCCCCGCAAAACATAATCATTCCGAAGAGGTAGAGGCGCTGCGGGTTCCACTCGAATGGGAGGGCGCAGCGCGCGGCAAGCGCTGCAACGTCCACGCAGTAGGCAGACATACAGCTGACGCGCTGGTCGGGCAGGGGACAGGGATCACCGGATTTTCGCTTGCAGGGCTTGCAGACGGAGCAGGGACCGTAACCAACAGCAAAAACGTCGTAGCCCTCTTTGCGAAGCGCGTCGCGAAAGCGGCGAACGGCGGCACCATGCTCGGCTTTGGAGGAAAGTACCTCCGGCGTGCCGTAGCCCGGCACCGACCACTGGGACTGGATTACCAGCGCTGCCGAAGCGGATTGCAGGCGAGCGCGCATTTCATCGGGGGTGCCGCAGTCCGGCGGGCAGGCGTAATTCGCACGGTAGTTGCCGCAGCGGTTGACCTCGCAGTATTTCAGGTATTCAGGGTTCGTGGGAATTTCAGAAACGGGGAACCACACGGCAGTAAAGCCGAATTTCTCCGCCTGCTTTGCAATTTTTTCTTTGTCGATATTCATAAAATCACCTTTTGCTTTTTTGTCGAACGCCGCTTTGGCGTAAAATATATTATAGCATATTTTGGTGAAAGGGCAAGGGCTTTGAGGGGAATTTTGAGCACCGGAGAAGCGGTGTTTTCGCTTTTGCTTTTTTTGTGTGAACGGCTTGACAAATTCTGCGAAAAGGTTCATAATTATATAAAATAAATATGGCATATAGGAACAGGGCTCGCACGGGGACTTTCGCGCGGGTACAGAGAAACGGGGTGTGAATCCCCGACGCAGAAACGGCACTGTAAGGTGTAT